>JAAUXW010191279.1_pt1 | contig 21954 bp, 18 predicted proteins | sample 7278141 | NCBI WGS metagenome assembly JAAUXW01 (sample SAMN14350115, study PRJNA611818) | marine sediment metagenome | isolation source: surface marine sediment (2.1m) | place: French Polynesia: Moorea | collected 2018-08
CGAGGAGCCGCTTCCAGTCCGTGATGACCTCCTCATTGACCAGGCAGACGAAGTGCCTGCCGCGCAACGAGATCCTCGCAACCATGGTTCTGCTCCGTCAAATGCCTCACAGGAATGCGACGGTCAGTGTACCGCGTCGCGAGGTCATCTTTGAGAGGAAGCGCTGTTGCGCGAGGCGAGCGCGACGACCGTGTTCAACATCTATGCAGAGGCTAGCACCGGTTTTGCTGGCCACGTCGCCGCAAGCATTTCCGAATGATGGCGAGGGGTGGAAGCCTAAAAAGGCTTGTTGCCGATTCTGCCGGCGTCTTGATCTTCAAAACTTCTCACCAGGATCCGTATTCCCTACAGACAGTGCGACAGATTCCATCAAGGTGGGCTCGATTCTTCAGCAGCAGACCTCACGTACCGCCTGCGATATAGCTCCGCATTGCATCAGCCTCTGACTGCACTTCAGTCAATCGAAGTTGCAGTAGATCACGGATGCTTATCATGCTGACGAAGTTTCCGCCCTCTATGACAGGCACGTGGCGAAGGTGCTTTGACACCATTACCGCCATGATGCCAGCCGCGCGATCAGTCGATACGCACGTAACGACTCTTTCGGTCATCACCTCGCGCACGGGTTTATCCAAGAGATCGGAGCCGGCGGTCTGCAGTCCGCGCACGATATCGCGTTCGGAGATAATTCCCTCTACCTTGTCGCCATCGGTGCTGACAACGAGTGCCCCCACGTTCCTGAAGGCGAGCGAGTTCAAGACGTCGCGGACCTTGGCATCGGGCGCGATATGTGCTCGCTCAACGCCTTCCTGACAGTCGAGAATACGCTGGACAGTCATACCTGGCTCCTTTCAGCCGCATCTTTCGGCAGCTTCCGTGATCTACAGAACTCTAGAGATGGACAACTCTATCCGGCGTGTCTCAGTTGCACCTGACGGCCGGAAGAGCGCTAACGGTAGCGATAACAGAATCTCAAGTAAATTCGTTTTGTTTGGCTCAATTATTCGTGAAAACCGAGGTATTGGAACGGCTCCGCGTTCGGCCCGTTGTAGGGTTTGCTGCTGGACGGAGCCGTTCGAGCCGCGCGCTAAGTCCTCGATGCTGCTTGCGGACCGTCAATCTGTTAGATTGCGCGCGTGACTATCCGCATACCCGATTTCTCGAAGACTCACGTCGTCGTCGCCGGCGATGTGATGCTCGACCGGTACCTTTTTGGATCGACCGGTCGGATATCGCCGGAAGCACCGGTGCCGGTTGTGCACGTGCAGGAGACCGACGATCGTCCGGGCGGCGCCGCCAACGTCGCCGTAAACCTCGCAAGCCTCGGCGCGTCCACCACTCTCCTCGGTGTAGTTGGCAAGGACGCTGCAGCGGACGAACTCGCATCGATACTCGAGCAACGCGGCATTGCCTGCGATTTCGCGCGCGCTCCCGACCGTCCGACGATTACCAAGACTCGCGTCCAGAGTCGTGGCCAGCAGCTGATCCGCCTCGACCAGGAGAATTCGGCGGCCATGCCGGGCGATGCCATCGTCAAGGTGCTGAAGAAATCGATCAAGGGAGCGGGGGCGGTCGTCCTTTCCGATTACGGCAAGGGTGCGCTCGCCGAGGTCGCCAGCCTGATCGAGGCTAGTCGTGATGCCGGTGTGCCCGTGCTTGTCGATCCCAAAGGCACCGACTTCGAAAAGTACCGGGGCGCGTCATTGTTGACACCGAACCAATCGGAGTTCGAGGCCGTCGCGGGGCACTGCTCTAGCGACGACGAAATGGTCGACCGTGCCCGAGCGATGGTCGACGCGCTCGACCTGGAAGCATTGCTCGTGACGCGCAGCGAGAAGGGAATGCTGCTGCTCGAGGCTGGCGGCGAACCGGTATTCCTGTCGACGCAGGCGCGCGAGGTATTTGACGTCACGGGCGCCGGCGACACCGTCATTGCAACGCTCGCAGGCGCGGTTGCGAGCGGCGAGGATCTCGCGTCCGCCGCGGCACTGGCGAATCTTGCCGCTGGTCTCGTCGTCAGGAAGATCGGTGTTGCCACGGTTACACCCGGCGAGATCCGCGTGGCGCTGCATCAGCGCGGGCAGGGCGGCCGCGGCCTGGTCGACGTCGAGGAACTCCTGGCAATGGTTGCCGAGTCGCATGCCCGCAACGAGCGGGTCATCATGACCAACGGCTGCTTCGACGTGTTGCATGCCGGCCACGTCGCCTACCTCGAGGAAGCCAAGAGCCTCGGTGATCGCCTTGTCGTTGCCGTCAATGACGACGATTCCGTGCGTCGACTGAAAGGCGAGTCGCGACCGATCAATGCGCTCGAAGATCGTCTGCTCGTGCTGGCCGGGCTTGCAGCTGTCGACTGGGTCGTGCCGTTTTCCGAAGACACGCCTGCCGAGCTGATCGCCCGCGTGCTGCCCGATACTCTCGTCAAGGGAGGCGATTACAAGCCCGAAGAAATCGCCGGTGCAAGGGCGGTGCTCGATAACGGCGGCGAGGTCCGTGTCCTGTCCTTCAGGGACGGCCATTCGTCGAGCCGCATCATCGACAGGCTGCGCGACTGACGGGCCAGAGCCGCTGTGCACTTCGTCTACAACCTCCTGACGTACGTCCTGTTCATCCCGGTTGCGGTCTACTGGCTGGCCCGCGGCATTGCGAATCGAACGTATTGGGATCACCTCGGCCAACGCTTCGGCTTTGGCTTTCCGAAAATCGATGGCTGCATCTGGATCCATGCGGTATCGGTGGGCGAGGTGCAGGCCGCGGTGCCCCTGATCCGGGTACTGCAGGATCGCTTCCGCGACAGGCAGTTGCTGGTAACTACGGTAACGCCAACGGGTGCGGCACGCGTCCGGGCAATCTTCGGCGACACCGTGATTCACAGCTATATCCCGTTCGAGTTTCCGCACGCCGTCAAGGCATTTTACAACAGCGTCAATCCTGATGCAGCGATGATCATGGAGACCGAGATCTGGCCGAACCTGTACCGGGGCTGCGGCATCCGCGACATACCGCTGATCCTCGTCAGTGCGCGGATCTCGCCCCGGTCGGTGCCCGGCTACCGAAAGCTTCTGCCCCTCATTCGCGAGACCCTGTCGCACGGCATCATCATCGCGGCGCAGAGCCAGGCCGACGCCGAGCGTTTCCTGTCCCTGGGCGCAAGCCCCGTGCGAACCTGGGTTACGGGGAATATCAAGTTCGATGTCGAGCAACCGGCGGATATTCGCGAACGCGGCGCCGCGCTGCGTGCCGAGCTGATCGGAGACCGGCCCGTGTGGATCGCCGCCAGCACGCATGAAGGCGAGGAGCAGCTCGTCCTCGCGGCACATCGTGCGCTCCTCGAGCGCTACCCGCGACTTCTGCTGATTCTCGTGCCGCGACACCCCGAGCGTTTTGCCGAGGTTCGCGGCCTCGTGGAGAAGAACGGATTCGAGGTCGTATCACGAACCGAAGGGCGCGCCTGCAAGGCATCGACGAGCGTGCTTCTCGGCGACACGATGGGGGAAGTACCGCTGTTCTACGCGGCGAGCGACATTGCATTCGTTGGCGGCAGCCTGGTGCCAATCGGGGGACACAACCTGCTCGAGCCTGCCGCGCAAGGACTGCCGATCGTCACGGGCCCGCACCTTTTCAACACGGAAGACATCGCCGACATGTTCGTCGACCTCAAAGCGTGTCGCCTGGTTTCGGGGACCGATGAACTGGTTGAAACGATCGAGGAACTGCTCGCCAATCCCGATCACGCCGCCGAGCTGGGACGTAACGGCCTGCAGCTGTTGCAGGAAAATCGCGGCGCGCTTCAGCGACTCCTGGTGCTGCTGGAGCCGCTTCTCGCGGAGCGTTTGCCGTCCTAATCGCTTTCCGTGGCCTCGGCTTCTTCCTCCGCAAACGCCTGCTCCGGCGTCTTGCGCTCCTGGAGATGCTGGTCGATGCGCTCGAGGTCCTGGACCGCCAGGTTGCCGGCCGCCTGCTTCAGTCGCAGTGCGTTCAGCAGGTAGTCGTAGCGGCTCTGGTAGTAGTTGGTAATCGCCGCATACAGCGAGAACTGCGAGTTCAGCACGTCGACAATCGTGCGCGTACCGACGTCGAAGCCGGCCTGCGTCGCTTCGAGTGCCGTACGGCTCGACTCCACGGCCTGTTCGAGCGCGGTGACGCGACTGCGTTCCGAAATGACGCCGAGGTATGCGTCGCGGGTCTGGCGCTCGGTCTCGCGCGTCACTCTCTGTAACTGCTCGCGCGCGGCGCGATGCAGGTAGACGGCTTCGCGCACGCGTGACGAGGTCGTCCCACCGGCGAAAATGGGCACGCTGAACTGAATCGAGATCGAATCGGTCTCTCGCGATGAATCGATGATGCTTGGCACCGGCACGCCGCCAACGGTGGACGTGGCATCTCCCTCACTGGTTGTTTCGCCCGTACTGGCGACAAGCTCGAGCGTCGGATAATGCCCCGTTCGGCGAAAGGCGATTTCGTCTCGCGCAAGCTTTTCGTCCAGCCGACTCGCGACGAGATTCAGGTTTTGGCTGAGCGCGAGATCGACCCAGCTCGCTTCGTCGTTGGGCTCCGGCGTCGGTAGCGGGAAACCTTCTCCCGGGGCGTCAAGCTCGGACACGTACTCGCCGGTAATCTCGCGCAGGAACTCGCGCGAGGTTGCCAGCGTACGCTTTGCGGCAATCTCGTCCGCAATCGCCTGATCAAAGGCCGCCTGCGATTCCTGGACGTCGGTGATGGCGATCAAGCCGACCTCGAAACGCTGTTTCGCCTGTTCGAGCTGGCGCGCGATGGCAGTTCGGTTCGCATGGATCGATGTCAACCGATCTTCGGCGGCAAGTACGTCGAAATAGCGTTGTGCGACCCGGACGATCAGGTCCTGCTGCGCTGCTTCCCGTACAGCCTCTGCGCGAGCAACCGATTTGTCGGCACGCTTCAGGTTGATAACCTGGTCCCAGCGGAACAGGGTCTGTCGCAACTCAACGTTCCATCGGGTCCCGTCCGTGCTCGAATCAAACGGTGTCGTACCCGTCGCTACGTTGAACTGCGCGCCGGAAGCATCGTCCTGCGACCAGCTGCCGTTCCCGAAGATTTGTGGAAACAGCTCCCCTCGCGCCTGCGGTTTCGCCTCCAGCGCCGCGAGCCGGCGGGCTTCGGCTTCGTGGATCTGCGGGTCGCTCTGCAGCGCCTGCTGGTAGACCTCGAGCAGGGAGGCCGCGTTTACCGGGCCCGACGCGGCGAAGACGCCCACAATTAACAACAATGCATTGATATTTTTACGTTTTCTCATAGTGTCCGATCCCGGGGAAGGCCGTGGCCAGGCGAGAGGTGTTATAGTCTACTATATCACTAAACCAGTTGGAACAAGCGGTGTTGCACCTTAGATGCGGTAGCCGACTAACTGGTTTCGTTTTTTTTCGATTATCTCCGCACGAGCCCTAGAACGCGAACTGCGGCGGCAGCGCGCCATGCACGAGCGGCGCGAGCGTGGTTTCGAACAGCGATATCGTTTGCCAGTCGTTTCCATCCAGGCGCTCGACCAGCTTGGCTTCCATCGCGGGCGCATCGCCTTCGACGATGAAGAGCCTGCCATGCGGATTCAGGATCTCGACGAAACGCGGGTCGAACGACTGAACCGAACCCGTGACGGCGACGGCATCGAATGTTGCGTCGGGCAATTCGCGCATCGCATCCATTTCGAGCAGCTCCACGTTCCCGATCTCGCAGGACTCGAGTTTCTCGGCAGCGCTTGCGAGGAAGTCGCCGTAGATGTCGATGCTGGTCACGCTCGCGGCGAGGCTGGCCAGGCAGGCCGTCATGAAGCCGCTCCCGGTGCCGATTTCCAGCACCGTTTCGTCGCCGTGGAGCCCGAGTGCCTGCAGGAGCCGGCCTTCGATGGTCGGCGACATCATGCGCTGATCGTGGCCGATCGGGATCTCCGTGTCGGCAAACGCGAATGCCTCGAAACCCGCCGGCACAAACCGTTCGCGGGGCAGGTGTTTCAGCATGTCGAGGACCGCCTCGTCGTAGACGTTCCAGCCCCGTACCTGCTGGTTGACCATCTGCAGGCGTGCAAACTCGGTGTTCATTCTCGTCCTACCTGTGCTTGTATGAATTCAAATACTATTCAGACCCGTCGGCCGCAACTGACGCCGGCATCTGCTGTCCAGGCTGCCGGCTCGTGCGGAATTATGGTGAATCGCGGCAGCGCGCTCGCGCTGCTGGGATATGCTTACAGATGCTTGGTTTTTTTGAGCTTTTTGTACCCCTAATCTCCATATGTGGAGATGCATATCGAGCCCCAATAATAACAACAAATGAACCTGACTAACGTGGCAGTATCGTGAAGCGGGCTCCTAGATGACACCGACCCTTATCTACATATTACTCGTCTCCCTCGCCGCGCTCGCGGCGGCGATCGGCGTGTACATCTGGGTGTCGTACCGAAACCTGGCGCGCCGCGTGCGGCGCCTCAATACCGAGTTGCTCGAGGCGTCGCGCGATGCCTCGGTCGGCCGTCGACTGACGATACCGAACGACCCGGAGACCTCGCAGCTCGCTCACACCGTCAACCGCCTGTTCGATGCGCTCGGCGAACGGGACGAGAAGATACAGGGCCGGGATCGCCTGTTCACCGATTTCGCCCGCACGCTGCCGGAAATCGTCATGATTCATGACGAAAAAATCCTGCTTGCCAATGAATCGGCGGCGTCCCTGGTCGGACTGGAGCCGGCACAGCTGATCGGCAGGGAGGTTGCCGATCTCGTGAAGCCGGCCTATCGCGCGCTGTTCCGCAAGACCGTAGCCAAGCGGCTGGCCGGCCAGGACGCGCCCCGCAGGATCGAAATCCAGCTGATCAACGGCAACCAGTCGGGGCTCTGGGTGGAGGCGCAGAGCTCCAATATCGAATTCAGCGGGCGCACAGCGATACTGACCGTTGCCCGCGACGTCAGCCACCGCAAGAGCCTGGAAGTCTCGCTGTCGCGCAGCAAGCGACAGGCGCAGTACACGCTCGAGTCGATCTCCGAGGGCATCATCACGACCGACAACGACGGTCGTATCGACTATATGAATCTTGCCGCCGAAACGCTCATTGGCACGAATCGCGACGATGCGGCCGGACATCGCGTAGGGGAGCTGTTCACGCTGGTCGATGACGCAGATCGGCGGCCGCTCGGCGATCCCGTGGAGCGCTGCCTGGCCATGCGTCGCCGCGTGAACATGGGACGAAGGGCGGTAATGGTGAGCACCGACGGTGAGCACGAACACTCGGTGGAGATTACCGCCTCGCCGGTGCGCGGCCCGAGCAATACGATCTCGGGCACCGTGGTCGTTTTCCACGATGTCAGCGAGCTGCGTGGCCTGACCCGACAGATGTCCTACCAGGCGACGCATGACCCACTGACCGGGCTGATCAATCGTCGCGAGTTCGAGCGTCGGCTCGACGAGGCGATGGATACGGCGCATTCCGAGGAAGCCGTTCACATGCTGTTCTACATGGATCTCGACCGCTTCAAGGCCGTTAACGATTCTTGTGGACACCTGGCCGGCGACAACATGCTTCGCGAGGTGGCAGCGCTCATCAAGGACCAGGTGCGCGACTCCGACTACGTCGGCCGCCTCGGCGGCGACGAATTCGGCGCCCTCCTGATCGGTTGTCCGATCGACAAGGCGCGCCAGATCGCAACCGACATCTGCCACGCGGTTGCCGACTATCGCTTCGTCTGGAAGGACAAGATATTCAACATAGGCATCTCGGTCGGCCTGGTCGAGATCAGTCACGCCAGCGGGACCATCCAGGACGTAATGAGCGCGGCCGATTCTGCCTGCTACATGGCCAAGCAGCAGGGCAGGGGCCAGGTGCACGTCTATTCGGCCCGCGACGAAGCGGTAGCCCGGGAACGCGGCGATATCCAGTGGTTGCGTCAGCTGCAGGCAGCACTGCACGAGGACAGCTTCCAGCTCGCGGTGCAGCCGATCATCGCCATGAGCGGCAAGGCCGAGTCGGGACCCGCGGTCGAGATCCTGATTCGGCTTGACGACGAACTGGGCCGGCCCACCGGGAGCGCCGAATTCCTGAGGCCGGCAGAGCGCTACCAGCTGATGCCGCAGATCGACCGGTGGGTCATCAATGCCGCACTGGCTGCGATCTCGGGTGGAGAGATCAAGTTGCCGGCACATCGCAGCTGCGCCATCAACCTCTCGAGCCAGACGCTGGGCGACGAGGCATTCCTTGGATTCGTCGTCGACGCCCTGGACCGGTCCGGGGTGGCACCGTCGTCCATCTGTTTCGAAGTGACGGAACGGGCAATCCTGTCGAACGTCCAGCACGCGCAACGATTCATCGAGGTGCTGCATGGCATCGGTTGCGAGTTCTCGCTTGACGACTTCGGCAGCGGCCTCGGCTCGTTTTCGAGCCTCAAGCACCTGCCGATCGACTATCTCAAGATCGACGGCACCTATACGCGCAATCTGCAGTCCGACCTGGTCAACCAGGAGATGGTTACCGCAATGATCAAGCTGGCACGCACCATGGACTTCCGCATCGTTGCCGAGCAGGTGGAACACCAGGAAGACTTCGACTGGCTGCGCGACATCGGGGTCGATTTCGCCCAGGGGCATTTCATCGAGGCCCCGGCTACCCTTGGCACGGGCGCGAGCGGGACCTACCGGTCCCTGACGACCTGAGTTTTCCTAAAGCCCGAGGTCGCTCTCGATGCGCGAGCGGTCGAAGCCGCTCAGACGGGCATAACCGTTGTACAGTAGCGGCGTGCCGGAACCTTGCAGCGCATCGTAGTCGCGTCGTGCAGAGCGGTCCGTCTCGATGTTGAACTCGACGAAGGGGATGCGGTTCTCGACGAAATAGTCGCGTGCCTGGTTGCAGTAGCCGCACCAGCTCGTCATGTACATGACCACTCGGGGATCACCGTCCCTGTCGAAATTGCGCGCCAGCGCCTTGCGCTCTTTCGGTTTGACGTGCTCCGGCCCGAACTCGATCGCGACGGCCGAGATGATGTTCCCCGGCTGGTGGCCCCAGACCCGCTGCTCGCCGATAACGACGTACGGCAGGTACCCCTCGCCGCCGTAGCTCTTGTAGAGTTCGGCCCCGATCACGTTGCTGAAGGCGTCGTACTCCTCGAAGTCCATCTTGCGCCGCTTCAGGAACCGGCGCGTCTCGGTGCACGCCCGCCCGCACTGTTCGGTGACGAACAGGTAGGTCAGCGGAGTGCCGTCATCGGCATACGCGCCGGGGACACTTCGTTCGAAGAAGAAGTAGTAGGCTGCGCCGGCGATCGCGGCAATGATGAGGAACTGTTTCATGCTGCTCATACTGGCCGCGGCGGGCCGCTATGGCTGCCGAACAGGTCACAAAAAAAAGCCGCCGGAAATCCGGCGGCTTTTTTGCCGAAGGGTCGACAGGATCAGGCCACCAGCAGCGGCACGATCAGCAGTGCGACGATGTTGATGATCTTGATCAGCGGGTTGATGGCGGGGCCGGCCGTATCCTTGTACGGGTCGCCGACGGTGTCGCCGGTTACAGCCGCCTTGTGGGCGTCCGAACCCTTGCCACCACAGGCACCGTCCTCGATGTACTTCTTGGCGTTGTCCCAGGCGCCGCCACCGGCCGTCATCGAAATCGCGACGAACAGGCCCGTGACGATGGTGCCGAGGAGAAGACCGCCGAGCGCTTCGACGCCGAGGAGGAAACCGACCAGCAATGGCACGACGATGGGCAGCAGTGACGGTATGACCATCTCCTTGATCGCCGCCTTTGTCAGCAGGTCGACGGCACGGCTGTAGTCCGGTTTGCCGGTACCCTCCATGATGCCTTCGATCTCCCTGAACTGGCGTCGCACTTCGTTGACGACGCTGCCCGCGGCGCGCCCGACGGCTTCCATCGCGAGCGCACCGAACAGGTACGGCACGAGGCCACCGATAAACAGGCCGATGATCACGCGATAGTCGTTGAGCAGGAACGTGACGTCCTTGCCGGCCTGCGCGAGTGCGTTGTTGTAGTCGGCGAACAGCACGAGTGCCGCGAGGCCAGCGGAGCCGATCGCGTAGCCCTTGGTGACAGCCTTGGTCGTATTGCCGACGGCGTCGAGCTGGTCGGTGATATTGCGAACCTCACCCGGCAGCTCGGCCATCTCGGCGATGCCGCCCGCGTTGTCGGTGATCGGACCGAACGCGTCGAGCGCGACGACGACACCCGTCATCGACAGCATCGTCGTGGCGGCGATCGCGATGTTATACAGACCGCCCATCGTGTCCGGGGCAAGCTGGAACGCGCCCCAGATGCTCAGGCAAACGGCGATGACCGGCAGTGCCGTTGCTTTCATCGAGATGCCGAGCCCGGCGATGATATTGGTCGCGTCACCGGTCAGGGACGCATTGGCGATGGTCTTGACGGGCTTGAAGTCGGTGCCCGTGTAGTACTCGGTGATCACGACCATGGCCGCGGTAAGGCCGAGACCGATCAGTGACGAGTAGTAGATGTTCATCGCCTGGCCGCTGCCGCTCATCATGACGTCCGTCACGAAGTAGAAGGCGATCGCAGCCAGTACGCCGGCGACGATCATGCCGCGGTACAGCGCACCCATGATCTTGCCGCCTTCGGAGGTCTTGACGAAGAACGTCCCGATGATCGAGGCGACGATCGACACGGCGCCCAGTACCAGCGGGTAGATGATGGCAGCACCGCCGTAGGCGGAGGCGACCATCGCACCGAGCAACATGGTGGCGATAATCGTGACGGCGTAAGTCTCGAAGAGGTCGGCGGCCATACCGGCGCAGTCGCCGACGTTGTCGCCCACGTTGTCCGCGATAACGCCCGGGTTGCGCGGGTCGTCCTCGGGAATGCCTGCTTCGACCTTGCCGACGAGGTCGGCACCGACGTCAGCACCCTTGGTGAAGATGCCGCCGCCGAGTCGCGCGAATATCGAGATCAGCGAACCGCCGAAGGCGAGACCGACAAGCGCGTGGATTGCGTCGTCCGCCGTGGCATCCATGTACAGCATGATCGTGAAGTAGCCGGCAACGCCGAGGAGGCCGAGGCCGACGACGAGCAGACCTGTGATCGCGCCACCACGAAATGCAATGTTCAGAGCGGGATTTACGCCGTTCTTGGCGGCTTCTGCCGTGCGCACGTTCGCGCGTACCGAGACGTACATGCCGATGTAGCCAGCGAGGCCCGAGAACACGGCGCCGATCGTGAAGCCGATCGCCGTCGCCCAGTCGAGCGCGAAGCCGAGGACGATGGCAAGCACCACACCGACCACGCCGATCGTCATGTACTGCCGGTCCATGTACGCCTTGGCGCCTTCCTGGACGGCCGCCGCGATCTCCTGCATCCGCTCGCTACCGGCGGGCTGCTTGAGAATCCACTGTGTTGAAATCGCCCCGAACAGGATGGCGAGCACGCCTGCCCCGATCGAGAGCCACAGGGCCAACTCGTTAGACATCAGATATTCTCCTGATTTATTCGCTTTGGAACCGAGCGCGGCCGCCTATGCCGGCGATGGGAGCGGGCATGCGGTCGCGTTCGATTGTGAATGTCCCCAATTAAGGATTGTTATTCCCGGCTCGGCCGGGCGCGCATCATACCACAAATTTCGTGCCCAGCTTCGGCTTCACCGATCGATTGCGGAGCTTGGCGACCTTCGGTAAGCCGTTGATGTACGGCGGGTAATTCTCGCCCTTGATCAGCGGTTCGAGGTAGCGCCGCGCGGCCGGGGTAATGCCGAAGCCGTCCTTCGTGATGTAGCGCCTCGGCAGCATCTTCTCCTTGTTGGCGATACGCCCGAGCGGCGCCGACTCGATTTTCCAGCGATAGGGCTTGTCCGACACGCGCTTGATCACCGGCATCACCGCCGTCTTTCCGGCGAGCGCGAACTGAACCGCTGCCTTGCCGACGGCGTAGGCCTGCTTGACGTCAACATCGGAGGCGATGTGCCGCGCCGAGCGCTGCAGGTAGTCCGCGATCGCGTAGTGGTACTTGAAGCCCAGATTGTCACGAACCATCGAGGCCACGACGGACGCCACGCCGCCCAGCTGGGCATGACCGAATGCGTCCCGGGTACCCTGGTCGGCCAGGAATTTTCCATTGGCGAAGCGGGCGCCTTCGCTGACGACGACCACGCAGTAACCGTAGTCGTGCACACATTGGCGGACCCGCTTGAGGAATGCTCGCTTGTTGAACGGTATCTCCGGGAACAGAATGATGTGCGGCGCGTCGCCTTCGCTCTTGCCGGCGAGGCCTCCGGCCGCTGCGATCCAGCCGGCGTGCCGTCCCATGACTTCGAGAATGAATACCTTCGTGGACGTCGTTGCCATCGACGCCACATCGAGCGCCGCTTCCTGCGTCGAGACGGCAACGTACTTGGCGACCGAGCCGAACCCGGGGCAGTTGTCGGTAACCGGCAAGTCGTTGTCAACGGTCTTCGGCACGCCGAGGCAGGTGACCGGGAAGCCCATCTTCCTCGAGATCTGTGACACCTTGTGCGCCGTGTCCATGGAGTCGTTGCCGCCGTTGTAGAAGAAGTAACCGATGTTGTGGGCCTTGAAGACCTCGATGAGGCGCTCGTACTCGGCGCGGTTCTCCTCGATGCCCTTCAACTTGTAACGTGCCGAACCGAAAGCACCACCGGGCGTGTGCATCAGGGCGGCGATCGTCGACGCGCTTTCCTTGTTGGTATCGATCATGTCTTCGGTCAGGGCGCCGATGATGCCGTTGCGGCCGGCGTACACGTTGGCAATCTTGTTCTTGTGTTTGCGAGCGGTCTCGATGACGCCGCATGCCGTTGCATTGATGACGGCCGTAACACCGCCCGACTGGGCGTAAAAGGCATTCATAGCGGACATGGTTGCGATACTCCGGGCTGGCTTTCAGGAGGCGAAGAGCATAGCCGAAACGCTCCGCCGTGGCATCGGCATTTACCGAATATATCGCCCACTACGCATTGACCTGCTTTAGCTAAGCCGGTAGCGTACTTCGCCCGGCTAGCAAGAGTGAGACCAAGGCCATGCGAATCGTATTACTCGGTGCACCTGGTTCCGGCAAGGGCACCCAGGCGAAGAAACTGATGGCGGACAAGAACATTCCGCAGATCTCGACGGGCGACATGCTTCGCGAGGCGGTGGCGGCAGGCACGCGATTCGGGCTGAAGGCGAAGTCCATCATGGAGGCCGGCGACCTGGTGCCCGATGACGTCGTACTCGGGATCATCAGCGAGCGCCTCAGCCAGCCGGACGCTGCGGACGGTTTCATACTCGACGGTTTCCCTCGCAACAAGCAGCAGGCGCTGGACCTCGGGGAACTGCTCGATCAGCTCGGTACGCCGCTCGACACGGCGGTCCTGATGGACGTCGATTTCGACATCCTGATGAAGCGCCTGACCGGTCGCCGGACCTGCTCGCTGACGGGCAAGCTCCTGAACGTCTATTTCTCACCGCAGGAAGAGCTCGATGCGTGCACGAACGCAGGCGGTGAGTTGATTCAGCGCGAGGACGACAACGAGGAAACCATCAGCAATCGCCTGCAAGTCTACCGGGAAAACACGGAGCCACTGGTCGAGCACTACCGCAAGCGCGGCAAGCTGACGACGGTCAGTGCGGAAGGCTCGATCGACGAGGTTTACGACAGGTTCGTGACGTCCCTCTCGCAGTTACAGTAAGCCCAACAGGTCGTCTCCGATGACCTGTCGGCGCCAGCCATTGAAGAGCCTGGTGTCGCGGCTCCCCGAAATCACCGCCGCAGAGAGCTCGCGCCGCGATGCTACGGTTTCGGCTGCGAGCCCGAGCGATTTTGCTTTTTCGGCCACGCGCGCCTGCATCTCCTTGAGCAGTGCTTTTTGCCGCTCGCTCGGCCCGCCTGGCGGGCTGTAGTTGCCTTCATCTTTCGCCGATGCCGCGACGGCACGCAGCAATTTCCGGCCGGCCCTGGCTGCCAGTTTGGCAGGAACCGCTTCGATGCTCTCGAGTTCGCCGATCGACGCCGGCAACCGCCGGGCGATCTCGAGCAACACATTGTCCTTTGCGATCCATTGCCTTGGCAGGTTGCGGCGAATGGCCTCGTCCTCGCGCCAGGCGGCGAGCCGGGCGGCGGCTGTCCGCCGTCGTCCGCGCAGGTTCCGGGCACCTTTGAGACGGTTGATCGCCTGGTCCGCGCCGATATCGTACAGTTCGGGTTGCAGCAGCCACCTCGAGTCCTCGAGCGCCCAGTCGAGGCGGCCGACGGCGAGGAGGCGCTCGCGAAGCTCGTGATACGCCGGCAGCAGGTACTCAACGTCCTCCGCTGCGTAGTGCAGCCAGGCCTCGCGCAGCGGCCGCTGCGTCCAGTCGGCCCTGGTGTGCGACTTGGCCATCTCGACATTGAACAGGGCCTTGACGAGACCGGCATACCCGATCTGCGGTGGGTGGCCGAGCAATCCCGCCGCCACCTGCGTGTCGAACACGGAAGACGGCATCGCGCCAGCCGTCTGAACGATGACCTCGATGTCCTGGCGTGCAGAGTGCACGACCCAGTCGCGCGCTAACAGTGCCTCCCAGAAACGTGAGTGATCGCCATCGGCCAGGGGATCGACACAATAGATCTCGCTGTCGGTCGCGACCTGGACGAGACACAGCTGCGCGAAGTAGGTCTTCTCGCGCATGAACTCGGTATCGACGCCCAGATGTTCGTTCGCGTCGATGACCGCCGCAAGGCTGTCTGGCTGATCGATGAGCTGGTAGTGGGTCATGCGGGAGGTGCAGGCGAAAAACCGGTGCACAGGTTAACATGCGCTCCTCGACGATCCGCAAAATGGGGCAACGCCGTTAACGTCGTGCTGTCACTCGTACAAACACTTTTCGATATCATCCGCTTACGTAAAGGCCCGGACGCCATACCGTACTCGCCGTTGCTGTTTGCGCTGATCGTCGCGATGTGGCTGTTCGCCGGTTTCGCGATGACAGCGTCGACGCCGGGTATGGACGCTCGTGACTTCGTCATCGGAACACTCTCGGGTGTCGCGGGGCTTGGTTGCTATGCCGCTATCATCGTGCTTGCCGGCAAGCAACCGCGCGTACTGCAGGCGGCGACAGCCCTGCTTGGCTGCGGCGCCGTGCTGAGCTTGGTGTTCATCGTCGTCAACACCTCGCTGGCTCCGATCCTGGCGGCGAATACGGTCAATCTCATCGGCACACTGATTCTGCTATGGTCCGTGCCCGTGGAAGGCCATATCATCGCGCGAACGATCGACCGGCACTGGTACGTGGGATTCATGCTTGCCACGGCGGTATTCGTCTTTCAGCTGATGCTGTATTCGCTGATCGATCCCTCGTCTGCTGCAACTGCCTGAGGCGCTATGCACATACACATTCTCGGAATCTGCGGAACATTTATGGGCGGCGTTGCGGCGCTCGCGAGGGCGGCCGGACACGACGTAACGGGCTGCGATCGCAATGTCTACCCGCCGATGAGCACGCAGCTCAAGAAGCTCGGGATCGAGATACTCGAAGGCGTCGACGCCGCGCAGCTCGAATTGCGTCCCGATTGCGTCGTGGTCGGCAACGTCATGAGCCGTGGCGTCGAGGTTGTCGAGGCGATGCTCAATCGCGGCATGCCCTACAAGTCAGGGCCCGAGTGGCTCGCGGAGAACGTGCTTTTCGAGCGGCACGTGATGGCCGTTGCCGGCACGCACGGCAAGACGACCACCGCGAGCATGCTCGCCTGGATACTGGAGGATGCCGGACTCGCGCCGGGCTTCCTTATCGGCGGCATTCCGGGAAACTTCGGTGAGTCCGCGCGCTACGGCGACTCGGAATACTTCGTCGTCGAGGCCGACGAATACGACACCGCGTTTTTCGACAAGCGTGCCAAGTTCGTGCACTACCGGCCGCAAACCGTTGTCCTCAACAACCTCGAATTCGATCACGCTGACATCTACCGCGACCTGGATGCCATTCTCTGGCAGTTCCACCAGCTCATGCGCACCATTCCTGGCGGCGGGCGCATCGTCACCAACGCAGTTGACGAGAACCTGCAGCGCGTGTTCGACATGGGTTGCTGGACGCCGGTCGAGACGTTCGGCATCGCAGGCGACGCGGATTGGCACGCGCAATTCGGCGACAAGACAGAGCGTCATATCGCCATGCGTGGACCTGGTGGCCACGCGGCCGATACGCGCTGGCGCCTGAGCGGAAAGCACAATCTCGAAAATGCGCTTGCCGCTGTCGCAGCCGCCGCGTCGGCGGGTGTCCCGCTGGAGCAGGCGGTCGATTCCCTGTCCAGGTTCGAAGGTGTCAAGCGACGCATGGAGCGTACGGCAACGGTTGCGGACATCGCGATCTACGACGATTTTGCGCATCATCCGACGGCAATTCGCAAGACTATCGCCGCCTTGCGAAACCGGTATCCGGGACACCGCATCGTCGTCGCCATCGAACCACGATCGAATACGATGCGGATGGGCGCACACAATGACGCGATCGCGGATTCGCTGGGCGGGGCGGACCTGGTATGGATGTACCGACCCAAGGACATGTCCGAAGCGTTCGACGCTGCAATATCGCCGCTGGCGTCTAAACTGAGAGTATTCTCCGACTACGACCAGCTGGTCACGGACATGTCGACGCGCGTGCTGTCGGGTGACCAGGTGATATTCATGAGCAACGGTGGTTTCGGCTCGGCACGCCAGACCCTGACCGCCCTGTTGCAGCGCACGCGCGGCGGCTGATGACTTGGAAATTCCATTATTCCCGCTGAATACTGTACTTTTCCCCGGTGGGCCGCTGCCGCTGCGCATCTTCGAGTCGCGCTACCTCGACATGATCAGTCACTGCATGAAGAACGAGGCCCCGTTCGGCGTCGTACTGATCCGGGATGGCCGGGAGACCGGGCCGGCGACTACCTTCGAAACCGGCACGCTGGCGCGAATCGTCGACTGGTACCAGGGCAGTGACGGGCTGCTGGGCGTAACGGCGATCGGCGAGGAGCGCTTCCGCCTGTTGTCCAGCGAGCGTCAGGGCGATGGGCTCAACGTCGCAACGGTCGAGCCGATTCCAGCCGAGGCAGCGATGGCGTTGCCGCCCGAGTTCCAGGGACTGTCGCGGATCCTCGAGAAAGTGCTCGACGATCTCGGCCGCCTCTACGAATCGCTCGAGACCGAGTACGACAATGCGGTATGGGTCGGCTACCGCTTCGTCGAGATTCTTCCTATCGATCTCGACGAGAAGCAACGCAGCCTCGAGAGCAGCGACACGCTGGCGCGGCTCAAGATGGTCGACGAACTATTGCACGACGTGCCGAGTTGAAGCTCTACAGCGTCGCGCACACCTTGCGCGCGGCCTCTATCGTTGCATCGATTTCGCTGTCGCCGTGCGCGGCGGATACGAATCCCGCCTCGAACGCGGACGGAGCGAGATAGACGCCTTCGCCAAGCATGCCGTGGAAGAACTTCCGGAATCGTTCGATATCGGCATCTGCGACCTGCGAATAGCGGCGGACGGGACCGTCATCCGTGAAAACGAAACCGAACATACCGCCGGCCTGTTCCACCGACATGGGGATGTCACTTTCCGCGGCGGCATCAACCAGGCCGTCGGTGAGCTTGCGTGTCATCTCGCCGAGCGATCGATAAAAACCGGGCGCCTCGATCTGCTCGAGTGTCGCAAGACCGGCGGCCATCGCGACGGGATTGCCCGATAGCGTCCCCGCCTGGTAAACGGGACCGTCGGGGGCGATGCTCGCCATGACATCGGCACGTCCACCGAATGCCGCTGCCGGCATGCCTCCGCCGACGACCTTGCCGAGTGTCGTCAGGTCCGGCGTGACGTCGATCAGTGCCTGCGCTCCGCCCCTGGCGACGCGAAAGCCCGTCATGACCTCGTCGAAGATCAGCAGCGCGCCGGCATTGCTGCATTCCTCCCGCAAGGTTTCATGAAACCCGGGCTCGGGCGGCACCATGTTCATGTTGCCCGCGATCGGTTCGACGATCACGCACGCAACCTTCTCGCCGAGCTCCGCGAACGCACTGCGTGCCGCGTCGGCATCGTTGAAAGGCAGTGTGATGGTGTGTTCTGCAAGGGCAGCAGGGACACCGGGCGAACTCGGAACGCCCAACGTCAGCGCGCCGGAACCCGCCTTGATCAGCAGCGAGTCCGAGTGGCCGTGATAGCAGCCCTCGAACTTGATGATCTTGTCGCGACCGGTAAAACCGCGTGCAAGCCGGATTGCGCTCATCGTTGCCTCGGTACCCGAGCTGACCATCCGCAGGCGCTCTATCGATGGCACCAGCGCGCAGATCTTCTCCGCGATGCGGGTCTCCAACACACAGGGCGCACCGAAGGAGAGTCCGTTCTTCGCGGTCGACGTGACGGCCTCCAGCACTGCCGGGTGGGCATGACCGAGGATCATCGGTCCCCACGAACCGATGTAGTCGATGAATCTGCGTCCGTCTTCCGCCTCGAGCCATGCGCCACTGGCGCTCTTGAAGAACACCGGTTCGCCGCCGACGCCGGCGAATGCCCGAACAGGCGAATTAACGCCTCCGGCTATGTATTGCTGGGCAGCACTAAGCAGACTCATGTCATTCCTCCCGAGATGCGGCGCATGCTACCGAACTGCCGGCGGCTCGCTCAACTGAACAGTACGGATGCCTTCTTCGACCAACAGCGCAGGCACGCCCTCGCTGCCGACGAGGTGCAGCGCGCCGACGATGACCAGGTAATCGTCGGTGTCGTCGAGCAGTTCGGCGATCTCAGCCACCCACCGTCGGTTGCGGCCCGTCACGAGCACCTCGTGCAGTTCCTCGTGACTGGCAAGCGTCTCGAGCAAGTCTCTTTCGAGCGTAGCGACGTCACCGTGGCGCCAGGCGGCGATCAGGTCATCGATCGAATCGCCGATATCCGCGCTTTCCTCGAGCGTCTGGACCAGCATGGCCCGCTGCGCCTCGAGCGAGAGGCCGTCGAGGAACGCCAGTTGTTCCTCGACATTCTCGAGCCCGAGTATGGGCTTGCCGTCTTCGACAGCACGCGAGGTCATGTGTAGCTCAATTCCGTGCACCGGATTGAACCCTACGCGATACAGCACCATCATCTCTACGGTTATCGCCGCCAGCCACGGCTCGCTCTGGTCCAGCATCTCTATGGGGATGTCGATGGCCGCCGCTGCTTCGGAAACGCGCTCGTACAGCGCCTCACCCATCAGGTCCCGCAAGGTCGTGCCATGCTGGAGTACACCGTTTCGATTGAAGGTCTGCTGGGTCGCAACGCCGTCGAGATCATCCATGTCCAGCTCCATGATCAGGACTTCGGCGTCGTCGTAGGCCGTATCGATGATGCCGGGCAGCGGGTGGTCCTCGGCTCGCAGCATGTGGATGGAACCGAGCAGGTACACCGTGTTGCTCTGCCCGTCGACGCGCCACATCATGACGGGATGTCCGTCGGACGCGCCCGATGCCGGCATTGCCGACAGCGTGAGCAGCAGCAGGCTAAGGATTCGTCTGCCCATTCCCGACCCAGATCAGTTTGGTATCGAAGCCGCCGTCAGCACGAAGCGTTATGCGCCTGTACGCCGGAGGCTTGTCGTCGACGGCGAATTCCTTGCTGTGCGGCTTGAATTGCCTGCAGGTCGATGGCGTTGCGATGATGCGAATGCCGTCGTGCGCCTGGTCGTAGGCCTGGTGCACGTGTCCGAACACTGCAAGGCGTACGCGACCGAGCGACTTCATGCGATCGACCAGTTCTTCGCCATTCCTCAGTCCGACTGTGTCGAGCCATTCGCTGCCCATCGGCACCGGCGGATGGTGCAGGCACACCATGACGTGCTTTGCTGCACTGTCGGAGACGGTTTCCGTGAGACGATCCAGTTCCGTCGCGGCCATCTGTCCGCCCGCATCATCGACGATGCAGCTGTCGAGGCCAATGAGCAGCCAGTCGTCGATTTCCTCGTACGCGCAGTAGGAGAACGGCGGCATGCTGCAGATCGCACGCATCGTGTCGCGCACGTCGTGGTTGCCGGGTACGCAGTGCATGCGCATGTTCAGCGGCAGCAGCAGGTCCCGAAACCGCTCATAGGCTTCGGCTGAGTCATCCTGGATCAGGTCGCCCGTGATGACGACCCGATCCGCCTGCCAGTCGCCGCCCTGGTAGTCGTCGATGACACGCTGCAGGGAGTCGTGAGTATTGGTACCGCGCAGCTCACCATCAGCGGTAGCAAAAAGGTGCGGATCCGTCAGGTGCAGGATCCGGATCGTTGTGCCATTCGCTGCGTCGCTGTTTGCGCTGATGAGTCGCGTCCCTAGTAGCGATAGTGCTCCGGCTTGTACGGGCCGTCTTTCTCTACGCCGATGTATTCTGCCTGCTCATCGGACAGCGTCGTCAGCTTGGCGCCGATGCGCTCGAGGTGCAGGCGCGCGACCTTCTCATCGAGGTGCTTGGGCAGTACGTAAACGTTCTTATCGTAATTGTCGGCGTTCTGCCAGAGCTCGATTTGTGCAAGCACCTGGTTGGTGAACGAATTCGACATCACGAAACTCGGATGGCCCGTTGCGCAGCCCAGGTTAACGAGACGACCCTCGGCCAGCAGTATGATGCGCTTGCCGTCGGGGAAGATGATGTGGTCGACCTGCGGCTTGATGTTTTCCCACTCGTACTGTTGCAGGTAAGCGACGTCGATCTCGTTGTCGAAATGGCCGATGTTGCAGAGGATCGCCTGGTCCTTCATGCGTTCCATGTGATCGCCCGTGACGATGTGGTAGTTGCCGGTGGCCGTGACGACGATGTCGACCTGGTCGCACACCTCGTCGAAATCGACGACGCGGTAGCCTTCCATTGCAGCCTGCAGCGCGCAGATCGGGTCGATCTCGGTGATCCACACCGTTGCACCGAGGCCGCGCAGCGACTGCGCGCTACCTTTACCGACGTCGCCGTAACCGCATACCAGGGCGATTTTGCCGGCCACCATGACGTCTGTTGCCCGCTTGATCCCGTCGACCAGCGACTCGCGGCAGCCGTACAGGTTGTCGAACTTTGACTTGGTCACCGAATCATTGACGTTGAACGCCGGGCACATCAAGGAGCCCTCTGCCATCATGTCGTACAGCCGCTTGACGCCCGTGGTGGTCTCCTCGGAGAGTCCCTTGACGTTCTTCATGAGTTCCGGGTACTTGTCGTGCATGACGAGCGTGAGGTCGCCGCCGTCGTCCAGGATCATGTTGGGCGCCCAGCCGTCCGGACCGTTGATGGTCTGCTCGACACACCACCAGTACTCCTCCTCGGTTTCGCCCTTCCAGGCGAAAACAGGGACGCCCGCTGCTGCGATCGCGGCAGCCGCATGGTCCTGCGTCGAGAAGATATTGCATGATGACCAGCGGATGTCTGCACCGAGCTCCTTCAGCGTCTCGATGAGCACGGCGGTCTGGATCGTCATGTGCAGGCAGCCGGCGAGGCGCGCGCCCTCGAGCGGCTTCTGGTCGCGGTACTCCTCGCGAATGGCCATAAGGCCAGGCATCTCGGTCTCCGCGATCGCGATCTCCTTGCGGCCCCAGTCGGCCAGAGAGATGTCCGCAACCTTGTAATCGTCCTTCTTGATGGCAACGGCTTCGCTGCTCATACGTCTTCTCCTGTTTCTGACGAGATGGCAGTCACCTTGATCTTCACGTCGAAGGTGACCGGCACCGCAATCATGGTTATTTAAAGTCCGGCGGCGTCCTTGAGCGCGGCAGCTTTGTCGGTTCGCTCCCAGCTCAGGTCGATATCTTCCCGGCCGAAGTGCCCGTAAGCGGCAGTCTGCTTGTAGATTGGCCGGATCAGGTCCAGCATCGTCAGGATGCCGTACGGCGTAAGATCGAAATTATCGCGTATTAGCGCCGTCAATTTTGTATCAGAAAGTTTCCCGGTGCCGAAGGTGCGCACGCTGATCGAGGTGGGCTCGGCAACACCGATGGCGTAGGACACCTGGATCTCGCAGCGCTCGGCAAGGCCTGCCGCGAC
>JAAUXW010191745.1_pt1 | contig 20266 bp, 19 predicted proteins | sample 7278141 | NCBI WGS metagenome assembly JAAUXW01 (sample SAMN14350115, study PRJNA611818) | marine sediment metagenome | isolation source: surface marine sediment (2.1m) | place: French Polynesia: Moorea | collected 2018-08
GTCTTCTCCGACGACCTCATCGATGCCTATATCGACCTGAAGATGGAGAACGTCACGCGCCTGCGCATGACGACGCATCCGGTCGAATTTGACATGTATTACAGCCTCTAGGGTGCAAAAGTGTGAACCGGGCGGCATTTTTTGCCGCCCGGTCACTGGCCCGAATCCCGTCAGCACTGCTATGCTAACTCCATGGAAAAGCGACCGATTTTCATACTACTGGGCTTGCTCGCTTGTGGCGCCGTGGCGGCAGAGCAGGCGTACACCTGGACGGACGAGGACGGGGTCGTCCATTACTCGGACAGGCCGCAGCCGGGTGCGAAAGTCGTCAACCTGGGCGACTCCGACCCGCCGCGCCCGCGTGCCGCGGCACGCCCGCAGGCAGCTGCTCGCCCGTCGACCACGGACGAGCCGCCCGAGGAAGCCGCAGCATTCCGCTACGAGACTCTCGAGGTCGTGGCGCCCGCACCCGAAGAGACGCTATGGAACATAGGGGGCGTCCTGACCGTATCGCTGTCGGTGAGCCCGGCCCTGCGGGCGGGCGACCAGGTACGGGTGTACTTCGACGGACAGGCACAGCTTGTATCGGGAACGAGTTTCCAGCTGCAGGAAGTCTGGCGCGGGGTTCACAACATCCAGGCGGAAGTCCTGGACGAGAACGGCAACATGATGATCCGGAGCCTTCCGAACCGCTTTTACGTGCAGCAGAACAAGGTGAATTTCTAGACGCCGGTTCTTCACGCAGGGAAGGCGGTAGCAGCGGAACGGGCGACGGCGGCACCCTACGGCGCTTCTCCCGGCACATCCTCGATAGCCTGAGCTCGGGTGTCGTATTGCTCGACGCCAACCTGCTCATCATCGCCCTCAATCCCGCGGCCGAGAACATTCTCGGCATCAGCCAGCAGCGTGCCCGCGGCAAATCGCTGCTCAGGCTCGTCGACGACGAACCGGAAATGCGCGACATCCTGAGCCGCGTCGTCACGACCGGCGATCACTACGCCAACGAATTGCGCCTGGCCCCCACCGAAGTGCATCGTCACGAAAGGATAGTCGACTGTCGCGTGTCCCCGATTACAGCCGACGAGGCTTGCCTGCTCATCGAGATCACGGACGTCACGCGCCGCTCGCAGATCACCCGGGAGAATGCGCTGCTCATTCAGCACGGCGCCGGCCGGCAGATGATTCGGCAGCTCGCGCACGAGATCAAGAACCCCCTCGGCGGCATCCGCGGAGCCGCGCAGCTGCTCGAACGCCAGCTCGACGACGACGAACTGCACGAATACACGAACGTCGTCATCAGCGAGACGGACCGTCTCGCAGCACTCGTCGATACGCTGCTGGGGCCGGGTGGCCCGCCGAACAAGCGGCCCGTCAACATCCACGAGTTGCTCGAGTACGTGGTTCGACTGGTCTTGAGCGAAGACGACAGGCAGCTCAACGTGCGGCGCGACTATGACCCGGGCCTGCCGCTGATCGATCTCGATCGCGACCAGATGATCCAGGCATTCCTGAACCTGCTGCGCAATGCGGCGGCTGCGCTCGAGGGGCACGGCAACATAACCCTGCGCAGTCGGGCCGTCACCAATTTCACGATCGGCAACGAGCGGCACCGTGTCATTGCGTCCGTCGAGATCGAAGACGACGGGCCGGGCATACCGATGGAGCTGCAGGACACGGTGTTCTATCCGCTGGTGACCAGCCGGCCGGAGGGAACCGGGCTCGGCCTGCCGGCGGCGCAGGAGCTCATCAGCCGGCACGGCGGACTGATCGAGTTCGACAGCCGCCCGGGTTGCACGGTCTTCTACGTGCGTATACCCCTCGAACAAAAGGAGGAAACCGGCGGTGCCTGAACATCAACTCGAGGTCTGGATCGTCGACGATGACCAGTCGGTCCGCTGGGTGCTCGAGAAGGCCCTGAAGCAGGCCGACATGCGGACGCAGAGCTTCGAGCGAGCCGAACACCTGCTGGAGGCCATCAGTTCAGGAACGCCGGATGTCCTGATCACCGACGTTCGCATGCCCGGCATGAGCGGTATCGCGCTGCTGGAGCGGCTGCGCGGCAGCGAGCCGGACCTGCCCATCATCGTGATCACCGCACACTCCGATCTCGAGAACGCGGTAGCCGCCTACAAGGGCGGTGCATTCGAGTACCTGCCGAAGCCGTTCGACATCGACGAGGCCGTCGAGCTCGTTCGCAAGGCAGCACGCGCCAACGGCAAGAGCGACACGGACGCGAGAACCGAGACCGTCGCCATTGCCTCGATGATCGGACAGGCGCCGGCGATGCAGGAGGTGTTCCGCTCGATCGGGCGCCTGGCCGGATCCAGCATGACCGTGCTGATCACCGGTGAATCCGGCACCGGAAAAGAGCTCGTCGCGCGCGCCCTGCATGATCACAGCCCGAGGGCGAACAGGCCGTTCGTTGCGCTGAACACCTCCGCGATCGCATCCGAGCTGCTGGAGTCGGAGCTGTTCGGCCACGAAAAGGGCGCGTTCACCGGTGCGGATGCGCGACGGATCGGTCGTTTCGAACAGGCCAATGGCGGCACCCTGTTCCTCGACGAGATCGGCGACATGTCGCCGGCGCTACAGACGAGATTGCTGCGCGTACTTGCCGAAAGCGAGTTCTATCGCGTCGGCGGCCAGACGGCCATCAAGGTGGATGTGCGGGTCATCGCCGCTACCAACCAGGATCTGGCACGCGCCGTGAAGGAGGCACGGTTCCGGGAGGACCTTTATCATCGCCTGAACGTCATTCGCATCAACACCCCGCCGCTTCGGCAACGCCGCGAGGACATACCGCTGCTGTTGAATCACTACCTTGCCGAGGCGGCGCGGGAGCTCGGAACCGGGGCCAAGAGTATCGACGCCGAAGCCCTGGGCACCTTGCAGTCTTTCAACTGGCCCGGCAACGTGCGCCAGCTCGTCAACGCGACGCGCAGGCTCACCGTTACCGCTCCGGGCACGGTGATCACGGCCGAGGACATACCGGAGGACCTCGGCGGCACGGAGCCTCCGCAAAGAGCGGCACGCGAATGGACCCGAACGCTTGCCGCATGGGCCGAGCGTCAGCTTCACGACGGTGAAACGCCGCTCCTGGACGCCGCGCTGCCGGAGTTCGAGAAGACGCTGATCGAGATCGCGATGTCGCAGACCAACGGTCGCCGCCAGGAAGCGGCCAAACTGCTCGGCTGGGGCCGCAATACGCTCACTCGAAAGATGAAGGCTCTGCGCCTGGATTAATTCTCCAGCGCGAACACCACCGTAACGATGGCATCGAAGCGCAGGTCGGCCGGGTTGTAGGTCTGGGCGTCCGACTCGGCCGCCATCGCGCGTGCGCCGGCCATGTGCGGGACCGGGGGTCGGGTAGCCGTGGAGCCGGTATTGATGCTGATGACCGGGCCGAGCGAGGCGCCGAGCGTATCGGCCAGCTCCCTGGCATTCGCCTCGGCATCCTTTGCGGCGGCTCGCAGCGCCCGGCGGTAAGTCGCCTTGCGCTTGCTGCTGTCGAGCTGTGGTGGCGACACCTGGTTGACACCGGTCTTGACCGCGCCCTCGATGACGGCGCCGAGTTTTTCCAGCTCGTCGATGTCCAGGGCTATGCGGCGTTCGGCGATGTAGCCGATGAGTTCCTGCTGCTCTTTCTGGCGATTCCATCGGTAGTCCGGTCGAACCGACGCGCCCGTCGTGTCGACCTGGTCGCGGTCGATGTCCAGTCGATCGGTCATCGCCAGGACTCGCTTGACGACATTCGCCGCAGTTTTCTGCGCTGCGTCGAGGGTCGGTTCCCGGGCGACGATGGACATCAAAAGCGTCGCACGGTCGGGCGCCACCTCGGCAAAGCCGGTGCCGTTTACGGTTATCGTGCGCTGCTGTTCGTCGGCCAGGACGAAAGTACCCATGCCGAGCAGCAAGAGCAGTGGCAATGATCTCAACATCGTCGGTTCCTCTCGGAAGAGGCTAAAGGTATAAGGAGCCGGAGATTCTAGCCCAGAATGGTGGCACACGGGTGCTAAGCTGGGAGTGGACCACGGAGGAATCATGAAGAATCGAATAGTTGTGGCACTGCTAGCCGCGCTGGTGTCGCTGACGGTTTACGCGGGCGAAGCCGAGACGATCGACTCGGCGAGAAGTGAGACGCTTGACTGGCTGGCGCTGGCCGATAACGGCGAGTATGCGTCGAGCTGGGACTCGGCCGCGGCGCTGTTCAGGAACGCGGTTGCGAAAGACGACTGGGTGCAACAGATCGGAGCCGTGCGCGGTCCGATCGGGGCGTTGAAGTCCAGGGAAGCGGCGTCCGCGACCTTCAGCACCACCTTGCCGGGCGCACCCGACGGTGAGTACGTGGTGTTCCAGTTCAACGCGTCGTTTGCGAACAAGGCCACCGCCGTCGAGACCGTGACGGCGATGAAGGACCCTGACGGCAAGTGGCGGGTCGCCGGTTACTTCATCCGCTGAGCGGGAGCTTAAGCGTACCGGTCAGCTCGGCAACGGACGTCATCTCGTGGCGTTCGAGATACTCGGCGATTCCCGCGTTGATCTTCCTGCAAACGAGCGGATCGTAGAAAAGCGCCGTCCCGACGCCCACGGCCGCCGCGCCGGCGATCATGAACTCGATGGCGTCGCTGGCCGTCGTGATGCCGCCTTGTCCGACGATCGGGACGTCGTGCTGCTTCGCCACTTCGTAGACCTGGTGCACTTTGAGCAGTGCGATGGGCTTGATGGCGGGGCCGGACAGACCCCCCTGGACATTGCCGATGACGGGCGTGCGCGTTTCCGCGTCGATCGCCATACCCATCAGCGTGTTGATCACGGCAAAGCCGTCCGTACCTGCCTCGATGCAGCGTCGCGCGTTCTCGCGGATGTCCGTCTGATTCGGTGAGAGTTTGGTGATGAGCGGCTTTTTCGTCTGCGCGCGGCAGGCTTCGACGACGCGCGCCGACATGTCCGGATCATTGCCGAAAGCGACGCCGCCTTCCTTGACGTTGGGGCACGAGATGTTGATCTCGATGGCATCTATCGGCGAATCGTCGAAACGCTTTGTCACCCGTTCGTACTCGTCGATCGTCGATCCGGAGACGTTGGCGAAGAACCGCGTTTCGGAGAAGTCGAGGCCGGGCAGGATATCGTCAACGACCCTGTCGACGCCCGGGTTCTGCAGACCGATCGCATTCAGCATGCCGTCGGGCGTCTCGCAAACACGGTGCGGCGGATTGCCGAGCCGCATGTTGCCGGTGGTTCCTTTCAGCACCACGGCCCCGACGTCCGTGTTCGAGAAACCCTCGACGCGCGTGTACTCCTCACCGAAACCCACGCACCCGGACAGCAGCACGATCGGCGAGGTCATTGAGATGCCACAGAGTTCGGTATGTAAGGGCTTATGCGCCATCGGGGCGGCATTCTACCGACAAAATAAAGGGACAGTTTACTAAATTGCTAAATCGGAACGGCAAAATAGGGACAGTTACCTTTGGCAAAGTCGGGACAGTTACCTTCGAGTAATGGCGCAATGTGCAACGCTGTCCTCAGCAAGGTAACTGTCCCGACTTTGCCAATTCAGTAAACTGTCCCCGAAATGTTCAGTCTGATTCTCTACGAGCCGGAAATCCCGCCCAACACCGGCAACATCATACGGCTGTGCGCCAATACAGGGGCCGGGCTGCATCTCGTCGGACCGCTCGGTTTCGAGCTCGACGAGCCGCGGCTAAAGCGTGCCGGTCTCGACTACCGCGAGTTTGCCGACATCAGGACGCACAGCGCGCTGGACGAGTGCCTCGAAGCCCTCGGTCAACCGCGGGTTTTTGCGCTCAGCACGCGCGGCGGCACGCGCTACGATGCACCGCGTTACCGGCGCGGAGACGCGCTGCTGTTCGGGCCGGAAACCCGCGGGCTGCCGCAGCAGGTTCTCGAATCCTTCCCGGCCGAGCAGCGGCTGCGCCTGCCGATGCGGCCGGGCAACCGCAGCCTCAACCTGTCGAACTCGGCGGCCATCGTCATCTACGAAGCGTGGCGGCAGCAGGGATTCGCGGGCGGCGCTTAAACCGGCGTGATGTTGCTGTTCATGCGGAACAGGTTGCCGGCATCGTACTGCGCCTTGATCTTCTGCAGGCGCGGATAATTCGGCCCGTAGTTGCCGGCGGTCGATGCATCCCCTTCCCACTCGATATTGTCATAGTAGCCGCCCATGTGCGGCTCGAGCGCCTTGTACCAGGCACGGCACATGTCGCGACCTTCGGCGTCCTGCTCCGGATCTTCCCAACCCGTGAAGAACACGAGCATCGTCTCGGCATTGCGATGCGGGAACGCGGTATCGAGCTCGCCGACGTCCTTTACCGCGGCGCCGGCCGTGTGAGTAAAGAACGCCGCGCGAGGATCTGCGACAAACGCGTCGATCATGTCGTCGACGAGTCCCTGTGAGAATTCCTTGACCATGCCGTTCTTGGCGTAACTGCGAATGCCGTGCGCGAGCCCGGCGTCTTCGTGTGTCTGCAGCACCTTGTAATCCTGTACCGTGATGCCGTCGTCGATGGGCTTGCCGATCGCACGCAGCGGCGCCAGCTCTTTCTCCCCGGCCGCCGGATCGCCGTTGTAGACAACCTCCATCGCGATCACGCTCTGACCGTCGGGTAGCGTCAGCATGGCCGGACCCGTGTACAGCTCGCGCGACAGGCCACCCTGCCAGTCGGCATAGAATTCCAGCACGTCGCGGGCCGCCTCGATCGGCCAGACGATCAGGCCGGACAGGACGTTGCGATCGAACGGGTGCAGCTGGAACAGGAACTTGCTGACGACACCGAAGTTGCCGCCGCCACCGCGGATGGCCCAGTAAAGGTCGGGCTCGTCGTTGGCGCTCACAGTACGGACCTGACCGTCCGCCGTGACGATCTCTGCGCCGAGCAGGTTGTCGATGGTAAGCCCATACTTGCGGTTCAGGCGCCCGAATCCGCCGCCCAGCGTATAGCCGCCGACACCCGTGTGCGACACGACGCCGCCCGTCGTCACCAGGCCGTGTTCGAGCGTCGCATCGTCCAGGTGGCCGAGCAGCGCGCCGCCGTCGCACCAGGCCGTCCGCGCGTCCGCGTCGACGTCGACGCTAGTCATCTCGGCAAGGTCGAGCATCAACCCGCCGTCACAGGTGGATTTGCCGGGCCAGCTGTGGCCGCCGCCGCGTACCGCAATCAGCAGGTTGTTGTCACGCGCAAAGTCGACAGCGTGGCACACGTCCTGTGTGTTCCGGCAGCGGGCGATCAGGGCCGGATGCTTGTCGTGCATGCCGTTCCAGATGCGCCGGGCGCCGTCGTAATCCGGATGTTCGGACAGCAAAACGGGACCCTGCAGGGCCTCGTTGAGCTCCCGAATCTGTGACCTGGTCAGTTCTATCTCCGCGCCGTCCAGGGAAACCGCCGGGATGCTGGTCTCTGCCTGGGTCCCGACCGGCGCGGTGGCTTCGCGGCTGCAGGCGCCTACCATCGGGTATGCCGCGGCCACGCCCGTGGCGACCGCGGTCTTCAGGAAACCGCGTCGATCCATAGTGAACCCCCCTGAACTCGCATTCGTTTTTTGGTGTCGGATGCTTAATCCTAGTAGATTACAGGCGCCCTGCCAGCGCCAACGAGGACACCACGATGCATCATCGAGCCTTTCCGATACTTGCCGCCCTGGTCGTCTCGGCCTGCGGACCGGCTGATACTGCGAACGTAACGGCGGGGCTACCGCTCGATTACCCGGAGTCCCGAACCGTCGATCAGGTCGACAGCTATCACGGCACCGCTGTCGCGGACCCGTATCGCTGGCTCGAAGATGACGTGCGCGAAAGCGAGGCGGTTCGTGACTGGGTCGACGCTCAGAACGAAGTCACGTTCGCCTATCTCGAGACGATCGATGAGCGCGACGCAATACGCACCCGCATGACCCGGCTCTGGGATTTCGAGCGTTACGGTATGCCCGTCAAGGAAGGCGGCCGCTATTTCTTCCGATACAACGACGGCCTGCAGAGCCAGAGCGTCGTCCTTACGCAGAAAGACCTCGAAGACGACGCGACGCTGCTGCTCGATCCGAACACCTGGTCGGACGACGGCACCGTCGCACTCGCGTCGTACTTCCCGAGCCCGGACGGCCGGCACGTGGCGTACCTGGTGCAGGACGGCGGATCGGACTGGCGCGTGGCCAGGGTCGTCGAGGTCGAGACCGGTACGGAACTGGAGGACCGTCTCGAATGGCTGAAATTCACCTCCCTGACGTGGGCCGCGGACGGGTCGGGCTTCTACTACAGCCGCTACCCCGAGACGGACGAAGAAGGCAAATTCCAGTCGTTGAACCTGAATCAGACCGTGCATTTCCATACGCTGGGAACGCCGCAGGCCGACGATGAGCTCGTGTACGCAAGTCCGGACAACCCTGAATGGGGGCATTTCACGCAAGTTACCGACGACGGCGCACACCTGGTCATCACGATATGGAAGGGCACCGACGACCGTTACCAGATCCTGCATCGGGACCTCACGAAGCCCGACGACGAGCTGGAGTTCCTCATCGAGGGCTTCGATAATGACTACTCGTTGGTCGGCAACGTCGGTTCGGCGCTGTATTTCCGGACCAACCGGGACGCGCCCCGCAATCGGCTGATCGCGATTGACGTGAATGAGCCCGATCCGGCCAACTGGCGCGAGATCATTCCCGAGGCCGAAGACGTGCTCGACGGTGTGAGCCTCGTCGGTGGCAAGATCATCGCGGACTACATGCAGGATGCGCAGACAGTCGTGAAGGTTTTCGATCTCGACGGCGAGTTCGAGGAAATGGTCGATCTCCCGGGAGTAGGGACGGCATCGGGATTCGGCGGCAAGCTGGACGATCCCGAGACGTTCTTCAGCTACCAGAGCTTCGACACACCGGCAACCATCAATCGCCTCGACCTCGAGACTGGCGAAACAACGGTGTTCAAGAAGCCTGACGTCGACTTCGATCCCGATGACTACGTGGTGAAGCAGGTCTTCTACCGGTCGAAGGACGGCACGCGCGTTCCCATGTTTATCGCGCACCTTGCGGACCTTCAAATCGATGGAAAGACGCCGACGATGCTGTACGGTTACGGCGGATTCAATGTTTCACTGACGCCGACGTTTTCGGTCACGCGGCTCGCCTGGATGGAAATGGGCGGCGTGTACGCGGTTGCCAATATCCGCGGCGGCGGCGAGTACGGCAAAAAGTGGCACAAGGCAGGCACCGGACTCGAGAAACAGAACGTGTTCGACGACTTCATCGCCGCCGCGGAGTACCTGATCGAGACGGGCTACACCGAACCGTCCAGGCTCGCGATTCTCGGCGGCAGCAATGGCGGCCTGTTGGTTGGTGCCGTGACCAATCAGCGCCCGGATTTGCTGGGCGCCGCGATTCCTGCGGTCGGCGTCATGGATATGCTCCGCTTCCACAAGTTCACGGCCGGCCGGTTCTGGGTCGATGATTACGGATCAGCCGACGATCCCGAGATGTTCGACGCGCTGTATGCGTACTCGCCGTACCACAACGTGATCGAAGGCATCGAATACCCGGCGGTACTGGTCACGACGGCCGACACGGACGATCGGGTCGTCCCTGGCCACAGCTTCAAATACGCGGCTGCTTTGCAGCAGGCCCAGGCGGGCGGCGCGCCCGTTCTGATTCGTGTCCAGACGCGTGCGGGCCACGGAAGCGGCAAACCGACTGAAATGATCATCGAGGAATACGCGGACCAATGGGCGTTCCTGGTCGAAAACTTGAGGATGCGTTTGCCCGAAGGTTACGGTGGCTGACGCGCCGGCCCTCGTTTCCAGGCGCTCAAGCGCTTTCCTTTTCCGACTTGAGCGACCGCCGCATGAGATTCTCGACGGCCTGTCGCGGTGACACGCCTTCGTAGATGATGCGATAGACCTGCTGGCAGATCGGCATCTCGATCTGCATCTTGTCGGCGACCTCCATGACGGCCTCGGCGGCAAGCACGCCTTCGACCACCTGCTGGATCTCCTCCTGGGCTTCCTCGACCGACTTACCGCCGGCAAGCGCCAGGCCCATGCGTCGGTTGCGTGACAGGTTGTCGGTGCAGGTCAGGACCAGGTCCCCCATGCCCGCCAGCCCCATGAGCGTCTCGCGGTGTGCGCCGAGCGCGACGCCCAGCCGGGTGAGCTCGACCAGGCCGCGCGTGATCATCGCGACCCGGGTGTTGGCGCCGAACCCGAGCCCGTCGCACATCCCGGCCCCGATAGCGAGTACGTTCTTGACGGCGGCGCCGACCTCGACACCGACCAGGTCATCGGAGGTGTAGGCGCGAAAGTTCTCGTCGGAGATCGCGACGGCAAGGGCTTGCGCGAAATCCGAATCGTTCGACGCGATGGTCATCGCCGACGGCAGTCCCGCCGCAACCTCCTTGGCAAAGGTCGGGCCCGACAGCACTGCCACCGGGCGATCCTCACCCAGGACCTCGCCGGCAACCTGGTGTGGCAGCTTGCCGGTGTGCAGCTCGAACCCTTTCGTCGCCCAACATACGCGCGAGCCGGGCTGCAGCAGCGGCTTGATGGCCGTCAGCGTATCGCGCAGCCCGTGACTCGGTACCACGACGAGGACATCTCGCGCGACGGCGAGGCATTCCGCAAGTTCCGGGTAAGCGGTCAGGGTCGCCGGAAAGCTGATGCCAGGAAGGTAGCGCTTGTTCTCGCGCTTTTCCGCCATGTCCGCCAGCTCGTCGAGTTCGAGCAATCCGCCGAGCCGGACCTCATGGCCTTTTCGCCCCAGCTGAATGGCGAGTGCGGTGCCCCAGGACCCGGCGCCAATAACCGCAATCGATTGTGATGCCTCGCTGGCGATCAGTGTGTCTCCAGGGGCTGCGTGGCCTGTTCGGCCGCCTGCTGCTGCGCCTGCATGTACAGTGCATCGAAATTGATCGGTTGCAGCACGAACTCCGGGAAACCACCCTTCTGCACCAGGGAGGCGATGCCCTCGCGCGCGTACGGGAAGAGAATGTTCGGGCAAAAGCTGCCGACGATCATCTTGAATTCCTGTTCCTCGTAACCGCTGATCTCGAACAGCCCGGCCTGCTGCAGCTCGATCAGGAAGCACGTCTTTTCGTCCTCCTTGGCCTCGACCGTCAGCGTCAGCACGACCTCATGGAAGTCGTCCTCGACTGGATTGTGCGTGCTGCGGAGATTGAGATTGGTCTTCGGTTGCCACTCGCCGCGCCGGAAAATGCCCGGGGACTGCGGTGATTCGAAAGAAAAGTCCTTGAGGTAGATCTTGGCGATCATTAAACGCTTTTCAGCGGCCTGTTCCTGCTCTGCCATGGGTATGTCTTCCTGTGTCGTGGATTGCCGTTCGCCTTACCCGGCGAGCAGCCCGTCCAGTTCTCCACTCTTGTCGAGTGCGTAAAGTTCATCGAAACCACCGACGTGCCTGTCGCCGATGAATATCTGTGGCACCGTGCGCCGTCCGCTCCTCTCCTGCATCTCGGCGAATCGGGCCGGATCGTCGCTCACGGAAATGTCCTCGAACGCCACGGCCTTCTGTGTAAGCAACATCCGCGCCGCCCCGCAAAAAGGACAACTGGCATTACCGTAGACCGTGACTTTCGGGCTTCCCACGTTACGACCGTTTCTTGTCCTTCTTGGTCTTGCTGCGTGTCTTCTTGCCGGTCACCACCGGGAGGCCCGCCTGTCCCCAGCCCGACATGCCCCCTTTCAGGTTGTACGCGCTTTCGAAACCGGCATTGCGCAGCGTGTTCACCGTGCGTGTCGCCGTGAAGCCATTATCGCAGACTGCTATTACCGGCTGGGCCTTGTACTTCTCCAGTTGCGAAAGCTTCGCATCGACCTCGTCGGACGGGATGTTCTTCGCGTTTACGATATGGCCGCGGGCGAAGGCGTCCGCACTGCGTATGTCGATAACGACGGCGTCGTTGTTGATGAGCTTGACGGCATCGCCGGCTTCCACATTGACCAGGCCGCTGGCCTTGCGGCGCAACTCCGAGAAGATCAGCACGAAAAAGCTGACCATCAGGGCTGACACGAGCAGCACGTGGTTGCTCGTGAATTCCAGGATTTTGTCCATGAATCAGTTATTTCGGCGCCGGGGCTCGCGCCTTGAAGGTACCAAAACCGAAGATTATACGCGGATTCTCTCCCGGGAATAGCCTCGACGCACTACACTCGCGGCCATGAATCGCCGATCGCTCACTGCCGTGCTGTTGCTCCTGTTAGTCGGGGCAGCGCCGGCGCAAACGCCTGAAGGCGAGCAGCTTACGCGCATCAAGGAGCGCGAGCTCGAGGAGGTCAGGGAGCGCATCAGTGCGCTCAAGGAGAGCATGGACAGGGCGGCTCTCGAGCGCGACCGGCTCACGGCTGAGCTCCAGGAGGTCGAGATCGCCATCTCCGAGCAGCGCATCCGGCTGGCCGAGATCGAGCGCGAACGGCGCTTCACCACAGAGCGCAAGCGGGAGCTGGACCAGGAGCTCGCCGAGCGCGAGGCGCACCTCGACGACGAATCACTGGCGCTTGCGGATCAGGTCCGTGCGGCCTACATGAGCGGCAGCCAGGAGAAGATCCGGCTGCTGCTCAATCAGCGCGACCCGGCAACGCTCGGCCGCCTGATGGCTTACTACCGGTATCTCAACGACTACCGGGCCGAGAATATCGAGGCCGTCATTTCCCAGATAGAAAAGCTGGTCGAACTGCGAGCCAGGATCGCGGCCGAGGAGGCGCGCCTGAAACAGCTCGCCGATGCGCGCTACGCCGAGTTGTCACGGCTGGACGGCGCACAGGAAGAGCGCAAGAGCCTGCTCGCGGAGCTCAAGCAGAAGATCGCCAGCGAGGGAAAGGAGGTCGAGCGACTGGCCCAACAGGAAAAAGACCTGACGAGGCTGATCGCCGAGCTCACTACAATTCTGTCCGACTACCCGATCAGTTCCGAGGAACCGTTCAGCACGCACAAGGGCAAACTCACGTGGCCGGTGGCGGGAACGCTGATACATGACTTCGGGCAACCGCGCGTCAGCGGTGAGCTCAAGTGGAACGGCGTGGTGCTGGCTGCCCCTCGCGGCCGCGAGGTTCGCGCGGTCTATCACGGCCGGGTTGCATTCGCCGACTGGCTGGCCGGGATGGGGCTCATCGTGATCGTCGATCATGGCGAGGGCTACATGACGCTGTACGGCTACAACGAGACGCTGTTGAAGAATGCCGGCGACTGGGTCGCGCCGGGCGACGTCATCGCGACCGTCGGCGACAGCGGCGGCCAGCCCCAGGCAGGGCTCTATTTCGAGCTGCGACGCGGTACCCGGCCGGTCAACCCGAGACAGTGGGTAACACGGCGACCGGGCGGATAGTTCGCCTGGCGCACGCATAATCAGGTGTCGCTGTGCTAAGGTCGATGATCCTGCCAAGCGGGCGTCGCCGCCCGGGCGTCGATGAGCACTGTATGTCACTGAAAGTTCGCGCAATCCTGGTGGTCGTGATCGGTCTCGTGCTGGGCTTCAGCCTGTCTTTCGGGGGCGGCCTGATCAGCACGGGCCACAAGCCGGACAAGGAAGAGCTGGCCTGGGAGCAGGCGCGGCTGTTTGCCGAGGTGCTGGATCGCGTCAAGCGGGATTATGTCGAGCCGATCGACGATGCTGTCCTGCTCGAAAGCGCCATTCGCGGCATGGTGCGCGATCTCGATGCGCACTCGCAGTACCTCGACGCGAGCGAATACCGCGATATCCGCATCAGCACAACCGGCAGCTACTCGGGGATCGGCATAGAGATCGACGAGGTGGACGGTGTAGTAACGGTCGTGGCGCCCATAGCAGGTTCGCCGGCGGCCCGCGCCGGCGTTCGTAGCGGCGACCAGATCATCGCCGTCGATGGCATTGCACTCGAGCCGGGCAACCTCCAGCAGACCATCGGACGGCTCCGTGGGCACGTCGGAACGGAGGTGACAGTTACCGTATTGCGCGACGATGTTGCGATCGACCACGAGATGCGTCGCCAGGTCATTCGCGTCGCCAGCGTGCACGGCGAATCCCTGCAGCCCAACTACGGCTATATCCGCGTCAGCCAGTTCAACGAGAATACGGCGCGGGAGATGGGGCGTGCGATCGATGCGCTGCAGGACCAGCACGACGGCATGCTCGAGGGTCTGGTCCTCGACCTGCGCAACAATCCCGGCGGCGTTCTCGATGCCGCCGTCGATGTCTCCGACCTGTTCCTCGACGCAGGCGTCATCGTCTCGGCGGACGGCCGCTCAGCGGACTCGCGCTTCACGCGGTCTGCTCATCGCGGTGACGTCCTCGACGGCGCGAGCATGGTCGTCCTCGTCAACCAGGGTTCGGCGTCGGCGTCGGAAATAGTCGCGGGCGCGCTGCAGGACCACGACCGGGCGCTCGTCGTCGGCACGGCAACCTTCGGCAAGGGCCTGGTGCAGACCGTCATGCCGCTGTCGAAGGGACGCGCAATCAAGCTGACCACGTCGCGCTACTTCACGCCGTCCGGCGACTCGATCCACGACGTCGGCATCACGCCTGACGTCATCGTCGACGATACGCCGGGTTTCCCGGATATCAGTCTCTCCGGGGTCATCGATCGCGAAGCCGACATGCAGCTCGCCGAGGCGATCGAATACCTGCAACCCCGTTCGGTGATGCACAGCAACGCCCAATGATCCGGGCGAGGACCTGGCTGGCGGCGCTTCTGCTGTTGACCGCGTCGCAGACCGGCGCGGGCGTGACCGCGAGGATCGCCATCATCATCGATGATCTCGGCTACCAGCTCGAAGCCGGTCGGCGTGCGATCGCCCTGCCCGGCCCGGTTTCCTATGCGTTCCTTCCCGGCACACCGCAGGCTGCCGTGCTCGCGCGGCAGGCGCACGAGGCTGGCAAGGAGGTGTTGCTGCACCTGCCGCTGCAGGCGAAGCCCGGGGAGCGCATCGAGGAACCCGTGGGCATAGAGCTCGACATGAGCCGCGAGCGATTGCGCGTCGTCTTCCAGCGAGCGCTCAGTTCGGTGCCGCATGTCGTTGGCGTGAACAGCCATCGCGGCAGCCTCCTGACCCGGCACCCCGGACACATGCAGTGGCTCATGGAGGAAATACGTGCCCATGAGGACCTGTTCTTCGTCGACAGTTACACCACGCACCGGAGCGTCGCGCTGCAGATCGCTGCAGAGTCCGGTGTCAACGCGATCAGGCGTGACGTATTCCTGGACCCGGATCGTACCGCCGAGACCGTCGCCCGTGAGTTCGAGCGCCTGAAACGTCTCGCAGGTCGGCGCGGCGTCGCCGTGGCCATCGGTCATCCTTATGACGCCACGCTGGCGCTCCTTGAACGCGAACTGCCCGTGCTCGAGGAGCAGGGTTACGAGCTGGTGTCGATCAGCGAGCTCGTGCGGTGAGCTTCTACCAGGAGCGAATCCTGCCGCACCTCATTGACCTGGCGTGCACCAGCAAGCCGCAGCGCAAGCAGCGGGAGAAGATCGTACCGCGCGCTCGCGGTGACGTCCTGGAGATCGGGTTCGGCAGCGGCCTGAACCTGCCCTATTACGACAGCGCCAGGGTCAGGCGCGTGTGGGGCCTCGAACCGTCGGAAGGCATGCGTCGCCTGGCCGCCCGGGCGATCGACGGGTCGGGAATCGATGTCGAGCTCATCGATCTGCCGGGCGAGGAGATACCGCTGGACAACGATAGCGTAGACACGGTGCTGGTGACGTACACGCTGTGCACGATCCCGGATGTCGTCGAAGCGCTCGATGGCGTGCGCCGCGTACTCAAACCAGCCGGCCGGCTGCTCTATTGCGAACACGGCAAGGCGCCGGACGAGAAAGTCTGCAAGTGGCAGGACCGTCTGAACGGCGGCTGGAAGCGGTTCTCCGGCGGCTGCAACATAAACCGGGATATTCCGGCATTGCTCAGTGAGTCCGGCTTTGACATAGAAGACGACAACCGCATGTATATTCCCGGCGTTAGAGCGTTGAGCTACAACTATTGGGGCGCGGCACGAATCCGGTGAACCCGAGCGTGCCGACGCGTTCTAAGTCACAACAGGTCATACCCCCTAGAGCATGAAACACCGCATCATCCAGACAATCCTCGCTGCCTCGATAACTCTGCTACTCGCCAATGCGGCCGCACAGTCGGCCGAGGGCGAGGACGTCGCCTGCACAATGCAGTACGACCCGGTATGCGGGGCCGACGGGCAAACCTACAGCAACGAATGCGTCGCTGGTGCTGCCGGCATCGAGGTTGCCAGTCCCGGAATATGTCCGGAGGAGACGACGGGCTGCCCGGAGACTTTCGACCCGGTCTGCGGGGTCGACGGCAACACGTACATCAACGAATGTTTCGCCGCCAAATCGCAGGTGGAGATCGCCGGTCTCGGATCCAGCACTCCGAACGGGTGTCCGGCGATCCGGGAGCCGGTGTGCGGGATGAACGGCCGAACCTTCATCAACCGCTGCGAGGCGGATGCGGAACGCATCCCCGTGCAACGCAAGGATGCCTGCGACCCGGACAACTGCCCGAAAGTGTTCGCACCGGTCTGCGGTGACGATGGCGAGACGTATGAGAACGCCTGTCACGCAGAGCGCGAAGGCGTAGAGACGTTCACCGAGGGCATTTGCAACGTGCGGCCGTGCCCGCGGCTCTTCGTTCCGGTGTGTGGTTATGACGGCATGACCTACAGTAACGCCTGCCAGGCCGAGCGACGCGGCATCCGGGTAGAGTACGCCGGTGTATGCGAAAACCTCGGTCGCAACTGTCCGCGCGACTATTCACCCGTATGCGGCATGGACGGAGTGACTTACGACAACGACTGTCAGCTCGACAATGCCGGCGTCACGAAGGCGTACGCCGGCGCCTGCATCGGCGACTGAAAATTAAAGGGACAGTTTACTTAATTGCCTCGGTGGCACAGCGTACTACCGAGGCAATTAAGTAAACTGTCCCTTTAATTTCTGTCCTTTTGGGATCTACCAGGCCGGGCGCAGGCGGCCCTTCTCATTTGCCGTGTATGGCAGCCAGATGAGGCCGCTGAGCGCGACGTGGATGTCGGTGCTCTTGGCGCGAACGACGATCTCGTCGAGCTCTTCGGCTTGTGCGTCGTACGCCGTGTCGAGAGCGGCGACCTCCTTCTCCAGCGCCTCGTTAAGCGCGGCCATATCGGCCCTGACCTTGTCGGCCGTCTGTTTCGCCCGTTCGACGTCGGCGGCTTCCTTGCGGGCGCTGCCGGCGGTCTTGATGGCGGTGCCCATTTTTGTTGCGGTGCTGCTCGACAGCTTCTTGCGCCCGAGGACCGCTCCGAGGATCGCGGTACCGAAGGATATGGCAGTGTCGAGCTTGCGCTTGGTCGACTGTTGCTTCTGAACGGCGATTGCCTGTTCGGCGCGCATCAGCCGGTTCTCGAGCGTCGTGACCTTGGTTGCATAGCGCTTGCGGATCTTCGCGATCTCGAGGTCACGTTTTTCGCTCGCCGCGTCCTGCAACCGCGCGCGGAAGTCGCCCTCGGTCTCCTCGGGCGTCGAGGTCAGCCTGAAGCGCTTGCTGCGGTATAGCGTTATGTTCTCGTTTTGCCGGAGCCAGCGCTTGTACTCCCTGCTCCAGCGAGCATAGCTCTTGGCGTTGCTGGCCGCGTCCGGGCAGTCGGCGAAAGCGGCGCCTTCATCGGCCTCGTCCACGAGGTCGTCGACGGATATCTCCATGGGCTCGGCGTCGTCCCAGTCGATCTCGACCGGCCCGTCCCCGAACTCGACCGTGTGCATGACGGCACGCTCGTCCTCGACTTTGTAGCGCGCGCTGGAGAAAACGACGTCGCCGGCGGCGACAAGTCGCGGGTGATAGACGATGTCGTCGGCTGCTGCGGGCACGAAGTATTGCTCAACGTCCGGCGGGATGGCGGGTGCCAGGTCGCGCGTCCTGCGCTTCGGCTTCGACGCGGCTTTGTCCGCAGCCGCGGCTTTCTTTTTTTCCGTCGCCATCAGTGTGCGAATGTGATCGCGCGTCAACGGACCAGCGAGGTACGACATTACCCAGCGGGTGTTGAACACGACCGCCTCGTCCTCGTGCACGTTGTGCAGCAGGAAGCGGCGTTTGCCAAGGCCGGCGATGGTTCGTTCCATGGCCTGCTTGTCGAAGTCGCCGGCGCTGGCGCCCTCAAGGCCCTCCATGACGCGTGCCTTGTCACGTTCGGTCTGCAGGCGGCCGATGAACCAGGTTCCGGTATTCGAAAGGCCCTTGTAATCGAGGTCGACCGGATTCTGCGTCGCGAGCACCAGCCCCAGTCCGTAGGCGCGCGCCTGTTTCAGCAGTGTGAGGAACAGCTTCTTCGACGGCGGATTGGCAACCGGCGGCATGTAGCCGAAGATCTCGTCCATGTACAGGATCGCGCGCAGGCTCGCCGTGCCCTGCTGCGCGCGCATCCAGGCGATGAGCTCATTCAAGAGCATCGACACGAAGAACATGCGCTGCGCATCGTCGAGGTGCGCGATGGACATGACCGATATGCGCGGCTTGCCTTCCTCGGTGTAGAGTAGGTCCTTCGCATTGAGCGGTGTACCCTGCATCCATGCCTCGAAGCCCGGCGCGGCAAGCAGGTTGTTGAGCCGCATTGCGAGCTCGAACCGATCCTTCGCCGGGAAGAACGAGTCGACGTTCATGACCCCGACCTTGGAGATCGGCGGGTCCTGGATCTCGCCGATCAGCCCGGGTACGTCGAGGTCGCGGCCCTCGCGCCAGGCATTGTCCAGGAGCCTGGAAACCAGGATGTGCTCGCGACTGGCGACGGGGTCGGCATCGATGTCGAGCAGCGTCAGGATGCCGGTCGCGGTTGCCTGCACCCGTTCGCGATACAGGTCGACGTCGTCGATCAGTTCCTCGTCCGGCGCATTGAAGGACTGCAGCACGGAAACCGGCAGACCCGAGTTGCTGCCAGGCGTATAGATCGCGAGATCGACGTTCTTCCTGAGCTGCGCGATTCGCTTGCCGTCCTGGCCCCACTGCCCGAGGCCCTTCTTCCACAGTGCGGCCTGCGCCGCCGCGAACTCGTCGGGTGTCTGGCCCTTGTCCGCCGCGCTGCGGGGGTTGATCCACGGTCGGAAATTCGACGCCTCGAGCTTCGGAAACGTGAGCAGCAGGTTGCCCATGTCACCCTTCGGGTCGATGGCGATGACCGGGATGTGATCCAGGGCGGCTTCTTCCAGTATGCCGACGCCGAGCCCGGTTTTGCCCGAGCCCGTCATGCCGATGATGACGGCGTGCGTGTTCAGGTCCTTGGAGTCGTACAGGACGAGCTCCTCGGTCAGCTTTTCGGCACCCATGTCATAGCGCTTGCCGAGATAGAAAGCGCCGAGCTTTTCGAAGTCATGCATGTTGTTTGCCGTTTACGGGGCCGGGTAGACGTAGCTCGATGCGAAGCCGAGCGGGATGCCGATCGCGTAGTACACGAGCAGGAAGATCGTCCACGTGCTCAGGAACCATAGAGAATACGGCAGCATCATCGCGGCGAGGTTGCCGATACCCGTGCCTTTAACGTAACGCTGGCAATAGACCACCACGAGCGGGAAGTACGGCATCAGCGGTGTGATGATGTTCGTGCTCGAGTCTCCGACGCGGTAGGCCGCCTGCGTCAGGTCGGGCGAGATGCCGAGCGTCATGAGCATCGGCACGAAGATCGGTGCGAGCAGGCCCCATTTGGCGCTTGCAGAACCGACGAACAGGTTCACGAATCCCGTGAGCAGGACGATGCCGACGATCAGGACCGACGGAAAGTCCTTCAATCCCTTGAGCGCTTCGGCGCCCGCGAGCGCGAGCAGTGTGCCGAGGTTCGACGCGCCGAATGAATAAACGAACTGCGCGATGAAGAACATGATGACGAGGTAGTACGCCATCTGGTGCATCGAGTGCGTCATGCCGTCGATGACGTCCTTTATGCCCTTGAGCGTGCCGGCGACATAGCCGAACACGATGCCCGGTATCAGGAACAGGAAGAAGATCAGCGCGACGATCGATTGCATGATCGGCGCCTGGAAGGTCACGAGCTCGCCGTTGGGATCCCGCCACGGTGACGTATCGGGCACGAGCGTAACAGCAAGTATCACGATGCCGAGCACCATGGCAGACAATGCCCATCGCAAGCCCTTGCGCTCCTCGGGCCTCAGGTCGTGCAGCTCGGGCAGGTCTTCTTCGTCACCGTCGATCGGCGTGCTGCTGACGCGCGGCTCGACGATCCTGTCGGTAATCCACCAGCCGAGGCCGATGATCAGGAATGACGATATCGACGTGAAGA
>JAAUXW010020532.1_pt1 | contig 19405 bp, 17 predicted proteins | sample 7278141 | NCBI WGS metagenome assembly JAAUXW01 (sample SAMN14350115, study PRJNA611818) | marine sediment metagenome | isolation source: surface marine sediment (2.1m) | place: French Polynesia: Moorea | collected 2018-08
AATTGCGAAGCATTTTCAGAGCCCTGCTAAAGCAGGGCTCTGAAAATGCTTCGCAATTTTTCCTGCTCCGCAATTTGGCGAACGCAAACTCCTACTACCTCCATTTTTTCATCCTACGGCTATTGATTCGTCCTCTCTTTTTTCTGTCAATTGCAAATGAACGCGCCTGTCTAATCCGCAAATTGAGAACGCAACTCTTTTCCCTCGTCAACCCTGCTCCTCAAAAATGAACGCACCTGTGTAGAAGCAAAAGAGGAGAAACGCGCCCAATCGCAAGCGGACGCGTCTGTGCAGAAGGAAAAGCATAGAATCGCGTTTAAACGCAAATGAACGCGTCTGTGTAGAAGCAAAAGAGGAGAAACGCGTCCAGTCGCAAATGGACGCGTCTGTGCAGAATGAAATGCAGAGAAACGCGTTTAAACGCAAATGAACGCGTTTTTCTCTTTTTCCTGCTGCACAGATGCATCCATTTGCGTTTGAACGCGTTTCTCTCTTTAATCCTTTAGTTCCTGTTAGTGGACAGAGACGTTTCCTATCCATTTTTCTCCTGTTAGTGGACAGAGACGTTTTCTGTCCACTTTTTCTACTACGCGTAAAAACGCATGCGATCATGTTTAGACTTGCGCTTACCTCTTCACCTGCTACACAATCGCATCCATTTGTGATTGAACGCGTTTTACTTCCTGTTAGTGTCATGAGACGTTTCATATCCACTTTTTCAACAACGCGTAAAACGCATACACTCATGTTTAGATTTATCTATCAGAAATGTTTCATCGATTTTATAGATTACAGTCACACCATCACCACAATTTTTAAAAAAATTCAATGTTATATATTGACGCGATAATTTAAATTATTGTTGATCATTTAAGATCTTCATTGTTTTTCCGTTTTATAATTATTATAAATATGGAGATACATGATTTTAGATTTCCGCACGGTTCAACACATTTAGTGGTTGGACCGTCAGGAAGTGGTAAAACTTTTAGAACCTCTAGTATCCTGCGATTAAAAGATGAAATTATTACCGGAGGAAAAAATATTAAAAATATTGTTTTTTGTTATGCTGCATGGCAACCTATTTATCAAAAATTAAAAGACGATAAAATCGTTACTAAATGGATTAACAAATCACCATCAAATGATGAGTTTGTCGCACTTGTAAAAGATTTTAAAAACACAGGCGGAAGCATTGTTGTTATTGATGATTTTATGTCAGAAATAAGCAAAGACTTAGATGAAATTGTTCGAGTTACAAGCAGACATTATAACACCACAACATTTATTTTGTTTCAAAGTTTATTCCCAGCTCATAAACTTGCGCGTCAAATTTCACTTAATGTTAAATTTTTACATATTCATAAAAACCCGCGTGAAAATGCTCAAATTAATTTTCTTGCACGCCAAATCATGCCGCATAATTCTAAATGGATTGAAGATGTTTTTCATGAAGTTACAAAAAAGCCATACTCATGTCTACTTATGGATTTAACACAAGAAAGAGAGTCACATTTAAGATTTCGCAGCAATTACTTACCGTCTGAATTTCCAATGCGACTTTGGACTGAAAAAGGTGTTTTATTTAAGAAGTAAAAAATGGCAAAATCAAAGAAAGCACTTAAGAAGATTCTTCCTTTTCTCCAAGTATTAAAGGATATTAAGCCTGTACAACGAAAAATTCTTCTTGCACATCTAGACGACCAATCATTAAATAACATTTGCGAAGCTACATCAAATGTGCTTCATAATCCTAATCTTACATCTAAACAGAAAACAAGGCTTCGCAGATATCTTAATCCACATAAATCATCAATAAGGTATCTTTCTAGAAAAAAGACAACTGTTAAAAACAAGAAGAAAAAACTATTTGAAATAGGTGGAAATCCTCTTGCATTCATTCTTTCAGCTGCTATTCCACTTCTAATTGACGCAATTTCATAATTCAATATGCCGCTGTATGATGAAATGATTATTTTGTCTAAAGATGAATATGACGACATTAAAACACAAAATAATTCATCGAGTGTTGACGGTGATGGGAGTCAAGTAAATAATATTGACGTTGAAAATGGAAAAGTTATTGTAATTCAAGGAGATGACTCTTTTACAACTAATAACAATCAAAAAGTAAAAAGTAAAAAATCTGAATCATCAAAAAAAAATTCGCAAACCTCAAATAAAAAATCAGTGCTTAGTAAAAGTCTTGCTTCTAAAAAAACAAAAATTAGTAAGAAAAAACCAACTCATGCTTTTGAAGAAAGTGATGACGATCAAGATTTGTTTTTAAGTAATTTGCGCAAACAAAGCGCATTTACAAAACATTCGCCATTTGCGTCTAGACCAGGCAATCAAATGTATGCTAATCTTCGCGATCGATATAATTCGACATCATCATCTAACCACCATACTTCTAATATCCCCAACAAAATTGTTATATCGCCTAGAGATCAAAAAAAACATTTGTCTTATGTTGATATTGATTCGATGCAAGACTTACCAAGTGAAAAAATGTCTATTGATGATGATGATGAAGAAGTTAATAATAATCAAGTTTTAAATAGTAGCTCGGCTGAAGCTATGGATTTCGCACAATATCCGTCTACTTCTACCTCTTCATCAATTAAACATACTTATAATTCGCAACCGACAAGTACTGTTAACGCTGATCCAACATCAACTATTAAATCACCATCATCAACATCATCTACTGCTACTACTAAATCACATTCCACATCATCAACTTCTAAATCTAGATCAGCTAAAAAATCTTCATCATTGAAATCAAAATCCAAATCAAAAAGATCAACATCTATAAATTTGCCAATACTGATGGATACATCATTAGATCCATCATCTATTCCGAAACGTAAAACTCAATCACTAACAGCTTCAAGTTCGTTGGAACCAATGCAAACTGATACATCTATAACATCAGTTCCAAATTTGGGTGTGCCGATGGAACTTTCATCACAAAAAAAAAGATCTCAAATAAAAAAACATTATTTGCAATTTTTAAAGAGACATGCATCCAAAAATAAAAATATTTCACATCCTTCTTCACTTACTAGAACCGTAAAATTAAAAAAATCAAGAAAATTGAGCGAACCTGCAAGTACATCTTTAAGCTCGCATGCGAAAAATTATGATAATATTATGACTAATTTAGTTAAAGAAAGATTAAATCAACTACAAGGAACTACATCACTGCCACAAACTGATAATCAACATCAAACCATCAAAAATCCAACACAGTTATCACAAGATGATATTCAACAACAGTCTGCTGAAAAAATACCCATAACATCACAAACCAATATCCATCAACAAAGTGCTAAAAGACCATCAAAAGCAGACTATATTATCTCAAATAAAGCTCACAGGAAATCCGATTTTACTTTAAATCAGCCTTTAAATTATTTAAACAGATATAAACAGCGACGAATGGAAACTGTAAAGCACTATATACCCAAACGTGTTGAATCAACAAATAAATATAAAAGGAGGAAGGATGAATCAACGCCTGAAGAAGACGAAGATGAAACACAAATTCCGCTTAAGTTAAAAGTCGGTACAAGAAAACCGGACGAAGACGATTATTATGATCTTTGGTTGAAAAAATAAAAATAAAATTAGTAGATAAAAATCAAGTGTTCATTATTTATTTTTCTTTAATCAAATACAGATGAGGTTCTTCTTTGCGATGTATTAATCGGGCGAAATAGCAATGTAATAGCCAACCCCGGATCATCAGGAACTCTTTCACCAAAATCATGTGGTGTTCCATCCGGTTCTCTAATTTGAAATCTGATTGTTGAAAATTGTCTATTAATCACAGGATAAAAAATTAAATGTTGCGGTGCATAAATTGATGTTGTGCGCGGATCTGGCGATTGCACATAATTTTCCAGTGGCATTAGATGAAGCAAAGGACATAATGATCCGCCTACAGCAGATGTTTCAACAATGTCGCAATAAACCATTCCGATCGTGCTTGGTTTAATTCTGTTCAAATCTGGCGGATTTACAAATGTATTCGATCCAGTAAATCCTTGATAATCAGGATGTTCTGTCACTCCAAAAAGTTTTGCCAATCTTGACCCAACTTGAATTGTCATAAATCTTCCATTTAATTCCACATGATCAAGAGTGAATTGATATCTTCCGATCCCATCTCTTTCAAAAACCACTTTGTTTCTCCAAACAGGATGTTGAGCAATATTATAATTAATTTCAGTCATCACTTCATCCATACTTGTTAAGTCCATAACATCCACAGCTACTGTATATTCATCGTCTTCGTCTCTTGGAGCTGTTGTCCAACTCAATCTAAAAGCGATTTCACAGCGACTTCTCAATCTCTTCGGATAAATAACACTCGATAATGCAACTTCCCATCCGTCCAAATCAAGCGTTTGTGGAAGTTTGCAACGAAAATCAGTATAAACATTACTTATAAAATAATTTTGAGCATCCGGATCGTTTGACAAACAGGTCACTGGAAATTGTCTTGAGAAATCCATATTGCTAATCTCAATTGTCACAAAGGTTGTAACACCGTGTGCTAATCTTAATTGGTTATTTTTTGAATCAGTAATTAGCACTGTAAGTTGATGTAAAGGTAATGTTTTTAGTGGTTGAAATGATGAATATTTAAATTCTTCTATTCCGTATGATCCACTTATTGATTTTGGCGGAAAATCAATTCTAGCTAAGCATTTATCGTATTTATCATTATTAATTGATGGCTGAAGCTCGCCGAGTTTAATTTTTACATATTCAATTTCTTGATTTGGATCTTCAAGTATTGTTGATATTGCGATACTTCTTAAACGCGCAAAAAGTCTTATATTATTTTTATCAGTAATCGCATAAGGAAGTACATTTGTAAATCGTGTTAATGAATTATTTGGAAAATGATCTAAACATCCGTTTGATGCTAGTGTGACAAACTCGGATGATTCTATTGTCGACATTTTTTGATTTAATATGCTGCAACAATGTCGCGTGCATATATCCAACTATCGTGATGTGGACCAAAATATTTCCATCTAACAAATAACTGTCGATTTCTTCCACGTCCGCGTTCTGCAATAACATGATCAATCTTAAATATATCACCGCGCACGCGCGTAAGTTCGTTCGCATAGAATCCTCCCTCAATATGATCATTTGTATCCATTGATTGAACAAAGTAAAGTGGAATAGGAAGCCGAGTATTAATTCTTCTTATCACAAAAAATTCTCCCTTAAATTGTTCTGCATATGCACGTCTTGAATTCACTATTTGTTTTGCGTCTGTTTTCAAGCGAACCACATCACCAAGTTTATACACTGGTTTTCGTTTTTTTATTTTTCGAAATCTAAGTAATTGGATGGATCTAACAAGTGGCTGATTTGCAGGTCTTTCAGCTTCGTTTGGTGTTAAATATTGTAAGCTTCTGTGTCCTCTGCGATTATAGGTTTTAACAAGATTTTCAAGCTCATCAATATATCGCAGTGTTTCTTTTTCTGTTAAAAATTTATATATTAAAATTTGAATAGTCTTATTTGCTCTTTCAGCAAATGCAGCCTTGCATGTTCCAACAGCAATTTTATGGTTAATATTATTGCTTTGTAGCAATGATCTAACATGATGATTACAATATTCTCTTCCTGCATCTGTCTCTATTGTTTTTGGTTTTCGACTCAAACTATTTAACCATTGTTGTAGCGAATCACGTACTTGGACACTTGTTTTTCGTTGTAGCGGTAATACCCATACTTTTCGTGTAAAGATATCAATAAGCAGAAGCAAATAATTGACACCATCATTGTTTCTACTTATTTGACGAATATCGATTAGATCTGATTGGATAGTGTCTCTTTTTGTATAGATAAAATACGGGTTAAAGACCTTTGGTCTTTTATACTCGCGATGTAAAACATACGCATCATTGTGTTCGAGGATTTCTTTTGCATCTTTTGAACTTAAACCTCTATCTTTATAATGTCTTGCGACAGCATCCGGTGCTGAAAAAGCAGTTGGATGACCTGGTTGAACATAATGCTGAAGAACTCTTTTCTTTGTTATCGCCATGATTATTTAAAACAAAACTTTATTCAATCTTAAATACATTAACTTTTTAACCAAACAAATCTTTCTTTTTTGGCTTCATTCTTGCTGCGCTCTGTTGTGCACGATATGATCCTCTTATGGTTGATGGTCTTCCTTTAACCAACTTAATATTATTCACCTTCTTTTTTGCAGGCGGCTTCTTTTTTTGCAATTCTTGCATTACGCGCTTCTTTACTTGCTTCCCCATTGTCTGACGTGCTTTTTTGATTTCTCTCTTTGTTGAATCAACAACATTATCTCCGCGAAGTGCATCACCTACAACTCTAATGCCTGCTTTAATTGCTGTCTTTTTTGCATCCTTGATAAGATTCTTAGCTGCTTTGGTTTTCATAACCTTTTTACCAACTTTTGCTCCAACACCAATTACTCTTCTTACAACAGGCACAACGTTACTAAAAAGTTTAGCAAATAGTGATCCTATTCCACCTCCACGCAAATGAGCTAAATCATGCGAATACACAACCGCTCTACCATCACCACTCCCACGCATATAAACTAAATCACTTCTATGAATATGCATTATGTATTCATTTGCGAATTTATTTATTGACGTGTTTTTTCATAATCATGTTTTTCTTAAACATTAACTTTTCACACTTACTCCGTGATTGAACAATTCTTGAAATGCTCGAACATATCAATGTTTTTAAAAATTATTTCTCCCTTTCTTGTTTTCTGGCTTGTTTTCACAAGAATCGATTGAGTTAAAGATGGTAGACACATCAGTTCATGTATTGACCTTCTACAAACATCGAATCTTGATGAGAGTGAAACGATATTTATATCAGTCAGATAATCGGGTACTGTAGTTATCTTCTCAACAATCGACTTGCGCACATACAAAATTGTCGCGACAATAAGCGATTCGGGCTTCCCAAACCAGTCATCATTTTCTTCTGCATTTTTCACAATGCTACATACAATGCACTCAAAGAAGAACGGAAGCATCAATTGTCCACAGATGAACGACACGAATGCAGACGGTGCTTTGTAAGATGAGACAAATGAATCGTTGTTTTCTTGCAGCTTCTTCTCCTCTTTCAGTATATCTCCTGGCCGAATGTAGAAGTAATAGGCTATCTCTTTCGGGTTTCTTGGCATATCAAGTCTGTTGAGTGCCTCCCATAAGGCAAATGCAAATTTCGGTTGGTTTTTTAAAATGCGACCATCGCCCGCTTCGATTCCGAGTTCTTTCAAAATATTCAGTGTGGTATCAACCACAAGCGAATTATCGATATGCATAAAACTGCAGATATCGACAAGATATTCACGAACATAAAGTTCTTCTGCTTTGATTGATGTTCCAACACTAGATGACGGTTTCGGCTCCATATTTTTCATACACACCACGTTTGGATCAGTAATAACCGATCCACATCCTGTGCACACTATGTCACCAGTACTCATATCGTCCAATAGTTCTGGATGATCGCACATAGTGAATTAAACGATTTTTCAATTTCTTCTTCACTTTTTGCACCAACAATTATATATTTTCCGGTGGTAAATAGTACTACCGTACTGTTGGATTTTCTTCTAATCACTGCACCAGGAAAAAAATCTGGATGAAGACTAATTTTTACATCACTACCGAATTTTTTATTACAAAAAAATTTTAATTTTACAAGATTAATTCTTGTTTTGTTCTTTACATTAAAATTTGAAAATAAAATATTGCCAGATGATGTTGAATTATCAATAACAATGCTGTCTGCTGTTATGTATTGTGAAAAAATATGATTAAATAGTTGCAAACATTTATTTATTTTTTTAAAATTTTTTACACCTGTAATGTTTACTCTTCCTTTTTCGTTGAAAATTATAAGTGTAAATGATGGAAGCCGTATAACCTCAAAATTATGATAAATTTTAATATTTGTTAATGGTGGTGATACAATTTTACATTGAAGATTTATCCGAAATTTGATATTACAAACTGTCGGTAGTGATTTCATTTAAAAAAAAATCTGCACAGTGTTTAAGAAGATCCTTTCACCACGACTGCTAAATTGCAACTGCGTGATTTTCCACCTGCAATAGTCTTTTATTGACACAGTCAAATCATCAACCACCACGCTGTTCGCTCGCTCGTCAATATGATGACTCTGGGACAAGAAAGCGGCGTCGGCAGCCGCAAATCTGTCGTGCCGCGCCAACTTGCAAAGGCAAGCAATTTTGACTATTCTGCACCGCTGCTAATTGAAAATGCGCAGCGTGAAAGACTTGAAGGTGAAGAAAGACCAATTGGAGGCGTACAAAATGAAGGTCCGTTTGAATTCATTATTCCGCCGAGTGAATTCTATCTTCAAATGTCGACAATGTACTTGGAGATTACATGTCGTGTTGTGCGCGAAAACGGTGCAAATCTTCATGCTGGTGATGATGTAGCTCCGATTAATTTGCTTGGCAGTTCACTGTGGGAACATGTTGAAGTTAGTCTAAACGATTATAATATTAGCGGTGCGAGTGCAAGCAGCACAAATTACAAAGCTTATATCGAGACACTGTTGTCATATAACCAAACATCAATTGAAAATGTTTTGCGAAATCAATTGTTTGCGCTTGACACACCGAGATTTTTTGACAACTGTGCTCATGACGGAAATAATGTGGGATATATTAACCGCGGTGCTATGGCAAGAAATAGCAGACCTATAAATATTTGTGCTCCGATCTGTTCAGATTTCCTTCGCACAATCAACCATCTTGCGCCAGGAAATAAGTTGTCGCTTAAGTTCTTTAAAGCAAGAGATGCATTTCTTCTCCACACAGACGATGCTAGAAATTATAAGATCAAAATTGATGATCTTGTTCTTCATTATGCACGTATTAGACTTGCTGAAAATATTCAAGCACCATCAATTGAAAGATATCCAATTGACAGAACGGAATTGAAAAAATATCCAGTTCCACAAGGTCTGCAAACCTACAGAGTCAACATTCATCAAGGCGGTCCAATTCCAAAACATTTTATTATCTGTCAAGCTGCAACAACCGCTGCTGAAGGTACATATGATGAAAATCCGTATAATTTTCAACACTTCAATATTCAAAAAATTTCAATTAGTGCGAACGGAAAGCGAATTCCGCCGAACGGACTAGAATTTGATTTTACTCAAGATCCACCAAACATTGCAAGACCATATCTTCATTTGAATATGAATACTGGAATGTGGAGACAAGATAAGGGAAATCTTGTTTCACTGAGTGCATTTAAGTACGGTTCGACACTTGTTGCGTTTGACAGATCAACAGATCTTTGTAATGGATATCATATTCATCAATCAGATGAAGGAACTGTATCACTAGATATTAGTTGGTCTGTAGCACTTTTGCATCCTATTACAATTTTTGTTTATGCATCGTATGAAAGTGTTATTGTTCGTGAAAAAAATCATCTAGATTTCATTATGGAAACAATTTAATTAATATCATGGCTAAAAATACATCGCTTCAATCAATTATAAATCATTTCAAATCTAATGTATCGCCAGAATATGGCGCAACTAATGAAATTATTCACCGCTTTTGTGAAAGAATTTGTTGCAATTATTATGAAGGAATGTTTACTGCTATAAATCCGCCTTTTGATTATTTTGCACAACAAGATAAATTTACTGTTATTGTAAATATTGGTTCGCATTTTATCACAATTTATGCAGATAAAAATTTTATTTTATATATTGATCCTTTAGGAATCTCTGTAAATACTTATGATAAACGTTTAATCCGATTTTTGAAAAAATGCAAGCGAAAAATATTTTATAATACAAAAAAAATTCAGAATTTTTCATCAATGTTTTGTGGATTGTATGCTATTTTATTCTGTAAATTTTTTGATGAAGAACGATCTAATGACTACAAATTAAAATTTTATCCTAACGGAGATATAAAAAATGATAAACTATGTGTCGAATATCTAAATAAACTTGTTGATTAAGGAACGCTGCGTTTTATTATCGTTTTCGATTAAAAAATCATTGACGGGTTATCGCACATGAAACATGAACCATTGTTCTCATTGAAATAGTCAATCAGGGAACTCCCATAAGGACATGAATGAATCGCGCAAAGGAGATATCTTTTGTCGTCAAAAGAACTAAAAGCAATTTTTTCTGACTCAATCAGATAGTTCACATGGTTTTTTGAGATAATGCCAATTTGCTTGATTGATTTTGTTTGTTTGTTAATAAGACAATCTTTGTAATCCTGGAATAGGATTTTTCTTTTAAATGCTTTTTTTACCCCCTTTGCGCGACTCTCCAAATTTTCTTCATCACTTGTCATTATCTCATACAATTGATCGTCATCACCAAAAATGATGTTATTTGTGACGAAAGCATATGTCTTTGAACGAATGCCGACAAATTCTCTTATTCTCCCATTCGGCACCTCGTTTTTCAAAAACCCAAGCTTATTCTTGCGAGTAAGATTATGGAATTGATGTTTTGGATTGTAGTTAGAAAAATCCATCACATCCTTTAGTTTTTCTAACGCCATTTCTTCGCTTTTGGCCGGTACTTGGAGAATCCAAGAGTCAGTGTCCGACATCATGACACGTGCGTTACCGTCAAACCTCTCTCTAATTTTTTCATACCATAATTTTTGCATGACTAGTTTGCTAATCTCCAAGATACTGAATCCAACAGCCCAGCTCTGGTTTAGCTTAACCGACTTTTTGCGATGAAAAGTAACGCTCAAATTCTCTCCGCATATCATGGTGCCTTTGAAGAGCGGATCGCTGAAGGCTCTCTCAGCTTTCTCAGTGGTGTTGTTGAATTTGCACTCCATCCTCTTCGAAACACCTTCCAGAAACTGAAATTAAAAAAAACGAGTAATTAAAAATGTATATAGATAATTTTTGTAATTAAAAAAATATTTTTACCTTTCCATAAAGTGAATTGCTCATCAGTTTGCAGCGATCGCTCTCTGACTTTGTCTTCGATTCAGCTCTCATTGTGGAACACATCTCAACGTATGGTCGAATAAAATCTTCTTGGTAGAATGCGATACCTCGATGAATTTCAACCAACTCCAACCCTTGTTCCAAGTAGAACTGCAGATTTAGTCCGTGGCACAAATATTTCACTCGATCCTCAAATGTTGCAGTCAATTTTGTTGCAGAATAGTTCTTCTTTTCTTTACCAGAAATCAACCGCAGACATTCTTTTGAGTATGGGCTCAAATCAGTGTTCGTGATCGTTTTTGCGACAGGTGCAAGAGGAAACGAATTATGAGCTTGGTGTAGATGTTTCGGATATCTCATTGTCACTTCCAAAATATAACCTGTCCCATTTTTATCTGTCACATCTTTCTGCACGTCAAACTCCTTGATTTCTTTCTCACTCATCCATCGGAAATTGTTCTTTGGCATCGGAAATGTCATTGCTTTTCCATATAGATTGTTTGCATCCAGATATAGCATCACCATATCTTTAGCAACATCTTTTGTATTTCCGTATCTTGTTCCGATGAATGAAAGGCCGCCTCGAATGTTTGTCTGCAGCGCATGCACCATCTCCGGGTCGTGAATCATTCCAATTTCCACAGCAGTTGTTTTTAGCATCACATCTTTTGCGAGCATCGGCAGACTCATGTAATGGCAGATATCGAGTTCAAACTGGTTGAAGACCCAATTTCTAAAGTCAAAAACAACTTCTGCAAGCAAGTACACATCGCTGATGTTGTATAGCTTTGTGTAGTCAAGCATATTTGAACACTTGAAATGATCGAAGACATGCTGCGCATGTGCATAGTCTTCTGCAGTGATGTGATCGTCGTTCAATTCGTTAAAAAATTCATCAGACGTTGGTAATGTTGTCGAATTTTTTAGTTTTTCGATTGATGATGCAAAAGCGTATGGATATACGCCTTTTCTTGTGAGCAGTCTGATATCTTCATCCTTCTTCATCCATTGACGAAGAATAGGAAATGTGTGAGATGAGACAGTCAAGGTTTTTACTAATCTTTCCAATGAATCGGACAAAAATGCAGCCGAATCCAGCATGTGAATGTTGTTAATCTGGATACTCTTGAACTTCTCCGTATTCAATGGAATTGCTTTTAATTCACGAATTCGTGAGTTGAATTTTCCAAGATGACGAACTATCAGATGCGAGTCATATCCAGAGAAGTTATGGGCGAATGTGACAATTTTTTTTGGCTCAACTCTATGCAAATTACAGCTGTTATGTGCTAAACCAATTATCTCACCGGTCAGATGGTCGTGGTCGATGACGCTGTCATTCCGGAGTTCTTGTTTGCAAATATGACAGCATGTTGCATTTGCAATCATCAGGCTTGCTTTTTTTGTCATCTTCATTTTAGCACATGGCATTTTTCCAAGATACTTCTTTTCCAAGTCAAGCAATTTTTCAATAAAATTTTCAGCTGCATCATCACCCACATAGAAGTGATCTTCCACCACATTACCCGTGCGATCGACCATTATGAGAGAGTATGAGATCGGAAGTTGTTCTTTCAGAGTGAAAGTTTTATGCGGACAGACTTTCACTTTTTTCACTTTTTTCGTCACAGAATCTGCTGTGCGTTTGCGGTTTGTAATTACTTTGCGTCTCATGTTGTCGTTATCAGCAGCTCGTTCTTGCTCATCAAAAAAACCGTCGATTGCATCATTCTCCAACATTTGAGACGTTATTTTTTCGATAGTTTTTCTTTTCTTTGGCAAAGGTGGAAGTTCTCCTTGCGCAAGCTCGCTATCCTCCACGCTTGTGTTTTGTTCTTTCAGTTTCTTTGCAAGTTCAACTGCTTCTGGCGGACAAGAACACTGGCTTTCAGGTTCAGCCTGACGTGTCTCAAAGTCGTAGAAGATTGTATAAGCAACTTTGCTGCACTTATTCTTTGGGTCAAAGGATAAAACCTCTCCCTTTTTAGGAAATTGCTTATGTTGTCCAGCTTCTTTATGACACCATGCAACATGCTCATCATAGCTTGACTTGCGGTAGACATAGTTGAAGCAGTTAAAGCAAAAGAAGACTTTTCGCTTCTTTGATTTCTCACCGCTCCGATCACTGCGAATAGTTGAAGGTGCAAGAACCTTTTCTGGATTTGGGAGATAGACGTAGTGCGCATCTTCATCATCATCCACATGAGCAAGCAGCAAAACGATGGTATTTTCTGCTGAGTGATTCTTTGAGACACGCACAGGATAGATCTGAAACAAAAAATGAATTAATTTCAATTAACCATTATATAAAAATATGAATGATTTTCATACCTGATTATTCTCATCCTGGAAAACGACGTTGATTCCCAAATCCAGATCGCAATGCTCATATTCAAACTCATCAATTTCGTCAAGCGCAACAGGTCCTTCTTTTTCAGTTGTCAACGAGTTTTGAATGAAGCGATGAAGCAAAGATCGATCTGAGTCACCGCGCGATCCAGTAAAGTGTCTTGCGATAGCCAGATAGAAACAATCGTGATTTTTTCTAGCATTTTCCACACCACGATAGATCGGTTTCAGCTTCTCTTTTTCCTCTTTTGATGGCTGCCAGCTTCTTTCTTCTGCTTCAAATCCATCAGATTTTAGCCGAAGAGCATTCTTTTCATACACAACAGAATGCAGTCCACAGCTTCCGCTCAGAGGTTTGCAATCAGCAAACTCGACATCAAGATTCAGAATCTCGCTGAGGCTCCAGCCTGAGCCACGGTGCAAGAATTCGTCAATTGTTGTAAAGATAGACTCCATACCTTCATCAATAATGTCATGAATCTTGTCAAATCTTTTGATGGTGAACATCTGCGTGCGGAATGGTGTGATGATGATGGATTCAATCTCTGCTTGATCTGTAATTTTCACCATCTCAATCTGTAGCGTAAAAGCCGCTTTGAAGAAACTATGCAAGACCTGTTTGTTGTGTAGTAGTTTTGCAAGTCGCGGTTTGATGTAAGCTTGTGCTGCGTCAAGAAATTGTATGCTTTGCGGAAAGAACATGCGCAAGAGCTGACATTTGCGTTTGTGCGCAGATGTGACTTCATTAAACCCATCATGGTTCTTGCCTGCCTTCTGAAGGTGTTCGAATCTGTGGTTGAGCAGTTCGTTCTTGTTCTTGAATCTTTCTGGACAGAATCCGCACAGAAAAGCAAAATCTTTCGTTTCTGCATGATGCACAAGTCGCACATGTCGATTTAATGTATCTTTTCGAGCAAAAGTGGTTCCACAGACTTCGCACGGCCATCTCGAAGATCCTGGCTTGCAAGTTAGCTGATGTCTTGTGAAGTTTCTTTGCTGAGTGAAATTTGTTTGACAATACTCGCAGGAGTAAACCATTTTGACGGTGTTTTCACTGCAGAAGCAGTATGCCGACTGACTAACGCTTTGACCGATTGAAGCCTTTAAAACATCCCAAAAAACGAATGAATGAATGCAGCTGCATGCGACCTACACCTGCCGGTCATAACACAAAAAGGAAATTGCTGCTGGTCATAACACAAAAAGGAAATTGCGCGCGCTTAAGGCGGAGCTTATTTGTGTAGCTGGGCGGACCAATCACAGACCAGAACGCAAATCCAATGCGGCGCGCTTAATGAATGATTTGTCAATACATCGCTGCGAACCAATCAGAATTTAAAACAGAAATTATGCATGGTTAATCGACGTTACAACAGTTGTATAAAAATTATCATTATCGCAAAACTCAATTTTCAGTAGTTTATTTACTAGTCAGTAATAATTGTAAATAAAATCCGCCAATTAAAATCAATTTCATTTTTTATATCGCATCATTGAATAGATAACAACCGATTATCTTTTTTTTGCATGATAATTAATTTGATGATCGGTTAAGAGTTCATAGCATAATCCAGTCTATCGCATCATAATCTAACTCTAAATAAACGAATCCGAAATCATAAAACTAGACGAACGCATGATTATAAAAACATGATAAAATTGATAGTGTTTATTTACAACATGAAAATGGCCATTTTCATAAAAAGAAAAGAAACGCATAAATCACAAACGAATGTAAATCCAAAAAACCTTAATTTTGATCGAAAATCCAAAAAACCTTAATTTTGATCGAAAGATGAAAATAAAAACCACAGCGAGCGAAATATTTTTTCGTTTAAAATTTTTTGATCAATCAAATTTAGTTTTTGCAGAAAAAAATGGGAAATTAAAAAAAATCCGTGTTAATTAAAAAATCATGAGATACGCATCAGCAACAGCAGCAACAGCAATAACACCAACACCAGCATCAGCAACAGCAGCAATGTTTTCTTCTTCTTGGTCAGCATCTTCTTCTTTTTCTTTTTCTTTTCCTTCTCACATCTCAGCAGCGCGAGCAGATTGGATGAACCTCATCGCTGTCTCGAGGAGGAAGGAGAGACGCAACGGAACTGAAATGGTGAACTGCTTCACCCCGTTCTTCTCCAGCCCGCTAGCCTTCTTCTTGAACAGGACGGCTTCGTACGTGCCGCTCTCGCTCCCCTTGCTGTAGCATGCCTCGCCAACCTAAAATCATGATAAATAAAAAGAAATTATATTAGATTTCAATTTTCGCAAAAAATCATAGCGAAGAGAAAATCATTTTTATAAAATATTTTTTCATTGTTGAAAAATTTATACACACCTCAATGGTGAAGAGGTCGACGACGTAGACAGTTCTGGTCATGCCAGCTAGCTGGGAAGGGATGGTGACGTAGCCGTTCTCATCACGCACCATCTTCAGCACGTCGTCCACTGTGAGCTCTTTGACAGATGAGAGAACGCGATTGATGTTGGAGAGCGCCTCGACGATCTTGGGGAGGTAGCGGATGGGTGCGTTAAAGCGATACGGCTTGGACTTCTCATCTTTTGCCGCCCTCTCGATGGTGATGACTTCGAAGGAGCCTTCAGCACCACCCTTGCTGAAGTTAATAACGTCTACGTAGACGTTCCAGTTTCCTCCGAGTCGAACACCAACTTTCTTGCCGAACTTGGCGGAGGTGCTGAGGTCGACTACTTGCACCTTGTCCTCCTCATCCACGTCGATCGCATCGTCCGCAGACGTGGAGTCGGCCGTATCCGTCTTGCTGAGGGTGGAAGTAACCTCCTGCGAAGCAACTTGAGAACCAGCGGTAGAGCCCGCATCACTCGCCAGATCGATGGTGATCTTGTTGTTGGATTCGCTGATATTGTCTTCGTCTCCTCCCTCCTCCATGTTCTCCGCCTCCTTCAGAAGCTTGTCCATCTTCTTCCGGTAGGTGTCTTCCGGGATGATATCGAACGCCCTCAGTTTCTCGAGGTGCGACTTTCTCTGCAGAATCTTCGCCATGACTCCCTCACTCTTGCTCAGCTCGCTGTCAGTGCGGGCTCTCTTGGCAGCGGCCATCTTGAAGATTTTTTTCGTTTATGCAGAAAAAATGAGGAGACTTGGTCGCGATGAAGTGTGCTGGACGACTGAGGGAGCTCTGTGCGACATCCGCCCCCCACTTTACCTTATATACCAATCAGTTCTACCGACGCCACTAATTTGACCAATGACACCAATTTCTGACTTGGCTTTCGCTCATAGAAAAATTAGAAAATATATGCTGATCATAGCTCTTTCGAATTTAATATAGTTTATAATGCAGATTCTAAGACAGTTGTTGATCGCGAATTTTGCACACTTTGAATGTCACTCATATGAAAATCTATGTTTTGACTTCTGTCAAACACCTGCTCCCTGCTTCGCACACCAAATCGCAAAGCAGCTTGCTGCATATTGTCATTCATGGAGTTGTTTTGAGCACCTCTTCTTTCTTCTCTCATCCGCACACCACTTGTTCCCATAGCTCTCTCTTCTGTTCTCTCTTCCTCTCTCCCTCTGAACGGATTTGGAGAAAATGGAGGGAGATGGGATTGTTGGAAAAGTGCTTCATAGGAAGGAGGAGGATTAGAAGAGGTGATTTGATGGTTTGTATTGACTGCTCTATTCACTCCGCTTCTTCCTGTTCCCATCCGCATCGCTTCATCGTAAGTAGGCGGTGCATCTGGGACTCTGCTTAATGAAGCTACAGGATTTAAACTAAGCCTTCTCCTCAGCCTTTGACGATCGTTTTCAGTGCGGTGTATGAGTCGAACCAATAGAAAGGAAAGAACGACTAGAACGATGCAAGCTGCATAAACAAACACTTCAATTGCTTGTAGTTTCTTCTTTGGCTTAGGATTATATTCATCCTCATCAACTAAATCACCATCTTCCTTTCTCACCGTCGATCTAGTCAAGTTGTATGAACCAAACTTTCCATTGATGGCGGCGGATGTATCGTTTGAAAAGGATTGGTTTGTTTTTCTTTGCAGCTGTTGTGACGACAGAGCGATATGAGAATTGTTAATCGAGCGCACCTGTGCTTCAAAATTGTTCGCAAACACAGCAGTCATGAGAACAAAAAAATATATGAGATGCATGATGAAAACGAAAAACTTCTTTTCGCTTTGAGCTCTTTTTCCAAACTGAAGTTTACTACAATGGTCACATGTTTTCTGAGTTTGCTTGCACTAAGTCTTGTTTGCTTCATTTACAGCAATATCTCTTGTTTTCCTCAGTCAACTGAGAAAGGGTGTAGAATGCATCCTGTTTCAAGATGTGAAAAAAACACCCCTTTATGCATTTATTTCTTATCGCTTGTCAGAAAAATTTTTGAAGAAAAACTATTGCAAATAAACTCAATAAAAAAATCTTTATTCAATTTTTTCAACAATGCTTCTTTTTACAACAACTTTTAATTGTGAAATAAGAGTAGTAATTTGATTCATAAATTCATTATTCGTTGCTAGATCCATAATAAATGTACAAACAATATTAACAATCGTTGTAATAAACATTAACATCGCAATAAAAGCAGTCAAGAGAACTGCTCGTTTTGGGTTAATACGTCGATTATTAGTCGATCGCATTGCATCAGCACATTCGATATCAATATTATTCATGACTTCCATTTTGCTTTTTTATTATTACATTCGATTCGATTTGATCTTAAATATGTTGAATACTTTAAGACCTGCAAATCTAAATCAGGATTGAGAACGGATGCGATCTATCATATCAAAAAAAGTTTTATATTGTATGGTTTTTCTGATTCGCCAGAAAAAAAATCTTCCTTTTTTCTGATTCTCAGTTTTATTTTATTTTGATTTCGTTTGATCTTAAGAGTAATATAACCTTCTAAGATCAGCGAAACCTACAGAAAAGCCGCGATGTCTTTCAAACTTTCAAACTTTCATACTTTCATACTATTTGTTTTGGAGATTGGCAAGATTATCGTCGGGCGTCGTTAGCGGTAGGTAAGTGTGATTTTTTGTAAATTTTTTGCATACATACGTATGTGTGCAGAATTGCAATAGTAATTAGTTAAATCGCGACAATTATGATACAAAATAATTATTTTGAAAAAATCAAATTTTTTCTGATAACATACATTAAATCTAACTCAATTTTTAACATTCGCACATTCATCATATCTATTATTAATAAAAATCATTTCACTTTTTGCAATTTGATAATGCTACACGCTACTAGCGCCCTCTTTTGAAAAAAAAGTTATCAAACAGCGTGTTAGATTTTTTTTATTCTACTGATTTAATTTATATGATTTCGTATTTTGATCTTAAGCTTAATATAGCTTAAGATCTCCGAAATCTCCAAATTTGTGCGTATAATAAGTGGTGTTTTTTTTTAAATGCTCAAATGTGTGTGAATAATGCATAATTTTGCATTGATATACATGCGCGCATTTATAAAGTCAATTGAGCGATTCCTAACAAAGTTGCTGTAAAAAAAAAATTTTTTTATTAAATAATTATTTTAGCGATAGTTAAATTAAATCTAGATTTGTTTTATCATTAGCACTTTTTGGTGAATCAACAGATAATAAAAAAATTTTTGACCGATGCAAATCGTCTCCATCCACTCGAAACTAGCGACCTCTTTTGAAGAAAAATATCGACAGTTCGGGTTTTCCATTTATTATTTCACTTTTATGTCGCAATACCGGCCGCGAGCCGCCTACCGTCGCCTCGCGGCCGCTATTGCTCAATAAAAAATGTATAATAAAAAATACAAAATAAAAAAAGGTTTTCGCTTTTTTAGATAAAAGATTAAAGAAAAAATACATCTTAATTAGTTACGAATAATGAAAAATCAAAGTCGCAAGAATTGATCGCGATTCGCTTAACAGCGAATCGCGATCAATTCTTGCTCAATATTAGAAAATGAATCTACTTTCGTTCAGTCTGACCCATTCACGATTGAATACATTTAACTTATTTCATATTCAAAAGACATTTACTTTCCACCA
>JAAUXW010015966.1_pt1 | contig 19332 bp, 16 predicted proteins | sample 7278141 | NCBI WGS metagenome assembly JAAUXW01 (sample SAMN14350115, study PRJNA611818) | marine sediment metagenome | isolation source: surface marine sediment (2.1m) | place: French Polynesia: Moorea | collected 2018-08
CTTTGATGTGAGAAGCGTTTTGTCACGCATTTTTAAAAAAATGATGAAAAAGTAAGCATAACCTTTCCATGGAGCAACATGACGTCCCGTACCGCCATTTTTTTGACTTTGCCCCCGAATTACGATAGATTGACCCATCAGGATTCAGAAAAGCCGGCCCCCGCCCCTCATCCCCTGTTTTAGCCTGCCCGATCCCATGCAGGAGAGGCCATTACGACGTGTACATATATCTGACCCACCACCCGCGAACCGTCGCCTGGACGGGCATGGGTCGTGATCCCTGACAAATTATGTCAGATTGTGACGTATTGTGTCAGCAACGGTTCCCTCGGTTCGCGGGACCGGCACCGGCGCCGGTGATTCGGCGCCAACCGCTGCATTTGCACGGGCCAAGGATGGGAAATCGCCCGACCGAAGGGGGTGGTGCGACCGTTTGGAACAAATGCCCGTCGCGTGACAATTATAAAGACAGGATGTTAGGCTTTGGCTTAGGATTTGCATATAATAGCGACTCGTTCAAGGCCTTGATTCGGGCTGACCAACAGCCGCCCGGCGGGGGCCGTTCCCAATCGAGGAAAAATGCTGAGACGATAATCAACCATTGAACCAGGAGCCGTCCATGGATTGGTATTACCAGGAGAACGGGGCTGAAAACGGGCCGATCAGCGCCGATGATCTCAAGGCGCTTTTCAAGGCCAAAACCATAAGCGCAGAGACCCAGGTACGACGAACGGACATGCCGCAATGGCGGCCGTTGCGCCAATTCGTCAAGGGCGCGGCAACGCCGCCACCGGAGCCTGAGACCGCGTCCGCAGACACAATGGCCCTGGAAATGGAAAATCAACATTTGGACCAGCCTCCCGCTTCGCCAGCGCCCGTCTCGCATTGCTCTGAATGCGGCCGCGCCCATGCCCCCGATGATTTGATCCGCTTCGACAACGCCCTCGTCTGTGCTGCCTGTAAACCGCTTTTTACCCAGAAGCTGCGGGAAGGCGTTCGCGTCGATCAATCGCTGGACTTCGCCGGCTTCTGGATCCGTTTCGGCGCTAAATTCATCGACGGGCTGATCGTTACGGTGATCAATCTGGTCGTTGGATTCGTCCTCGGCTTTGCCATGGGGATGGGCGGATTCGACGGCAGCGAAGGCGACACGACCATCACGCTTACGGCCCAGCTCATGAATCTTCTGATTGCGGCTGTTTACAGCACCTATCTGGTGGGGCGCTACGGCGCTACCCTGGGCAAGATGGCTTGCGGTCTCAAAGTGGTGCGGCCCGATGGCGGAAGCGTCAGCTACCTGCGTGCGCTCGGGCGCCATTTCGCTGAATTCGTGAGCGGTCTGATCCTGATGATCGGATATATTATGGCGGCCTTCGACAGTGAAAAAAGAGCGCTGCACGATCACATCTGTAACACGCGTGTGGTCAGAAAATAATCGATGCATTGCCTGGAAGTGCGTTCCTGGCGGCGGGCTTGGCCAAATCGAGCGGCCCGCCCTTGACGCTACCGCTCGTAGAGAGTCACTGTGAATCTAAGCTGTACCAACTGCCAAGCCATTTTGGACGGAACCCTGTTCAATACCGGCGTCTTCTCCAACTGTCGCAGCTGTAATCTGCCGCTGCGGGTTGATACCTTTCCGGCCCTTGAACGGCCGCTGCCCGTCGGTCAGGATGGGGCCGCCCTCGCGGCACCGCAAACGGCAAGCTGCTATTACCATGCCCGCAAGAAGGCCGCCGTGGTCTGCACGGCCTGTGGCCGGTTCCTGTGCGCCCTCTGCGATATGGACATCAACGGGAAGCATATCTGTCCGGCCTGTCTGGAGACCGGGCGTAAAGAACGGCGCATTGCGGATCTGGACGGTCACCGCACCCTCTACGATTCGATTGCCCTGGCGCTGGCCGTGCTGCCCCTGCTTTTTTTCTTCGTGACCTGTATTACTGCTCCGCTGACGCTTTACGTCATCGTGCGCTATTGGAAGACGCCCTCCAGTCTGCTGCCCCGGACACGGGTGCGTTTTGTCCTGGCCGGGTTGATCGCTCTGGTGCAGATGGGTGGCTGGGGGATCTTTGTCTACAACCAGTTGATCTGATAAACCACTGAGAGGGGTACGTAGGTATGGCGCGCGGTGCCAACCGATATCGCAAACTGGCCAAATGCGGCGGGCTGTTCGCCGTTTACTCACTCTGGCAGGGGCCGGATCACATGCTCAGTGCCGAGACCGTGATGGCCACCGAGAGCTACCGACGCTTTTATTTTCGCGAGATCCAGGCCATTTCCGTTCAGAAGACCGGGATGTACCACGTTTACAGCTTTATTTTCGGGTTGCCTGGCGCTCTGGCGCTGATGATGGGCACCATGGGCAATACCTGGCCGCAACCCTGTTTGGTTTTCAGCGCCATGGCGGGCCTATTGGTGTCGATCAATCTCCTGCGTGGGCCGACCTGTGTCTGCCATATCCGAACGGCAGTCCAGAATGTGAAGATCCGTGCCCTGGTCCGCATGCGCCGTCTCGACAAAATCCTGGCGCAAGTCAAACCACTGATCGCGGAGGCCCAGGCCCATCTGCCCACCGACACCTACAGCCCTGCGGCATTGAAGGCGGTGCCACCGACGACCCCGGCCGCACCGGATCGCAGGGTCGCATCGGCCGAGCCCTCGCCGGCGACAGGTCCGGTTGCAACGCGCCTGCACCAGATCCTTTTCGGTGCCTTGGTGATCCAGGCCCTTCTGGCGGGGGTCGATTTTCTCGTGAGCAACCTGCTGTATGGCATCTTCGAGACCCTTTTTGCCACGGGCGTCATGATCGTGACCGTCGTGGCCCTGGCCCGCCAGGCCGACAGCGGGATCAATGCCACGGCCAAAAGGTTCACCTGGGCAACCCTGGCGTTGGTCTGTTTCGAACTTGCGGTTGGCTATGCGGCGAGCATCTGGATCTATGCCACACACCCTGAACTGCTGGAAAACCAGTGGGCTCTTTACAAACATCTGATTATGTTGTCGCCGCATGATCATTTCTGGTTGAAGGTCTTAAACCTTACCATCATCGGCAGCTCGCTTGTATTGGGGCTGGGGGGGCTCAACGCTTTGCGGCCGCATCGTAAAGGGCGGGCCGCTGCTCCTGGGCGCCGTCCGCTTCACCGGGCTGCGGCGTGAGCATCACGAGCCTCGAACGCCGGCGTTGCGCCCATCATGCGGACCGGGAAGCGGTGGCCCGTTGTCCTGCTTGTCAGCGGTTTTTCTGCCGGGAGTGCGTCGCCGAGCATGATGGACGCGTACTCTGCGCCCGCTGTCTGGCTTGGTCCAACGACCGGCGGGTGACACGACGTGTGCTCCTGCGTCGCCTGGCGCCCTTGCTCCAGCTGGCGTTAGGGCTTCTCCTGCTCTGGGGGTGTTTTTTTTATCTGGGGCAGGCCCTAATTCTCCTGCCCGATCATTTTCATGAGGGCACAATCTGGCCCACCGGCGGATGGGGGGAATCGTGAAAACCACCCCATCCGCAAGTGAATACGGCGTGGTATCCTTGGTCGAGGAGGGAAGCCAACTGCTGCGGTGCCTGCCGCTCTCCGTGCTGGCGGCCTACATCGTCGGCACGCTGCCGTTTGTCCTGGGGTTGCTGTTTTTCTGGTCGGACATGAGCCGCAGCGCACTGGCGCCCCGCCATTGCTCCGCCGGGGCACTGGGGTTGGGGTTGCTCTTTGTCTGGATGAAATGCTGGCAGACAGTTTACTGCCGGCAGATCAGCGCCCGGCTGACGCTGCAACCGGGGCCCCCCTGGACGCCGGCCCGTCTGTTTCGGCTCGCCGCTCGCCAGAGCCTGCTGCAGGCCACGGCTTTCATCTTTCTGCCCCTGGCGGTTCTGTTCACGGTGCCCGCGGCCTGGGTCTATGCGTTCTATCAGAATGCCACCGTTCTGGACGACGGCAGCCCGGAAGGGCTGGCCGAACTGGTACGCAAGACCTGGCATCAGACGATACTCTGGCCCAGACAGAACCATCTGATGCTCCTGATTCTAGGGGCTTTCGGTTTCTTCGTTTTTCTGAACGGGGTCCTGGTGCTCGCGCTGTCCCCGATGCTTCTCAAGCGGTTCTTCGGCCTCGATACCGTCTTTACCCTCAGCGGCTGGCAGGGCCTCTTCAACACGACCTTTCTGGCGGTCGCCGTCGCTCTGGCGCATGTCTGCCTTGATCCCCTCATCAAGACGCTCTACACGCTGCGCTGCTTCCACGGTCGTTCCCTGCGCAGCGGTGAAGACCTGCGGGCGCGGCTGGCGAGGCAGCGCCGCGGCACCGCAGGGCTTATGGTGCTGATCATGTTGATCGCGGGCGGTGTTGCGCCCCGGGCCGAGGCCGCCGCACGCGAGGGCCCGGCGGCCGAAGCTGCGGCATCACCGGCCCGGATTCAGGCCGAGGATCTGAATGACGCCATTCGTGACGTTCTGGCGCAGCCGCGCTACACGTGGCGCCTGCCCCGGGATCAGGTCGCTGTACCGGAAGAGACGCAGGTCGGCTGGTTCGCTTCCTTTTTCAACTGGTTGGAGGAGGCCGTCGAACGCTTGTTAAAACCCATTGAGCGCTGGTTCGAGCGAATCTGGAAATGGCTGCGAGATCGATCGCCGGACAGTCCCGCGACGGCACCGCAGCGCAGTCCATGGCCCGATCTGGTAAAGGGTGGCCTCGTACTGGCCGGTCTGGTGCTGGTTGTCCTTCTGGCGGCCGCCCTCCATCACCGCACCCGGAAAAGACCGGAGGATGCCCAGTGTCTACCGAAGGCCCCGGTGAGCCCGGCTCCCGATTTGAATGACGATCAGGTCCGGGCGGATGCCCTGCCTGTGGACGAATGGCGGCAACTGGCCGAACAACTGGCGTCGGAAGGCCGGTTCCGGCTGGCCATGCGCGCCTGTTTTTTTTCAACCCTGAGTGTGCTGGCCGACCGGCATCTGATCATGCTGGCCGACCATAAATCCAACCGCGAGTACGAGGCCGAGGTCAAACGGCGCGCCGCGGACAGGCCGTCCCTGGGAGGACGGTTCGGGGGGACCGTCGCCCGGTTGGATCGGGCCTGGTATGGCATGCGTGCGGTAAGTCGGGACGACTTTATCCGATTTGCCGGTCAGCAAAGGGAGATTGCCCACCTTGCCGAAGGCTAACCACCTGTTCGCGGCGGCGGGGCTGCTCGTTGTGCTGCTTTTTGCGGGCGGCCTGGTCGGTTTGCTCATGCTGCGCTTTGATGCCGGGGATATCTATCCCCCTTATTCGTCCCTGCGTTCTGATCCATTGGGCGCGCGCGCCTTCCATGACAGTCTGGCGCGTATGCCGGGCCTGACCGTAGCGCGCCATTTCACCGGGCCTCGCCGACTGGCCTCCGAGACCACAACGCTGATTGTGGCCGGACTGGGCCCCGAAGCATTTGTGCACGCTGAAAGCAACCTGGCGGCATTGCAGCGGTTCGTCCTTGGTGGCGGCCGGGCCGTATTGCTGCTGACGGCCGTGAAACCCCGCCGCCGCACCGACGGCGACCCTGTTTCCGACGACGGGACCACCGAAGAGGATGCCGCCTTGGAGGACGAAGATAAAGAGACCGATACGCCGGTGCCACGCACCATCGACCTGCGATCGAAGTGGGGCTTCAAGCTGGAGCCCCCGCCGTCGCCAGCGGCGCGGATGGAGGCGCAACGCGAAGCGTCCTCCAACCGCGACCTGCCCGGTACCATCGTCTGGCACAGCGGCATGGCCCTTGCCGCCGAACACCCGGACTGGAAGGTGCTCTACCGGGTCGACGGGTGGCCGGTGATCATGGAGCGCCACCTGGGCCGCGGCAGCATCTTTTTGGGAACCGACAGCTATTTGATCAGCAACGAAGCGCTGCGGAACCATCCTCAGCCCGCCCTGCTGAGCCACATGGTGGGATCAAACCGGAAGGTGGTTTTCGACGAAACGCATTTGGGCATCCAGCAACGGCCTGGCGTGGCCAACCTGATTCGCCGCTATCGCCTGCATGGTCTGATGGCCGGCCTGGTTCTTTTGGTGGCGCTATATATCTGGCGCAACGGACGGCCCTTTCCACCCACACCCTCCGATCAGCACCCTGAGGGCTTCCGGCTGGCCTATCACGCTACCGATCGGGCGCTGGTGGGGCTCATTGACCGTCATGTTCCCGACGATCAGCTTCTGCGCACATGCGTGACGGCGTATGAAGAAACGCTGGTCCGTCCGAACGCCGCGACCAAGGCCCATCTGGGGCATATCAAGCAGCTGGCTGCCGAGGGCGGCCGGGACCCGGTTTCAACCTACCAATCGATTTGCCGGATTTTAGCGAGGAGGGCATCGCGATGAGTCAGAAGCTGGATGTGTTGAAAGAAGTACTCGCCCGCACCAAGAAGGAGGTGGCCAAGGTCATCATCGGACAGGAAGACGTGGTGGACATGGCCCTGATCGCCATTTTCAGCGGCCAGCATGCCTTGATCGAAGGCGTTCCAGGCGTTGCCAAGACCCTTCTGGTGCGAACGCTGGCGCACGCGCTGGGCTGTGACTTTGCCCGTATTCAGTTTACGCCCGACCTCATGCCAGCCGATATCACGGGAACCAATGTCTTCAATCTCAAGGAGAATGCCTTCCGCCTGGTGAAGGGGCCGGTGTTCACCACCTTCCTGCTGGCGGATGAAATCAACCGGGCGCCGGCCAAGACCCAGTCCGCGCTCCTGCAGGCCATGCAGGAGCGGGCCGTTACGATCGATCGCGAGACCCTCAACCTGGATGCCAACTTCACCGTGTTTGCCACGCAAAATCCGGTGGAGTACCAAGGCACCTATCCGCTGCCGGAAGCCCAGAAGGACCGCTTCATGCTTAAAATCAACATGCGCCCGCCCGATCGGGAGCAGGAACTTGAGCTGGCCCAACGCATGCTGGGGGCCGCCGCTCCGGAGGCCGTGCTGGAAAATGGCGAGGTCCGACCTGTGCTCGCGGCTGATCTTCTGGCGAAGATCAAGCGCTGCCTGCCCGAGGTGCTGGTGAGTGAAGAGCTGACCGCCTATAGCGTTGATATCGTGCGCCGGACGCGCCACCATCCCAGTGTTCTCGTGGGCGCCGGCCCCCGGGCGACCCAGGCGCTGTTGCTCGCCAGCCGAGCGCTGGCGGCCGTCAGCGCACGCGATTATGTGACGCCGGACGATATCAAGACCATGACCCCCCCCGTCCTTGATCATCGCCTGATTCTCCAGCCGGAGTTCGAAGTCGAGGGGCTGGCCATCGGAGAGGTGATTCAGGAAATCCTGCAAACCCTGCCGGTGCCGCGATGATCGTTCCGCAGAACAGATTGCTGTTCTGGGCGAGCGGTGGCGTGCTGCCTCTCTTGACCATGGCGGCGGCCCTCCCGGAAACGGCCCTACCGGTATCAGCGGTGCTGTCGGTTTTTACGGGTTGGGTCGTAATCGATGCCCTGTTCGCGCGTCGCGCCATACGACAACTTAGCGTGGATAGCCCTGCGGTGGTAAGGCTGGCCAAGGGACGGCCAGGGATCATCCCTCTGAACCTGGACTGGGCCGGCAGGGGTCAGCCGCAGGCCCGGATCGGCCTGGCGCTTCCGGGTGGCATATCCACCGATCAGACGGTTCTGGAACTATCGATGTCGGCCGCCGACCCGCAGATCGATATGGCCTGGGCGGTGACGGGCCATCAGACCGGGTGCTATCCCCTGGCGCATATTGATCTGGAAATGGATTCGCGCCATCGTTTCTGGGCCGTTCGGCGAACGGCGCCCTTGACCGCCGAACTACGGGTCTACCCCAATCTGAAAACAGAGTACCGCGTACTGAAAGGCCTGGCCCTAAAACACTTGAGCGGGTGGCATCGTCAGCGCCAAGTGGGCAAAGGGCGGGAGTTTGAGCAACTGCGCGAGTACCTGCCCGGTGATGGCTACGAAGATATCCACTGGAAGGCCACGGCCAAATTCGGGCATCCCGTGACCAAAATCTTTCAGATTGAGCGCACCCAGGAGGTCTACGTCGTGCTGGATGCTTCCCGCCTGAGCGGGCGTATCCTCGCCACCGATGAGAACGATGACCCCACCTCCGGTGACGCCTCCCCGCCACCAACCCTGATTGAATGCTTTACCACAGCCGCGCTGGGGCTGGGGGTGGCTGCTGAACAGCAGGGTGATCTTTTTGGGCTTGTCACCTTTAGCGATCAGGTCTCGCGTTTTTTGCGGTCCGGCAGGGGCAAAGCCCATTTCAACGCCTGTCTGGAGTCGATCTACAACCTGCAGGCCGAAGCGGTGGCACCGGACTTCAACGATCTCTTTGCGTTCATTGCGACCCATCTCCGCCGCCGGGCGCTGATTGTCTTTCTGACCAGTCTGGACGACCCTGTTCTGGCCGAGAGTTTTGATGCCCATGCGGACATGATCCGCCGGCAACATGTGGTTCTGGTGAACATGATCCGACCGCCCAGGGCCCTTCCCCTTTTTTCCGATTCGGCCGTCGACAGTCGGGACGGGATACACGCGGCCCTGGCCGGGCACCAGACTTTGCAGCAGCTGCGCGATATTCAGCGCCGACTGCAGCGCCGTGGTATGCGCCTGAGTCTGCTGGAAACCGGCCGTTTGAGTCTGCAGGTGATTTCACAGTACCTGGATGTCAAACAGCGACAAATGCTATGATCATCGATCTGGATAAATTTATCGCCCGGGAGCGTCCTTTCTGGGAACGTCTGGAAGCCATGCTGATTAAACAGGAGGCGGATCCCGAGCGCAGCCTGTCTTTCGCGGAGGTCAAGCACTTTTATTATCTCTACCGGCGAACGGCCTCGGGCCTGGCCCAGATCGCCACCTACACGACCGATCCACAAATCCGGATTTACCTCGAGAACATCGTTGGTCGGGCCTACGGTGAAATCTATACGATCCGCCTTCAGGCCTCCCGGTTCAGCCCCTGGCGCTGGATCGGGCAAACCTTTCCGCGCACCTTCCGTCGTCACCTGGCGCTGTTTCTGGTAAGCGCGCTCGTTTTATTGGCCGGGGGGGGTTTCGGTGCACTGGCGGTGGCACTGGACAGCGAGGCCAAGCCGGTATTGATGCCGTTCGCCCATCTGGGCGGTGATCCTTCCGAACGCGTCGCAAAGGAGGAACGCGCCGATGGGCACGAGCGGCTTGACGGTCACATGGCCCAGTTCTCCTCCTACCTCATGACCCACAACACCAGGGTGGCCATATTGGCCATGGCCTTGGGGATGTCCTGGGGAATCGGCACCGTTTTATTAGTGTTCTACAACGGGGCCATTCTGGGGGCGGTAATGCTGGACTACGTCTGTGCCGGGGAGAGCGTCTTTCTGGCCGGCTGGCTGTTGCCCCATGGCGCCTTTGAAATCCCGGCCATCCTGATTGGCAGCCAGGCCGGCCTGGTGCTGGCCAGCGCTCTCATCGGGCGGAGGAAGCCTCTTCCCTTGCCCGCGCGACTCAAGGAAATCCGCAGCGACCTGGTGACGCTGATCGCAGGGTGCGCCCTGATGCTGGTTTGGGCCGGGCTGGTGGAGGCTTTTTTCTCGCAATACCATGCTCCCGTACTGCCCTACGCATTGAAGATCGGTTTTGGGTTTCTGGAACTGATCCTGCTCACCCTGTTTCTGGGATTGGCCGGTCGCTCGCCTCAATGGTGGCAGCGTTTTACCGGGCGTCATTCCGAAGCGAAGGCTTGAAAACCCATGGATGCCACGCGGCACTGCCAAACCATTGACATTCAGACCCCGGAAGGGATCACCTTCGCCTTGCCGCTGGCAGGGCCCGTCGTCCGTTTTCTGGCTTGGATAACGGACCTGGGGTGTATTCTGGCCCTGTTTTCCTCGCTGCAGGCCTTGGTGGTCAATCTGTTTTCAATCATCGATCCGGATCTCGGCGCCGCCGTTCGCATCTTCACCTACTTCGCCATCACGTTGGGATACGGTATCGCCACCGAATGGTGGATGCGGGGGCAGACACTGGGCAAAAGGCTCTTTCGCCTCCGCGTGCTGGATCTCCACGGGCTCCGGTTGCGCTTCAGCCAGGTTGTCCTGCGCAATCTGCTGCGAGCCGTCGACAGCCTGCCGTTTGCCTATCTGGTGGGCGGTTTGGCCTGTTTTTTCAACCGCTATCGTCAGCGGTTGGGTGATATCGCCGCCAACACGATTGTCGTCCATCAATCCGCAATGACGCTCCCCGACCTGACGGCCATTGCGGGTAGTCATTTCAATTCTCTGCGGGCCTATCCGCACCTGAACGCGCGCCTGCGGCAACGCGTGTCGCCGGAGGAGGCCAGCATTGCGCTTACGGCCGTTATGCGACGCAATCGTTTGGACCCCGCGGCGCGCGTCGATCTGTTTGCGGACCTGGCCCGTCATTTCAAGACCGCCGTGGCGTTTCCGAGCCGGACCTATGAGGATATTCCGGACGAGCAGTACGTACGCAACGTGGTGGACGTCCTCTTCGGCCATCCGCGTTCCCGCAATCCGCGGCCCGATGCCGAGGTCTGAGCGCTCAGCGCCGGTATGCCCTGCCTTGCGATTGCCCATCGATCCGTGATGGGGGATGGATCGGGACCGGGGCCGGATGGATTCCCCTGAAGTCTCTAATCGATCCTCGTGTTGTGGAAGGCGTTATCTTTTGCTACGCTGACGGCGCCAACCCGCCGTATAGCCTACGAGGCACGATCGTGCCATATGAGCGAGGACTACATGTTCACACCGCATAGTGACGAAGGTTATCGAGATGTCACCGACAAGATTCAAATGAAAACCACTGTCCACGGGGAGAAAACCCTCATGGCAGCGTTTCGCCTGGCGGCGGGCGCGGATCTGCCGATCCACCACCACCCCCACGAGCAAACGGGCTATCTGGTGACCGGGCGGATCGATCTGACCATCGGCGGCCAGACCTATACCGTCCGGCCAGGCGGCAGTTGGTGCATCCCGGGCGACGTGGATCATGGCGCCTATGCCCACGAAGACTCCTTGGCGGTGGAGGTCTTTTCGCCCGTAAGGGAGGATTATTTGCCCGCCGGAAAATAGGGACCTGCCCGGCCAGGACCGGGCCGGGCTTCGGCGACGCGCCACGACCACCGGCTGTCATGGTTGCGGAGGCATGTCCGAAAACTGCTGAGCGCCCGATGGAGGCTAACCCATGATCACTCTGCTGGCTTGTCCACAGATGGAGGCCCTGGCCGCCCGCATCGCCGCCGCGCACGACCACATAGAAACGGTACCCATTCGCTGGGATGCGTTTGCGGACGGCTTTCCGAACGTGCGGATTGAGAATATCGAGCGGATTCGCAACCATCACCTGGCCTTCCTGGCCGCCTTCGACACACCGGGCGATATCTTCACCCAGCTTTCGGCCATCTATGAGATTCCGCGCTATGCGGTTCGATCCTTCAAGATCGTACTGCCGTATTACCCAACCGGCACGATGGAGCGCGTCGACCGGGACGGACAGATCGCTACGGCGGCCACCCTGGCCAAGATGATCTCCGGGGTGCCCATGACGCTGGCGGGACCGACGCAGGTGATCATTTTTGATATCCATGCCCTGCAGGAGCGGTTTTATTTTTCCGATCAGGTGATCCCGCGTCTGGAATCCGGAGTGCCCTTGCTGCGCGATCGCCTGAAGACCTTTAACAATCTGGCAATCGCTTTCCCAGACGAGGGGGCCTGGAAACGTTTCGGACGCTGGTTCGAAGAGTATCCTCTGATCGTCTGCCACAAGGTCCGCGAAGGCAACCGGCGGCGCATCAGCATTCGGGAAGGGAATCCTGCGGGCCGGCATGTGGTCATCGTGGACGACCTGGCCATGAGCGGCGGTACCCTGCTGGAGTGCCAGCGGGCCTTGACCGAACGGCAGGCGGCGGCCGTTAGCGCCTACGTCACCCACGGTGTTTTCCCGCAAGCCGCCTGGCAGCCGTTTCTGACGGCAGGCTTCGAGTTTTTCTGGTTGACGGATTCGGTGCCGCAGACGGCGGCCGATCTGCAGTCTCATCCCCCGTTTGAAATTCTTTCCCTGAGCGACACCATCGCCCGCCTGTTGATGGAAGACGGGCAGGAATTATTATAGACCATGACACCTCACCCCACGTCGCCAGGCCTGATCAACAGGCTCCTGCAGCAAACCCACGACCATTTCAGCTGGTTTCTGCCAGCGCGGATCGGACGGCTTCCGGCCCTCCTGCTCAAGCTTTTGTTCTCCCACGTGACCATCGAGGATGACCAGGTCGAGGCCCTGCGTCGACTTCCGCCCGATGCCGTGGTGGTTTACGTCACCAAGCACAAAAGCCGGCTGGAGCGGCTTTTTTTTCATGCCTTCTACCACCGCACCGGCCTGCCCTGCCCGGAAATCGGTTTCTTCTATCGGTCGTACTGCTTCCAGCCCCTGACCCGCCTGGGAAGGATAGCGCTGGCCCACCTGGACTTGATGCTGCGCCGCTTCCGTCGGCCGGACCCCTTCGACGGTGGCTACCTGGCCCGTGAACTGCGCAACGGAAGGGCCGCCATGCTATCGCTGGTGGAGAGCAACGAGTTCTACCGGCGCTACGTTCAATCCAAACCTGATGCGCTGGCCTTTCTGCTGACGCTTCAGGAGCAGATCGAACGGCCGATCTGGCTGGTGCCCCAGTTGATTTTCTACACGACCCGACCGGTGATGACCTACAAAACCCCCTTTATGGGATCCGATCCCAATCCGGGCTTGCTGCGGCGGTTGTGGAAAATGATTTTCGCGCCCGAAAAAATTCTGGTGGAGATTTCCGACCCGGTCAGCTTGCGGAAATTCCTGGCCGAAATGGATGCCCGGGCCGAGGGTCGCGCCCAGGCCGCTCTGGTCCTGCGCCACCGATTGCTCGACCGCATCACGCGTCATCGACAGAGCATCACAGGTCCGATTCTCAAACCGGCCGAAGAGATCCGGCAGCATATCCTGACCAATGACCGCCTCCAGCAGTTCATGCAGTCCTATGCCCGACGCCGCAAAAAGACCATTCCCGAGGTGCACCGCGAGGCGCTCAAATATGTGGACGAGATCGCCGCGCGGCCCAATCCCTGGGTGGTTCAGTTGGGTCTGGGGTTGGTGCATGAACTGCTGAACGCCATGTTCGAGGGGCTTTCCTTCAACAGCGAGGGGTTCGACGCGGCTCGCCGGGCCTCGCGCGAGGGGCCGCTGGTTCTGATCCCCTGCCACAAGAGCCATATCGATTACCTGGTGCTCTCCTATCTCATGCAGCGCAACAATATGCCCTGCCCCCATATTTTTGCCGGCAACAATCTGGCCTTCTGGCCGGTGGGGCCGTTCTTCCGGCGGGTGGGCGCTTTTTTCGTGCGCCGCTCCTTTTCGGGGGCCGTGTTCTACGCCAAGGTATTTTCGGAATATATCCGTATGCTCCTGGGCCAGGGCTTTAATGTCGAGGTATTCATCGAGGGCACGCGCAGCCGCAATGGCAAGCTGCTGCTTCCCAAACTGGGCATGCTTTCGATCATCCTCAATGCGGTCCATCAAGGGGCCTGCGAACATCTGACTTTCGTGCCCATCTACGTGGGCTACGACCGGGTCCCCGAGGAAGGGGCCTATATCCACGAGATCGAGGGCGGTCAGAAGGCGCCCGAATCCTTCGGGCAGTTCATCCGGGCCCGCCGTCTGCTCAAGAAGCGTTTTGGCAAGATTTACATCAATTTCTGCGACCCCATCCGCTTGCGGGACCTGGAAAACGAATACGGGGCGCGCGTACGCGACATGCGCAGTAAAGAGCTGCGTACCCTTACGCGTGACCTGGGCAACCGCGTCCTGCAGGCCATCGACCAGCAGACGGTGGTCACTCCCCAGGCGCTCGTGGCAGCGGCCCTTCTGAACCGTCCGCACAAAATCATCAGCCGGGACCAGATCGATGCCCATGTTCATACCTTCATGACCTATCTGGATGCACGTCAGAGCGTCACTGCCGAAACCCTGGCCTATGACGTTCCGCATGCCGTGGAGCATATTCTGAAACTTTTCGTGCAGCAGAAATACATCAAACCCTTTCGGGCCAAACACCAGGACGCCGGCAGTGGCCAATACCAGGTCAACCCGGGCAAGCGCAGCGCTCTGGATTACTACAAGAATAACTGTATTGCCCCCTTTGTGCCCGCCGCCCTGACCGCCATCGCCATTCTGGCCGCGGATGCTTTCCAATTTACGTCCCCGGACCTGAGGGAGCGCTTTGCTTTTCTACAGCATTTGTTTCAGAATGAGTTTAGCCTGGATGACGACGGGTTGCCCGACGCGGTCACACGCAAAACGCTCAAAGCGTTCATGGAGGACGCCATCGTCGTTCCCCACCCCTCACTACCGGAGGCCTACAACCTGACTTCGGAAGGCTATCGTAAACTCAAGAGCTTCGCCGGGTTTCTCTCGCCGCTCTTTGAGTCCTACCGTGTCGTGCTCCGCTATTTTCAGCAAACCGCAGCGGACAAGCATGAACCGCCCCAGCGCCTCAAACAGATCCAGAGCCTGGGGGCCCGGATGTACAAACGGCAGGAAATCGTCTTCAAAGAAGCACGCTCCAAGATCAACTATCTCAATGCCGTCGACTACTGTCTTAAAAACGGCATCCGCGGCCGGGAAGACAAAACCCTTCTGGAATCACACTTGAAACAGGTCCAGGCGTGCATGAAACATCTTCCCCTTTAGCCAGGGCGGTCATTGACAGGTAGCGCCCGCCCCTTACTCTCATCTAACGCGCATGCATCTCGAGAAAGGAGACTTCCCGATGAAAAAACTGATCCTGATCGGCTGTGTCCTCGTGGTGGTAGTGGGTGCGGTCGTCTTTTTCGGCTTATCCAACCTGGGTCCGATCATAAAGAAAGCCGTCAATACCTATGGACCCGAGATAACCCAGACCGAAGTGCAGTTGGGCGATGCCGGGGTTTCCCTCTTCTCAGGAGAAGCCAAACTGCAGGATTTCCTGCTGGGCAACCCGAAAGGGTTCAAATCGCCCCAGGCCATGAAGGTCGGCAGCATATACGTCGACCTGGATGAAAAGTCACTGACCGGCAACCCCATCGTCATCGACACGATCGAGGTGGTGGCGCCGGAGATCACCTACGAGCGGTCGGGTCGGGACGACAATTTCAACGCCCTCCTGCGCAACGTGAAACAGCGCTCCGGCACCGGCCAGTCCGGCGCCAAGGCCAAGAAGTCCCCCAAGGAAGGCGAGGGCGGTGGGAAGAAACTGCTGATCCGAAGCCTGGTCATCAAGGACGGCCGCGTGAATCTGACAGCCAAGATTATGAGCGGCCAGACGGTCACGGCCGAACTGCCCTACATCGAACTCAAGGATGTCGGGGGCAAGCAAGAGGGCGTCACGCCGGCCAAGGCCATGAACCTGATCCTGGCCGAACTCTACAAGCAGATGCAATCCCCCGACGTCACCGCGGCTTTGGGCAAGGGGCTCGAGGAACTGGGCGTCACGGTCAAAGGGATATCGGTAAAGGGCCTTGACGACAAGACCAAAAAACAGGTGGAAAGTGTCAAGGATAAGGTGAAGGGGCTGCTGGGCGACTAGCCCTGCCGTATCCATGGCAGATCGAAACGCGGCCCATCCTTTCCAACGCGCCCCCCACGCCACCCTGGTCCGGCTCGCGCTGCCCGTGCTGGTTTCGCTGGCGGCGGAGCCCATCACGGGGGCGGTCGATACCGCTTTCGTGGCCCGGCTCGGGGCGCCTTCGCTGGCGGCCCTCGGTGTCGGTGCGACCGTGCTGTCTGGTCTCTTCTGGATTTTCAACTTTCTGGGCGTCGGTACCCAGACCGAGGTCGCCCAACGGCTGGGACGACAGTCGCCGCAGAAGGCGGCCGAGATCGGCACCCTGGCGTTGGTGCTGGCCTTGTTCCTGGGCCTGGTCCTCCTGATCGCGGGGTATGGGCTGATCCCCGCCGCGGTGGGCTTCATGGAAGCCACCGGTCGCGTTTACACCGACGCGGTGGCCTACATGCGCCTTCGCCTCTGGGGTGCCCCGGCCGTAGTGGTCACCCTGGCGGCCTTCGGTATCCTGCGGGGCCGCCAGGACATGACGACACCACTCAAGATTGCGGCCGGGCTCAATTTGCTGAACATCGTCCTGGATGCCTGGCTGATCTTCGGCGGTGGACCGCTTCCAGCCATGGGCATCCGGGGCGCGGCGCTGGCCAGTGCGATCAGCCAGTGGGCCGGGGCGATATGGGCGGTGGTCGCCGTGCGGGCCACCGGCGGGCTACGATTCAGGTTCGCGCCCGCCCACCTGCGGCGCCTGCTCGATATCGGCGGCGATATGTTCCTGCGCACGGGACTGATTACCGCGTTTCTGATCCTGACCACCCGTGCAGCCACCCAGATTGGCTCCGAAGCCGGTGCCGTGCACCAGGCCGTCCGGCAGGTCTGGGTGCTGACGGCGTTGCTCCTGGATGCCTTCGCTATCTCCGGGCAGAGCCTGGTGGGCTATTTCCTGGGGCGTGCCGATCTTCGGGAAGCCCGGCGCGTGGCCGCCGTGGTCTGCCTCTGGAGTTTCGGGGCCGGGCTCTTCCTGGCCTTCGCCATGGGGTTGAGTACGCGCGGGGTCGCGCTTGCCATGGTACCGGAGGCCGCCCGTATCGTTTTCCCGGCCGCCTGGCTGGCAGCCCTTCTTTTCCAGCCGGTCAATGCGCTTGCTTTTGCCACGGATGGGATCCACTGGGGCAGCGGCGATTTCCGCTACCTGCGCAATGCCACGCTGGGGGCCTCCGCCGCCGGTGCCCTGGCCGTTCTCCTCCTGGACATCCGCCATCCGAATGCGCTGATGCGGCTGTGGTTGATCACCGGTGGTTGGGTGACCCTGCGGGCCTTGTTCGGTATGCTGCGCGTCTGGCCCGGTGTGGGCCGCAGCCCGTTGGCCGTCGACGACGATGATCGACCACCGCGCTGAAAGGAAGCAATGGCCGCAGCGCCGGTGCCCACCCGCTCGACTTCACCCCCAATCCGTGATAGTCAATTCGACACGGACCATAGATCTTGTCCTTGAAAGGCCCCGATGAAGGCGGGCGGACAAGGTAGGGTTTTACCATGCGCCACCTGAACGGCGTCCCCGCCGTTTAATCACCCGGCGTGGCCCCGACGATCGGTTGGCCAGACGGCATGCATGGAAGGAATGGATGATGCTGACCATTGATCTTGAAGGCAAGCATGCGCTGGTGGCCGGCGTTGCGGACGACAAGGGGTACGGCTTTGCCATCGCCAAGGCCCTGATCGAGGCTGGCGCCCGGGTCAGTGTCGGCACCTGGCCGCCGGCTTTGAATATTTTCAAAATGCTTCTGAAACGCGGCAAACTCGACGCGTCACGGCGACTCGGCAATGGCGAACGCCTCGAATTCGAGAACATCTACCCGCTGGATGCCGCCTTCGACCGCATGGAAGACGTGCCGGCGGAGATCAAAACCAACAAGCGCTACAAAGATGTCGGTGACTACACGCTTGAGGGACTGGCCCGTCGCCTTCAGACAGGCGGCGACGAAAAACCGCTGGACATCGTGGTCCACTCCCTGGCCAACGGACCGGAGGTTCAAAATCCCCTCCTCGAGACCAGCCGCAGCGGTTACCTGGCCGCCGTCAACGTGAGCGCTTACTCGCTCGTGGCCATGGTTCGCCATCTGGCGCCTCTGATGGCCCCCGGTGGCAGCTTTTTGGCCTTGAGTTATCTCGCCGGGCAGCGGGTCATCCCGGGTTATGGCGGGGGGATGAGTTCCGCCAAGGCCGCTCTGGAAAGCGACGTGCGCGTGCTGGCGCATGAAACCGGCCGTCGCCACAGGGTGCGGGTCAACTGCATATCAGCCGGTCCTTTGGCGTCACGGGCGGCGTCGGCCATCGGTGCTATCGACCGCATGGTGGATTACGTTGCCCAGAATGCTCCTCTGGATGACAAACTGACCGCCGCCGAGGTCGGCCATGCGGCCGCCTTTTTGTGCAGCCCGCTGGCTAGCGGGATCACCGGCACGGTCCTATATGTGGACAAAGGCTATCACGCCATGGGGATGCCCCTTGAACAGGCGCTGCTCTAAGGGCGATACCACGCCACGCCTGGGCTGAAGGGCCAGGCGCAGCGTGCAGAGGCCGACCCGCATCACGGCCCGCGCCATCTTTCCGCGGCGAGGGACAGAGGGTCAGCAACACCGAACCGCTAACAGATATTAAAGTTCCACCTGCGGGGACTTGCGAAGTCCGTCCCTTCTGAACGTAGCGTTTTCTGCCGTCTATCCATTCTGAATCTGAAAGGAGTCGTTCATGCTAGTTTCTGCTGCGAACCAACGGATTCTGTTGCCGACGGTATTGTCGGCCATTCTGATCCTGTCTGTCATGGCCGAAGGGGCGGCGGCCCAAGGGGCCCCTTTCAGCGTCGAGCGTCTGGTGGTCGGCACCGACGTTCAGGATCGTGAGCCGGTGGGAATTGCCGACATTTTTCCGGCCGGGACGGAAACCGTCTTCTGTTATCTGGAAGCCCGCAACATCAGCCAAGAGGTCGAGGTTCAGCTGGTCTGGTATTTCGGCGAGGAAGAGGTGGCCCGGGTGCCGCTGTCGCTGGGCGCCGGCCCGCGCTGGCGGACCTATTCAAGCAAGCAAATCGGAGATCGCCGGGGCAACTGGAAAGTGTATCTGCAAGATGATGCCGACCAGACACTGGGGTCGGTCCAGTTCGTGGTCGAGTAGCGGTTTTACATGCGTGCGTTGACCGAGGGGCAACAGAAACTGGTTTTCCTGACCATCGGGGTCACCTCGGCCGGGGTGGTGGCCGTGTTGGACTATCTGGCGGGTCACCAATATTCACTGGCCGCCGTCTACCTGCTGCCCCTCTACGTCGTCACCCGCCAGACCGGAAGCGGTCCTGGTCTGACGCTGGCAATGATCTGCATCGTTTTCCAGGGGGTGGCGGTGCACTTCACCGCCGAGGACCGTCTGGCGTTGAGTGCGGTCTTGTGGCGGCATGCGTCGTGGGCGAGCGTCTATATCCTGGGCGTGGTCCTGCTAACCCGTATGCAGAGGGCGCTCTCCCGAACCCAGGCCTTGTCGCTGACGGATTTCCTGACCGGGGCCCTCAACAGTCGGGCCTTCTACAACCTGATGGAGAACGAGCATCGCAAGCTGATGCGCTACGGCCGCCCGATGACGCTGGTCTATATCGGGGTTGATAATTTCAAGGCGGTCAATGCGCGTTTCGGCCACACGGTGGGGGATACCCTGCTGCGGAAAGTCGCCCGCACATTGATGCGCTATTTGAGGGCCACCGACCGGGTGGCGCGGTTGGGCGGAGATGAGTATATCATCCTGCTACCCGAAACCGATCAGGA
>JAAUXW010043634.1_pt1 | contig 19044 bp, 14 predicted proteins | sample 7278141 | NCBI WGS metagenome assembly JAAUXW01 (sample SAMN14350115, study PRJNA611818) | marine sediment metagenome | isolation source: surface marine sediment (2.1m) | place: French Polynesia: Moorea | collected 2018-08
GGCCGGGGTTCAGATAGAGATAAGCTGCCAACAAGGCGCCAACCCCCATAAGGGCCCCGGCAACAGCGAGGATTACGCCGTATTTAAAAAGTCTGGATATCCACTTCATGCGCTGCATCACATTTTTCTACCGCACAGTGAGGGGAGAATAAATTGGGCTCAAGTCAGAGTCAAAGCGGACGCTAAATTCCCAGAATGCCGGCTGGATTACGGTGGCATTGGAAGCCTGGGGTTTCTGGCTGTCTTAACATGAAAAAGCAGATGTCGGCGGATGCCAGCCTCGTTCTCGTCTACAGGGGTGGCTATCCTACCTTCAAGTGCACAGACAATACAATCCTGGGGATTTAGCCGCGTGGACCGCTATGAGAATCTACCTCGATTCGGATTTTCTTCATCGGGGATGTTGGATATTAGACCGAATTTGAGAAATAATACTTCACAAGAATTTAGTTCCTGCTATATAGTTAAGTGTCCAATTTAGAAATTCCTTTAAATTAATCCTGTATCGAGCATTATACCTCGGGAAGCAAAACAGATGTTCTCTTTTGGACCCAAATACCCACCGACGGTCGGCCTGGACATCAGCACCACCACGGTGAAGCTACTGGAACTCAGCAAGACCAACGGCCGTTCCGATGTGCGTTACCGGGTCGAAGCCTATGCCGTCGAGCCCCTGCCGCCCAATGCGGTGGTGGAGAAAAACATCGCGAGCGTAGAGGCGGTCGGTGAAGCCATCCAGAACGTGCTGCGCCGCTCCGGCAGCCGCGCCAAGCGGGCGGTGGTGGCGGTATCGGGTTCTGCGGTGATCACCAAGATCATACCCATGCCGGCGTCGCTCTCGGATATGGAGATGGAGACGCAGATAGAGCTGGAGGCAGATCAGTACATTCCCTATCCACTGGAGGAAGTCAATCTGGATTTTGAAGTCCAGGGGCCATCGGAGAAGAACCCTGAGATGGTGGACGTTTTGCTTGCCGCGTCGCGGAGCGAAAATGTGGATGACCGTGTGGCGGCGCTGGATCTGGCCGGTTTGGCCGCCGCGGTGGTGGACGTCGAGGCCTATGCAATGGAGACTGCCTGCAGCCAGCTTGCGGACCAACTCCCCGAACAAGGTAAAGAAAAGGTTGTTGCCATAGCGGATATAGGCGCCACTACCACGACGCTGAATGTCCTGCACGACAATCGGATTATCTATACCCGCGAACAGAATTTCGGCGGTCTTCAGCTTACCGAAGAGATCCAGCGCCGCTACGGCCTGTCCCGCGAGGAAGCGGGTATGGCCAAACGCCAGGGGGGGCTGCCCGATAACTATGTCCCCGAGGTGTTGGAGCCCTTTAAAGAGGCCGTTGCCCAGCAGGTAAGCCGTTCCTTGCAGTTTTTCTATTCCTCGAGCACCTATAATCGAGTAGACCAGATCGTCCTGGCGGGTGGTTGCGCCTCGATCCCCGGACTGGACGAGATGATCGAGGAGAAAATCGGCACGGCGGCAACCATCGCCAACCCCTTTGCCAGCATGTCAGTGTCTTCCCGTGTCAAACCCCAGGCATTGAGCAATGACGCACCGTCTCTGATGATCGCCTGTGGTCTGGCCCTAAGGAGTTTCGACTGAAATGACGCGGATCAACCTGTTACCCTGGCGCGACACTCTGCGCAAGAAGCAGAAGCGTGAATTCCTGTTCATGCTGGGGGGCGGCGCCGTCTGCGCCCTGTTATTGATGTTGGGTTCACACATGTGGATCGCCGACACCATTGACAATCAGAATCAGCGTAATCGACTGCTGAAAAAAGAAATCGCCACGCTGGACAAGAAGATAGCCGAGATCAAAGACTTGGAGAAAACCAAGTCAAGGCTGCTGGCGCGTATGGAAGTGATCCAGCAGCTCCAGAGCAGTCGCCCCCAGATCGTTCACCTTTTCGACGAACTGGTCTCGACCTTGCCCGAAGGCCTGTTTCTCACCCAGGTCAAGCAGGCCGGCGCAGGGTTGTCAATGGAGGGGCGCGCCCAGTCCAACGCCCGGGTGTCCGCGTATATGCGCAACATTGATGCCTCCGAATGGTTGTCCAGGCCAAAACTCAAGCTCATCGAACATAAGGACACGACGGGTACGGGTCTGAGCCATTTCAGCCTTGGCGCCACACAGGTGGCAAAGGCAAAGGAGGAGGCGGAATGAACCTTCAGGAACTCTATGAACTTGATCTCAGCATCATGGTCATCTGGCCCATGCCGGTCAAGATTATTCTCACCCTGATGCTGGCCGTGGGCGTGGGCGTCGCCTGGTACTACCTGAATACGCAGGACCAGCTGGTTGCCCTGGAAAGGGAGGAAAAGAAAGAGCAGGAACTGCGCGTGACCTTCGAAAAGAAGCAGGCCAAGGCCGTCAATCTGGAGGCCTACAAGAAGCAGCTGGAGGAGATGAAACAATCCTTCGGCGCCATGTTGAGACAGCTGCCCGATAAGACCGAGGTAGCCGAGCTGCTGGTGGACGTTTCTCAGACCGGTTTGGCTTCCGGGTTGGAGTTCGAGCTGTTTCAGCCCAGCGGTGAGGTGCCCAAAGAGTTCTATGCGGAGCTGCCGATCAAACTCAAGGTGCACGGGTCATATCACGAGTTTGGAAACTTCATCAGTGGACTCGCCGCCCTGCCGCGCATCGTCACCATTCACGATGTGGTGATCAAACCCAGCAAAGGAGAGGTTAGCGATGCTCCGCTGGTGCTAGAGGCGACCGCCAAGACGTACCGATATCTGGATGAGGAGGGCGGATGATGAACCGCGGCCGAGCCTTTACGTTGTGGCCGCTGCTCCTGGTTTTGCCGGGCATTGTGCTGACTGGCTGTGTGGGCGATAACATGCGGGATCTGCGCGATTACGTGGCAGACGTCAAGGCCAGGAAGAAGGGGCGGATCGAACCTCTCCCGGAGATCAAGCAGATCGAGACCTTTGTCTATGCCGCAGCCGGCCGCAGGGACCCCTTTACCCCGTCGGGCCGCGGCGCCACTGAGCCTACAGATGCCCCAGGAGACGGGCCCGTTCCCATCAAGGACCGGCGCAGGGAAGAGCTGGAAGACTTCCCGCTGGACAGCATCAGGATGGTGGGCACCTTGGAGCAGAAAGACAGCATTTGGGGATTGGTTACCACCAAAGACGGGACCATTTTTCGGGTAAAGCCCGGCAATTACATGGGCCAGAACCACGGGCAGATTACCCGCATTTCTGAAGAGCAGATCGAGTTGACCGAAATCGTAGCGGATGGGCACGGGGGCTACCGGGAACGGCAGGCATCCCTCGCGGTGAACGAGTAATTCAGGGGAAGCGATAGAATGAACAGCGAGCGAATTGATCGCGGGCGGTGGAACTTAAATCTAACGAAGCAGAGATCGCGTGAGCGCGGGGAACGGTTTGGTTGGCTCCTTCTCCTCTGCACCCTGTTTGCCTGGCACGCCAACGGATTTGCCGCCGATACGGCCTCCGGCACCCTGGACGACATCCACTATTCTTCATTACCGGGCGACCAGGTGCAGCTTGTGCTTACCATGTCTTCACCGGTTGCGCAGCCGACCAGCTTCACCACGGACTCACCGGCGCGCATCGCCATGGATTTTCCCGGGATGCGCAGCGGTCTGGACCGCAAGACCCAGAACATCGGCGTCGGCCTGGTTCGCAGTGTTACCGCCATAGAGGCTGGAGACCGCATGCGTGTGGTGGTGAACCTGGTGACGATGGTTCCCTATACCCTCGATGTAGAGGACAACAGAGTAGTCCTTACCTTTCAGGGCAGTGGCGCCGGTTCTGTTATAGATCTGGCGAAGAAGGACGTTGACCGGCGTACCGGCGGCGTCATGGCGCCGACCGTTGCCGCCAAGCCTGCGCAACGCCGGGGCATCGATAATGTGGATTTCCGGCGCGGTCCGGGGGGGGAGGGTCGAATACTGATCACCCTCACCGACCCAAGCACCCCGGTGGACGTGCGCGAGGAGGGTGAGCGGGTCATCGTCGATTTCTTGGATGCCCATCTGCCGCAGGAGTTGGTGCAGCGCCTGGACGTGACGGATTTCGCAACCCCCGTCACCCTCATAGATACAAAGCCCGTCGGCCGCAACGTGCATATGGAGATCGCCACCGCCGGGGAGTATGAGTTCCTGGCCTATCAGGCCGATGAGCTCTATACCATCGATGTGCGGCCTCTGACCAAGGCCGAAAAGGAGCGCATCCTCAAAGAAAAGCTGATTTACACCGGCGAGCGACTGTCGCTGAATTTCCAGGACATCGAAGTGCGGGCCGTTCTGCAGCTGCTGGCCGACTTCACCGGTCTCAACATGGTCACCAGCGATACGGTGACCGGGCGCATCACCCTGCGCCTTAAAAACGTTCCCTGGGACCAGGCGCTGGATATCATCCTCAAGACCAGAGGCCTGTCCAAGCGGCAAACCGACAACGTCATGTTGATCGCACCCACAGAGGAGATTGCCGCAAGAGAGAAACTGGAGCTCGAATCCCAGCAGCAGATCGAGGAACTGGCGCCCCTGAGATCCGAATTCATCCAGGTGAATTATGCCAAGGCTGCAGACCTGGCCGCGCTGCTCAAATCCCCCGACAACCAGTTGCTGACCCCTGATCGGGGCAATGTGACGGTGGACGTGCGCACCAATACCCTGCTCGTTCAGGATACAGCGGCCAAGCTTGAGGACATTCGCCGCCTGGTCGAGACCCTGGATATCCCCGTCCGGCAGGTCATGATCGAATCCCGCATCGTGATTGCAAACAACGACTTCGCCAAGGACCTGGGTGTGCGTTTCGGTGTCACCAGTGGAAGTAATACCGATTTAACGGATAGAGGTACCTTTATGCTGGGGACTGGTGGCCTGGAAGGTAACACCGGCGGCACCTCCACCATCGTTCCCGGTATCGAGAACCCCGCCGGCTCCACCCAGGAGTCCCTGATGGTCAATCTGCCGGCGATCGACCCCTCGGGTGCCGTCAACTTCCTGATGGGCAAGGTGGGGTCCTATTTGGTCCAGCTGGAACTCTCGGCCATGCAGAAAGAGGGCAAGGGCGAGATCGTCTCCAGCCCCAAAGTGATTACGGCCGATCAGAACCAGGCCACCATCAAGCAGGGCGTGGAGATTCCTTACCAGGAGGCAACCTCCAGCGGCGCGACCTCGGTCAGCTTCAAGGAGGCCGTGCTCAAGCTGGATGTGACACCGCACATAACGCCCGACGACAGGATCATCATGGATCTGGTGGTCACCAAGGACAATCCGGATTTCTCCCGCTCCGTACTCGGTGTTCCGCCGGTGGATACCCGCCAGGTGCAGACGACCGTATTGGTTGACAACGGGGAAACGGTCGTGCTCGGCGGCGTCTATGAGCGCACGAAGTCCAACAACGTTGAACGGGTGCCCTTTTTCGGCGATCTCCCCTACATCGGAACGCTGTTCAAGAATACGGCGGATCAGGATGATAACAAGGAGCTGCTGATCTTCGTCACGCCCAAGATTCTCAAGGAGACCTTGGGGCTGAATTGAAACGGCCGGCGGTTGCGCACCGGCGAAAGGTCGGCAACAATCGTCTGAGCGTTCTTCTCTCTTCCTCTTCGGTAAGGGCGTATGCATCGTACGCCCTTTCCAATTTTCGGCCCCCCGGTGCCGGATCCTGGCGAAAGCTGAATGAAGCGCCCCAACAACATCTTTCTGATCGGCCCCATGGGGACTGGCAAGACCACCATTGGACGCCATCTGGCCTCGGCGCTGGGCATGGAGTTCGAAGACAGTGACGCGGAGATCAGGCGCCGCACCGGCGTCGACATCCCATTGATATTCGAGCTGGAGGGCGAGGCCGGATTCCGTAAGCGGGAGCGCAAGGTCATAGAGCAGCTGACCGCACGGGAAGACCTGGTGCTGGCAACGGGCGGCGGGGTCGTGCTGGATCCCGAGAATCGTCGCGAGCTGACCGGAAGAGGCCTGGTCATCTACCTGCACTGCAGTCCGGAGCAGCAGTATCAACGCACCGCCCGCGATCGCAACCGCCCCCTTCTGCAAAACGGCGACCCCCGCGCGCGACTACGGGAACTGATGGAGCAGCGGGATCCCCTGTATCGACAGACCGCCGATCTCATCGTCTCTACGGAAAGGCGTAACGCGGCGGCGGTTGTGCGGGAGATCACCCGGAAACTGGGGCTCGCCAAGTGATAACGCCAGCGTATCTGTTCACCACAAAGGCACAGAGCTGAGTGATTTAAAGAGGGGCCCGATATGGGCGCAGAGTGAAGCAGACATATTCCCGGTTTGGGATCCACTTCAAGCCCGCATCCCATGATTTCACGGTAAAATCTATGGGGCCGGAGGCAGCAAAAGAATCAGAATCCCACTAGAATATACCCTATTTACGGGACAAAAAACGGGGATGAACAGGACACTGACAGTCGAGCTCGGCGAGCGCAGCTACCCGATTTACATCGGGGCGGGCAATATGGCGGCCGCCGAACTGTATCGGCAGCATATTGCAGGCGCTCAGGCGATGCTGGTCAGCAACGAGACCATCGCCCCCCTTTACCTGGATCGGCTGCTGTCAGCGCTAAGCGGGTTTCAGATAGAATCGGTGATTCTTCCCGACGGGGAGGAGTACAAGAATCTGGAGGTCTGGAGCCGGATTTTCGATGCGCTGCTGCGAAAGCGTTTTAATCGGCGCTGTACCCTGATCGCCCTCGGCGGCGGTGTGGTCGGGGACCTTACGGGGTTTGCGGCGGCCTCCTATCAGCGCGGCGTTCCATTCATTCAGGTGCCTACTACGCTGCTGGCCCAGGTCGATTCCTCGGTTGGCGGCAAGACGGGCATCAATCATCCATTGGGCAAGAACATGATCGGGGCATTTTATCAGCCCCGGTGTGTGATTGCGGACACCGAATCCCTGAACACGCTGGACGACCGGCAGCTGTCCGCAGGTATCGCGGAGGTCATCAAGTACGGGTTGATCGACGATCCCGAGTTCTTCGCCTGGCTGGAGGCGAATATGAAGGCACTGCGCCGGCGCGAGCCCGCTGCCCTGGCCTACGCCATAGAACGTTCCTGTCAGGACAAGGCTCGGATCGTAGCGGCAGATGAAAAGGAGGCAGGCCAGCGTGCGCTGTTGAATCTGGGCCATACCTTCGGGCACGCCATAGAGACCGGGATGGGTTATGGGCAGTGGCTCCATGGCGAGGCGGTGGCCGCAGGCATCTGCATGGCGGCCAATCTTTCCCGCCGTATGGGGTGGCTGTCCGCGGAGGACGAGGGCCGCGTAATCGCCCTCATGGAAGGGGCAGGTCTTCCGGTGGCCGCGCCTGCGTCCCTCAGCGCCGACAGGTTTCTGGAATTGATGGCAGTGGACAAAAAGGTACTGGAAGGGCAGCTGCGGCTGGTGTTGCTGAAAGGGGTCGGCAAGGCGCTGGTCACCCAGGAATTCGACACCGGCCTGCTGCGAGCTACTCTGGACGGAAAGATCGCTTAGCCGATCGGGGTATAACCCCAAATTTCTCTAGCCAAGGCGGGTCGAAAACCGATGCAAACCCAATTGCTGCAGCCAAGCCTAAGGGAACAGGACCAGGGGTTGTTCTTTTCCACGCCGGAATTGTCCCAGCGCCTGGATTTTCTCCGGCACCTAACGGAAAACAGCGATTTCATTCCGTTGATGAAGGGGGGCGAGGGCACCGGCAAGACCTTTATGGCCAATCGCCTGCAGGCGCTCGCCGGGGAGAACTGGATATTGTGCCGGATTGAGGCAACGCCGGCGCTGCATCCCAACAAACTGCTCGCCCAGTGCGCTCGCTGCTTCGGGATCCGCAATTCTCAGGGCCGGCTTCTGGAGGAGCTCATCCATGGCCTCGATGATCTGCGGCTAGCGGGTCGTCTTGCCGTCATCCTGGTTGACGATGCCCACCTTCTGCCGCCGGAGACATTGGTATTCCTGTTCGGCCTGCACGGCCAGACCGGGGGCGATTTCCCTCTGGTGCGGATCGTGCTGTTTGCGGATCCCCAGATCGATGACGTGTTGGCGGCGCCCCGCTTTGAGTCCGTGGATCTCGACAAGCTGCACACCCTGCAGATACCCCGCCTGAAGGCGCAGCAGATCCCGAACTTCGTCAAATATACCCTGGGAGAGACCGGGGAGGCTGCGACGGCTCCGCTGCCCATGGATGAGGTGATCCGTCTTTATCGGCAGAGCGGGGGAGTTCCGGGCCGGCTGGTGGAGCTGATCGGAACCGAGGTGTTCGGCACGGGGGCCGTCAAGGCGGGGCCTCGCCGGCCGCTGCCCGTGAAGCTGACCGCGGGCCTGCTCGGCATGGGCCTGCTGGTGTCTTTGGTGCTGGTTTATCAGGACGAGATCAACCGGCTGGTTGACCCCCGGGGGACGCCCGATCGGACGGGGCCCCTGAGGGCGCCGGATGCCCCATCCGCTGCCCCGACGGGAAAGGGCCGGCAGGAGAACTCGCCGGATGCCGGGAGGCCGGATGCGGCCCGGATCCGGCCATTGAATCCGTCTCCCGCGAAAGCACCGCAACCCAAGGCGACGGCGAAGCCAAGCCCCACCATACAAGGGTCTCCGGCCGAGGCGCCCCTCGCAGTGTCCGTACAAGCCGATTCGCAACCCGGCCTGCAGACCCCGAAGCCGGCGCAGCCCGCCGAACCAGTGGTACAGCCTGCCCCGGTCTCGGCTGTCAGGCCGGCTACGCCCGCCCCGGTACAGGGAGCATCGGCCCAGGGGAAGGTGGTGAAAAAGCCGGCGGCGACCGTCGCGCCGCCTGTGAGGGCCGCTGCCCAACCGGTCCCAGTGGCGTCGGCACGGACAGCGCCAAGGCCAGAGGAGCCGCCGCCAGCGCCGGCCGACAAGGGCTGGCGCCGGGAGGCCTGGTTGCTGGCCCAGAATCCCGAGGCTTACACCATCCAGCTGATCGGCGTGCGGGACGAAGCGACGCTGGGGCGCTTTATCGAACGCCACGGCCTTCAGGACAAGGCGGTCTACTATGCGTCCGGCGGGAAGGACAAACAGCCCTGGTTCTCGCTGCTCTACGGGGTCTATCCGGACCGCAAAGCCGCTGAGGCAGGGCGCCGCGGCTTGCCCGCCGAGTTGAGAAAGAAAGACGTCTGGTATCGTCGTCTGGACGCGGTGCAGAACGAGATTCGGGATATTGCTCGCTGATCCCCCCGGGGGTATATTCCGCGCCGTCTTGCGTAAACCACCCCTCGAAGCCCGATCCAGGACATTCCGGGTTCAGGGGGATTGTAAAATCCCCAATATAATCAGAAGGATATGCATGTTGTTGCGATGCGGCAATGTGCAGACTGGTCAGTTAGTCAATTCTCTATTATCCTAGGCGGTTCCGCGCGGTTGAGCGCGCGGTCAAATTGATTGAGTGACGACCGGAACGGCTGCTGGCTGAGACAATGCGGCCCTGATATTTGTGAGGCTTTTGATGAACCGAGGGGCTTTGCCACCCAAGCAGGGGCTTTATGATCCCTGCAACGAACACGATGCCTGTGGTGTGGGCTTCATTGCCCACATCAAGGGGAAAAAGAGCCACGAGATCATCGAGCAGGGTCTGGTTATCCTGGAGAACCTCACCCATCGCGGTGCGGTGGGAGCCGATCCTCTGGCGGGGGACGGCGCCGGCATGCTGCTGCAGATTCCGGATGCGTTTTTCCGCCGCGAGACGGGTTTCGATCTGCCCCCGGTGGGTGACTACGGGGTCGGCATGCTGTTTCTGCCCCAGGAAGAGGCCGACCGCAGGTTTTGCGAAGATACCATCGCCCGGTATATCGCCGCCGAAGGCCAGACGCTGCTGGGCTGGCGCGACGTGCCCGTGGACAATTCGGGTCTTGGGGAGAGCGTCAAGGCCTGCGAGCCGGTGATCCGTCAGGTTTTCCTGAGACGGGGAAACAACTGCCCGGACCAGAACACCTTCGAACGCAAGCTGTCCGTGATTCGCAAACAGGTCGAGATCGCGGTTGCCAAGGCGGAGGAGCTGGGTTGCGGCGGCTTCTACGTACCGTCCATGTCCTCGCGCACCATCACCTACAAGGGCATGCTGCTGGCGGATCAGGTAGGTGTTTTCTACAAGGATCTGCGGGACCCGAGTGTGGTTTCCGCCCTGGCCCTGGTGCACCAGCGTTTTTCCACCAATACCTTTCCCACCTGGGACCTGGCCCACCCCTTTCGCATGATCGCCCACAACGGCGAGATCAACACCCTGCGGGGTAATCTCAACTGGATGGCGGCCCGCAAGAGCTCCATGGCCTCGGAGACCCTGGGCGAGGACCTGGCCAAGGTCTGGCCCCTGATCCCCGAGGGACAGTCCGACTCGGCCTGCTTCGACAACGCCCTGGAACTGCTGGTGGCCGGCGGCTATTCCCTGGCCCACGCGGTGATGATGCTGATCCCCGAGGCCTGGTCCGGCAATCCTCTGATGGACAAGGAGCGGCGGGCCTTCTACGAATCCCATGCGGCGCTGATGGAGCCTTGGGACGGACCTGCCGCCGTAGCCTTTACCGACGGCCGCCAGATCGGCGCCACACTGGACCGCAACGGGCTGCGGCCGGCCCGCTACCTCATCACCGATGACGACCTGGTGGTCATGGCATCGGCGATGGGTGTGCTGGATATTCCCGAGAAGCGCATCATAAAGAAATGGCGCCTGCAGCCTGGCAAGATGTTTCTCATCGACCTGGAGCGGGGCCGTATCATCGACGACGTAGAGCTCAAGGCAGACCTGAGCAAGGCCCGCCCCTATCAGGCCTGGCTGGACAAGACTCAGTTTCATCTGGACGAGCTGCCCACCGACGTGGAGCCCATGGCGCCGGACGCCCGGACCCTGCTGGATTGCCAGCAGGCGTTCGGCTATACCCAGGAGGACCTGAAGTTTCTGTTGACGCCCATGGTGGTCACGGGTCAGGAGGCGGTGGGCTCCATGGGGGCGGACAATCCGCCGTCCGTGCTTTCCTCACGGGCCAAGCACCTGTCCACCTATTTCAAGCAGAACTTCGCCCAGGTGACCAATCCGCCCATCGACCCCATCCGCGAGGAACTGGTCATGTCCCTGGTGTCTCTTATCGGGCCCAGACCCAATCTGCTGGGCCTGAACGAGGCGGGTAAGCACATGCGCCTGGAAGTCAGTGAGCCTGTACTCACCAACGCGGATCTGGAGCGGATACGCCGGGTGGAGGACAGCACCGGCGGGGCCTTCTGCACCCGGACCCTGGACATCTGCTATCCGGCCGAGAAAGGCGCGGCCGGCATGCCGGAGGCACTGCGGGCACTGTGCGAGCTGGCGGAGCTGGAGGTACTGCACGGCTACAACATTCTGGTGCTATCGGACCGTAATATGAACCGGGACTACATCGCCATCCCGGCCCTGCTGGCGACCTCGGCGGTGCACCATCACTTGATCCGCAAGGGCCTGCGCACCGAGTCCGGCCTGGTGGTGGAAACCGGGGCGGCGCTGGAGGTCCATCACTTCGCCACCCTGGCCGGTTACGGGGCCGAGGCGGTCAATCCCTACCTGGCCTTCAACACGATTCAATCCATGCTGCCGATCCTGCCGGAGGCACTGACCTTCGAAGAAGCCCAGAAACGCTATATCAAGGCGATCGGCAAGGGTCTGAAAAAGGTCATGTCCAAGATGGGCATCTCCACCTATCAGTCCTATTGCGGCGCCCAGATCTTCGATGCGGTGGGCCTGTCCACGCACTTCGTGGAACAGTACTTCACGGGAACGGCCACCACGGTGGAGGGTGTGGGCCTGGAGCAGGTGGCCGCCGAAGCCGTCCGCTGGCACATGGACGCTTATGGGGATAACCCCATCTACCGCGACCACCTGGACGTGGGCGGCGACTATGCCTATCGTCTGCGCGGCGAAGAGCACGTGTGGACGCCGACGACGGTCTCAAAGCTGCAGTATGCGACGCGCGGCAACGACCCGGAGACCTACGCGGAGTATGCGGCCATGGTCAATGAGCAAAGCGAACGCCTGCTCACCCTGCGGGGGCTTTTCCAGTTCAGATTCGCGGATCAACCCCTACCCCTGGAGGAGGTGGAGCCGGCCGCGGAGATCGTCAAGCGATTCGCCACGGGTGCCATGTCCTTCGGCTCCATCTCTCACGAGGCCCATTCCACCCTGGCGATCGCCATGAACCGCATCGGCGGCAAATCCAATACCGGCGAGGGAGGCGAAGAGGCCGAGCGTTTCGAGCCCCTGGCCGACGGCTCCGACAACCCTCAGCGCTCGGCCATCAAGCAGGTGGCCTCAGGTCGCTTCGGCGTGACCACCGAGTATCTGGTGAACTCCGATGATATCCAGATCAAGATGGCCCAGGGGGCCAAGCCCGGGGAAGGGGGTCAGCTACCGGGTCACAAGGTCAACGCCCAGATCGCCCGGGTGCGCCATTCCACGCCGGGGGTGGGGCTGATCTCTCCGCCCCCGCATCACGACATCTATTCCATCGAGGATTTAGCCCAGTTGATCCACGACCTGAAGAACGCCAATCCCGGGGCGCGGATCAGCGTCAAGCTGGTGTCCGAAGTGGGGGTGGGCACGGTGGCCGCGGGCGTGTCCAAGGCCCATGCGGATCACGTCACCATCTCGGGCTATGACGGCGGGACCGGGGCGTCGCCCCTGACCTCCATCAAGCACGCCGGCTCGCCCTGGGAGATCGGCCTGGCGGAAACCCACCAGACCCTGGTGCTGAACAGACTGCGCGGGCGTATCGCCGTGCAGGTAGACGGCGGTATGCGCACGGGCCGCGACGTGGTGATTGCAGCCCTGCTGGGGGCGGACGAGTTCGGTTTCTCCACCGCACCTCTGATCGTCGAGGGCTGCATCATGATGCGCAAATGCCACCTCAATACCTGCCCGGTGGGGGTGGCCACCCAGGACCCGGAGCTGCGCAAGCGCTTTACGGGCCAGCCGGAGCATGTGGTCAACTACTTCTTCTTTGTGGCCGAGGAGATCCGCCAGTTGATGGCCAGGCTGGGTTTCCGCACCTTCAACGAGATGATCGGTCAGCGGGATAAGCTGGATATGTGCAGGGCCATCGATCACTGGAAGGCCCAGGGGCTGGATTTCTCGCGCATCCTTCACAAACCCGAGGCGGCCCCCGGGGTGGCCATCTACAATTGTGAAGACCAGGATCACGGCCTGGAAAAGGCCCTGGATCATGAGCTGATCCGCCGGGCTCAACCGGCCCTGGAGCGGCGTGAGCCGGTACAGATCGAGCTGGCCGTGCGCAACTACAACCGCACCCTGGGCACCATGCTTTCCGGCGAGCTGGCCAAGCGCTACGGTCACGCGGGGCTCCCTGACGACACCATCTACATCAAGGCCACCGGCAATGCGGGCCAGAGTTTCGGCGCCTGGCTGGCCAAGGGTATCACCATCGAACTGGCGGGGGAGGCCAACGACTATGTGGGCAAAGGATTGTCCGGCGGACGCCTGGTAATCTACCCGCCGGAGGACGTGGGCCTGGAAAAGGCCGAGGACAACATCATCGTCGGCAATACGGTCCTCTATGGAGCCACGGGCGGCGAATGCTTCTTCCGCGGTGTGGCCGGAGAGCGGTTCTGCGTCCGGAATTCGGGCGCCACGGCGGTCATCGAGGGGGTGGGCGATCACGGATGCGAATACATGACCGGCGGCGTGGTGGTGTGTTTAGGATCCACGGGGCGCAACTTCGCGGCCGGCATGAGCGGCGGCGTCGCCTATGTGCTGGACGAGACGGGCGGCTTCGAGCAGCGCTGTAACATGGCCATGGTCGAGCTTGAACCCATCGCGGATGAGGATGATGCCCTGGAGGCCCTGGACCACCAGGGCGGTGACATGGAGACCCATGGCCGGGTGGACGTGAGCCATGACATGACGCGATTCGATGCGCTGCGTCTCAAACAACTGATCGGGCAGCACCTGCATTACACCAACAGCGCGGTGGCCAAGAAGATTCTGAACAACTGGGACAGCTATCTGTCCAAATTTGTCAAAGTCATGCCCATGGAATATCGACGCGCCCTCGAAGAGATGCAGGCACGGCAAAAGTCCGGCGGTACCGACGTAAGCACAGGGGGTCACTAAAGATGGGCAAACCCACAGGTTTCATGGAGTATGAGCGTCAGGACCGGGCCTACGCCCCGGTCGGCGACCGCGTGACCCATTACGAAGAGTTCGTGATCCCGCTTGCGGATGATATGGTGTCTCAGCAGGGTGCGCGCTGCATGGACTGCGGAATTCCTTATTGCCATACGGGATGTCCGGTAAACAACATGATCCCGGATTGGAACGATCTGGTTTATCGAGAGGACTGGCGCCGCGCTCTGGACGTACTGCATTCCACCAACAACTTTCCGGAATTCACCGGCCGCATCTGTCCCGCACCCTGCGAGGCCGCCTGCACCCTGAATCTCGACGACAATCCGGTCACCATCAAGACCATCGAATGCGCCATCATCGACAAGGCCTGGGAAAGGGGCTGGATCACACCCCAGATCCCGCGGCACAAGACCGGCAAACGGGTCGCCGTGGTGGGTTCGGGACCCGCCGGTATGGCCTGTTCCCAGCAGCTGGCGCGGGCCGGCCATGAGGTGGTGCTGTTCGAAAAGACGGGACGCATCGGCGGTCTGCTGCGCTACGGCATACCGGATTTCAAGATGGGCAAATCTCTCATCGATCGGCGCATTGCCCAGATGCGGGCCGAGGGCGTCATTCTGCGCACTCATGTGCACGTCGGGGTCGATGTGCCGGCCCGCCAGCTCCTGGAGGAATTCCATGCGGTGGTGCTGACCGGCGGCTCCGAAAAGCCCCGGGATCTTCCGGTCCCCGGCCGCGAACTGAAGGGTGTGCACTTTGCAATGGACTTTCTGCGCCAGAGCAACAAGCGGGTGGCCGGGGACCTGATCAACCCGGAGGACGCTATCCTGGCCGCCGACAAGCATGTGATCGTGATCGGCGGGGGCGATACCGGTTCCGATTGCATCGGCACCTCGAACCGCCAGGGCGCCAAGAGCGTGACCCAGCTCGAGATTCTGCCCGAGCCGCCGGAAAAGGAAAACAAGGGGCTTACCTGGCCCAACTGGCCGAACAGGATGCGTGTCTCCAGCTCCCAGGAGGAAGGCTGTGAGCGCATCTGGAGCGTCGCGACCAAAGAATTCACGGGTGCGAACGGCCAGGTCAAGACCATACGCTGCGTAAAGGTGGACTGGAAAAAGGACGACAAGGGCAACTGGCAGATGTCCGAGGCGCCCGGTTCGGAGTTCGAGCTCGAGGCGGACCTGGTCTGTCTGGCCATGGGATTCGTACACCCGGTTCACGAGGGTATGCTGGAGCAACTGGGTGTGGAGAAAGACGCCCGCGGCAATGTGAAGGGCGACACCGAAGGCGAGGACGCCTACAAGACCACTGTGGAGGGTGTCTTCGCCGCCGGCGATATGCGCCGGGGTCAGTCCCTGGTCGTCTGGGCGATCCGTGAAGGCCGCCAGGCGGCGCGCGCCGTTGACGAGCACCTGATGGGCGGATCCGATCTGCCTCGTTAGAATTCTGTCCCAGCGAAATCCCATTGACCCCTTATCCCTCGGGAAGCGGGTACACAGATATTTCACCACAGAGACGCAGAGGCCCCAGAGATCGTTAATGCTCAAAGGCCTTGCCACGCAGGACCAACTCGGCGGCGTTTCGATGACTGTGCAGGACGGTGCAGCCTCCTGACAGATCACCTGTAGATATTCTGTTTGGTACTGATGGGAATAAGAATCGTACGATTGGGCAGTGAGCGGGCCCGTGACGAAGGGCTGCGCATTGGAACGGTTCGCAGGCCGCCCAGAGGCGTGCGCAAGGAGGACTACGCATCGAAGAACATCTATGACGTCTGGTTTCCAGACCTCGCGCCCAGCGAGGCACTCCTCAAAGAGTTCTTCCCGATCAGCAACGACGAAACGCTGTGGCGCGTATTCACACGACGATTTCTGGCGGAAATGAAGCGGCCCGAGTCAGCACGTGCGCTGGATCTGTTGGCGGCACTGTCTCATCAAACCAACTTCTCGCTCGGCTGCTACTGTGAGAACGAGGCATTCTGTCACCGATCCCTGTTAAAGGACCTGCTGCGAAAGCGAGGGGCATTAATTCTGGGGTAAAGGAGACGCCGGGAATAACATGGGTTTGCCGGGTTTCATGCAATCCGAACGCAGGCGCAAGCACCACGCCGCCAAACTCGTGGGGTTGGACCTGAAAGGGCTTTGTCCCTCTCGACGGTCGTCACTTGCACGCCAAATCCCTTAAGATTCGGCTTCTTCAACGGACAAGCCGGTAGCGGATACACCATGCGCTCGATCCTCCGCCGTTTCGCCCTGCTCAAAGGACGCAGAAAGCTGCGAAGGCGCCGCTCCATAAAAAGGCGTCTGCTGTCGCTTTCCGTGCTAACGGTGTTTCTGGCGGTAGGGCTGTCCGCAGGCCTGACGGCGCTTTTTCGCTGGGTGCCCCCGCCGGCGTCTGCCGTCATGCTGCTGCGGGCATTGAACGAAGACTCCAACTATGAATATCAGTGGACGCCGTTGGAGGAAATCGCGCCCAGCGCCGCCCTTGCGGTGGTGGCTGCGGAGGACCAGAAATTCCCCCAACACCACGGATTCGATTTCAGCGCCATCGGCGATGCCATCGACCACAACCGCAGAGGAGGCAGGATACGCGGCGCGAGCACCATCAGCCAGCAGGTCGCGAAAAACCTCTTTTTATGGGAAGAACGAACCTGGCTGCGGAAGGGCCTGGAGACCTGGTTCACCCTGTTGATTGAGACCTTTTGGCCGAAGCGGCGCATCCTGGAGGTCTATCTCAATATTGCGGAGATGGGAAACCGTGTCTATGGCGTGCAGGCGGCAGGCGAGCGCTTCTTCAATGTCAGGCCTGCCGATCTCTCTCACAGACAGGCTGCGCTGCTCGCAGCCGTATTGCCCAACCCGCGCCGGTTCCGTTCCGACGCCCCCTCAGGCTATGTGCTGCAACGTCAGGCCTGGATTCTCACACAGATGCAGCAGCTTGGCGGTGTCTCCTATCTTGAGGGCATTCTGCCCTGATCGGCGTGGCCGGCATGAGCCGGCTCGGCGAATTGCAAAAGGGTATTGAATTTCCTATGCTCTAGGAGCCTGTCCGAAGGCGGCTATGGTATTTTCGGACAGGCTCCTAACTGTGTAATCAACAGGGTCGTAGTTGGAGGGGCCATGGCGGACCATTTCACACTCAGGGCGATCGATGGGGAGACGGAAATCCATTTGAATAAAGATGGACTCGTCGTGGGGCGGGATTCCGCCTGCGATGCCGTTATCAATCACGAGGATGTGTCGCGCCGACACGCCAGATTCAAGGTGAGCGACGAAGCCGTCACCGTGCAGGATCTGGAATCCACCAACGGCACCTCGGTAAACAACCGCAGGATTTTCAAGGAAACCGTCTTGCGGCCCGGTGACGTTCTCAAGCTGGGCAGGAAGGTGTTCTATCTTTTGGGGCCGCAGGGTTCGGATGTGACCGTGCTGGAGAGCAATCTGGCTGCTGCCATAAGCGACACCAAGGAGTCCTTTATCGAAGACGGGTTTCCCCAGGGTGATCAGACGGTTTTCCACCAGAAGTTCCCCCTGCCCGCTGGCTGGTCCACCTACGGGGAAGGGGATGAATTCAACGCTTCGGGAGCGGACGCCCATTCAGACAAGAACGTTGACAGGTTGCTTGCCAAGCAGTTGCTGCAAGATGGTTCCATATCGGCTGCATTGGTGGTTACCTCGGGCAAGCATGAGTCCCAGGTCCTGCCTTTATGGGTCAAGGGGGGCAGCCAGACATGGGTGATCGGCAAGGACAGCGGCGCGCAACTTCAGTTAACCGACCTCAGCATTTCTTCGCAGCATGCCGAGCTCATTTACGATGCGGGAAAGTGGCGCATCGAGGACAAGGATTCGACCAACGGAGTAAAGGTTAACGGAAAGCAGGAGAAAAGGAGCTTTCTGCGTGATCGGGATAAGATCAGCCTGGGGGGTATCGTTATGGTTTTCTGTTTGCGAGGGCGCGCATAATCTAATGAACCTCTGAAATGATCAGAGTTTCCTTGAGGCCCTTGACCTTGGGGATTAGCAAAAGTCCGCAGATGCGCAAAACCAGGGGTGTGGAAATCTTCAGCCTGTCCGACAAGGGCCAGGCGCGGTCGGAAAACCAGGACAGTATCCTTGTGGACCCGTCGCAGTCCCTGTTCATCCTGGCCGATGGCGTGGGCGGCGGCCGGGGAGGGTGCGCCGCCAGCCGCCTGACCGTGGATACCATGGCGGCGAAGCTGGGCCATGCGCCGGGCAAGATCAGTTTAAGGTCCCTGTGGAGCTCTAAGGCTGCCGCGGCCCGTTTTATCCGAACCCTTTGCGATGCCGCTCAAGCGGCCAATCGTGCGGTGGTAGATCATGCGGCGGCGGAGCCCGATCTGGCGGGCATGGCGTCGACCCTGGCGGCAGGCGTGCTCGACGCCGACCGATGTATTTCCATCAGCGCCGGCGATTCTCGAATCTACCATTTTCACGAAGGACGCCTGGAGCAGATCTCCCAGGATCACAGCCTGGCCCGGTCGCTTATCGATCAGGGCTTTCTCTCAGAGGACGAGGGCCGCGCGGAAAAATACAGAAACGTGCTGACCCGGGCGGTGGGACTGCAGGACAATATCGAGGTCTCCACCTATAATTTCCCAATGGAGACTGGCGACATTGTATTGACCTGCTCGGACGGCCTGACGAACATGGTCTCAGACGAGAGCATCGCCGCGGTTCTTCAAACACCTGGGTCGCTCAAGGCCAAGGTCGAGGAATTGGTGCGGCTGGCCAACGAAGCCGGCGGCCTGGACAATATCTCCGTTATTCTGGTGCGCCGCACCAAAGCGGGGACTTTCCTGTCCCGATGGCTGCGACACTGACGGTACTCGCCCCGAGGAATCATTCCCATGCCTAAGCTACTGTTGATAGAGAATAATGAAACAGTATCCTCTTATGATCTTGCCTTCGGCAAGATCATAAGA
>JAAUXW010337570.1_pt1 | contig 19034 bp, 25 predicted proteins | sample 7278141 | NCBI WGS metagenome assembly JAAUXW01 (sample SAMN14350115, study PRJNA611818) | marine sediment metagenome | isolation source: surface marine sediment (2.1m) | place: French Polynesia: Moorea | collected 2018-08
ACGAAATGGGGTGTTTAAAAGGGGGTTCGCCTTTTAAGGCAGAAGAACTGTTATGCAATACATGTGTTCACCACTAGACACATGGCCTGGTTTATGCTATACAGGTGGGGCAACACCAATACATTCACCAGCAACAAGAGGGACACACAATGCTGACAACAATCGTTAGACAGTTCTTTGAAAACACAATGACTGCCGCTGAAGGGCCTACTAGGGTTATGCATGTAGTAGTCAGCGTTAATCCGTTTGCTAGTCAACAGGCTGACAAGAGTGCTCATTATCAGAAGTACCATGTGTATGACAATCATCGTCTGCACCTGGTCACTGAATGTGGGTACACAGAAGAAGCGCATGCAGTTGCTCGTTTCAATCGCGAGATTGGCGACAAGTGTGACCACATTACTGAAGCGGTGCGTGGCCGCGCTGTGTACTGCGCTGACTGTGACAGTAAACTTCGAGAGGTATAGACAATGAAAGACAAACAACTGACACCACTGCTGCATGCAATGGACCACAATGACATCAACCAGGAAGCGCTGAACCTGTTGGATAAACTGTTGCAGCGCTGCACGCTTAACCTGGTGTCATCACTGACACAGGTGACCAGGGCGACGTTGTATCGCTGGATGGATGCATCGCTGCCCCTGGATGCCATGAATGTGCGTGATGCTGCGTGGTTCATTGTCATGGTTGAGACATCACCAAAGCTGAAGATGTTGATGGAGCGCGGGCCACTGTCAAACCCGCGACTGGCGAAACGTTTAACTGATGAGGTGACACAATGACCTTTTTCATGCATAACTTACGCGGCGCTTCCTTCCTGCGCTGCCCTGTTTGCGATGCCAAGCCTGGTAAGGAATGCAGGCAAGCAACCAGGCACCAGGATGACCCACGCGACCAGGACCCTGCTGAAGCGCTGGCATATGCCGAAGCTGAAGCATTCAGGGCGCTGCATCATCTGAAGTCCCTGGACCCCACGCACGTCCTGGTGACCACTGTGGAAGCTGTCCTGCGCTACCGGCGCGATGACAAGCTGCCATCATTGTTGCAACGTCAGGCAGAGTAACTAGCATTTATCGCGATCCAATCGCTTATAAATGTTTTGAACGTGAGCGCCTAGTTCTGCTAGGCGCTCTGCGTTTTTGACTTCCATTTTATGAACACGGTCACCCACATTTTCAACGCGCTTGACTGCATCATTGATGCTGCCTGTTAGTCTGTTAAAGAATGACCGGGCCAACATGCCAAACGCGCCCAACATTAGGGCGACAATCGCTTCCGTCATAAATGCGCTTATCAATTCCATGCCTCACACCTGGGACCGGGCGACACCCAGGCGCTTTTCATAAGTCCGAAGACCACCAAGCCCCAACATGCCCAATAGGATGGTAGTCAGTTCTGCGGTGTCTAGCTGTGGTGCTGCAGCTAGGTCAAAGCCATTGGCTACTGCAATCCAACTGATGATGGGCTGCAATATGTAATTCCAGCCCAGGGCGCTGGCACATATCCAGCCAACGCCAGGCCGCCAACCTGCCACAAAAATGGACTGGTGCTTTGCTTCCTGCTTGTTAATTTCAAGCTGTCCCTGCACCAGGCCAGTCAGTGCTGCCAGCATCTGCTGTTCAAATTGTTCTTGAGCTTCTGCCCGTTTGTTCTTGTCGGGAATGAAGCGCAGGATGCCATCTAGCACTGGACCCATGGCTTGCCTGATAAGTTCCATCATCGTCTTTGAATCTCCCTGCGTTTGTCGCGCAGTAGTCCGACCAGGTGAAAGATGAACATGAAGCCCAGGGTTAGCAGGCCTGCAACGCCTGCGCCTATGACCAGGATAAATCCCACTGCGAAAAGCTCGTCACCATTCATGTCATTGCCTCAATTACACCCTGTTGTTTGACAGCTTCTGATGCGCTGCCACCAGTCGCCCCTGCAAGCGCTGCAGCGCCTTCAGGGTCGCTGCCTGCCCCTACATCACCAATGGGCTGTTGCAGCGCCTGGTCAAGCTGTGCGCCCGCCTGGGATGCGTCAGGGACTTGCGGCACCACCTGGGATGCAGGGGCAACAGTGTCCAGGTCACGCGCCAGGTTCAGGATGGCGTTTTGCACACTGGCGGCGATATGAATGCGTGGGAATCGAATCACGGTTAGCGCTCCATGTTTGTCTTGGGCCTGTCGGCAGTGACCGAGTCAGGGACGAAAATGTCCAGCCATTTCTTGGCAGCCGCGTCGCCCATGTTGCGCACGCTGTCCAGGATGGCCTGGTCGCTTAGGTTGGTGTTGATCCATTCAGCCGCGTTGACAATAGGCGTGGTGATGGGGTCATTCGCTTGGTCAACAGCGTCAAGTGCCTTGTCAACGGTTTCTTCAGTGTTTTTCAGTTGTCCTGCACGCACAACTGGCGCATCTTCGACGCGCGTGAAATTGTCCAGGTATTTGTCAGGCAGTTCCAGGTCAAGCGCTTCTTCCAGGTAGCGTGCTTCTGTTGCCAGCATCATGGTGTTGCCTTCTTCCCGGATGGTGGTCAGCAGTCCCTGCAGGTCTTTGCGTTGTTCTGGGTTCAGGCCTTTGCCAGTGGCTAGGACTTCCACAAAGTTCTTTGCGCGGTCTTTTAGGCTGCCAAGCGCTTCCCATTTCTTTTCGTCTTCGGGGCGGACCACGCCTTCAGGGTCAAGCGCCTTTGCAATCTTTGTGATGGCGGCAGACAACTGCGCAGGCGTACCTTCATTCAATGCAGCCATGGCTGTGTTGTGAGATAGCATCAGTTCATCATAGGCACCAGCAACAGATTCAAAGCGCTCTTTGAGCGGCTTATATTTGTCGTATTGCCATTTTTCAAGTTCGCGCTGTTCTGCTGCGTCAGTGGCATCTGCTTCAATGCGCTGAACTTCCTGCGTGGCCCAATATTCATTCATCTTGCCCTGCAGGTCCTGGAACATTACCGCACCCAATTCTTGCACTTCAGGTGACTGTGACTTCAGGGCACGCATGGCAGTGTCATATTGGGTCATCATGCCGCCAACAATGTCACGGTCATCTTCGGTCAGCGCGGCTGCGTCCATGCGGTTCAGTTCTTCATTGACAATCGCGCCCATGTCATCAAAGGCTGCGCTGCGCTCGGCAAATTCATCCAGGGCATTCTGGCGCATGCGCTTGCCAAGGATTCCCTGGGCAACACCCAAAAGGATGCCGCCCACAGGTCCCAGGATGAAGCCTGCACCTATGGCAGTGGCCAGGGCTTCAGGCGCTGCGAATTTGGCATCACCTGGTTCACCACTAATGCTGACATTGCCTGCCTGGGCACCCCGTTTGGTGTCTTCTGCTGCCTGCCGCGCTGCTTCTTCATCAACGGGCAGCCGCGTGGACTGTTGTAGGTTTGCCAGTTCCTGGGCTGCGCGATTCTCTGCCATGTCTGTTACCCGAATCCGAGACTGAAGGAACCACTGCTGCTGGATTGCTGACTGCTGCTAGTGGCCTGGGACTGTGAACGTTGGCTACTGTCTGACCTGCCAAAGGATTCACTGAAGGCGCGGGCAAAGTCTTCTGCCGTTGCAAACTGTTCACCAAAGCTGGAACTATCGCCCTGGGTCAGTATCTGCATGGGTCCCAGGATGCCAGCTAGGGCACGCATGGGTTCCATGTCGCCCATCATTTCAGCCTGGGCTAGGGCCAGTAGCTGTGGCAGGCCTGCAATGCCGGTCTGGGCAGACGCGATATTGTTGGCTGCGAGCGTCCCTGCTGCTGCGTCACGCATTTTCAGGTCATCACTGCGTAGTTGGCTCGCGCCCCTGGTAAAGGCGCTTGCAGCCTCTCTGATTGCGGCTCCCTGGGCCACGCCTTGCCGCCCGCCGCCCAGGGTTCCGCCTGCTACTGCTTCTGATTCGATGCCGGGCAGTAGTTCTTCATTGAACAGCCTGCCCACGTCTTCCTGCAGTAGCCCGATCTGCTCGTCTAGGATTTCGCCTTGTCCGGCAAGCCTGGATTCCAGGAAGGCAGTACCTGTATCCCCGCCCAGGCTTTCCAGGAAGCCTGTGCCGCCTGCAAATAGTTGGTTGGCTGCATCGGTCAGGATGCTGCTGTCCAGGTTCCCTGCAGCGCCTTCAGCGCCGCCAAACAGCCGCGCAAAGACATCTTCAAAGGCTACTGACTGACGTGACGTGCCAACGCTGCCGGACCTGCCGCCCGATCTTGAGAACCCGCCACTGACGGACCCGCCCAGACTGCCTGATCTGCTGGAAGACTCGCCACTGCTGCTGCTAGTGGACTGCCCGCGCGAGCTTCCCCGCGAGCGCGATCGACTGCCGCCAAAACTGAAAAGTCCCATCTGCTTACCTCAGTAGGTCCAGACCCTGGGCCTGGAATTGTCGCCTGGGTTCAGCGTGTCCAGGTGGACAAACCTGGACGTGCTGGCACCCTTCTGGTTGATGCCAATGCCTGTGAAGATGCCATCAAAGAATGCCTGCTGTACTAACTTGTATGCAGGCCCGAATGCTGCCGCAATGTCTGCTGCTTCACCTGTGGTGTGCGGTCCATTTTCACCAGTACTACTGATGCGTGCGTTGTATGCCGGGCATCGGTAACCGCTCGTCACAATGAACGGGAAGCCGCAACGCTCGCGCAGGTCATCCAGCTTGTAAAGAAATTCCGGCTGCATTTCGCTGCCATCGCTGCCGCACTCGCCACACTTGCAGGCGAATTCAGACAGGTCAAAGTGAACTAGGTGAATAGTCATTCTGATGCATCCTTGTGCGCGTTCCAGAAAGCCTGCAGCCTGTCTAGGCATTCCTTGCGCGCGTCTGCTTCATCCATGTTGGGGCATGGCTGGCTGCGTACAAACTGCACCAGGAATTCCACGTCTTTTTGCGTCATGGTGTCGGCACCTCAAGACGTTCAAAGACAATTACGAAATTTCCTTCACTGTTCTGGTCAATGCCTACCCTGGTGGGTTCATAGTCAATGAATCCCTGTGCCTGGGCAGGCGCAATCAGCAGCGCTGTCAATTCAGCTTGGCTGACCCTCACTCTGGTTGTTTCTTTGTTCTCGATTACTTGCGCCATGTCTTCCCCTCTACAATTTCACCCAGGCACCAGCCTGGTAGCCATAAAAACCTTCACCACTGCCTGGGTTCCAGTTTGTGCCATCTGCATACACGATCACACCATTTTCAGGTTTTGCAGGCGCTGCTGCAAGTGGCGGCAGGCAGAACTGGGTGCTGTTTATCTGGTCCGCGATGGCGCGCAGTTCTGTGTCCAGGAAGCGCCGCGCCTGCGGGCTTAGTTCATTCGGGGGAACTGCAGGGATATATTCAGAAGTAGCCACGCATTTCCGCCTCAATATCTACGCCTGTGATTTTCCAGACATCACTGCCAGTGGTGCGCATTTCCACAGCGATGAATCTGCCCATGGCCATGGCGTTTACTACCTGGTCCGGGTCAGTGATGCTGACTTCATTCGACCAGGTAACAGTGCCATTGGGTGTCATGCTCGCCCCTACACGCACCAGCAACGTGCCATAACTTTCTTTTGCTTTGACATGGACTCGCCGCACAAACTTGACGCGCTTAGGGTCACCAAAGTCTAGGCCTGACCTACCGACACTTGCCGCCAGGCTTTCTGATTCGCTGGTGTCCTGCTGTCGCAGTGTGGTGCCGCGCACATGGACAATGGAATCACGCGCCGCCGCGATGGTGGAACTGCCCCAGGGGTCACTGGCATCTGCCCAGGTGTCTGACCTGTCTGCCCAGGTATTGCTTTCCACTTCATCATTGATGAAACCAACAGGTGCATGCCTTACCTGGTCTAGGTCGCGCACGCCAAAGCTGTCTGTGTTCACGTCATAGACTAGGCCAACGTTGCAGAATTCATTACCTGCTGATGGGAATCCAATCAGCACTTCATCGCGCCCGCGATTGTAGGTGCAGAATAAATTGCGATAGTGGTCCTGGTCGATCTGATTGAACAGCCAATCCTTTACGCGTGATTCGCCAATGCTGCGACGATTGGTGCCATCGGTTAGGATGATGTCGCCATCACTCACCACCAGGTGCTGCCCGTTCACGTCACATACACTGCGCCTGGTCAGCGCGCCTGATGCACTCTGAACTTTGCGGAACTGGAAGACCTGGTTGCCGCCGACAAACTGCGCCTGGTACATACTGCTGCGTTTGTAGAAGACTAGGCTGTCACGCAGTGGGTAAGCGCACAGGACGCGCCCAGGTGAATCTGATAGCTCGACACTGCCTGCCTGGTTGGTTGCGGCAGGGGTCCAACTGTTGGGCACAGTGCCAGGCTCAGCCGCTGCTGACCACTTCACCAGGTTGGGGAAGGTGCCGCCAGGTCCGCTGATGTCCATGGCAAAAATGTGGAACTTGAACACGGCGATGAATTGGCAGGTTTCTGTGGCAGTCCAGTCCGGCAGGGTTACCAGGTTCACGCCTGCCCAATAGACAGGTTCATCAGCACTGTTGGAATAGATGGGCAGGCCATTCAGCAATGCACTGGAATGTTCAAAAGGATTGTCCGCTGCTTGTAATAGCGTTGCGTCGATTTGCGTTGCATTGGTGCCTTCAATCGCCCAGGCAGTTCCATCGGATTCAAACAGCAACCAGTAATTGACATCATTCACTTCAGCGTTGATGGCATGCATGAATTCTGTGGGACTGGCCGCGCCAACGGCAGTGGTGTAAGCGTTTCGGCTGCCCAGGATGCGACTGGCGAAACCATCCCTGCTGATTACATTGGACATCAGCGTCCAATGGTCAGGCCCCACTTCATGCGGGGGTGTGTCATGAATGAATCCCCTGGTGGGGCGCAGTTGCAATGATGCCTTGGGGAATGTCATCGCGTGTCAGTCCAGGTCAGGGTGACACTGACAGTCGCGCTGGCTTCCCTGCCAGCATCATCAGTAACTGTGCAGCGCCAAGTTTCCGTATTGCTTGCCATTGGGTCACAACGCTGGTCATCACTCCATGCCGTAGTGTTGCTGCTAGGTGCTGAAGGTGAAAATGGCCCGCCAGTAGCCGCCGCGCCGCTTAATGTCCAGGCGTAACTGTAAGGTGGTTTGCCACCTGTCGCAGTCGCCACTGCCGCTGGTGCATCAGTACTGATAGAACCAGGTGAACAACCTGAAGGACCAGAACCACTGCCGGACATTGGGCCATTTGCAATACTGACCTTCAATGGTTCTGTGACAACTGAAGCCGCTTGTAACAATGCGCCGCTCATGGCTTACCCCGTTGCGCTGTACTTCCATAAATCGCCATCCACATATTCAAGGATGGCCTTGTTGTTATCCGGCAGGGTCTTGTTGCCACTGCTTCCATTCCATTCTTCCAGGGTGACACCAACACCCTGGGCAATCGTCAGGTCCCCGCCGCCATCATTGTGAATCACGATGATGGTGCCTTCAGGCCAGGCAACTGATGATTCAGGCGGAACTGTGTAAGTCTCACCTGCGCCGCCTGATTCCTTGCGGACTGTCCTGCCCGCATCATCCAGGGCAAGTGTGTAGTTACCATTTTCAACATTGTGCGGAGCGCCCTTGAAACCAAATTCACTGGCGCTGCTGTTGGGTGTGGTGATGCCGCCGCCCAATCCGATGATGGCCGCGTTGATGGTTCCGGCTGCAACCTGCAAATACATGTTGGTATCTGCGCGCAGTGTGGTGTTGGCATCCGGGTTGATAATCAGGCCAACACGTTCAGTGCCTGCTGCGTCTTCACCACTTAGCTGCACGTTTCCGCCATGAATCAGATTGCGAATTCCCAGGACGTCACTGGCGTAAACGTTGCCAAACTGCCCGACCACAGTGCCATTCTGGTAACACAGGTTCAGGTTTCTGCCTTCAGTGTCTGTGTTGCCATCGGAATGCACCAGGAACCTGCCAGTTGTATTGGTACTGGTTCTCTTGGTGCCTGCATGATACATGTCAGCACTGCCATCAGGGTCAGCAGTAATCAAAGTCCGTGATGTGCCGCCAGCATCTTCTGCCTTTAAGCTAACTGCGCCGCCATGTATTTGGTTCTCAATAATCATGGTTGCGCTGTTGACATTGCCAATGTAGCCGCGTGCAGTGGCATCGGCATGACGGAAAATTAAACGCCTGCTTTCTGTGTCTGTGTTGCCTGCAGAAAGCAAGTCAACATTACCGCTAGCCGCTGTGCGAATACGCGCCGCGCCAGCATAATAAAGACTGGTCGCGCCTTCAGGGTCGCCCACTAAGTGTGATACGCCACTGCCCGCCAGGTTTTCTGACTGGATGTAAACAGGACCGCCGTGGATATTGTTTCGCACCCTCAAGACGTTATCGCCAACAAAGCCTAAGTAACCTCTGTCAGTCCCATCTTGACGCGCAAAGCGTAACAGTCGGACTTCAGCATCAGTATTGCCATCACTGCGCACTGTGACAATGCCGCCTGATTGCGTGGTCATGCGAATCAGGGAAGCGCCATTGTAAAAAGTAATTTGGTCAGGGTTCACACCTGCCCGCGTTACTGATATGACATTGCGCGCTGTTCCTTCAGCATCATCCAGGAATTGCAGCCGCCACTGGTCGCTGCTGTTGTTCAGCCTGGTGACTTTTTCATCCAGGCTGGCATTGGTGTCTTTAAACACCAGCATTGGGTTAGTGGCTTCAATGCGTTGCTGTGCCAGGAAGGTATTGGTTACTGCTTTCTGTGCTGCGTCATTGATCTGCGTATGTGTCAGCGTGACTGCCCCGGTCAGCCCCGGCAGTGTATTGAGCAAAACACTTTTGATTAAACGCAGGTGGTCATCTCCCTGCCCTACACTATCGGTAAGGTTGACGGGGTTGTTGGCATTTAGGTCGCTGATGTATGTGCCGGTTTCCAGTGCCATTAGTACGCGCTCCGAGAACTGAAGTTATAAAGCGGCGCTTGTCCCCCGCCGCCGATCTGTCGCGCAATCTGCGCATTCAATGTGCTGATGATGCTTTCAAAAATGTCCAGTTGATCCGCTGCAAGCTCGCGGTCCTGGACGTGTTTGTAAAGGTAGAAAAGAGAACCCGACATGTACAGGCCTTCATGGTCTGTCAGTAGTGTGTTCTCGTCAGTGTCTGTGGCAAAGGGCGCAGGGGTTCCGAAGTAGGCAATGTCAAAGACATCAGCCGCTGCCGGGTTCCCCCGGAATTCAACAGTGCCATCACCATACTGGCAGTACTGCATGACATCGGCAGTGTCATCCAGGCGGCGAATGTGGCCAGGCATTACACGCTGCAGTGCGTCGCCCTGCCGCCCCTGCAGGTGGATACTGCGCACTTCAAGCAGTCGCCCTGGTACGTTGAAGACAGCACCACTGACACGGTCTGAATCGGTCATGGTGGTGCGTAGCAGGTAGCCGCGCAGGTCCCTGCGTATCAGTCCTTCACATAGCCGCACAAAGCGCGGGATGTCCGTGACCAGGTCCGCCCTGTGGGAGTCTGATGCAATCGCTGTCTTCAGTTCACCATAGTTCATCGCACAATGATCCTGTGATTGTTGCTGCGTTTCACCTGGGCAGGTGATCGCGCTGTCACTCTATACAGTTCCCCTAAAGGCCCGGACTCCAAACGCTTCCAGGCCTTTAGGCGGATTTGTGGGTCATGACTTTCAAGCTCGGGGTCCCACTTGCGCAGCACTGGCCAGTGGTCAGTTGGGATGCGTAGGCTGACGTACCCTTCATCCAGGCGAGTAGGCAGGGGCGAATTCCCCTGCCTGATTCGCTTGTTAGCTTCCAGGACTTCCTGGGGTGTTGGCTTGAAGAACCTGCTAAGTCTGCGCAGCATCTTCTTCAGCCTGGTCTTCTGCAAGGTCGATCACTTCCAGGGCTTCACCAGGCGGCTGTGAGTCTTCGACCTGGACGCAGGTGATTGCTTCTTCATTGATCGTGTCGCCAGGCTTGACCAGTTGTTCCTTGTCAGGGTTCTGCTTGGTGCGAACACGCTGCAACTGGTTGGTGATATTGGTATGTGGCATTGATTGTCACTCCTTCAAAAAGGGGCGGCTGACTGGTGAACAACAAGGGGGAAAGAGTCCAGCCAGCCGCCCAGGTCGCCGCCGCTATGATGCGGTGACTGCTGCGGTTGCCGTGATGTCAGCAATGTTTGCGTGCGCGTCTTCCCTGGTAACTTTCGTCATCCAGTGCTCAGACAGCAAACGCATTTCGCTGTGACCCGTCTTGCCAAGTTCATCATTCCTGGTGCCAAACAGGGACGTTATCTTGATATAGCGCGGGTCCAGGATGCCAACGTCGCACAGTGTGGTGTTATACAACTGCTGCAGCCTGTTATCGACAATGCGCAGCGCGATGCCGAAATCAGACAAAACAACAGAGATATAACCCTGCGCGGTCTGCGATGCCGGGCTGGTTCCCTGCACGTTGGCAGTTGGGTCAGCGCGGTACGGGTCGCCAGCGTCGCTGAACAGGAAGGTATTGACTCCCTGGATAAGCGCAGGCACTGACATCAACACTGACGGGAATCCGCCTGCGTTGTATACCTGAAGCAAACGCGCTCGCACGTTTGCCCAGGTCAGCGCGCGGCCAGTGCCAGCAGTTGGCGTGGCTACCAGTTTGGTGCCGGTATTGAAGCCGCCTGCACTGCCGCCAACACCATAATCTGTGTTGGTCTTGATCCAGGCAAACAAGCCTGCAGTGCGACCTGCTGTGGTGTTGCCATCATCGGCCACTGAAGCCTGCCTGCCACAGGCAATGGCTTCCTTGTCACGGCGCAGGTCCATCAGGCGCTTGGCAACCTGGTAAGCGATGCGGCCAATGCTGCCGATACTGTTGACTGCTTCCGATGCGTGCGAAATGCGAACAACCTTGTCAGAAAGCTGTGCGCGATTGCCGACACGGATGCCGACTTTCGTATCGTTACCGGATGCGTCCGCACCATCAACTGATGCGTTGTCAGTATCAACGGCAGTCAGGTCATCTTCAGTCCATTCGCTGTAAAGGTTGTCGAATGAACCGCCGCCTGCCATGTCAATCAACGGGGTTGGGATGCCTTCGTCCAGGTTGTAAACCGTGTCTTCAACATCCTCACGAATCAGACCAGGTGCTGCGAGTGCCGCCGCCAGGTCCGCTGCGTCAAGGTTTGCGGTAGACATATTTGAGTCTCCAATTAAAGGTTAGAAAAAACTGCCTTCAATTTGGACTCGCCCGGTTCAGTCTTGATGTCAGTGACAGGTGCCTTTTTGGGTTTGCCGGATGCTTTCTTTTGTGGGGTCTTTTTGGGTTTCCCCTTGCCCACTGCTTCAAGCGCCTTACGCATACGTTCAGCGCGCTGCCAGCTATCCCTGATGAACTTCAGTTGGCGATGGTCCACCACATTCTGCAGATAGCCAACGGGATAGCCATATCCCTGCAGGTACTTTGTCATTCCTGCTATGTCAGCCTCGCGTACTTTGGGGTCCTTCCAGGTCTTGATGACTTCCAGGGTCTTCTTCCTTTCCACTTCAGTCTGCTGTTCTGCCCGCGCTCGGATTTTCTCCAACACTGCAGGCTTCACTGCACCCTGGGGAAGCGCCTGCAGAATTTCCTGCAGTTCACCCTGGGCCTTCATCAGTTCACTTTCTGCTTCTGCCTTTCCTTCTTCAAACTGTAACCGTTCAAGTTCAAATTGTTCGCGCTCTGCGTAGTTGTCCTTCAGCGTTTCAATGGTGACGGGTTCTCCATCATCACTGGTGCTAATTTCCAACTGGTAAAGCGCATCAAGTTCCAGGTCCGTGGCTCCCGCCAGGTCATTGAACTTGGTCAGCTTGTCACCTTTCTGGTTCCCACCTGGTTCCTGCTGATCCCCGCCAGGGGTGTCTTCATCATCTTTGGGTTCATCCTGGGCAAGTAGTTCACCCAGGCTAGTCAGTCCAGGTTCTTCAACCTGGTCCGTGTCTCCCGACTCGTTTTCATTTTGGTTGCTGGCTCCCGCCTGCGTGTCTTCTGATTGCACTGTCAATAGCTCCCGCTAAAAGTTTCAACTGGTGCAGCGCCTGCCAAGCGCTTTCCCGGTCTTCCTGCGTGTTGGCATTCTCCCATCGCTGGATAATATCAGCTTTCTGGTCCTTCAGTATCGCCTTCAGCAGTGGGTTCTTCTGTAGCTGTTTCGCCTGTCTCTGTTTCGCCTGCGACATCTTGCGCCCCTTGTTTAGCTTTCACCAGGTCAATGGTGGCATCCCCGACAATCTCTGCTTCTTTCATTTCAACGTCCAGGACCTTGGCAAAGTACTGGAACTGCAGGTCACTGTCATGCTTGTATTTGTCCAGGGAATCCCGCAACTGTTCCAGGCCCAGGCTGGTCTGCATCAGTGTTGCTTTCATTTCCTTGTCACGCTGTGCCTGCTGCTGTTTGTTTTGCAGGGCGGCTTTGCTGGCATCGCTTTCCGGGTCCAGGAAGAACCGCTCAGGGCTTTGCACTTCAGCCAGGCGTGCCCATTCCATCAGTGCTGCGTTGAATGAATTGATGTTGACCAGCACTTCATCCATGCCCTTGTCAGCCAGCATCAACTGCGCATTGATGACTTCGCCCATGGCGTTGACGCGCCGCGCACGTTCACCTGGTGACATGCCCGGCTTGATGGTGACACTGTGACGCGCAGGCCATTCGCTTGGTTTGATGTAGGACCATTTCCCATCTTTTTTGATGGGCAGTTCACCATCAAAGTATTCACGCAGCGTGGCATGCGCGAGCATGAACACGGACCTGATAAGCGTGGCTGCGATGGTCTTCATCATGGATGCGGTCAACTGCTCTGCAACGCTGTAGGCTTTTTCCAGTCCCTGGGAACCCATGCGGTCCCCGCCGATCTGCATTTGCGCGCTCTGCATGTCCAGGGCAGCGCCGCCCATTTCGCTGCGCTCTTTGCCAGTCTCTTGAAGGTTGGCCAGGATGTTGGCCGAAGTGTCCGGCACTGCCAAAGGCATCACTGCAGCGCGGACATCTGGCACCACATTCTTGACGCGCACCATGTTGTTTACGCGACTGTCAGTGGTGTCATCTTCATTGACAATGTCTTCCAATCCAGCCAGGCGGAACTTGGTGGTAGCGTTCACGTTGTCCAGCAATGCGCGACGCAACGCAGTGCGGATGTCCTGGTTCTGTTTCAGCTTGTCATACAGGCTGATGCCAGTGAACCTGTGCGGGTTCAGGATGGCAGTACCTGCAGCCAGGTTGATGAACGGCGCAGGCTCATCTTCCAGGATCACGCTGTCCTGGTAGCTGAACTTGAGCCTGCGCAATTCATCCGCGCCAGAGTCTGTTTCCTGCCTGATGAACAGGTCATACCATTCAACCATTTCCTGGGACGTATCCAGGGCTGTGTTGCTTTTCTGGTTGTGCCTGGGATTGCGTTTCTGCGTTTCGGTCTTCAGTCCCCTGGTGTATTCCTTCAGTTCATCAACCTTGGACTTGTCAACACCCAGGCCAATCAGTTCCGCCCTGGACGTGACGCGACGCAGACCACAGATAGGGATGCCTTCCAGTGTTGGCTTGTGCCAGTCTGCGTAATAGATAAAGTTTTCCAGGCTTTCGGATTCCACCTTCAAGCTCATGGTTGTGGTTTCATAAGTCAGCGCCAGGCGTGCCTTGTCCTGGTCATAGTCTTCTTCAACCACGTCATCATCAGCGCGCAGTTCGGCATAGGCTTCCGGCTGTACGTTTAGGAAATTCTTGACGCGTCTTTCAGTCTTTTCTTCTGCGTCGATCTGCATCACGCCATTACGCAAAAGCAGCGCTTCCTTGATGGCCATGACCAACTGTAAGAATCCGTTTTCCTTCCCCATGACCAGGTACTGCACAGCTTCAGATTCCAGTTGTGCCTGGTCTTCATCAGCCAGGCCTAACGGGTCAAAGTCACATATGCGATCACTGCTGAAGGCATCAACCATCTGCGCGACTGTGGCTTCCACCATGGATGACACGTCGCCGCTAACCACGTCCGACCTGCCGACCACTTCATCCCCGCGTGCGCGCTGGAAGTAATAGTCAAGTGCTGCTTCCCGATCTTTGGCAACCTGGTCGCCTTCAAAGCCGCTGCATTGCTGCATCTGTTCCTTGATGCGTTGTTCCCTGGTTGGCTGGTCAGTCATGCTGTGCCCCTATACAAGTGTTTTTGCGATGCGATCCATCTGCGAATAGTCAGGACCCTTGCCCCAACCTTTGGCCCCGCCATTGTATTCCCAGGTCGCCCAGGTTTCCAACGCATTGACCAGTTGAGCGTGCCAGGACTGGACTGGCCTGTCACTGTATTGCATGTCCGCAACCTGCGCATCAAAGCGTTCACGCCGCACATAGCCGCCAATCGCGTCCAGTAGTAGTTCGCACCTGGTCAGGTCGATGTGGCAGCGCTGGATGAAGGTGCTGGTGTTGGTGGTCGCTGCAATGGCTGTTTGGTTGTGCAGCACCTGGGGATGCCGGTCCAGGTCATTGAAGGTGCGCACCAGGTCAGCCTGGTCAGCAGGCAAGATGTGCCCCAGGATGGGGAAGGGGTATTGCTCTGACTTTGCCAGGGCATGTGGCAGGTCAGTCATATCCAGGGTCCAGGCATCCAGTATCTGGGGAACCAGGCCCGGCTGAACAATGATGCAACTGGCATGGATGGGCAGGTCAATATTCCAGACTGCATAAACGCCTTTGTTCGGGTTGTATGCTGCCTGCTGCCGGAAGGTGTCTTTGCGTAGTTGCTCAACCTCGCGGCCATAGATCGCGCCTTCAGCAACTGCTGCAGGATTGCAAAAGTATTCCTGCTGTATCAGCGCTTCCTTCATGCCTTCATCGCGGTCTTTCTGCACGTCTTCCAGGCTGATGATGGGACTGCCATCTAATTCACAGGTGTCTGTGATGGGACGAATATCAATGTACCAGTCAGGGTTATCCTTCAGCTTTTGTGCCATCTGCCAGGCATGGTTTCGTGATCTGAACGTTGTGATGAACATGGCCCAACCACCATTTTCACGGACAATCGGGCGGATGTATTCCCAGGCCATTGGATTGCATAAGGCCCATTCGCTGAACACAACACCCACGACGTTGCCGCCGATGATGTTGCTGTCATAGTTGTCACTGCCCAACAGCGTCCAGGTGGACCCGTTAAAGGCCTCAATCATCATGTCCTGGTTGTTGCGCTCTGCTTCAATGTCGCCAAAAGCAATGTCAATAAACTTGGCACCTTTGCGCGGGTCAATGCCTCGCCACAGTGCGCGCTTTGCGTGGACATGCTTGGGGAAAAAGTGAACGTATGACCCCACGCGCTGTGTCATCTGATTACGTGCCACTGACATGCCAAAGACATCCTTGCCTGCGCGACGATGCCAGAACAATCCGAAACGCTTGATACCGTCTTCAAACTTGTCCCAGGCTTCCTGCTGCATGGGTCGCAGGGGCCAGGGCCAGTTATAGCTGCCCTGCAATTCTTTCTCGCGTATCTCGCGCAGCGATTTGCCTGGTGTAGTTTTCACCAGGCGCTTTTTCTTTGGCACGCGTTTGGCTTTCTTCTTTGTTGTCATACGTCAATCCCCAGGTAGTCTGCAAAGCGCTCTGCGTATTTGCTCGCGATCTGTGTCCAGGACTTCCCACTTGGTGGTGCGCCTAATTCGCGCCGCAAATAGGATTCCATGTTCTTCTGCGCTTGATAATTGGCCTTGGTGGTGAAACGTCCGTCAGCCGCCTTATAGATGATTCTACTGCCGACTTTTACAATGGATGGACCAGGCATTGCTTTCCCCTAAATGAAAAACGGGGGCCACTAGGGACCCCCGTTAGTGTAGCGCTTCAACTGTAGCGCCGCGACCCGTTAAAACGGATTACTGCTTTCTGACGCTGCGCCAAAGACACTGAACAGCTTGGGCGGATTCAGGTCAGGCCCAGGTGCTTCACCCAGACCGTCATACCGCACAAAATACTCGCCGCCGACACCATCACCTTCAATGGTTTCAAACAGCTTGCGCAGTGCTGCGTTTTCCCACAGTGCCAGCGTTTCACCTTCCTTGGTCTTCACTTCGACAACGCGCCTGGTGCCATCATTGAACGGCACTTTCTTGATGGGTGCGACTGTATTGAAGTGAATGGCATCACCTGGTTCTTCAGGGTTCCATGATTTCGCATGCTCAATAGCTTGCATGCCAGCCGGAACTGCCGTGTTTTTGGGCAGCGCTTTCTTTGTTGCAGTTTTCTTTCTTGCCACTTCTACATTCCTTCTACTGGTGATTGTAATGCGCCTTGATAGGCGCGACTTTTAAGACCAGGTCATAATTCTCAAACTTATTGGGAACCTTGCCCTGCCTTAATGCGTTGCGCAAAGTGTTCGGTCTTTCTGTCGAATACTTGCGCCTGTTGTTCATGACCAGGTGTTCCAGTTGGTCAACGCTTCCCTGGAAACCATGCTTTGCAAATTTAGCAATCCATCTGTCATCACGTTGCGACGATGGCCAACCTGCACCAGGTGTGTCTGTATACAGCAGGTACAGCTTGTTACGCAATAGGCAAAGCTCCATGTCCATGCCTTCACTGGTGATGCTGCCAAGGCCTTCCTGGGGTGCCCAACTAAAGACACCATCCGGCGGGCTGTTGTTTGCACCACAGAAGACACCATCCGTGGCAGTGTGCATCGCACATGTTTCGTGTTCCAGGCGATGCATGACTGACCTGGTGTGCCCGGTTATCAGCGACGCAATGAAGGGGTGATACAAGGGGCCATGTTTCCAGGTGACGTGACCATCCCCGTCTTCCACTTCCCGCGACTGGATGAACTTGCCGTAAAGACTGTTCAGCAGCACCTTGTAAAGATAGCGCCGGACTTCATCAGTGGCTTCCGACTTCATGCGGTAGAAGTCATTGACGTATCGCTGAAACGCAGTGTTAGTTACCGGGTCTTTGTCGCTGTCATAGATGTGCCCATGAACTTTGGTGATGGTAATTTCATCCGCCCGCCGCGCTTCATTCAGTTCATAGCCTGTGATCCATAGGTTGTCGAAGTTCCCAAAGACAGGCTTGAAGCTGTGGTCAAAGACAACAGGCCAATCACACTTTGGCACGTTGCCGGACACGCAATAAATGCCGTGCTCGGGGAAGCGCCTACTGTTTTTATTGAAGACCCTGGACGCTGCAAATAGGTCAGGCTTACTGAAGGCAGGCAACTGTGTCATTGCATGGGGATAAGCGCTAGACAGGTCCCAGGCATCAACGTGACTGTGCCAGGCTGGTGCTGCGCCCTTCACCACATTGTTCTTTCCGCCATGGTAGGACTTGACTGCGCCTTCCATGATGCGTGGCCCAACATTGTGAATGGGGTCTGTGATGTAGTGCTGCGTAAAGATGCGACTAGCCATGTCTGCAACGCTCACAGACTGACGCAAATCAAATTCATGGTGCATGGCATCAATGGCCATTCCGACATGGTAGGCGATCTCTGCGTCACGCATGGCATAGGGTTCAAATTGAGAGTCACCAGGCTGGAAGAACTTTTTGCCCAGGTCTTCTGGCATTTCCAGCTTGGGCAGGTGCGGGCAGATTAACTCTGCAGCGCGTGCCAAGCTGGTCCTGAACCAGGAAAAGGTGTCAATGATGTAAATTTGCACACCCTTGCGACGCATGCGGACAAAGGTGGGGGTGCCGTAAATTCCATCTATGTGCCAGTCGCGATGCGTCCATTCAAACTCGCCACGCTTGCGCACTAGTTCGCGCTTGACGGGATAGAACAGACTCAACACGTCAAACTTCAGGTTATGGCCATAGACCACATATTCACCACGCCTGCAGTGTTTCGCCAGGTGGCGCAGCGACTTGTCCAGGACGTTGCCTTCAGTCACATAAACAATGCCATTGACCTGGGGTTCCATATCCGAATAGAACTGCACGCTGACAGGCGGGCCTTCATTCGTTTCAGTGTCAAAGCCTATGACAGTGGGCATGGTATAACCTATCGACCGTCTGCGAGTTTCAAATACTCGTCGATAATGTGTTTGTAAATAATATGGCCGATCCATCCATACTGGTCCTTTATCAGTTCGTCTTCTGTGACGTGTTCAGCGTCAAACATGTAGCCAGGCCCATCACGCAGTTCAGCGCGGCTGATGACGCTACTGCATTCCTGCAGGTGCCATCCCATGAAACCGCCAGGCGCGAATGAATCGTCGCCCAGGTAGTCACGCACTGCATGTGTCCATTGCCACAGAATCGCGGCACTGATTAAAGGTTCAGCAATGATGCGCCAGTGGGCCAGGGTAATAGGTAGCCGCCCCCATTCCGCGCAAGGAATAGGTGAATAGATGTTTTTCGCAAGTAGGAATTCGCCGCCTTGGTCATTCTTGTACCAGGTGACTGCTGTAATTCTGTTGGTGGCCTTGATGCCAGGGTCATGATAGGCGACCAGGTACCCGTCATCATCTATGTCTGATTCAGCGCTGTACGCTGCATAGAAGTCTTGCAGGTAGTCATCATCCCTGGTGGTGACAATGCCCTTGTAAGGCAGCCAACCAGGGACAGGTTCATAGTCAGTTTTGATTAACCATTCACTGATGCAGCCTGCGATGCGCTGCAGACTGCGCCTGATGCGTGAATACTCTGTCTTGCTTCGACCAGGCGCAGGATTGCGGCGCTTGTTATAGGCTGCCAGGCGATTGGCGCGTTGTTTCTCTGTCAAAAACGCTTCAGCCATTAGCGCACCCTATGAATGGGCCAGTGCCGCAGGTATGACCGCACCCAAATCCATTGACCAGCCGCAGTGCGTCGCTGGTGTCCTTTCACATAGACCATGATTGCCCCTTGTTGTGTTCAAAGACCTGGAGCCGGAGCGCTTGCCCTGATGGTACCCACACGCATGAAAACCCAAGCGTTCGGCAGCCAGGCCAGTCTTCATTACACCCTTTCTGCACTTATTGCAACCACCAATTTCATACTAGCCATTATCGGTCGTGTCTACTGCTAAACACTTCAAGTGTATGCCCCTATACATGTGTTTAGTGTGTTTGTTGTTCTGCAAAATTTGAAGACGTAAAAATTTTACCCCCATTTCGTAACCCCTTGAAATACCAGGCCAGGGGGGTGCGCAAGTG
>JAAUXW010014569.1_pt1 | contig 18639 bp, 15 predicted proteins | sample 7278141 | NCBI WGS metagenome assembly JAAUXW01 (sample SAMN14350115, study PRJNA611818) | marine sediment metagenome | isolation source: surface marine sediment (2.1m) | place: French Polynesia: Moorea | collected 2018-08
AAAGGGACAGTTTACTAAATTGCGCCGGCGGCAAAATTGCCGCCGGCGCAATTTAGTAAACTGTCCCTTTAATTGGCAGGCCATCAGGCCACTGCAAAAAAGTCACTGTCCCCTTATTTGATGTGCTTCAGGATGCCGTCGAGCTCGTCGAGGCTGTTGTAGGCGATGACCAGCTTGCCCGCACCCTTGCGGGTGTGGTTGACCTTGACGCGGGCGCCGAGCTTCTCCGACACCTCGATCTCCAGGCGACGTATGTCCGCGTCGATAACCGGCGCTTTCTTCGCGGGCTTCCCGCCCGCGGAGTCGAGCGCACGCCGGACGAGCCGCTCGGTCTCGCGAACCGACAGGCCTTTCCTGACGACCTGGCGCGCGATGTCGAACTGCTGCGTGGCGTCGCCAATGGCCAGCAATGCCCGGGCGTGGCCCATTTCCAGCTTGCGCTGCTCCAGCAGCGGCTTGACCTTGTCGCCGAGGTCCTGCAATCGCAGCAGGTTACTGACCGAGGCGCGTGAACGCCCGACGGCTTCGGCGGCTTCCGCATGCGTCAGGTCGAACTCCCGGATCAGCCGGTCCAGCGCGCGAGCTTCCTCGAGCGGATTGAGGTTCTCGCGCTGGATGTTCTCGATCAGGGCCAGGGCAATGGCGGACTCGTCCGGGACGTCACGCACGACCGCCGGAATCTCTGCGAGACCGGCAATCTGCGCCGCCCGCCAGCGGCGTTCGCCCGCCACGATCTCGTAGCGCTGCGGGCTGCCCGAACCGCTGACCGGACGTGCGACGATCGGCTGCACGACGCCCTGCGCCTTGATCGAGTTGGCGAGATCTTCGAGCGAATCCTGGCGCATGTCGTCGCGCGGCTGGTACTGGCCGCGCTGCAGTAATTCGACGGGAATCTGGCGAAGCTCGTCGCCGCCGGGCTCTGCAGTGCCGCTGATCGCCGCGGTTTCGGCGACGGGTTTACTCAAGAGTGCATCCAGGCCGCGGCCCAGTCGTTTTTTCGGTGACATCGTTGTTCCTACACGGCCTCGGCCATGCGCGCGTCCTCGCGACGCAGCACTTCCCCGGCCAGGGCCAGGTACGCAATTGCGCCACGCGACGAGCGATCGTGCAACAGTACCGGTCGACCAAAACTCGGCGCCTCTGCGAGGCGGATGTTACGCGGCACGACGGTCCTGAACACCTTGCGGTCGAAGTGCTGAATGAGTTGCATGGACACCTCGTTCGAGAGGTTGATGCGCGGATCGAACATCGTCCGCAGGATTCCGTAGACCTCGAGCTGCGGGTTCACCGAGTCGCGGACCTGCTCGACCGTATTCAGCAGGGCACTCAGGCCTTCGAGCGCATAGTACTCGCACTGCATTGGAATCAGCACGCCGTCTGCCGCGGTCAACGCATTGACCGTGAGCATGTTTATCGACGGCGGGCAGTCGATAAATACGAAATCGTACAGTCCGGCGACTGGCGCGAGCGCTTTCTTGAGTTTCATCTCGCGACCGATTTCCTGCAGCAGCTTGACCTCCGCCAGCGTCAGGTCCTCGTTACCCGGCAACACCGCGAAGCCGCCCTCCGGCGGGGAGACGATGGTGTCCGCCGCGCTGGCATCGCCGAGGAGCACATCGCACGCGGAATTCTCCACTTCCATCTTGTTGATGCCGCAGCCCATCGTCGCATTGCCTTGCGGATCCATGTCGACGAGCAGCACTCGCCGCTGCGTGGCGGCCAGCGACGCAGCCAGGTTGACACAGGTGGTCGTCTTGCCCACCCCGCCCTTCTGGTTTGCAACTGCGATTATTCGTGTCATGAAAACTCAAGCCTGTCGCAACAACACCGCGTGACGCGAGCCCTGTTCGAGGCCCGGTACCCGGATTTCCGTGACCGCCCATGACCACGGCGTGCCGCTCAACTGTTCTAGTTCTTCTGCCGGATAGCGGCCTTTCAGCGCTATGAACACCCCGTCCTCTCTTACCAGGTGTCCGGCGATCTCCACGAGACGCGGCAATGCGGCCAGCGCCCGGGCAATCACCGTATCAAAGCGCCGGCCGGGTGCATAGTCCTCGGCCCGCTCTTTGAGCGCCGTTGTGTTGTGAAGTCCAAGCAATCCGGCAACATGCTGCACGAACATGATTTTCTTGTTGTTACTGTCGAGCAGGGTGAAGGTCCTGTCAGGCTCCGTTATGGCAAGTGGCAGGCCCGGAAATCCGGCGCCGGTGCCTATGTCGAGCACCGTTTCGCCCTCGAGCAGCGGGCGTGCGGCGAGGCTGTCGAGAATGTGCGCCGTCACCATCTCGGGAAAATCGCGGATCGCCGTCAGGTTGACCCTGCGATTCCATTTTTCGAGTTCTCCGAGCAGCGTGTCGAGCCTGCGGGGAGTATCGGGCGGAAAGCTCTGGCCGAGCTCCGCGATCGCCGTTTCGATCAAAGCGTCACGCACATTGGGGACCTGTCAGGCCGGTCAGTCGGCGTCGACGAGATGTTGCCGGAAGAACATCATCATCACATGCTGAAAGGTATCGCGGTTCTCGCGTTTCTTGTAGCCGTGGCCTTCGTTGAGCGCGTTCATATACCACACGTCCTGGCCCTGCTTGCGCAGCGCCGCAACCATTTGCGTCGCTTCGGTGACCGGCACGCGCGGGTCATTCTCACCCTGCACGATGAGCATGGGTACGTGAATCTTTTCAACGTTGTTGAGCGGGCTGATGCGCTCGAGGTGCGCGCGCATGGCCGGGTCGCGCTCGTCCCCGTACTCGGCCCTGCGCAGGTCGCGCCGGTAGTCCTGGGTGTTCTCGAGGAAAGTGACGAAATTGCTGATGCCGACATTGTCGACAGCCGCCCTGAGCCGGTCGCTGTAATGCACGGCGCTCGCCAGCACCATGTAGCCGCCATAGCTGCCGCCATAAACGGCGATGCGGTCCTCATCGAGGTCGGGCTGTGTTGCGATCCAGTCGAGCAGTGCGCCGATGTCGCGCACCGAATCCTCCCGACGCATACCGTTGTCGAGGCTCAAGTAGGTCTTGCCGTAACCGCGCGATCCGCGCACGTTCGGCAGGATAACCGCAACGCCCAGCTTCGCTATCCAGAGCTGGTAGGTACTGCTGAACGCCGGCCGAGACTGGCCCTCCGGACCGCCGTGGATGGAAATGATCACCGGGAACGGGCCCTTCCCGGCAGGCATGTAGACCCACGCCGGTATCGTCCGGCGCTCGCCGTCGACCTCGTCGAAGGTCGGGTAACGCACCAGCGTCGGTGACCGGAACTGTGCCGTGTCGAGGCCGCCTACTTCGCTCTCGGTCCAGCGCGTCAGCTCACCGAACTCCAGCGGTTGTTTGCCGAGATCGAGCACGTAGGTGTCGCTCGGTGTCTGTGGCGTATTGAGCGTCATCGCAAGGCGAGAGTCGTCGGGGCTGAACTTCACGCCGAATACTATGCCCGTGGGCAGGCCGTCGACCTGCCGATACTTCCGGGTGGCCGTATCCAGCAGGTAGAGTCGCGACAGGCCTTCCTCGTTGGTAATGAATGCCAGTCGCGAGCGGTCATGGCTGATGACCGCGCTTCTGACGCTCCAGGGTATTCCGCTGGTCAGGATCTCGACGGGAGCCTCGGGCGAGGCTGCCTGCCACGCGAGCCGGCTGAACTCGCCGTCGCGGTCCGTTACGAGCCAGACACCGCCGGACGCGTCATCGAACGCGATCGGGATATTGGCGCTGGGCGACTCGGTCGAGCCCGCGACCGGCGCCAGCTCACCCGAATCGAGATCCAGCACCAGGATGCGCGATTCGGCGACGCTGTGATAGTTCCACAGCAACAGCGCTCGGCCCGACTCCGAGAACTCTGCTGCGGACCACCACGAGCCGTCCGGTGACGTAAAGGCAAGCGCGGCCTGCTCCGGTTCCGAGGGATCCATGATCCAGACGTCGTTGGAAGCGCCATTGCGGCGCGTGCTCTGGTAAGCGATGCGCCGTCCCTGCCGATCCCACACGACGGCGGTATTGCGGGACTCGCCGTCCGTCAGCATCGTCGCATCGCCGGTCGCCGGATCGAAGCGGAAGATCTGGGCGAACTCGCTGCCGCCGGCATCGCGGGTGAAGAGCAGCTGCCCTCCGTGCGGCTGCCGTTGCACGTCGCCGACGGGCTCCGCGTAGAACGTGATCTGGCGCCGCGCACCGAGCGGCATTTCGACGCGATGGATCGAGTCGACGTCGCCGAAGCCCGTCGACACGTAGATGCCCTTGCCGTCCTCGGTCCACGCCCGGAAGCGCGCGGCCCGCACACTCTGGTAGCGCATCAGGCTGCCGATAATCTCGTTGGGGATCTCGGGCACGTCCTCGAGTACGAGGGTGCCGTCGTGGACGACTCGGCGGTCGACCTCGGCCGACGCCGCAATCGGGAGCAGCACGAGGCTGCTCCAGAATGCTCGTATCAGAAACTCACGCAACCAGCAGCGCCATGAAGTCGTCGACGGCCGTCTCGCTGAGCTTGTCGCGATCCTGGCACAACGCGTCGAGATCGGACCACTGGCTCGATGCGAGCTTGGGCGAAACACTGTCGACGAACTTCTTCTTCAAAACGGGAATACCTTCCTCGCGGCGCTCGCGGTGACCGATCGGGAAATGTACCTCGATGCGGTCCGTGCTGGTGCCGTCCTGGAAGAACACCTGCACGGCATTACCGATGTAGCGCAGCTCGGGATCGAAATAATCCTTCGTGTACTGCTCGTTTTCTCTGACTTCCATCTTGTCGCGGAGTTCATCGATGCGCGTATCGCCGGCAACGTCGTCCTCGTAGTCCGCCGCGGTCAGGCGACCGAAGATCAGCGGCACGGCCACCATGTACTGGATGCAGTGGTCGCGGTCAGCCGGGTTGTCCAGCGGTCCGGTCTTGTCGATGATGCGGACGCCGGCTTCCTGGGTCTCGATGACGACTTTCTCGATATCGTCGATGCGATCCCTGACCTGCTCGTGCAGCGTCATCGCCGCCTCGACGGCGGTCTGCGAGTGGAACTCGGCCGGGTAGGAGATCTTGAACAGCACATTCTCCATAACGTAGCTGCCGTAGGGTCGCTGGAACTTGAACTCGTTGCCCTTGAAGAGCACGTCGTAATAGCCCCAGGTGGTCGCCGACAGGGCCGACGGATAGCCCATCTCGCCGGTCATCGCGATCAGCGCGAGGCGCACGGCGCGACTCGTGGCATCGCCGGCCGCCCAGCTTTTGCGCGAACCGGTGTTCGGCGCGTGGCGGTAGGTCCTCAAGGAACATCCGTCGATCCAGGCGTTGGAGACCGCGTTCAGCACCTGGTCGCGATCGCCGCCGAGCATGCGGGTTACCACCGCGGTCGACGCAACGCGAACCAGCAGCACGTGGTCGAGCCCGACGCGGTTGTAGCTGTTCTCGAGCGCGAGCACACCCTGGATCTCGTGCGCCTTGATCATCGCGGCGAGCACGTCCTTCATCGTCAGGGGGTCCTTGCCCTCGGCGCGCGCCTTGCGGCTGAGGTAATCCGCCGTGGCAAGAATACCCCCGAGGTTGTCGGACGGGTGACCCCACTCGGCCGCCAGCCAGGTGTCGTTGAAGTCGAGCCAGCGGTTCATGCAGCCGATGTTGAACGCCGCGAGCACCGGGTCGAGCTCGTAGGAAGTCCCGGGCACGCGGGCGCCGCCCGACAGCGTGGCGCCCGGGACGACCGGGCCCATGAGCTTCGTGCACGCCGGGTAGTCGAGCGCCTGGAAGCCGCAGGCGAGGGTATCCATCAGGCAGTAGTGTGCGGTCTCGTAGGCGAGATCGGAATCGATTTCGTAATTGCAGACGTAGTCGGCGATATCGACGAGCGCCTGGTCCCAGTCGGCTCGTTTGGCCGATCGAATATCAACGTTGGACATGATGTCTCCGGTAATGCGTGTTTCTTGGTGTCAGGTGCGGTCTTCGATCGCCACCCATTCCTGAAGAGACGGACCGACGTAGTCCGCTGCAGGACGAATCAGCTTGTTGTCGGCGCGCTGCTCCATGATGTGCGCTGCCCAGCCGGTGATGCGCGAGCATACGAATATCGGCGTGAACAGGTAGGTCGGAATGCCCATGAAGTGATACACGCTGGCCGCAAAGAAGTCGGCGTTGGCGAACAGCTTCTTCTCGTCCCACATGACTTTCTCGATCGCCTCGGATACCGGGTACAGCACCGTATTGCCGACGTCCTCGGCGAGGGCCTGCGACATCTTCTTGTTGACCGAGTTACGCGGGTCGGACGTCGTGTAGACCCGGTGGCCGAAGCCCATGATGAGGTCCTTGTTCCTGAGCTTCTCGTGGATGCCGGCGACGGCCGCCTCGGCCGTATCGTACAGCGAGATCAGTTCCATCGCCGCTTCGTTGGCCCCGCCGTGCAGCGTACCGCGCAGCGCACCGATCGCACCGGTAACGGCCGAGTGCATGTCGGACAGGGTGCCGGTTATGACGCGGCCTGTGAACGTGGATGCGTTGAACTCGTGCTCGGCGTACAGGATCAGCGTCGTGTCCAGGCACTTGCGATGCAGCTCCTTCGGCGGCTCACCGTGCAGCATGTGCAGGAAGTGTCCGGAGATGCTGTCATCGTCCGTCTCGGTGTCGATGCGCACGCCGTCCGTGTGGAAACGATGCCAGTACAGCAGCATCGACGGCAGGCAGGCGAGCAGCCGGTCGGCCGTATCGAGCTGGTTCGCGAAGTCGCCCTCGGGTTCGACGTTGCCGAGGAAGGATACGCCCGTTCGCAGCACGTCCATCGGGTGCGCGTCGCCGGGGATCATCTCCAGCACCGTCATCAGCGATTCCGGCAGGCCGCGATTCGCCTTTATCTTCGCGACGTAAGAATCGAGCTCGCTCTGCGTCGGCAAATGGCCGTGCAACAGCAGGTATGCAACCTCCTCGAATCCGGCGTTGTCCGCGAGATCGTAGATATCGTATCCACGGTACGTCAGTCCCGCGCCTTCCTTGCCTACGGTACAGAGATGCGTTGCGCCCGCCGTTACGCCGGCCAGGCCGCCCGTCTTTTTCGTAGCTGCCATCGTTCTAATCTCCCGTTTTCAGACCCTGCTCCTCGAACAGGGTGTCCAGCTTGTCTTCGTACGCCTGGTAGCCCAGCACATCGTAGAGCTCCATGCGTGTCTGCATCCTGTCGACGACGGCTTCCTGCGTGCCGTCGTTCAGTATCGTCTCGTAGACCTCGAGTGCCGCTTTGGACATGGCGCGGAACGCGCTCAGCGGATACAGCGTCATCGCGACGCCGACCTCGGCCAGCTCGGCCGTCGTGAACAGCGGCGTCTTGCCGAATTCGGTCAGGTTCGCGAGGACGGGTACGCCAACGGCGTCCGTGAATTGACGGTATTCGTCGGCCGTGGTCAGCGCCTCGGCGAAAATCATGTCCGCGCCGGCCTCGACGTAGGCACAGGCACGATCGATCGCGGCCTGCTGACCCTCGACAGCGTGAGCGTCGGTGCGAGCCATGATGACGAAAGCGTCGTCGATTCGGCCGTCCGCTGCAGCCCTGAGCCGGTCGCACATCTCCGCCGTTTCGACGAGCGCCTTGCCCGGTCGGTGGCCGCAGCGTTTCACGGCGACCTGGTCCTCCATGTGCACGGCGGCGGCACCAGACCACGTCATTTCGCGAATGCTGCGCGCGATCATGAAGGCGCTGCCCCAGCCCGTGTCGATATCGACGAGCAGCGGCAGGTCGGTTGCGGAACAGATACGACGCACGTCCTCGCAGACGTCGTTGAGCGTCGTCATGGCCAGGTCGGGCAGCCCGAAAGAGGCGTTTGCAACGCCTGCGCCCGACAGGTAGATGGCCTTGTGGCCCGCACGCTCGGCGAGCATGGCGGTATAGGCGTTGATGGTGCCGACGATCTGAAGCGGGCGTTCCGCTTCGAGCGCAGCACGGAACCGGGCTCCTGCACTCATCGCGCGTCCTCCGTATTTTAATGCGGATTAAAAAACCGGCGGGGCGTGGATTCTACTCCACGCGAAGGCCCATTCCCAAATGGAGCGGGTGGTCAATATTCCGTAATGAACGTGCCGGGCGGGCCAGCCGCCCGCAAGTGATTACTGCGCTTGAGAAATCTCCACGACGACGCGGCCGGTCACGGTACCGTCCAGGTAGGCCTGGAACGCTCCCGGCAAGTCATCGAACGCTATCGTCGTGTGGCCGATCCTGTCGAGGTGTTGCGGCCTGAGGTCGTTTCCGATCCGCGCCCACACCGCGCGCCGCAGGTCATAAGGCGTGTCGACCGAGTTGATGCCCAGCAGGCAAACGGCGCGCAGGATGAAAGGCACGACCGTCGTCTCGAGCTTCACGCTCGAAGCGAGACCAATGCTCGCGATGTTGCCGCCGTAGTCGACCGTCCGCGTCAGCCAGGCGAGATAGTCGCCGCCGAGGTTGTCTATCGCTCCGCCCCACTGCGCCTTCTCCAGCGGTCGGCTGCCGAGGTCGACTTCGTCGCGCAGGAGAATGCTTATGGCCCCGAGTGACTTGAGATATTCCTCTTCGCCGGACTTGCCGGTCAGAGCGACGGCCTCGTAGCCGCGGCCGCTGAGCATGTCGATCGCGATGCTGCCGACGCCGCCCGTCGCGCCGGTCACGACGATCGGTCCTGAGTCCGGCGCCTGGCCGTTCGCTTCCATGCGGTGAATCGCCAGCGCGGCCGTGTAGCCGGCCGTCCCGATCTGCATCGTCTGCGCGGGCGTCATGCCGGCCGGGATCTTTACAAGACTCTTGCTGTCGACGCGCGCGTACTCCGAATAGCCGCCGTCCACGGTTTCGCTGAGTCCGCAGCCGTTGACCAGGACCTCCGTCCCGGGCTCGAACGCCGTGTCCTCCGAGCTCACGACGACACCGGCGAGATCGATACCGCCATTGAGCGGGAACCGTCGCAATATCTTGCCCGAGCCGGTCGCCGCCAGCGCATCCTTGTAATTGATCGTCGAGTGGCTGACGCGCACGACGACGTTGCCCTCGGTCAGGTCATCGATGCAGAGCTCCCTGAATCCGGCGACGATTTCGCCGTCCACGTTATCAATTCTGAATGCGCGAAAGCTGTCCATCGTCGATCCTCACGTTTGCTGTTGCTGCTTCTCGAGCCGCCGCAGCCATGCTTCGAGGCCGGCCGAGTTCAGCAGCACGTCGTTGTCGAGTACCGACCACATCGCCTCACGATTACCCGTGAATCCGTGATCGACGAGGCGCCCGGCGAGATAGTCGAACATCCTGCGCTCGATTGCGCCGACGCGATCGTCCTCATCGCGGCACTGTAATGCCATATCCGAGAATGCATCGATGCCGGCGTGCATGTCCCCCGCGAGCCTTTCGATGTCGCTCACCCGGCTGAAGTGTGTAAGGAACAGCTGCTCGGGTTCACAGGCCATGATTCGCTCGACGGCCCTGTGCGCCTCGTCCGGGTCGAAGCTCGCGGGTGTCGTGGTCGGAAAAATGAACTCACCGGCGGCCGTGTCGAGTTCGCGATAGGAGATGCCGAAGCTGTCCCCCGTGAAAACGCCGCGCGACGCGGGGTCGTTGAGGCAGTAGTGGTGCCGCGCGTGCCCCTCCGTATACAAGGCTTGCACTGCACGGCCGTTGAAATCGATCCAGTGCTCGTCGTCCGTGACGATCACGCGCGATTCGTCGATCGGACGGATCTCGCCGTACATCTCGCGCGTGCGCTCGACACCGTAGACGGCCTCGGTGCCTGCAACCAGGCGCTCGGGGCTGATCATGTGAGGCGCGCCACGGGGATGCAGCACGCACTTCGCGTTCGGCAGGTACTGCATCAGCAGCCCGGCGCCACCGGCATGGTCGAGGTGGATGTGGGTCAGGAAGACGAAGTCGACGTCGCCGGGATCGAGGTCCTGCTGGCGCAGCGCATCGAGCAGCAGCGGAACGCTGTCGTTCGTGCCCGTATCCACGAATGCCGCGCGGCCACTTTCGACAATGAGGTGGCTGGAATCGAGGAGTGGCCTCATGTACTCGACGTCGATGGCCCAGATGCCATCGCCGACCCGCGTCGTCTGCGCGCTGCGGCCCGGCATCAGGACGTCCGGGGCACGACCGATTACTCCGGCTTCGTCGTTTCGAGGCCCTCGAGGTTCGCGTAGTACCGCGCAAGCACCGCGACATCCTCTTCGGCGATCAGTGCCGCCTGTGCCGTCATGACCGCATCTCCCCGCTCGCCGTTGCGATACTCGTTCAGTGACTTCACGAGGTAGTCCTCGTACTGACCGGCGAGGGTCGGCCAGGTCGCTGCCACGGCAATACCGTTGGCTCCATGGCAGGCCGCGCAGGCCTGGGCCTTCGCGAAACTCGCGCCCTCGGTACCACCGGCGGCGACCGTCTCGTTGTTCAGGGTCGCGAGGTACGCGGAGACGTCTTCGATCTCCTGGTCGCTCAGGCTGCGCGCCTGTGCCTGCATCGTGGTATGCGGCCGCGTTCCGTCCCGGTAGCCGCGCAGCGCAATCACCAGGTAGGCAGCCTTCTGGCCGCCGAGCTTCGGCACCCGGTACGACGGATAGGCATTCCGGTAGCCCTCGATGCCGTGGCATCCCAGGCAGGTGTAGGCGAGCTGCTTGCCGGCTTCCACGTCGCCCTCGGCAAGTGCGGGTACGGCAAAAAAGGCGGATGCAACGAGCAGTGTCGCGGCGCGGGCTACGATCTTCATGTGAGTAATCACTTGGTTTTTCGAAACATTCGGTGCCGGAGCCCAAGGCTCGGGCTGTTTGAGGCCGCTATGGTAGTGGCACTGGGCGTCAATTTCTAGCGTTAGCGCACAGTTCTGTGCGGTGAGCGTGCTAGCATCGCAGCCTGAATCCCCCGACCTCAAGGTACTCATCGTGAAAAAAGGCATAGTCGCACTGCTGGTGGTGCTCGCGCTCGTGGTCCTGATCTCGCCGGGCCTGATCGGCCGCATGGCCGAGAAGAGCGTTGACGAAAATCTCAACTGGGCGGCGCAGGAGACCGGCGACCTCGTGGTGACGTCCGAGAGCTTCGATCGTGGCTGGTTCTCGTCGGAAGGCCAGCACCGCGTCGAGATCGGTGAAGGCAATCTCAAATCGGTGCTTTCCGATTTTGGCGAACCGGGGGACCTGCCGGTCCTGGTCATCAACACGCGGCTCGACCACGGCCTGATTCCGGTCACATCGATGACGCGCGACAAGGGGTCCCTGGCCCCGGGTCTCGGTAGCGCTATCTCGAAGCTGAGTATCGAACATGCCAGCGGCGAGACGCTCGACCTGCCGGGCACCATCTACAGCAAGGTTGCGCTTGGCGGCGAGCTCGAATCCAACTTCGTCCTGGAGGCCGGCACTCACGATGGCAACGGTTCGACCGCATCGTGGGGCGCGACCGATGTCGACATCACGACGAACCCGGCAAGCGGTGACGTCTCGTTCGACGGCAGCATCGGCAAGCTGACGGTGACTGACGCCCAGGACCAGTTCGAGATCGGCGGAATGACGTTTTCCGGCCACCAGGAGCAAACCAAATACGGCATTGCGATCGGCGAATTGCAGCTGAAGGTCGACGGTTTCTCGGTCGCGAAGAACGGCGTCACGGCCGGCGGTATCAAGTACCTGAACGTGGATGGCTCGACGACGCTCGACGGTGACCAGATCAACGGACGCACCGTGTTCGACATGGAGTCGCTGGCGCTGCCGGGATTCGGTGAGGTTAAGGTCAAGGCCGACATCAGCGTTGCGAACGCCGATGCCGAAGCGCTCGGTGCGCTGCAACAGGCCGTCGACGCGCAGGGCTCGAGCCCGGATCCGACACAGATGTTCGCAAGCATCGAGGGCGACCTGAAGAAGCTGCTGGCATCCGGTCTCGAAGTGCGCTTCGACCAGTTCGACGTCACCGTGCCCCAGGGCACCGTCGAGGCCAAGATCGAGATCATGGTGTCCGAGGAAGACATCGATACTTTCGAGTGGACATCGCTGTTGCTCGGCACGGAGGCGTCCGCCGATATCCGTGTTCCGGAGGCGCTCGTCGACATGGCGATGCAGATGAACCCGCAGGCCGGCGCCGTTGTCGGCATGGGCTTTCTGAAGAAGAACGGCGACGTCTACGAGATGGTCGCCGAATACAAGAAGGGCTTACTGACGATCAATGGCGCCCCGATGCCGATTCCGCTCGGCGCGATGTAAGCGTCAATCAGATCTCGGCGGCACGCAGGCAGGCCACTCGCGTGCCGTCGAGCTCGCGCACTTCGGGTCGTGTGCGGCTGCAATCTGCCTCGGCGTAACGGCAACGCGGATGAAACACGCAGCCATCGGGCGGATTCAGTAGCGATGGCACCTCGCCGCGGAGCGGCGCCTTTTTCGGTACGACAACGGGATCGGGTACCGGCACCGCGTCGATCAGCGCACGCGTGTACGGGTGCCTGGGCTCGCGGAAGAGCTGCCTGTTCCCGGCGATCTCGACCGGGCGACCCATGTACATGACGAGCACGCGATGGCTGATCGAGCGCACGACCGCGAGATCGTGCGAGATGAAGATAATCGACAGCCCCGTTTCAGCCTGCACGTCGCGCAGTAGCTCCAGCACCTGCTCACGCACCGAGCCGTCGAGCGCCGCCACGGCTTCGTCACAGATGAGCACTTTAGGGCTCAGTACGAGGGCCCGGGCAATGGCCACGCGCTGTGCCTGGCCGCCCGACAGCTCGTGCGGAAAACGTCCCAGGAACTCGGGGCCCAGGCCGACCTGGCGCAGCGTGTCGGTGACACGCTCCAGCCGCTCGCGCGCCGGAACCCCCCGTTCGTGCACGAGCAGCGGCTCACCGACGGCATCCCGAACTCGCATCTGCGGATTCAGCGCACTCACCGGGTCCTGGAACACGAGCTGCAAGTCGCGGCGCCGCGACCGGGGACGCTGTTCCACCGGCCCCTCGAGCGGCTTCCCGGCGTAGACGACGCGTCCCGACGTCATCGGCACCAGGCCCAGCAGCGCCCGCACCAGGCTCGTCTTTCCGGAACCGGACTCACCGACGACGGCAAGCGTCTCACCGGCGGCCAGCGACAGACTGACGTCGCAAACGGCGGCGAGCTCGAGGCCTCCAGCCTCGGGATAGCTGACCGATGCCCCTTCAACGCCGAGAATCGAATGGCCTTCTGCGGGCGGCAACATCTCACCGCGATCGATGCGCGGCGCTGCTGCAAGCAGCGTGCGAGTGTGATCGTGGCCCGGTGACGCGAACAGCGATGTCGTGGCGCCGGCATCGACGAGTCTGCCCTTTTCCAGCACCAGCATCCGTTCGCAGCGGCCCGCGACGATGCCGAGATCGTGGGTAATGAGAAGGAGCGCCGTGTTGTCGCGGATCTCTTCGAGAAGGTCGAGGATTTGCGCCTGCACGGTAACGTCTAGTGCCGTGGTCGGCTCGTCGGCGATCAGCAGGTCCGGTTCCGCGATGAGGGCGGACGCCAGCAGGACTCGCTGCCGCATCCCGCCGGACAGCTGGTGCGGATACGCGTTGAACTGGCGCCCGGCATCCGGCAGGCCGACGCGCTCCAGCATTGCCATTACACGCTGGTCGGCCTTCACGCCTCGCGCGAGCCCATGACGAACGACGACTTCACGCAGCTGTCGACCGACGCGCAGATACGGATTGAGCGCCTGCATCGGGTCCTGGAAGACGATGCCGACGCGCCTCGCGCGATAACGATTCAGCAGTTCCTCGGGCCGACCGGTGAGCGCTGTGCCGTCGAACGAAACCCGGCCGCTCACACTCGCCTGCCGCGGCAGCAAACCGAGTATCGCCAGCGCCGTCTGCGATTTGCCGGAACCGGATTCGCCTACCAGGCCGACCGACTCGTTCGCATCGACGCTAAAGGTGAGACCGTCGACGACGACATCGTCGCCGTAGCGAATCGACAGGTCCTGGACTTCGAGGAGGCTCATGGCCGCTGCCTCGCGTCAAATGCGTCGCGCAAGCCGTCGCCCAGGAAGTTGAAGCACATCAGTATGAGCGCGAGCAGCGTCGCCGGGATCAGCAGCGTCCACGGCGCGACCTCCATCTTCTTGACCCCGGCATCCACCAGCGCGCCCAGCGACGTCTGCGGCTCCTGCACCCCCAACCCTAAGAAGCTCAGGAAAGACTCCACGAGGATCGCCTGCGGAATCGTCAGGGTGACGTAGACGATGACGATACCGACCAGGTTCGGCGCGATGTGCCGGAAGATGATGCGCAGTGTGCTCACGCCCGTCAGCCGCGCCGCCTCGACGAATTCACGCTCCTTCAGGCTCAGCGTCTGGCCGCGCACGATGCGCGCCATGTCGAGCCAGTTGACGGCACCGATCGCAACGAAGATCAACAGGAAGTTACGCTCGAACGCAACCATCAACAGGATCACGAAGAAGATGAACGGCAGCGCGTAGAGCGTGTCGACGAAGCGCATCATCGCTGCGTCGAGGCGGCCGCCGACAAAACCGGCGATGGCGCCGTATGCAACACCGATAATCAGGCTTACGACGCTTGCGACGATTGCAACCAGCAGCGTTATGCGCACACCCAGCATCGTGCGCACGAACAGGTCGCGGCCGAGATCGTCGGTGCCGAGGATATGAGCGTTACTCATTGTCGGCGATAGCAACAGCCGGTCGAAGTTCGTCGTTGCGTAGTCGTTCGGACTGATCCACGGCCCGGCGATCGCGAACAGCGCCACGACCAGCAGCACGCTGCCGGTGACTTTCACCGTGCGGTTCGCCGGCACGATCACCGGTGTCGCACTCGCGGGTCGATCACCCCGTACAGTATGTCGACGAGCAGGTTCAGCGACACGATTAAGGTCGCATAGAAAACGACGATGCCGAGCACGAGGGTATAGTCACGATTGAGCGCGCCGCGCACGAAGAACTGGCCGAGCCCCGGGATACCGAAGATCTCCTCGACCACGACAGAGCCCGTCAGGATCGCGGCAATGGCCGGCCCCATATAACTCAGCACCGGCAACATCGCAGGTTTTAACGCATGCAGCCGAACGATCGTTGCGGTGCCAAGGCCCTGCGCGCGTGCCGTCCGTATGAAGTCGCGACCGAGGACATCGATCATGCTCGCTCGCGTCAGTCGCGCAATGTAGGCGATTTGCGGCAGCGCCAGCGTGATCACGGGCAACACGAAACGCGGTACGCCCTCGGTCGTGCTCCATCCCGCCGGCAGCCAGTTGAGCTTCACGGCCAGCAACAGCACCAGTAGTGGCGCAAACACGAACACCGGGATGGAAATGCCCGTCATCGCGAACCCCATGACCGTACGGTCCAGCCAGCTGTCCTGTCTGAGCGCCGCGATTGTTCCCGCACCGATACCCAGTATGAGCGCCAGCGCCATTGCCATCGAGCCGAGCTTCAGCGACAACGGAAACGCGTCGCCGATGAGTTCGTTGACGGTGTAGTCGCGGTACCGATACGACGGTCCGAGATCGCCGCGCAGCAGCCCGGAGAAGTAGCGCACGAACTGCTTCGGCAAGGGCTCGTCCAAGTGGTACGCGCGGGCGATGTTGGCCTCGATCTCTGCCGGCAGGGCGCGCTCGTCGTCAAACGGTCCGCCCGGTGCGGCGTGCACCATCAGGAATGCGAGGACGATGACCAGCAGCAACGTCGGTATCGCCCCGAGTAAGCGGAGCAGCGTGTATCGCAGCAATGTCAGTCTTCTGTCGCGCTGAGACTCAAGTGCTGACTGTAATGGTAATCCAGAACGTTGTCTCCCCAGCCGCTGACGCGCGGACTGACGAGGTGCTTACTGACGTAGAAGTAGATGGGTATGACCGCGTGGTCGCCCAGCAGCTCGCGTTCAGCCTCACCGAGGAACAGCTTGCGCGCCAGCAGATCCGGCTGCTCCGCTGCGCGCTGCATGAACGCGTCGTAGTCGGCGTTCGCGTAGCCCGGCGTATTCGCTGACGCGTCGGACTGCATGATGCTCAGGAAGGTATGTGCATCGTTGTAGTCGCCGAGCCAGCTTCCGCGGAACACCTCGGTGATTTCGCGCGCCTGCACGTTGGCGATCAAGACCTGGAACTCCTCGTTGAAAAGCGACGTCTCGACGCCGAGCACGTCATGCCACATGGACTGGATGGCAACCGCGATGCGTTTGTTGATATCCGATGTGTTGTAGCGCAGCTCGATCTTCAGCGGTTTTTCGGCGCCGTAGCCCGCCTCCTCGTACAGCCCGCGCGCCAGGCTGTTGCGCTCCTCCTGGTTCAGGGCGGCGAAACCCATGACGGTTGGTTCGTAGTTGTCCGTGCCGGGTGGAACCCAGCTATAGGCAGGGACCTCGCCGCGACCGATGATACTCTCGGCCAGTTCTTCGCGATCGATGGCCATCGACAGCGCCTGGCGCAGTTCCGGGTTGCCCTTGAACGGCGGCTTCGTCAGGTTGAAGCCGTAGTAGTACACACCGAGCATCGGAGCCACGTGCAGCTCGTCGCCGAACTTCTGCCGGACCGCGGCAAAACTCTCGGCCGGCACGGTGCTCGTTATGTGCAGCTCGCCCGCCCGGTAGCGATTGAGCTCCACCTGGTCCTGCACGAGTACGTGATAGTTGACCCTGTCGATCGCCGTGTTCGTATCGTTCCAGTAGGACTCGTTGCGGCGTATGTCGATGTTGGAGCCCTGCACCCAGTCGTCGAGCACGTACGCGCCGTTCGAAAGCAAATGGCCGGGACGCGCGAAGCCGTCACCGTGCATCCTTACGGACTTCGGATGCAATGGAAACGTGCTCGGGTGCGTCAAAAGGCTCAGCATATACGGCGTCGGGCGCTCCAGGCGTATGACGAGTGTCAGCTCGTCCACGGCCTCGACGCCGAGCTCCGCCGGCTCGCGATCGCCGGCCACGATGTCCCTCGCATTGACAATGTCCGCCAGGAACTGCGCGTAAAACGCGGCCGTCGCCGGATCGACGAGGCGTCGGAAGCCAAATGCGTAGTGCTCGGCAACCACGGGGTCGCCATTGGACCAGCGTGCTTCCGGGCGCAGGTAGAACGTGTATTCGCGACCGTCGTCGGACACCTCCCAGCGCACGGCGCCGGCGGCGACGAGTTCGCCTGTGGAGGAATAGCCGACGAGGCCCTCCCCGATGTCGCGCAGAACGTCCTGTGCCTGCGTGGTGCGCGCCTTGTGCGGGTCCAGGGACTCCGGTTCCGCCGGTATCCCGCGGTGCAGTGTGTTGCCGGTGTCGCGTTCCTGCTTCGAACAGGCGCCGATGACCAGCGCGGTGACCAGGATGAGAAGGAACAGCCACGGGTGCCGGCGCATTGTCATAGGCGTCTCAGGCGCTCTTCTTGAGCTGCCGTTTCTTAAGGTGTATCAGGAGCAATGATACTGCGGATGGCGTCATTCCTTCGAGCCGGGACGCCTGGCCGAGTGTCGCAGGACGCGATGCCTCGAGTTTCTGCCGGGCCTCGTGCGACAGGCCGTCGACGGCCGCGTAGTCGATATCCGCGGGCAGTCTCAGCGTCTCGTGGCGGGCGTGCCGCGCGATCTCGCGCTCCTGGCGCTCGATGTAGCCCGCGTACTTCGCCTGCACCTCTACCTGCAGCTCCACCTGCTCGCGCTGCTCGTCGCTATCGAGCGCATCCGCTGCCAGCGGGCCGACCGCGGACAGGGCGCTCACCGCCTGATAACCGAGTTCCGGTCGCCGCAGCAGGTCGGCTGCTCTGCATTCGCGCGAAAACGCCTTTCCCAGCAGCCGCTCATCGCTCGCACTCAGGCGCTCCGGGCGCACGAGGATGGCCGCGAGCCGCGCCTGCTCCTTCGCTACCGCGTCCTGCTTGGCCTCGAATGTCGACCAGCGGAGATCGTCGACGAGGCCGAGTTCGCGGCCCTTACAAGTCAGCCGCAGGTCTGCATTGTCTTCACGGAGCGTCAGGCGATACTCGGCACGGCTCGTGAACATGCGATACGGCTCGCTGACGCCTCGCGTGATGAGGTCGTCTATGAGCACGCCGAGATAGGCCTCGTGCCGCGCCGGGAACCACTCGTCCTCGTCGCGCGCCTTGCGGGCAGCGTTGATGCCCGCAAGCAGGCCCTGCGCGCCGGCTTCCTCGTAACCGGTCGTACCGTTGATCTGGCCGGCGAAGTACAGCCCGTGCACGTGCCGCGTCTCGAGCGTCGGTTTCAGCTCGCGCGGATCGAAGTAGTCGTACTCGATCGCATATCCGGGCTGGGTGATGTGCGCCTTTTCGAAGCCGACGATCGAACGGACGAATCGAAGCTGCGTCTCGTACGGCAGGCTCGTCGAGATCCCGTTCGGGTAGACCTCGTTGACGTACAGCCCCTCGGGCTCGACGAAGATCTGGTGCGATGCCTTGTCGGCGAAGCGGACGACCTTGTCCTCGATGGACGGGCAGTAGCGCGGCCCGACGCCCTCGATGACGCCGGAATACATCGGCGATTCGTCGAGCGAACCGCGAATAATGTCGTGCGTCTCTTCGGTCGTTCTGGTGACGTGGCAGGACACCTGCCTCGGGTGATCCGACCGCAGACCCAGGAACGAGAACACAGGCACCGGGATGTCGCCGGGCTGCTCGGTCAGGACCGAGTAGTCGATGGTGCGGCCATCGATACGCGGCGGAGTACCGGTCTTGAGCCGCGCCACCCGAAACGGCAATGCACGCAGGCGGCGGGAGAGGGCATTGGAGGGGGGATCG
>JAAUXW010175797.1_pt1 | contig 17552 bp, 12 predicted proteins | sample 7278141 | NCBI WGS metagenome assembly JAAUXW01 (sample SAMN14350115, study PRJNA611818) | marine sediment metagenome | isolation source: surface marine sediment (2.1m) | place: French Polynesia: Moorea | collected 2018-08
ATTACGCACGAGCATGCAAAGCATGCAGAGAGCAGCACATGAACGATGAACTCGACAGACTGATCGCGGCACATCGAGCGGATCGGCACCGCCCACCGCCGCACCGGGTGGCGCAGTGGCATGCTGCCATTGATGAAGCCGCAGCCTCGGAGCGCGGTCGCCAGGCGGCGAAAGAGCGCAAATGGCAACCCGGTTTCCTGTCCTGGGGCATCGCGGTTGCGGCGTCACTGGGGCTCGGTATTGCCATTGGCCTGTACGTCGATGAAGACAGGACGCACGTCGACGTGCAGCCCGGACCAACGACCGTTGCGGCGTTGCAGCGTCACGGCGAAGTGCCGGCCTCGCTCAGCCGTGGACTACAGGTGCACTTGCGAGAAAGCCGGCGGCAGCTCGTGTCGCTGGAGGAAGCATCGAACGCCTCGATCCTGGTACAACAGATCATCGAGCAGAATCGCATGTTCGAGTCCGCCGCCGAACGCAGCGATGCGCCTCAACTGGCGCGCTTGTTGCGTGCATTCGAGCCGATCCTGCTCGAGATTGCGGCGAGCGATACGGCGCCCGAAGATGCCGCGGCGTTACGTGCGCAACTGAATTTCGAGCTGGGTGTCGTGCTAACCAAACTGGCGCACGATTCGTCCAATGAGTCACACAGCACCTGATTCAAGGAAGCGACTATGAACAAGCTACCAATAATGACGCTGATCGCCGTTACGACGCTTTGTTTCCAAAGCGCGATCGCGCAAACCAATGCCGGCAACGAGGCCGAAAACCTCAAACTCGTTGCGCTCGAGGCACTCATCGCAGCGCCGCCCGATCGGGCCATGCCGATCGTCAGCAAGGTACTGGCCGGAGATCACAGCACCGAGGTCAAGGAACGGGCGCTGTTCATCCTGAGCCAGATCGACACCGACGAGGCACAGTCGACGCTGCTCGAGCTCGCGCAGCAAGACGGCAACGCATTGCAGGCCGAGGCGATCCGCATGGTCGGGATCGGCGGCAATGAGGAAGCGCTCGCCGGTCTCACCGCCGTGTACCAATCCGGTGATTCGGCCGCGCGCGAAGCGGTTCTCGAGGCGTACTTGATCGCCGGGGACAAGGCTGCCGTGTTCGACATCGCAGCCAATGCGAAAAACGAGGAGGAATTCTCAGTAGCAGTCGACATGCTGGGCGCCATGGGAGCCCGAGAGGAACTCCGGCAGCTCAGTGGTACCCGCGGCATGTCGGCGTCTCTGATTGACGCTTACGCGATATCCGGTGATCACGACACGCTGCGCGCAATCGCGGTGGATGACAGCGATGCCGAGCTGCAGGCAAAAGCAATCGAAGCGCTGGGCATAGTCGGCGGAGACGAGGTCGATCGTACCCTCATGGATATCTACAGGAACGCCGGGTCGCAGAGAGCCAGGGAGGCCGCGTTGCATGGACTGATGATCTCCGGACACGACGCCGGTCTGCTCGAACTTTACAGGAGCGCAACCGACGCGACCGAAAAACGCGAACTGCTCGAGTATCTCGTCCTGATGGACAGCGATGCGATCTGGGAGGTGATCGACTCGGCGCTCGCGGGGGATACGTGATGCATGCCGTTTGGCCCTGCGTGGCAATGCTCCTCGCCGTGCTGCTTGCCGGTACCGAGGCGATTGCTTCCGCCTTCGCCGGGTCGCAGCCCGACGGCTGGCACACCTGGCAAATCGACGCGCCGGATCCGGCAGCCGAAATGTGCTGTTTCTCGCGCGGCGACGACTCGAATGTCCGCACAGGCTGCAATCTCGATGCCCGCCGGGTTCGATTCATTCACCGGGGCGATTGCCTGTCCGAAGCCGGCAAGGTACAAGTTTACGTACAGTTCGACGCGGGCAGGCCGACGGAGATTCGCGTGTTGAGCTCGGAGTGCCCGGTGACGGCGGACTCGGAGATCCGGGACCACGGCGTCATCTCGACTGCGGACGGCATCGCTTGGTTCCGCAGCATCATCGAAGACCGCTCTTCCGATAACGACTTGCGTGAGCAGGCGCTGCTCGGCCTCGTGCAATCGCAAACCGACGCAGCCTACGACTACATCGATCAACTGCTGAGCGGTGGTTAACTGACTCGCTGCAAGTTGTCGCGTGATCGATTACAGTCTGTGCGATGAGAATCTCGACGCTTCTCTCGATCCTGGCCACTGCGCTGGTTCTATCTGCGGTGCCGGGCGAGCGTGTCGCGGCCACGGAGGGAGGAGACACCATGAAAGTAATAGCAGTCCTTGGTACGGGGCGTGTCGGCAGTGCACTCGGACCGAGGATCGCGCAACTCGGCTACCGCGTCGTGTACGGGTCACGCGAGCCCGGCCGTGACGATGTGCTCGAGCTCGTGGCCCGATCCGGCGACGGCGCTGCTGCCGAATCCATCGCCGATGCAACGGCACAAGCCGACGTGGTAATCATGGCGGTTCCGTACCGTGCGATGTCGAGCGTTACGACGGCCATGGGTAGCGCCGACGGCAAGATCGTGATCGACATCACAAATGCCCTGGTGCCGGCGGACAACGGCCTGATGAAAATGATCGACGAGGGCTCGTCTGGAGAGCAGTTGCAAACCGCCGTACCCGGCGCACGCGTAGTCAAGGCATTCAACACCGTCGGGTTTCACGTCATGTCCGATCCGGCTGCCGCGGGCGGCGCGGTCACCGTGCCACTTGCGGGTAACGACGCCGAAGCGAAATTATTCGTCGCGGAACTTGCTGCCGGGCTCGGCTTCGAGACCGTCGATGTCGGCCCGATTCACAATGCGCGTTACCTGGAGGGCATGGCGGCCCTGTACCTCGTGCCCTACCTCGAAGGCCGCCGCTCGGATGCCTTCGAGTTCTATCTTCGCAAAGGCGCAAGCCCGGAAGTCAGCACCGGCGTCCGACCGGCCGAGTAAACGGCCCCCGACTGTAAATCCCAGCAGGTTGCTCCCTCTCGGATTCCAGTAGATCGCGACAGAAACCCTAGGGAAGATCCGGGGCGGGATCAGGCAGCCGAACACGCCTCGCGAGTTCCGTCTTCACCGCGTAGTTTGATCAGACTGCCAGCTCGGCTACAGATTCGGCTACCGGATCCCGCCCCGGCTTCGACCACGGCATCGCAGCACGTCCGGTGCCCGTGACATGCTCACGCGGGCGTGGCGGATAACACTCCTGAATCTGTAGCCGCAGGCGTGTGAGGGAGTGTTCTCCGCCGCGTCCACCCTTGCGAATGCGTCAGGTTGCTAACCCCGGTATCCAGTTCTCGCGCAGGTAGGCCTCGTTGAAGCCCGCGCGCTGGATGTTGCTGTAGGAATGCTGCGGGTCGCCCGGCACGGCCTCGCCGGTCATCGTGCACAGTGTCGTGCACCCGGACTTAAGGGCGAACTCGACGCGTGCGCTCAGGACGGCTGTCTGCGAACCACGGCGGCGGTAATCGGGATGCGTGGCGCCCCAGTCGAGCACGCCGATATTGCCGTCGATGAAGATTATCCCCGTACCCGCGGGCCGGTCATCGTCGAACGTCATGAAAGCATGGTGACCTTGCGAGCCGACAATCGCTGCCAGCATGTCCTGCGAGGAAGGCTTAAGGTCGAATGCAGGTGCCGCGATCGCCGCGAAGTCGTCGCCCTGCTCCGGCCCGACGGCCCGCACCTCGAGATCCGTTGACGCGGCGCAGACGGAGCCGGCCCCGCGCGTGAACTTCATCCAGCCCCGGTAGTTGCGGTAGCCCGCTTCCGCCAGGATGTCCGCGTAGTTCGCGGGCATTTGCGCCGGTACCACGTGCAGAAAGAACCGTTCGACACCGGCGCCGGCATACAGCGCTCGAATCGACTCGAGCTGCTGTACCGTCGGTGCGCCGCGCGACCCCAGTCCGAGCACGCGGTTGACCAGGATGCCGGGCTCCTCCGATGAGACCGAGCAGATCGCATCGCCGATCGTTTCGAGCCGCCAGTCGAGCGTCGGCACCTGCGCTTTCGCCGCGTCGTGCCAGCTCTTGAGCGCGTGGGCTTCGGGAGCTTCGAGCTGAAGGTGATCCTGCATGTACTGCTGCCTCGCTGGGTACGGTGAAAAATTATATAACCAAAAGTAATAAGCGTATAACCAGGCCGTCTCGGGCGAACCTTGTCGACGCAGGCGGCGCCTATAGACTCATGTGCTCTATGAACGCGCGCGCTGAAACCATTTTTCCACACGACGAGCAGGTCTACGACAGCATCGCCGACCTGGTCCCCGGACCCGACAACCCGACTCCGATGCTGCGGCTCGGCAGGCGTTTCAACCCGCACCCGGATTTCGAGGTGCTGCTGAAGCTCGAGGGCATGAACCCGTTCGGGTCGATCAAGGACCGCACGGCGCAATTCATGCTGAACGGGCTCGACCTCGAGGACGGGCAATCCATCGTCGAACCGTCCGCCGGCAATACGGGTATCGCGCTGGCGGCGCTCGCGAATGCACGAAATACACCGATCGAGATTGCGGTGCCGGAGGGCGTGCCCGAGGAAAAGAAAGCCCTGCTCAGGTTCCTGGGCGTCGAACTCATCGAAGTCGAAGACGAGCTTTGCCCGCTGTTTCCGTCCGAGGGCGCACGCGGCGTGGTGAAGAGCATGGTGGAGAGCGAGGCCTACGACGGCCAGTACGTGAGCCCGAACCAGTACGAGAGCATCCTCAACGTTGCCGCTCACTACCACACTACCGGGCCCGAGATCTGGCGCCAGACAGCCGGCAACATCGACTACTTCTTTTCAAGCATCGGAACCGGGGGCACGATCAGCGGCGTTGGGCGCTACCTCAAGGAGATGAACCCGGCGATCCGCGTCATCGGTGTCGAGCCAGCCAGCCGACACCACAAGCTGTCGGGACTGAAACGCATCACGGGTCTCCCGGACGAACACTTTCCCTCGATACTCGACCGCGATCTGCTCGACGACCTGGTGTCTGTCGCGGATGACGATGCATTCGCGACCGGCATAAGGCTGGCCCGCACCGAAGGCGCCATGGTCGGGCCGACCACCGGCGCGGTCCTGCATGCGGCACTGGAGTACGGCGCTGCAAATGACGGCCGTGCAGTGCTCATTTCGGCGGACAACGCCGCCAAGTACATCTCGGCCTACGCGGACTACCTGTCCGACTGAAGCGACGCTACATCTCGGCGATCGTACGCGCGAATTCGTCGACCTTGTCCCAGTCCGTGAACTCGTTGACCGTCGTCGGGTCGGTTGGTCCCTTGGTGATCCACATGATCAGGCGGATTGCCTGCCGGTCCCAGAAACCGTAAATCGGATAATCGATCTTGCCGGCGAACACGCCGAGCAGCCGTGGCTGCCACGCGATCGTCGGGAGAAACTTCTGTAAGTATGGGTTGGTTTCGGGCGTATTCTTCTCGGGCTTCCTGGCGACGACATTGACCGAAAAGAATGCGTTGGGATGTGCCTCCAGCACGGCCTGGTACCTGTCGATGAAGTCTTTGACCAGCGGCTGGTGCTTGCCGTATCGAATACTGGCGCCGATGACCACCTTGTCGAAGGTGCCCTTCTCGAGGACGGGACCTTCTTTCAGATCCAGCATTTCCACGGTGTTACCGGCGGCTTCGACGGTGCGTCGAATTCGCTTGCAGATTTCGACGGTGTGGCCGTCCGTGGTCGAGTAGAAGATCAGTACTTTCGACATTCCGTCGTATCCCCGCATAATTGGCTCGTTACACCCGTCGGCAAGCATAGGTGGAATGCCGTACTGCGTGTACCCCCAATTGGCCATATAACTGGTTTGCCGGAGAGGAATCGTGGGTCGTACCGTCGACATTCGCCGCCTGAATGATGAACTGCAGGCAATCCGTAATCGTGCGAAAGCACTGGAGACGGAACATGCGGCCGAGCTGGCCGCCGTTCACCCGGACTACAGCGACAGCGCCCGCAACCTGATTCACTACCTGGCCCTGCGCCAGTCCGACATCAGCGCACTCCAGGAGGATCTTGCATCACTGGGACTGTCGTCACTCGGTCGGGCGGAACGCAACGTCATGGGCTCCGTGCACGCGGTGCAGCAGGCTTTGCAGGCCCTGAGTAGCGGCAGTGACCACGATGCATCGCATCCTCGCGCGACACTCGAACTCGAAATTCCCGCGGCAGTCGCGCACCGCGAAGCCATCCTTGGCCCGCATCCGGACGGTCGCGACGTCAATATCATGGTGACCTTGCCCTCGGATGCCGGGCAGAACTATGAGCTCGTGGCGCAAATGATCGCCGCCGGCATGAACGTCGCCCGCATCAACTGTGCGCACGACGGCGAATCCACCTGGCAGGCGATGGTGGACAACGTCCGGCGAGCAAGCCGCGAGTCCGGCTGCGAATGCCGGATACTGATGGATCTCGCGGGACCCAAGCTGCGCACCGGTCCGCTGGAGCCCGGGCCGCGCGTGATGCACATCCGGCCGCGTCGCGGCCCCCTCGGAAGGGTGCGTGCACCGCGCCGGATTCGGTTCATGCCGGATGACGTGTTGCAGCGAGGCAGCAAATCGGCCGTCATTCCCGTGCCGCGGGAGTGCATCGAACTCGCCGAAGCGGGCGACACGGTCCGCTTCCGCGACACGCGCGGCAAGAAGCGCAGCATAACCATCGTCGACAAAGATGACAGGGGACTCGTCCTTGAATCGTATCGCGGCGCCTACATCCAGACCGGCACAAAGCTGCGGCTCGTCCGGGAAAGCGCAGGCGAGAAACTCGATTACCGTGTCGGCGAACTGCCGGCTATCGATCGACCTATTCGACTACGCGTGGGCGACACACTGCTGCTGCACCGAGAAGCCAGGCCCGGCGCCCCGGCGAAAGTGGATGCGGACGGCACGATCACCGAACCCGCACACATCGCCTGCCAGCAGCCCGAGGTCTTCGGGTGCGTGAATGCCGGAGACCGAGTCTCTTTCAACGACGGCAAGATCTCCGGCGTCGTCGTCGCGGTCGACGATGAGGAGATGCAGATCGAGATCAGCAAAGCCAAGCCTGCGGGCAACAACCTGCGAGGCGATCGCGGCATCAACTTCCCGGACAGCGACATCCGCTTGCCGGGCCTGACGGCTGCCGACCGGCGGAATCTCGAGTTCGTGGTCCGGAACGCGGATGCCGTGGGTCTCTCGTTCGTCCGCGAACCGCAGGACATCATCTCGCTTCATGAAGCGCTCGAGGAACACCCGGAGCGCTCCCCGGGGCTCGTGATAAAGATCGAAACCAGGCGTGGGTTCAGGAACCTACCCGGCCTGTTGCTGACGGCGATGCGAAGCCACCCGGTCGCCGTCATGATTGCGCGAGGCGACCTGGCCGTCGAGTGTGGGTGGGAGCGACTCGCCGAACTCCAGGAGGAGATCCTGTGGTTCTGCGAAGCAGCCCGGATCCCGGTCATCTGGGCCACCCAGGTGCTGGAACAGAAGGCCAAGAAAGGCCAGGCGTCGCGCGCGGAGATCAGCGACGCCGCGATGGCACAACGCGCCGATTGCGTCATGCTGAACAAAGGCCCCCACATCCTCGCCGCGATTCGCATGCTCGACAACATCCTGCGGCGCATGCAAAAACACCAGTTCAAGAAAACATCGCGCATGCGCAAGTTGCGCGTCGCGGCGAGCAGGGCCGAAAAAAAGAAAAAGCCCCTCGACTGAGGGGCTTTCTCATCATTGCGAGGCGAATCCCCGGGCCGCTGACCCGTTCTTTCCTCAGTTTCTGCGCTTGGCGGCTACAACTGGATTCCGGCGAATTCGTCGTCCGTGAGCTTGGCAACTGCCGCAGCCAGCCGGGCGATCGGCACCAGCGGCGCCGAGCAGGACACGTAGTCCAGGCCAACGCGGTGGCAGAAGCGTATCGACGCCGGGTGACCACCCTGCTCGCCGCAGATACCGATCTTCAGATCGCTGCGCGTCTGTCGACCCCGCTCTACCGCCATTTCGATCAGCTGCCCGACGCCCTGCACGTCCAGCACCTCGAACGGGTTGTCCTGCAGGATGCCCGATTCGTTATACATCGGCAGGAACTTGTTCTCCGCATCTTCACGCGAGAACGAGAACACGGCCTGTGTCAGGTCGTTGGTGCCAAACGAGAAGAACTCGACACTGGCTGCGAGTTGCGTTGCACGCGTGCATGCCCGTACCGTTTCGATCATCGTTCCGAACTTGAACCGCAGTTCCGCCCCGAAGTCTTTCTCGAGTTGCGCGGTCAACTCATCGACCGTCTTCCTGACGTGCCCGAGTTCCTGCGCAGTGATCACCTGCGGCACCATGATCTCGGGCCGGACGCTGATACCTTTCTTCGCGCACTCGACGGTGGCTTCGAGGATCGCCTCGATCTGCATCGCGTAGATCTCGGGATAGGCTATCCCCAAGCGCACACCGCGATGGCCAAGCATCGGGTTCACTTCCTGCAGCTCCCTTACCTTCTTCAGCATGCGCTCCTTCTTGATGAGCGCGTCATTGACGAGCTCCTCGCTCAGCGCGTTGAAGGGTTCCGGCAGCTCCGGCGGCGTAGCGAAGGTCGCGAGTGCCGTCTGCCGGCCCCGGACGACATCGCGATAGAGCCTGAGCGTCGCGATCTGATCGAGTAGTTGCTGCTCGGTGGGCAGGAACTCATGCATCGGCGGGTCCAGCAGCCTGACGGTTACCGGGTCCGGCGACATAACGGTCAACAGCTCCACGAAGTCGGCCCGCTGAATCGGCAGCAAGCGGTTGAGCGCGGCTTTGCGTTCCTCCTCGGTGTTCGCGAGGATCATGTCGATAACGATCGGCAGGCGGTCGCTGGCGTTGAACATACGCTCGGTGCGGCACAGGCCGATACCCATCGCACCGTACTCGTGAGCTACGCGCGCCGCGTCGGGCGTATCCGCATTGGCCATGACCTTGAGGTCGGCAATCTCGTCGGCCCAGCCGAGCACCGTTTGCATGTCGTCGGAGAAATGCGCCTGGATCGTCGGTATAGCGCCGAGAAACACCTCGCCGGTGCCGCCGTCAAGCGTGATGACATCGCCCTCGTGGATGATGTGTTCACCGACGTTGGCCTGGCGCAGCGCGACGTCGACAATGATGCCTTCCGCGCCGGCGACGCAGGGCTTGCCCATGCCGCGCGCCACGACCGCTGCGTGCGAGGTCTTGCCACCGCGACTGGTGAGAATGCCCTGCGCGGCGAAGAAGCCGTGGATGTCTTCGGGTCGGGTCTCCTCGCGCACGAGGATGATCTCCTCGCCCATCTTGCCCATTTTCTCGGCAAGATCCGCATCGAAGACGCACTTGCCCGATGCGGCGCCCGGCGACGCGGGCAGGCCGAGCGCGATCGGCTCGCCGGCATTGTCGCGGTCGAGGCTCGGATGCAGAAGCTGTTCCAGGAGCTCGGGATTGATTCGGATCAGTGCCTGCTCCTTGCTGATCAGGTCTTCCTTGTACATGTCGACCGACGTCTTGACCGTTGCGGCCGCGTTCATCTTGCCGTTGCGTGTCTGCAGGCAGTAAAGCGTCCCTTTTTCTATCGTGAACTCGTAGTCCTGGACCTCCTGGTAGTGCGACTCCAACGTATTGCGCAATGCGACGAGCTGCCGGTACTGCTCTGGCATCTCACGCTCCAGCTCCGAGAGCGGTTTCGGCGTGCGAATGCCGGCGACCACGTCTTCACCCTGTGCGTTGACCAGGTATTCGCCGAACATCTCGTTTTCGCCGGTACCGGGATTGCGGGTGAAACCGACGCCGGTCGCACAGTCGTCGCCCTTGTTGCCGAACACCATCGTGCAAACGTTGACCGCCGTTCCATTGGCCATGTCGGGCGTAATGTGAAACTCCCGCCGGTAGTCGACAGCGCGCTTGCCCATCCAGGAGCGAAAGACGGCTTCGACCGACAGCTTGAGCTGCTCCATGACGTCGTGCGGGAAGTCGCGACCCGTCTCGCGGCGAACGACGCTCAAGAACTTGTCGCTGATCTCTTTCAGGTGATCCGCCTCCAGCCCCACGTCGGCCTTGACGCCGACACGCTGTTTCACGGCGTCGAAGTGCTCATCGAAGAGTTCGTCCTCGAGACCCAGTGCGACCTTGCCGAACAGCTGGATGAAGCGCCGGTACGCGTCGTAGGCGAAGCGTGCGTCGCCGGTTTGCTCGATCAGACCGGCGAGCGTCTCTTCGTTGAGCCCGAGGTTCAGGATGGTGTCCATCATGCCCGGCATCGAGAGGGCGGATCCGGAACGTACCGATACGAGCAACGGGTCGGAGCCCTTGCCGTAGGTCTTGCCGGTCTGCTCCTCGAGCCGCGCGATCTCGGCCTCGACTTCACCCATCAGGGCTTCAGGGAGCTCGTTCCTGTCGAGGTACTCGAGGCAGGCCTCGGTCGTGATTACGAATCCGGGGGGCACATTGATGCCGATCTGGGTCATTTCACAGAGATTGGCGCCCTTGCCGCCCAGTAACTTCTTGTTTTTGCCGTCGCCGTCGGCGAAGGAATAGACGTGTTTTGTGGTCATTTTCCTGAGTCTCGGTTGTTCGAGGAGTCGCTTCGGGGGCGAATGGTCGCCCAATGCGGACGGGCTGGCTATAGCGGCAAACCCCTAAGGCGACCGTAATCACCGAAAACCCCTAAATTCCGGACACTTGCGGCCGATAAACGGGCTATGTCTCTGGGTAAGAAAACGCTGGCCCTGTTCCTCGTGCTCGGCCTGGCCATTTGTGCGGGCAGCTATGTCGCCCTGCGGGTCTCGGTTCTGCCGACTTTCCAGGCGTTCGAGCAGCGCGAGACCCTGGAAGCGCTGGCGCGGGTCGAGAGCCTGCTGGACTCACAGCTCGATGCGCTCAACGTGCTCAATCTCGAGTACTCCGCGTGGGACGAAACCGTCCGTTACATCCAGGACGGCAGCGCCGAGTACGAGGAGGCAGAGCTGAGCCCGGGCTACTGGTTCGGCATCGACATCAGCATGCTGCTGGCGCTCGATGCGACTGGCGACCTGCGCTACGGCTGGATAGCCGATCCCGACGATGGGCAGTTCCTCGATCTCGCGGCCGAGCTCCTGGAGCCGGTGCGGGGTGAACACCCGTTCGCCAAGCCCGCCGCGCCGGCGATGCCGACGACGGGTCTGCTCAGGACGCGCTCCGGTGTCATGCACGTCTCCGCTTATCCGATCGTCGCGACGGACGGCACCGGTCCCGTCAACGGCCGGTTCGTAATCGGGAAATACCTGAACGAGGCCGTGCAGGCGGACGTCGGCCAGCGCTCGACCACCGACCTGTCGATACACGTCATGGGGGAACAGGGGCTTCCGCTGCATATCGTTGCGGCGTTTCGCGATGCGCCGGATCCGGACGCCGACACGGCCACCTTGACCAACGACCGGTTCGTCCACGGAATGAAGGTCCTCCCTGATGTTTTCGGACTCCCGGCCGCCGTACTCGAAGTCCGGCAATTGCGAACGATCTCCGGGATCGGTGCCGACACGATAAGGACGACGATGGTATTCCTGGCGTTCGGCAGCATCGGCTTCCTGCTGGCGGCGCTGTTTTTCACACAGCGACTGATCGTCGCACCAATCGGCGAGCTGACACGCAAAATCCTGAAGATCCAGCGCACGGGCAACCTCGAGATGGACGTGGGCAAACCACGTGCCGACGAGGTCGGTATGCTGGCGGGACAATTCGCCGAGCTGACTACCGGACTCGCAAAGGCCAGGCAGGAACTCGAGAACGCCAGGGACGAGGCGCTGTCGATGTCGAAGGCGAAGACGGAATTCCTGGCGCGTATGAGCCACGAGATCCGCACCCCGATGAACGGTGTGCTCGGCATGACCGAGCTGCTGCAGAGCACCAACCTCGACGAAAAACAGCAGCGATTCGCGAAGACCATCTACGCGTCCGCGGAATCGCTGCTGCACATCATCAACGACATATTGGACATCTCGAAGATCGAGGCCGGAAAGCTCGAGCTCGACATCGCGCCGTTCAACCTGCGCCACATGGTGGAAGAATGCCTCGAGCTGCTCGCCGACGGTGCTCACCGCAAGGGGCTCGAACTCATCGGAAGCATCTCACCCGACACTTTCGTTCACGTCGAGGGCGACGCGCTGCGCTTGCGCCAGGTACTCATTAATCTGTTGAGCAATTCCGTCAAATTTACGGAGAAAGGCGAGGTGATCCTGCGCGTCGAAGAACTCGAGCACGGGGAAGACACGATCACCTATCGCTTCGACGTGGAAGACACAGGCGTGGGCATCGATGCCGAGAACCTCGAGAAGGTATTCGAGCCGTTTACACAGGAAGACGGCTCGACCACGCGGCGCTACGGCGGCACCGGGCTGGGCCTGTCGATCTGCAAGCAGCTGCTCGAGCTCATGGGCGGCGAGATCGGCGCCGAGAGCACGCACGGCCGGGGCGCCTGTTTCTGGTTCACGGTGACGCTCGGAAAGGACGAGGCCGAGCCTGAAACCCTGCATCCGGGATTGCTCGCGGCGAAGCGGGTCCTGGTCGTCGACGACAACGCAACAAACAGGGAGGCGCTTGGTAACCAGCTCGAGGAATGGAACATGCAGGTCGAGGCGGCCGCCTCGGGACCGGAGGCACTCGGCATGCTCACCTCGGCAGCTCGCAAGGATTCACCCTTCGATATCGTGTTACTGGACATGAGCATGCCCGAAATGGATGGCGTTGAGCTCGCCGCGTCCATACGGGGCAATTCTGCGATCGAAGCTCTGCCGATGGTCATGCTGAGCTCGGTATCCTCGGGTGACGCGGGCGATGACCGCGACATGTCGAATATCGATGCGTGGCTGACCAAGCCCGTGCGCCAGGCACGCCTTTACGACGCACTCGTATCGCACCTGAGCCGCGCCGGAGCGACGATTCAGCACCCGGACAGAACCGTATCGGCGCCCCTGGCAACAAACGACAACGCCGGCAGCAACCTGAGAGTGCTACTCGCCGAAGACAACGAGGTCAACCAGAGAGTCGCGCTCGGCATGCTGAACGAGCTCGGGCACGACGTCACGGTCGTATCCTGCGGCCGCGAGGCAGTCGCCGTCTTCGAGACGCAGGACTTCGACGTCGTTTTGATGGACTGCCGGATGCCCGGTCTCGACGGTTTCGCGGCCACCCGGGAGATACGTCGACTCGAGAAGGATCGGGGCGACTTGCGGGTACCGATCGTCGCCGTGACCGCGAACGCCCTGACCGGCGACCGGGAACGGTGCCTGGCCGCAGGCATGGACGACTACCTGAGCAAGCCGTTTTCCCTACAGACACTCGGTGCTGCACTGGCCGCAAATGCCAACAGCAACGCGGCTACGTCGAAGGGAAGCGTGCTCATCGTCGAGGACAATCCTGTTAATCAGCAGGTTACGCAGGCGATGGTGCGGGAGCTCGGCTACACGGCCCAAATTGTCGGCGACGGCGAACAGGCATTGCAGGCGATGCAGTCGGCAGATTTCGACATCGTTCTGATGGACTGCCATATGCCAGTGCTCAACGGTTACGACGCGACCCGCAAGATCCGCCGTCGCGAGGAAGAAGCATCCGCTGACGGCCAACGCGTGCCCATCATTGCCGTCACTGCGGATCTCATGCAAAGCAATCGGCAGCGCTGCCTGGCCTGCGGCATGGACGATTACGTCACCAAGCCGTTCACCGAGGAGCAGCTGCGCCTGGTCATCGCACGCTGGCTCGGGCAGGAGGATGTCGCGGACCAGCCGCCGGTCGGGATCGACCAGGACGGGTTCAGTTCCCTGACTGAAACGACCACGCTGGCCTCCATCGACCGCCTGGCGCTCGAAGAGATCTTCCAGCTGGATTCCTCGCCCGGGAAGAACATCGTGAGGGAGATTGTCGTCTCCTACTGCGCACTGTCGACGAAGCTGATTCTCCAGTTGCGCGCCGCGGTGGCGGAGCACGACACGGAGCAGGTCGAGCTCCTGGCGCACTCGCTCAAGGGCTCGAGCGGCCAGGTCGGCGCCGTGCTGCTGGCGGCACTGTGCGAGCAGATTGTCAGCGGCGCTCGTAACGACGATCTCAGCAACGCACCATCACTGTGCGAGCGGGCTGCGGTCGAGCATTCGGCCGTCATAATCGCGCTCGACAAGGAGCTGCAGCGAATAGCCGCCTGATCTCGAGCCGGATCAGTCGTAGGGCCGCAGCCGCGCCAGGCTGTGTACGAAGATGACGCGATCCTCTATCGTCAGGATGCCCTCGTCTACCATGCTGCGCAGTAGTCTCGAAAGCGTTTCAGGCGCGATCGACAGGCGCGACGCGATCACGTGACGCGGCAATTCGAGGCGCACCGTCGCCTCGTCGTCATTGGTGTCGACCACGTGGTCGAGCAGGTAGCTCGCCAGGCGGCTGCGTGCGTTCGCGACCGTCAGGTTCTCGATCTCGCGTACCCGGGCGTGCAGGTGGCGACAGACGTCGCTGAGGAGACGCATGCAGGCGTCGGGGTTCTCGTAGATCAACGCGAGATAGGCATTGTTGGGCACCTGGCACAGGGTGCAGTCTGCCAGGGCCTCGGCCGTGACCGGGTATTTCCTCTCACGCATAAAGGCCACGGCTTCGGCGAAGGTCCGGCCCGGCCCGACGACCTCGAGGACTTTTTTCTCGCCTGACGGAGCGATCAGGTTCAGTTCGACGAGACCCGTGTCGACGAAATAGAAATCGGCCGCGGGGTCGCCACGATGGAACAGCACTTCCCCTTTTTCGAGCGTTTTGGACGAACAGGCGGACACGAGCCCATCGAAGTCGTCCTGAGGCAGGGCTGCAAACAGGTAGTGCTGCCTGAAGGTCTCGCAAAGTGGGCTTCCCGGCTCCATAAAGCCGGAGTCTAGCACCCCTGGTGTCGTTGCCAGTCGCGTCGTATCCATGAAAGTACCTATAAGTCTAGGTGCCGATACGCCTGTATCCTTGATGTAGGTCAAGGAGAAGCGGTGCTTCCGGGCATAACGTCATGCTCTGGAACCGGTTCTCTTTCCGAGGAAGTGAATAATGAGGGGTGCCCTCCCCGCTCTCCTGCTGCTGGCCACCGCGCCGGTGTGCGCAGCACCCGAAGCCCTGCCTGGGAATGCAATCGAAAAGACCGGCTCCGTCGACGAAATCGTCGTCGTCGCCACCAAGCGCGAAACCGGCGTCCGGAACATAGCCGCCGACGTCACGGTCCTGGACGCGGCATACCTGCGGTCGACGCTGAGTACCTCCCTCGCCGATACCTTCCGATTCGTGCCGGGCGTTACGCACGAATCGAGCGGCTCGCGCTTCGGCGCCGAGGGCGTCACGATTCGGGGAATTGGCGGCAATCGCGTCGCCCTGGAGCTCGACGGGGTCCCGCTGTCCGACCAGTTCGATATCGGCAACTTCTCGAGCGCCACTCGCGACTTCGCCGACGCCGGCATGCTCGGTCGAATAGAGGTGCTGCGCGGTCCTGCGTCGGCGCTGTATGGCAGCTCCGCGATCGGTGGCGTCGTCGCGATGCGCACGCTCGAACCGCGCGACTTCGCATCACGAGAGTCGACGAGCGGGCGGGTCGGTGCGCTGTACCGTGGCCTCGACGCCAGCAGTAATCTGCAGGCAGGCATCGCCCTGCACGGCCAGACAGTATCCCTGATTGCCGCGGGCAGTTACCGCGACGGCAGTGAAGCGGACTCAGCAGCGCTCGCCACTTCCGTAGACCGCCAGGCATACACACGCGACGCCGCGCTGCTGAAGCTGGTGGGCAATACGGGTACAGGCGGCGAGTGGCGAATCACGGCGCTTAAACAGGCGTACGATGTGCGCTCGGACATTCAGTCCGTACTCGGTAGCGGTCGGTTTCGCTCGACGACGCGCCTGGAAGGTGACGACCGCCATGGCATGGATACGCTCAGCGCCGAGTATCGATTCGCCGCCCGCAGTATCGACGAGGGCGTCGTTCGCGTGTTCGGCGCAACGACGGACATCCGCCAGCGCACACTGGACGAGCGAGCGGCAGGCCGCGCGCCCGCATCGATTCAGCGCGACTTCTTCTTCGATCAGCATACCCGCGGTGCGGAAGTGAATCTGTGGCACGATCGCGAGCTGGGCGGCTGGTCGCATCGTTTCGGCCTCGGGCTCGAGTACACGGATACGCGCACCGAGGAAAGCCGTGACGGGCTGTCGACGAGCCTCGTCGACGGCACGACGACGCGCGACATCCTCGGCGAGAGCTTCCCGTTGCGAGATTTCCCGATCACCGACACCCGCCAGGCCGGCGCGTTCGTTTCGGATCAGCTCGACCGCGATCGGCTGTCCCTCATGGTGGCCCTGCGTTACGACGACAACCGGCTTACGCCGCGGAGCGACGCCATCTACGCAGCCGACAATCCGTCGACACCGGTCGTCGCGCTGTCAGAGTCGGACGTATCGCCGAAAGTCGGGATCATCTATCGCCTGGGCGACAACGTCGACATCTACTTGCAGTACGCGGAGGGATTTCGGGCACCGCCGTTCGAGGATGCGAACATAGGGCTAGACATCCCGCTGTTCAATATCCGCGCCATTCCCAACCCCGATCTCAAGTCCGAGTCGTCCGACGGCTGGGAGCTGGGACTGAGGTGGCGGAGCGAGCGGACGCGACTGAACGCCGGGATTTTCCGCACGGAGTACAGCGACTTCATAGAGACCAAGGTCCGAATCGGGATCGATCCCCAGAGCGGTCGACTGTTGTTCCAGTCGATCAATATCGGCGACGCCTGGATACGGGGTGCGGAGGCAAGATGGTCGCACGACCTGTCGGGCCCGCTGGACAACCTGACGCTGCACGCGTCGGCCTACTGGGCGCAGGGCGAGAATCGCGACAACGGACTGCCGCTGAATTCCGTTGGACCCGCGGAAGCGGTTTTCGGTGTGACCTGGCGCTCGCCCGACGAAGGGAGCGAGCTTCGCGCCCTGCTGACGGCAACGGACGACTGGTCGCGGCGCGACGAGTCCGGCGGCGAGCTCTTCAAACCCGCGGGTCACGCGGTACTCGACCTGTTCTACTCACGCATCGTCGGAGAAAGACTGACGATCAGGGCCGGCGTCGGCAACGTGACCGATCGCACGTACTGGCGATGGTCCGAGGTCCGCGGGCTGTCGCCCGAAGACGCCTTGATCGGCACGCTGGCAGAGGCCGGCAGACATTATTCGTTTGGCTTGCAGTGGGGTTGGTGAACCGGCCGGCTGCAATTCGTTTCAAGGGAGACACAATGATGATTACGCTAGGTACCAAGACATCCGCGGTTCGCTGGAAAGCCATCGTGCTGACAGCTTGCCTGGGCGTTTCCGGGCCGTTGGTGGCCCAGGACACCGCCGTACACGACGCGGAGACCGCTGCCGGCGACGTCGCGAAAATGATGGAACAGGGCGGCGGGCTGTATAGCACCCACTGCGGCGCCTGCCACCAGGCCAACGGACAGGGCCTGCCGGGCGCGTTCCCGCCGCTTGCCAATTCGGACTACCTGATGGAGGACCGCACCCGTGCGATCGAGACCGTCGTCAAGGGCCTGTCGGGCGAGATCGAAGTAAACGACGCACCGTACAACGCCGTGATGCCGGGCATGGGGCATTTGAGCGACGACGAGATCGCACTGATACTGA
>JAAUXW010318508.1_pt1 | contig 17546 bp, 17 predicted proteins | sample 7278141 | NCBI WGS metagenome assembly JAAUXW01 (sample SAMN14350115, study PRJNA611818) | marine sediment metagenome | isolation source: surface marine sediment (2.1m) | place: French Polynesia: Moorea | collected 2018-08
ACAAGAACAAGCGCTTTAAGCATATTCGCCCTGTTCTGCACCCATATTCTTTGGTCCGACCCCGACGGAGCCCGCTATTTTCGCCAAACCGCTCTCGAACCGTCGGCGCAGTATGGTCGCCGTCATCGCGTCGATGGTGATCGTCAACCTCGTCTACGGGCTGACGCTGCCGTTGCTGTCACTGGTGCTCGATGCGCAGGGAATCAGCAAGACCGTCATCGGCCTGAGCATCGTCGCCCAGGCCTGCGCCGGCGTGTTGCTGGCCCCGATGATGCCGCGGCTGATCCTGCGCACCGGCGCAGCGCGCGTAATGCAGTGGGCGACGCTGATCGCCGCGGCAACGTTGCTGGCGCTCGGCATCGTGCAGAACGTCTACGCATGGTTCCCGTTGCGCTTCCTGCTCGGTGCAGCTGCAGCGATGCTGTGGTCGGCCAGCGAGGTCGTCATCAACGAGCTCGCAGACGACGAATGGCGCGGCCGGATCATCGGGGTGTACGGCTCGGCCGGCGCCGCGGGATTCGCAATCGGGCCGTCGATACTGATCGCAACCGGTACGGAAGGTCTGTTGCCGTTCGCCGTCACGGCCGGGCTCATCGTCCTCGCGGGCCTGCCGCTATTCTGGCTGTCCAATGAACCCGAAGCCGCCGCCGACAAGAGCCATTCGAGCCTGGGCCGGATCTTCCGTCTCGTGCCGCACATCATGTTGCTCAACCTCGTCTATGCCGCTGCGGTCGAGGCGTACATCGCTTTCTTTCCACTGTTCGGTATTCACGTCGGACTCGGCGAGGCACGCAGCCTGTCGCTGCTGACAACCTTCGCGCTCGGGGGTGTCTTCCTGCAGCTGCCGCTCGGCTGGCTTGCCGATCACATGCGCCGATACAGCCTGTTGCTGTGGTGCCTCGTGCTGACGATGGTCGGTTTCGTGATCCTGCCCGAGCTTATCTCCTACAGCATCGGCGGCCCGGTCTTCGTCTTTGCGCTCGGCGGCGTTGAGGGGATGATCTACGCGCTCGGCGTGATCCTGCTCGGGCAACGCTTCCGCGGCGCCGAGCTCGCCGCGGCGAGCGTGCTGTACACCGGCATGTGGGGCGCCGGTACGATGCTCGGGCCGCTCGTTGTCGGCGCCGGGATGGACGTCCTGGGCGAGATTGCGTTGCCGTACCTGCTGGCTGCGATCTACGCGTTGTATCTGCCGGTGTTTTTCATGACCCGGCGACTGCATTAGACTCGAAAGACGTATCGTCCTGGAAACGGATATCAAACGATGATCATCGATGCATGGGCGCAGCACCCCACGTTGCGTCATTTACAGGACCCGATCTTCTCGTCCTTGCTGCGCTGGACGAAGAGCGAGGCGCCCACCGAGGAGCTGCCGGTAAGCGCGACGATTGCTGCGATGGACGCGGCAAGCGTGAACCGTTCGCTCATCAGCGCATGGATGGCGCCCGGCAGGAACATGATCTCGAACGATGAGGTTCACCGCTTCGTTTCCGAGTATCCGGAACGCCTGGTCGGTGTCGGTTCGGTGGACATCTCGAAGCCCATGCAGGCTGTTGCGGAGATACGGCGCTGCGTCGACGAGTTCGGCTTCAAGGCGATCCGCGTGCTGCCCTGGCTGTGCGACCGTCCGCCGACGGACCCGCTGTTCTATCCCGTCTACACCGCCTGCTGCGACCTGGACGTGCCGTTCTGCACGCAGATCGGGCACACCGGGCCGATGATGTCATCGGAGGTCGGCCGCCCGATCTATCTCGACCGCGTGGCGCTCGACTTCCCGGAGCTGACGATAGTCGGCGGCCACATCGGGTATCCGTGGACCGACGAAGCGATCGCGGTCGCTACGAAGCACGAGAACGTGTACATCGATACGTCGGCGTACACGGTCAGGCGATATCCGCCGCAGCTCGTCGAGTACCTGCAGACGAACGGGCGCAGAAAGGTGCTGTTCGGCTCGAACTACCCGATGATCACACCGGCCAAGGCGCTCGACGGTCTCGACGATCTCGGCCTCGACGACGAGACGCAAGAGCTGTTCCTGCACGCGAACGCACAGCGCGTGTTCGCGCTCTGATTCACGATCAGTCCGTCAGGCCCAGGTGGCGCAGGAAATGCGGCAACAGCCGGTCGGCGGTTGCTTCGAGCGTGAGGTCAATCCCTAAACGGTTGAGGTCGGTCATCTCGAGCTCGCTGTAGCCGCAGGGGTTGATGCGCGAGAACGGCTCCAGGTCGACGTCGACATTGAGTGCCATGCCGTGGAAACTGGCGCCGCGCCGGATTCTCAGGCCAACGCTCGCGAGCTTCCTGCCATCGACGTAGACACCCGGCGCATCGGCGCGTGCCTCCGCAGAGACGTCGTAGTCGGCGACGAGGTCGACGACGCCTTGCTCGAGCGCCGTCACGAGCGTGCGCACGCCGATGTTCGCACGTCGGATGTCGATCAGCGGGTAGACCATGAGCTGGCCCGGGCCGTGATAGGTGACCTCCCCGCCGCGGTCGATCTGAACAACCGGAATATCACCCGGTGCCAGCAGGTGCTCCTTGCCGGCATTCAGCCCGAGCGTGTAGACCGGCGGGTGCTCGCAGAACCAGAGCTCGTCCGCCGTCGACTCGTCGCGCTCGTCGGTGAAAGCCTGCATCTCGCGCCACAGCGGGACGTAGTCCTGGTGACCGCGGAAGCGGGTTTTCATAGCGCCATCAGCACGTCTTCGTGTGCCGTGACATCGCGATAGATGTCGTCCAGCATCGACTGGCTGGTCGCGGTAATCGTAACGGTGACGGAGACGAAGCGACCCTTGCGGCTCTGCGCCGCCTGCACGCGTTCATCATCCACCGGGCCCACGTGGTTTTCGACCAGCGCGCGTGCCGTGGCGCGAAATTCCGGCGTGTCCCGCCCCATCATCTTGATCGGGAACTCGCAGGGGAACTGAAGTGCGGATTCGTCGCTCATGGCTACTCGAACCACAGGCCGACGCCGTCGCGCGTCCGCTGCCACAAGGATCCAGTGGGGTTGTCGTCGAGCGCCCGCAGGGGTGCACTCAGGAGCTCCTCGTCGCCGAGGCGCACCTTGAGGTCCGCCACGGGCTGGCCAGCGGCGACCGGTGCGAGGACGATCGCAGGAATGTCCAGCGACGATTCGAGCTGGTCATAAGTGCCGCGCCGCACGGTGATGTAGAGATCCTCGAGCACACCGAGTCGCGAGCTTTCATTCGCCGACTTCCACACCCTCGTGGTAGCGATCTGTTCGCCCGCCTTGAAGAGCAGGCGCGTTTCGAAGAAGCGGAAGGCGTAGTTGATCAGCGCCTGGCTGCCGTCCGCACGGGACTTCTCGCTTGCGGTACCGAGCACCACGGAAATGATGCGCATCTTGTCGCGTTTCGCAGACGCGACGAGGCAGTAACCGGCCTCGTCGGTATGACCGGTCTTCAAGCCGTCGACGGAATCGTCCCGCCATAGCAACCTGTTACGGTTGGGCTGGGTGATCTCGTTGTAGGTGTATTCCTTGAGCGCGTGCCACGCGTAGTAGTCCGGGAACTCCTCGATCATTGCGCGCGCAAGCGTTGCAAGATCGCGTGCCGTGGTCGTGTGGCCTTCCGCAGGCAGGCCGGTCGCGTTCCGGAAGTGGCTCGAGTACATGCCGAGACGATTGGCGTTCTGGTTCATCAGTTCCGCAAAGACGGTTTCCGTGCCGGCGATGTGCTCTGCGAGGGCAACGCTCGCGTCGTTGCCCGACTGCACGATCATGCCGAGCAGCAGGTCCTCGATCGACACCCGTTTGCCGACCTCGATGAACATCCTCGATCCCCCGGTGCGCCAGGCCTTCTCGCTCACCGTGACCTCGTCCTCGAGCCGGACCTGCCCCTGCTTCAGGGCATTGAACACGACGTAGGTCGTCATCAGCTTGGTCAGGCTGGCCGGTGCCAGCGGAGCGTCCGGGTTCAGCGATGCCAGTTCGCGCCCGGTCTTGCTGTCGACGACGAGATAGCTTTTGGCGCCGATGATGGGCGGCGCCGGGGCGGGCATGAGCTGTGCGACGGCCGGTGCGGCGGCGAGCAGCAGGATCGCGAATGCGAGGTACGGTCGAAGTAGCATGGGGCCTCTGTCAGGGGTAGGGCGATTCGGCGCGTATTGTACGCGCCAAACCGGCGGGCATCTATCCGCTGCGCGTTGGAGATTACTCGACGATGAGGTAGGGATCGGTGATGCCGATGTTCTCGAGTTCCTCGACGAGAATATCGTACTGGAGGACGTTCGGAACGGGCCCGATGCGGACCCGGTGCAGCGGAGGGTCCGTAGCTGTGTCCTCGTGGATGAATGCGTTGGCGATGCCGGACGACGACAGCAGGCCAAGGCGGCGTTCCGCGTTGGCACGATCGCCGAACGCGCCGACCTGCACGAAAATCGTGTCGCGCTCCACGACAGGCTGCGGCGCGGGCCGGGCCGCCGGTGTGGCCGCGGGCTCGGCCGGCTGTGCCGGCGGCGCCGACGTAACCCGCCGGGTCGGGCGCTCGCCGGGCTGATCGTCGAAGCTGATCGCCGTGACCTCGACGAGGCTCGTGCCGTCGCGGACCATGTCGAGCTTGATGGCGGCGGCGTACGACAGGTCGATAATGCGATTGTGGACGAAGGGTCCGCGATCGTTGACGCGCACGATGACACTCCTGTCGTTGCGCAGGTTCCTGACACGGACGTAGGTCGGCAACGGCAGGGTCTTGTGCGCCGCCGTCATCTTGTACATGTCATAGGTTTCGCGATTCGAGGTCAGGTTGCCGTGGAACTTCGTGCCGTACCACGACGCCACGCCGCGTTCCCTGTACCCCTTGCTGTTCGGCATCACCGAGTAGCGCTTGCCGAGTACTTCGTAGACGGGTCCGTTGCCGTACTTGCTGCGTGCTTCGGGTCGCGGCACCGCGTCGCCCGGCAGATCCGGGATTCGAGTGCTACCGGACCGGGGCGGTCCGTCATCGCGGACATAGCCACCGCATGCGCCCGCGAACAGCAAAGCTGCCGCGAGCAGCAGCCTAATCCGCATCCGCGCGCACCTTCGAGGCAATTTCCTGCCCGAGTTGATGAGCGGCCAGCGCGTACATGTAGTTGCGGTTGTAACGCGTTATGACGAAGAAGTTGTGAAAGCCGACCCAGTGCTCCGCGCCGTTCTCGCCCGAGTAGCTCAACAACTCGGCCTTGCTGTTTGCACGCTGGTTCGTGGCGAACACGATGCCGCGCTTGCTCAGGCTCTCGACCGTGCCGGTCGGTTTCAGCGTGTTCTTCGGTTCGGGCACCGATTCCCTGAAATTGCTGCCCAGCGTTGCCCGGGCCGTAACGTCTTCGCCGGAACGCCAACCGTGTGCGATGAAGTAGTTCGCGACGCTGCCGGCGACATCGGCCCAGTTGTTCCAGATGTCGCGCTTGCCGTCACCGGTGGCGTCCACGGCGTACGCGCGAAAACTCGACGGCATGAACTGCGGACGCCCCATGGCGCCGGCATAGGAGCCGAGCGGTTGCGTCGCATCGATTTCCTCCTCGCGCGCGAGCACCAGGAACTGGGCCAGCTCGTTGCGGAAGAATTTCGCGCGCGGCGGGTAATCGAAGGCCAGCGTCGCCAGCGCGTCGAGCACACGGTCCTTGCCGGTGATGCGGCCGAAATAGGTCTCGACGCCGATGATGCCCACGATCATCTCGATCGATACGCCGGTTTCCCGGCTGATGCGCTCGAGCATCGGCCGGTTCTCGCGCCAGAACCTGGCGCCGGCATTGATGCGTTCGCGGGTGATGAAGATCTTGCGGTATTCCGCCCAGGTCAACCTGCGCTCCGCCGGCGCGGAGATCTTCTTGATGATGGACGCCTTGATCTGGGCCTTGCCCAGTACATCGGCAAGTGCCTCGCGCTCGAAATCGTGTTTCGCAACCATCTCGTCGATGAACTCCGCGACGTTCGGCTTCGACACGTCCACGTACACGGGCTCCACGTTGTCCACCGCCCGGGCACAGGAAACACAAACCATTAATGCAGCAGTCGCTGCGAGCAGACGGTTGTTCATCAGTGCGGGAGAAGTTTCCTGTGGGAGTGAATCGACATCAGAATACCGAATCCCGCCATCAGCGTCACCATGGAGGTTCCGCCGAAGCTCACCAGCGGCAGCGGCACGCCGACGACGGGCACGAGCCCGGTCACCATGGCCGTATTGACGAATACGTAGACGAGAAATGTCAGGCTGATGGACCCGGCGAGCAGCCGCGCGTAGGTGCCCTGCGCCTGCACGCTGATGTACAGGCCGCGGCCGATGACGAACACGTACAGGGCGAGCAGCGTAAGCACACCGAGCAGGCCGAATTCCTCGCCGAGTACCGCGAAGATGAAGTCGGTATCGCGCTCGGGAAGGAACTCGAGGTGCGCCTGCGAACCGTTGGTCCAGCCTTTGCCGAACAGCCCGCCCGAACCGATCGCGATCTTGGACTGGATGATGTTGTAGCCGGCGCCCAGCGGATCGCTGTCGGGATTGAGCAAGGTCAGGACCCGCTGCTTCTGGTAGTCCTTCATGAAGTTCCACAGCACCAGGGCACCCGGGATTGCGAGCACGCCGAGGCCGAGCATCACCCGGAACGACATTCCCGCTAGAACCATGACCAGGATCCCGGATGCGCCGATCAAGAGAGCGGTGCCGAGGTCGGGCTGGCGTGCGATGAGCACCGTCGGGACGATGATCATCACGGCGATGATCATGAGCTGGCCCAGCCTGGGCGGCATCTGGCGGTCGTGCAGGAACCACGCGGCCATCATCGGCACGCCGAGTTTCATGGCCTCGGAGGGCTGAAAGCGTATGCCGAGGTCGAGCCAGCGGCGCGCTCCCTGTCCCATTTCGCCCCGGGTCAGCACCAGCACCAGCAGTACGAGGCCGGCCAGGTATCCCCACGGTGTCCAGCGCCGCAGGAAGTCCGGCGGCATCTGCGCCACGACGAGCATGGCGGCGAAGGCGACACTCAGGCGCACGACCTGGTTCATGAGCAGCCTGTTGCTCTCGTCCACGGCGCTGTACAGCACGAACAGTCCGAATCCGGAAATCATCAACAGGCCCCACAGCAGCGGCCCGTCGATGTGCAGTCGCCGCATCAGGCGCGAGAAGTCCGACAGGGGCGCCGATTTCGGTGCGATTAGGCGTTGGGTGTCAGTCAGCGGCATTGTCGGAGTATCCCAGGTACTGGTCCATGATGGCCTTGGCGATCGGTGCCGCCACGCCACTGCCGCTGCTGCCGTTCTCCACGATTACGGCAACGGCGATACGTGGATTGTCGAGCGGTGCGTACGAAATAAACAACGCGTGATCGCGCTGGCGCTCTTCGAGTTCCTCCTCGTCGTATTCCTCGTCCTGCGCGATCGAGACAACCTGCGCGGTGCCGCTCTTGCCCGCCATCAGGTAAGGCGCGCCGGTTCCGACCGCACGAGCCGTGCCGCGCGGGCCCTGCATGACGTCGTGCATCGCCTGGAGCACATTGTCCCAGTAGAAGTCGTTACTGATCTCGATGTTCGCGAGACGCTTCGGATTGACGATCGTTCGCTCCCCGGTCAGGGCATCCTCGACCGCTGCGACGAGGTGCGGTTCGTAGCGCACGCCGCGTGTCGCAAGCGCACCGGTTGCCGATGCCAGTTGCAACGGGGTGGCCAGCATGTAGCCCTGCCCGATCGAGGCGATGACCGTTTCGCCGTGATACCAGCGCTTGTCGTCGCGCTCCTTGAACGATGCGCGCTTCCACTCGCGGGAGGGCACCAGTCCCGGGTGTTCGCCGCCGACGTCGATGCCGGTTCTGCTGCCGAGCCCGAATCGACTCAGGTAATCGTGCATGTTGTCGATGCCGACGTCGCCGCTGATCTCGTAGAAATACACGTCGCAGGACTGCGAGATCGCATCGTGCAGGTCAACGGGCCCGTGACCTTCGGGCTTCCAGTCGCGATAGCGGTGCGTGCTGTCGGGCAGCGTGAAGAAGCCGATGCAGACGCTCTTGCGGGTCAGGTTCGTTGCCCCGGTTTCAAGCGCCGCCAGCGCCAGCATAGGCTTGATCGTCGAACCCGGCGGGTAGCTGCCGCGCACGGCCCGGTTGAACAGCGGCCTGTCGGGATTGTCGTTCAGTTCGGCATACTGCGCCGTGCTCATGCCGAGGGCGAACAGGTTCGGGTCGAAAGACGGCGCGCTGACCAGGGCGAGAATCTCACCGCTCCACGGGTCCAGCGCAACGACCGCGCCGCGACGGCCCTCGAGCGCGTTCGATGCGATGCGTTGCAGGTCGAGATCCAGGCTCAGGTAGACGTTCGAACCCGGGCCCGGCGCCAGGTCGTCGGGCAGGGTATCGAGCAGCTCGCTCGAGTCGCCCGGAATCTGTCGCCCGCGAGCGTTGGTGATCAGGTGCCGGTAACCGGCCACGCCATGAAGGTTCGACTCGTAGCTGCTCTCAACGCCGGTTTTGCCCGTGTGCGACGTCCCGGCGTAACGCGCGGAGTCCAGCCTCAACACGTCGTCGGCGCTGAGGGCGCCGACATAGCCGACGGCATGGGCGACGACCTGCCCGTCAGGGTAGTGGCGCACCAGCCGCGGCCGGAAATCGACGCCGGGAAAACGCGGCCGCTGAATCGCGAAGTTCGCGATCTCCTCCTCGGTGAGCCTGAACTTGAGCGTCACGGGCTTGAATCGCGGCCCGCTGCGGCTGAGTTCCTCGAAGCGCGGTATGTCCTCGGACTCGATCAGTTTCAGTGCCGCGAGCCGGTTCAGGGTGTCCGCGATGTCGTCGACCTGCTCCGGAATGAGTTCGAGCTGATAGGCGGGCAGATTCTCAGCGATGACCCGGCCCTTGCGGTCGAAAATCAGTCCGCGGATCGGCGGAACCGCCTCGATCCGCACCCGGTTGCCCTGCGATTTCTCGGCGAAGATCTCGTGATCGATGACCTGCAGCTGCACGAGGCGCCCGATGACCACGCCGAGCAGCACTATCGAGATGATGGCCGAGAGAACGACGCGTCGGAAGAAGAGCTGGCGCTCCGAACGATGGTCTTTGATCGGTGATAGCAGGCCCAACTTACGCCCCCGCCGTTTTTCGGTAACGGACGCCGGACAGGAACATGAACAGGAACGGCCAGATTATGGTACCGCTAATGACGGGTCCCCAGTAATTGGTCGACGGCGCCGTGACGCCTGCCACCCCGTTTACCCAGAACAGCAGGAACTGGTAAAGCGCCAGCATGGCGAAGATCGTTGCCGTGAGCTGGGACAAGGGGAATACGCGCATCAGCAGGTGAAAGCGCACGGTGATGAACGTGACGGCACAGAGCGCCAGCGCGTGCTGGCCCAGCAGCGTCCCATAGGCGACGTCGAGCACGATGCCGATGCACCACGCGGTTCCGACGCTCCACGTGCGCGGCAGCTGCATCGCCCAGAACACCACGACGAGAACGAGCCAGTCCGGTCGGAACGCGCGTGCGGCCTCCGGCAGCGGCATGATCGTCAGCATCAGGCCCACGATCAGCGTGACGATCACGGGCAGGCGGCGCGACGCGCGTTCCCTACTCATCGTCGTCCTCCTCCGCCTCGGCGGCTCCAGCTTCCGGCTGCGCTTCGGCCGCCACGCTCGGTGCGGACCAGATCAGCATCACCTCGCGTACCTGGTCGAGCGCGGCCGACGGTTTTGCCGACACGGCGGCGAACGGTTCCTGCGGAATGCGAGTAACCGCGCTCACGACGGCGACCGGGTAGCCCGACGGGAAAGCACCGCCCAGGCCGGACGTCACCAGCAGGTCGCCCGCCCGGATATCCGCGTTATTCGGAAGGAATGGCAGATCGAGGCGATCGATTTCGCCGGTACCGACGGCGATAGTGCGCAGGCCGTTGCGGTTGACCTCCACCGGCAAGGCGTGGTCGGTATCGCTGATCAGGACCGCCTGTGACGTCATCAGGCCGGTTTCGATGACCTGCCCGACGACACCCGCGGCATCGACGATGGCCTGGCCGTCATAGACCCCGTCGCGGCTGCCGACGTCGATGACCAGGTTGTGCTGGTAGGGATTCGCGTCAACCGACATGATCTCGGCGACTCGCACTTCGTCGCGCACCCGGCCGCGCGCGTCGAGCAACGCTCGCAGGCGCAGCACCTCGGCTTCCATCGCTGTCAGCCGCTGCAGCCGCACGTTCGTCACCAGCAACTCCTGCTTCAGCCGGTTGACCTCGAGTTCCAGGTCGGTGCGCGATGTTGTCGATTCGCCGAGCCATTCCCAGAATCGTATCGGCGCGTCGACGATCAGCTGCACCGGGTAGACGGCCGCGCCGATCGCCTTACGGACGGCGTCGAGGTGGTTCTGGCGATGGTCCAGGTACATCAGCAGGATGCTGACGAAGATCAGGATGATCACCCGGACGCCGAGCGCCGGGATGCGCGCTGGATTGCTGTTATGTCCCCGGGTAGCAACCATCGCGTCGTGCAATCCTAGAGTGAGAACGCCCGGCCGTGACTTACTCCAGGCCGAAAACGGCGGGACCGTGTTCGTCGATGAGCTCGATCACTCGCCCCCCGCCCCGGGCGACGCAGGTCAGCGGATCGTCGGCGATGACGACCGGCAGGCCGGTTTCCTCCATCAGGAGCTTGTCGAGATCGCGCAACATCGCGCCACCGCCCGTTAGCACGATGCCGCGTTCGGCAACGTCCGCCCCGAGCTCGGGAGGAGTCTGCTCGAGCGCCTCCTTGACCGCGCCGACGATGCCCTGCAGCGGTTCCTGCAGCGCTTCGAGGATCTCGTTCGAATTGAGCGTGAAGCTGCGCGGCACGCCCTCGGAGAGGTTGCGTCCCTTGACCGAGATCTCCAGGACCTCCTGCCCCGGGAACGCGGACCCGATTTCGTGCTTGATGCGTTCGGCCGTGGCCTCGCCGATGAGGATGCCGTAATTGCGGCGCACGTAGTTGGTGATGGCTTCGTCGAAGCGATCGCCGCCGATCCTGACGGACGCCGCATACACGATGCCGTTGAGCGAAATCACGGCGACTTCCGAGGTACCGCCACCGATGTCGAGCACCATCGAGCCGCGAGCCTCGTGGACCGGCATGCCGGCGCCGATTGCCGCAGCCATCGGCTCATCTATAAGGTGTACCTTTCGCGCCCCGGCGCCCTCCGCGGATTCCCGGATTGCGCGGCGCTCGACCTGGGTGGAACCGTAGGGCACGCAGATCAGGACGCGCGGGCTCGGGCGAAAGTAGCGACTCTGATGGGCCTTGCGGATGAAATGCTGCAGCATCTTCTCGGTCACCGTGAAGTCGGCGATGACGCCGTCTTTCAGCGGCCGGATCGCGGTGATATTTCCCGGGGTACGACCCAGCATGTTCTTGGCTTCCATGCCGACGGCTTCGACGATGCGGCCGCCCCTGCCCGTATCCTCCCGAATGGCGACCACCGACGGCTCGTCCAGCACGATGCCATGGCCTCGCGAGTAGATCAGGGTATTGGCCGTGCCAAGGTCAATGGACAGGTCATTCGAAAAATAACCCAGGATATTCTTGAACATGCAGGATGTTGCCCGAAAACAGAATTAACGGCGTAATCTAGCAATGCACACGACTTTCCACAAGGCAGCCTGTCCCTATCTCGGCGTGCGGCCACGCGGTATTGCGAGGTAGGTTCATGTATCATTGCGTCCCCGCTGTCGCGGGCCCTTTTAAACACAATGAAAGCACCGGATACACCCCGTGTCACTCGATAAAGAACAGGTCCGGCAGATCGCGACGCTGGCCCGACTCAACATCAAGGCGGAAGAGCATGCCGAGCTGGTCGACAAGCTCTCCCGGATCGTGGATTTCGTCGATCATCTCGCCGAAGCGGACACCGAAGGCGTGGTACCGATGGCCCACCCGCTCGACGTTGCGCAGCGACTGCGCCGCGACGTGGTGACTGAGGTCGACGACCGCGATCGCTACCAGGAAAATGCACCGTCGGTGACCGACGGGCTGTACCTCGTACCCAAGGTCATCGAATGACGGACCTGCACGCCAGGACACTGACCGAGCTTGCCGCCGGTCTGGCGGCGGGCGAGTTTTCGTCCGTCGAGCTGACCCGGGCGCTGCTCGAGCGCATCGCAGGCAGCGACGAAGCGCTGAACGCTTTCGTGACAGTCACGGCTGACGAGGCGCTGGCCGCGGCCGAGCGCGCCGACGAGACGCGCGCCGCGGGCGCGGGCGGCGTGCTCAACGGGCTGCCTATCGTCCACAAGGACATATTCTGTACGCGCGGGGTCAAGACGAGCTGCGGGTCGAGGATGCTCGACAATTTCGTCTCGCCTTACGATGCAACGATCGTCGAGCGAATTGCTGCCGCGGGTGCGGTCGTCCTCGGCAAAGCGAACATGGACGAGTTCGCGATGGGGTCGTCGAACGAGACCAGCTACTACGGCCCGGTGAAGAATCCCTGGGACCTGGAGCGTTCGCCGGGCGGCTCGTCGGGCGGATCCGCTGCTGCCGTCGCTGCCCGGCTCGCGCCTGCGGCAACCGCAACGGATACTGGCGGATCGATTCGCCAACCGGCGGCACTGACGGGGACCCTGGGTATCAAGCCGACTTACGGGCGTGTCTCGCGTTTCGGCATGATCGCTTTCGCCTCCAGTCTCGACCAGGCGGGCGTGATCACCCGCTCGGCCGAGGACGCGGCGCTGTTGCTCAATGTCATGTGCGGTTTCGACGAGCGCGATTCGACCTGCATCGATCAACCCGTGCCCGACTACGTTGCCGAGCTCGGCAAACCGATCCAGGGGTTGAAGATCGGAGTCGTACGCCAGCATTTCGACGAGGGGCTCGATGCCGACACCGGCGCCAGGGTGAAGGAGGCGATCGGGGTTCTCGAGTCGCTCGGCGCATCGGCGGTGGAAGTGGACATGCCGAACATCGATCTGTCGGTGCCGACCTACTACGTCGTCGCGCCGGCCGAGTGTTCGTCGAACCTGTCGCGTTTCGACGGCGTTCGCTTCGGTCATCGCGCCGAGGGCGCGGACGACCTGTTCGACATGTATTGCCGCAGCCGCGGCGAGGGTTTCGGTGACGAGGTTAAACGTCGCATCATGACGGGCACCTACGTTCTGTCGGCGGGCTACTACGACGCCTACTACCTGAAAGCGCAGCAGGTTCGACACCTCATAGCCGACGACTTCAAGAAAGCGTTCGCCGACGTCGACGTCATCGCGGGGCCGACGACGCCGACCCCCGCGTTTCGGCTCGGTGACAAGGTCGACGACCCGATCACGATGTACCTCAACGATATCTACACGATCGGCGCGAACCTCGGCGGATTCCCGGCAATGTCCGTGCCCTGCGGTTTCGTCGACGGCCTGCCCGTGGGCCTGCACCTGGTCGGGCACCACTTCGATGAGAGTGCTTTGCTGCGTTGCGCCCACGTCTACCAGCAGGCCACCGACTGGCATACGGCGTGCCCGGAGGCGTATCAGTGAGCGGCTCGTGGGAAGTCGTCATCGGCCTGGAGATCCACGCCCAGCTGGCGACGGAGAGCAAGATATTCTCCGGCGCGTCGACCGCCTACGGCGCCGATCCGAACACGCAGGCCTGTCTCGTCGATCTCGGCTATCCGGGCGTGCTGCCGGTACTGAACGAAGAAGTGGTGCACATGGCGGCGATGTTCGGCGTTGCCGTCAACGCGAGCGTTGCCGAGCGCTCCGTGTTCGCGCGCAAGAACTACTTCTACCCGGATCTGCCCAAGGGTTACCAGATCAGCCAGTACGAGCTGCCCATCGTGGAGCACGGCGAGCTGTTCATCGCGGGCGACGATGGCGAGCAGAAGCGCATAGGCATTACGCGCGCGCACCTCGAGGAGGATGCCGGCAAATCCATCCACGAGGGACTCGATCGCTCGTCGGGGATCGACCTGAACCGCGCAGGCACGCCGCTGCTCGAGATCGTATCCGAGCCCGATATCCGCTCGGCGAAAGAGGCCGTCGAGTACATGCGCAAGATCCATACGATTGTGCGCTCCCTCGGTATTTGTGATGGCAACATGCAGGAAGGATCATTTCGCTGTGACGCAAACGTCTCGGTGCGGCCGCGCGGACAGGAGGCGTTCGGAACGCGCACGGAACTCAAGAACCTGAACTCCTTCCGGTTCGTGGAAAGGGCGATCAACTTCGAGATCGAGCGCCAGATCGATGTGCTCGAGGACGGCGGCGAGGTCGTGCAGGAGACGCGCCTCTACGATTCGGACCGCGACGAGACCCGGCCGATGCGCTCCAAGGAAGAGGCGAACGACTACCGCTACTTCCCGGATCCGGACCTGCTGCCGGTAGAGATCCCGGCCGAGTATGTCGACAAGGTTCGCTCCGAGCTGCCGGAGCTTCCGGATGCGAAGCGTCAGCGCTTCATCGATTCCTACCAGCTCAAGCCGGAGGATGCCGGCATCCTGACGATCTCGCGCTCGCTGGCGGACTACTACGAAATCGTCGCCGCCGAAACCGAAGCCGGTCCGCAACTCGCGGCGAACTGGGTGCTCGGCGAACTGACCGGGGCACTGAACCGTGACGGCCTCGACATCGAATCGAGCAAGGTGTCGGCCGCGGCGCTGGCGGCCATGCTGACACGCATCCACGATCACACGATCTCCGGCAAGATCGCCAAGCAGGTCTTCGAGGCGATGTGGACCGGTGAGGGCACCGCCGACGAGATCATCGAATCGAAAGGCCTCAAACAGATCACCGACAGCTCGGCGATCGAGGCCGTTGTCGACAAGGTCATCGCGGAGAATCCCGGCCAGGTTGCCGAATACAAGTCCGGCAAGGAAAAACTGATTGGCTACTTTGTCGGCCAGGTCATGAAGGAGACCCGCGGGCAGGCGAACCCTGCCCAGGTCAACGAAATACTCAAAATCCAACTCAGCGACTGACATGTCCGCTGACACCGTAACCCCTTTCGGATTCGAGTCGATCCCGGTGCGTGGCGCGCTGATCCACCTGTCGCGATCGTGGCGGCGAATGCTTCGGGACCACGACTACAATGCCCTGGTCACGGAGGTCCTCGGGCACGCTGCGGCCGCAACGGGCCTGATCGCGCAGAGCCTCAAGTTCGACGGCGCAATCACCTTGCAGATCCAGCGCGGTGCCGTGTTGCAGATGCTGGTCATGCAATGCACCAGTGACCTGGAGCTGCGCGGCATGGCGGCGGTCAGTTCGGGGAGGACGGCCAGCGATTTCGGTGAGCTCACGGCCAGGGCGCATTGCGCGGTGACGGTGGATGCCGGTGAACAGCCGTACCAGGGCATCGTCGAGTTCAATGACCGGTCGCTCGCCGCGAGTCTCGAGCACTCCTTCGTGCGGTCGGCGCAGGTGCCGTCGCATATCGCGCTCGCTGCAAACGACAGCATCGCCGGCGGCGTGTTGCTGCAACAGGTGCCCGGGCGGACGATCGAAGAGGACGACTGGAACCGTCTGCATTTCCTGGCAGAGACGCTGACAGTCAGCGACTTCGACGACGAGGCGGGCATCCGGCTCATCGGCAAGCTGTTCGCCGAGGACGACGTCCGTGTTTACGACCCGCGCAGCGTAATCTTTCGCTGCCGCTGTTCGATGGCCAAGGCGCAAGATGTCCTGAAGATGCTGGGCGAGGCCGATGCCCGCGAGGCACTGGACGAGCAGGGCCATATCGAGGTCACCTGCGAGTACTGCGGGCGCCGCCGCGGCTTCGACGCAGTGGATGTAAAGCGGCTGTTCGCCGACAACGTCGTCGCGGGTCCCGGATCCGTCCACTAAGGGGACTGCACTAGGGGGACAGTTTACTTAATAGCCCGCTCGTCATTTTGACGAGCGGGCTATTAAGTAAACTGTCCCCCAATCTGGTGTCGATCTGGTAGACTATATCGCTGTAAATATAAAGAAATATTTATATCTTTATATGAAGCCCTCGACCGACAAATTACTGAGCCAGTTCAAGGCCCTGGCCGATCCCGTAAAGACGCGTCTGGTCGCGCTCTGCACCCGTGCGGAATGCAGCGTGTCCGAGCTCACGGAAGTCGTTGGACTGAGCCAGCCACGCGTATCGCAGCACTTGAAGCAGCTGTGTGCCGTCGAGCTGCTGGAGTGGTTCAGGGACGGGCATTTCGTGTACTACCGTTTCCCGATGCGGGGCGCCGGCTCGGCGACACGACGCAGGCTGGTCGGATTGCTGCCGGACGACGAAGCGCAGTTCGAACTGGACCTGGAGCGCCTTCGCGCCCTGCGCGATATCGACCAGGCCGAACCCATCGCGGCAGCCGACCGCACGCTGCACCGCGCGCTGGTGGAGCTCACCGTCGCGCGCCCGCTGGGCGATCTGCTGGACATCGGCTGCGGGCAGGGGCGGCTGCTGAAGCTGCTGGCGTCGCGTTCGCACCGGGCAGTAGGTGTGGATATCGATTCCGACGCGCGTCGACTTGCGCGCGCAGAGGTCCTGCTGGCGGGACTTCCGAACTGCACGCTGCGACACGGCAACATGATGTCGCTGCCGTTTGCCGACGGTGAGTTCGACACCATCATCCTCGACGACGTGCTCGATGACGCCGACGACCCGGCAGTCGTCCTCCGCGAAGCGACGCGACTGCTCCGCAACAGCGGTCGCATCCTGCTGTTGGCGTCAGTCGATGCCGCCGACGTCGGCGACATGAAGCGCAATTTCACGACATGGGCCGCAAGCACGGGTTTGCGGTTGGCGCCACCGCGCGCCGTTCCCGACAAGAAGCCCGCATGGCTGCTGGCCGTAGCTACCGCTGCCGACGATGCTTCGGCAGCCGCATGATGACGAGCTTGACATGACTATCGAAAGCAATGCTGCTGAAAAACCCTCGGTCTCCTTCGAGTTCTTCCCCCCGAACTCCGAGAAGATGGAGAAGACGATGTGGGACTCGATCGAACGGCTGGCCGAGCTGGAGCCGCGTTTCGTGTCGGTCACGTACGGTGCGGATGGCTCCACGCGCGAGCGAACCCACAGTGCCGTGGCTCGCATAATGGCTGAGACCGAATTGACGCCCGCGCCACACCTGACCTGCATCGGGGCCAGTCGCGGCGAGATCGACGAAATCGCGCGCGACTACTGGGACATGGGAATACGCCACCTGGTGGCATTGCGTGGTGACGCGCCCAAGGACAGTGACGGCTACGAACCGCACCCGGACGGCTATGCCTATGCTAGCGACCTCGTGGCTGGCCTGAAAAAAATCGCCGACTTCGATATATCCGTTGCCGCGTATCCCGAGGTGCATCCGGAAGCGCCGGATGCGCGTTTCGACCTCGAGAACCTGAAGCGCAAGCTCGATGCAGGCGCAACGCGCGCGATAACACAATTCTTCTTCGAAACGGACCTGTACCTGCGCTTTCGCGAACCGTTCGAGTTGTGGGAATCGCGTGATCGGCAGGATGCCCGGCACGATGTACGACTCGATCCCGGCGGCGACACAGCGATCGCGAAAGCGCAGGTACACGTCCGTTTCGAAGAAGAATTGTGTTATCGCGCGCGTTGCGCCTGCATCGAGCTTGCGCTTCAGGTTTTCGAGGTCGAAA
>JAAUXW010158829.1_pt1 | contig 17391 bp, 14 predicted proteins | sample 7278141 | NCBI WGS metagenome assembly JAAUXW01 (sample SAMN14350115, study PRJNA611818) | marine sediment metagenome | isolation source: surface marine sediment (2.1m) | place: French Polynesia: Moorea | collected 2018-08
CTACAACGAATTGGCGCAAAAAGAACTCGGAGATCAATCTGTTCCTAAATCTTGGTGGGCGTTGATTACAAAAGACGTATTACCCAACAGTCGAAGCAAGACCTATTCTGAGCAGCAAGCTTTAATTAAGGGGCCTTACACAGTGCCAGGAGCCTTAGAAATAGCTACAGGAATTCTTATGCATCATGTCCAAACTGGGGAGAAGTTATATCCTGATAGTCTAAATATCTACACTCGTTGCCAAGAAAGGCTTAGCAACGGATACCGCGTGGTGGTTGGTTCGTTTGGTTCCTCTGGGCTGCACCTCGACATCGGCAGCGACGGCCTCCGCCTCGACGGCCACGGCTTGGGTGGTGTCCGGAAGTTCTAGTTGGGATTGGGCCATTGGATCGTTGGTCTATGGTTATGGGTCATTGAGCCCCCGTCAGGGGGCCTTGGTTAAAGCGAGCTGTGGATAGTGAGGCTTGTTAATGTTATGTTAGGGAACATCAATAAAAACCCATGCTACTAATATTAGAGTTTTTGTTTTAACGATATGAAAGAGTTTTGAATATTAAAGAGAAAATTTGAGATTATAAAAATTACCATTGGCTGAAAAGGTGATGGAGAAATTAAGCGAGTTAGAAACTCGGTTAAATAAGTTAGGGAAATTTTATCAACTAGGTACAGACAACCACTGTTTTGAATTTATATAGGCAATTTTATCTACGAAAAACGAGGATACATAGAGATCATAGAGAGTTAGAAGAAATCAAAAAGAAATTTGACCTAATACAAGCATAAGAGCTACCATAGATCTCCTAAAAAATTCGAAACTAAGAAGAGGATAAGAAAATGGCTACTCTCAATCCCGTTTACTATCAGTACCGAAGCTTTGATAATCTATACGTTTTCAAAGTTCACAGTGATGAAAGCCTAGTTGTAAAAATTTTTGATGTTTCTCAGAAATGCCTTCTCAAAAGAGATTTTTCCACACAAGATCTACAAGTCGCAAGCATGAAACAAATCTTTTCAAAGGCTGATTTACCAACTTTTTTGGAAACTTTGGTTCAGAAAGGACTTTTGCCAAGAGAACATTTTTCAGCTAGTCAAGGGCAAGTCAGACAAGAAGACTGTTTGCAAGCAATGACTCAAGCGATTCAACAATACAAGCCTAAAGTTTTCATTGAGAGACGTGAAATGGAAGGATTTAGCTGTCCTTTAACCCTAGAGGTTTTTCGGGAGCCTGTGATTGATGAACATGGGCATACTTTTGAGAAGAGCGCTATTGAAGAGCATCTTAAAAGAAAAAATGAATGTCCCATTAATAGGCAACCGATTAATTCTTTAGCCACTAACCGCTTAGTTCAACAAACCATAGATGAGTGGCAAAAACGTGATCCCATTCCTAACTTTTCTTTGTTTCAAAAAGAAAATCCTAAGCTTGCAAGCACCAATCTGCAAATGGCCCAAACTTATGTCGAAGAAAAAGAATATAGAGAAGCCTTAGAATTTTACGCTAAGGCCTTTCAATATACAAGAAATTGGTCTGATTATGTAGGATTACCAGCTTTATTTGAAAGAACACAAGAAACAGAAAAAGCCACCCTTGCTTATTTATACCTAGCGTACTACCAGTTAGAAGATAGAAAACTTGCTGAAGCCATCCAAACGTTAGAAAATTGTCAACAAGGTCCATCAGCTTGGCTTCAAATCGATCTTTTGCTTGTTAAACTCTACAACCTTGCTGATCAGCCACAGAAAGCTATGCAACTTGCCATTCGATCTGCAGAAGTGTTATCCAAGCAGAACCCTGAACAAGCTATTGTCTATAAACAGCTCTTAACTCAATACCCAGGTCAATTTGATCTCTACTTTTGTTTGACTCATCTATTAGAATCTCCTCAAGAAAAAGCTCAAATATTGCTCAAAGGAGCTTGTCATGCTCTTGAAACAGGAGATTACAAAACCGCAGAACGTCTTTGCCATGAAGCAGAAGCTTTCTCTGAAGATTCCTTTGTTGACCAACTTGTTTCTCTTGATCTCTTAAGAAAACAAAAGAATTTTTCAGCAATCAATCAAAAATTAATTTCTTTAGCGGAATCCTTTGAAAAAAGAGGACTGACTGAGCAAATGCTCAAGGCATACAAAATGCTCTTTCAGCTTGAAAAAAGACCCGAGTATTGCCAAAAAATCATTGCCGCTTATGAAAGACTCCAAAAACCGCAAAAACAAACTGAGTGGTATATTGCGTGTTTATCTCTGTTTATTAAGAGTCAAGATTGGTCCAAAGCAGAGCAAATGGCCCAAGAAGCGCTTCCAAAAGCAAGTGAACCACAAAAAATCCCGTTATATGAAAACTTAGAGATCGTTTATACCCATTGGAAAGAAGACCAGCTTGAGAATTTATGGAGTCAGTTAGGTAGGTCTTATCAAATAAGTGGGCAGCTAGCTGCTGCTGAAAAGACATACAAAAAGGCTTTTGAGCGGTTCCACAAGTTTGAACAAGCCTTAGCCCTAGCAAACGCCCTAAGTGAGCAGAGAAAAGTTCGAGATAGCGTTCAGGTTTACTATGAAGCTTCTGCCCAAGCTTTATTAGATAGAAATCTAGAGCGATTGGATCTATGTGCAGGTAAAATTCGAGAAATTGATCCCCACATGCAAGAACTAGATATCAATCAGAGAATGCATCTTTTAACTCAAACGCATATTTTTAGACTCTCTGAAGAGCTTTATGAAGCTCAACAAAAAATTGCTTCATTAGAACAGGTGGTACAACCTTTGAGAGAAAAAGCGCTTCAAGAAGAGAAAAGAAGAATCGCAGAAGAACAAGAAAAGTTAAGACAAGCAGAACTCGAAAGAAAAATGAAAGAAGAGCTGTCGCAGATTTGGTTTGGTAAAGCAAAATGGGAAAAGTATTTTGGAGATGTAGGAGTTGAACCACCGATTACCCAGGAGATTGTAGAAATCTTAAAAAGTCCCTGTCCTTATTGGGGAGGAAAAAGAGTTGAAGAGACCCATATGCTCGTCCTCATTCCTCAAACGGTCAACGGAAGACCTTTGACGTTAAATGCACTCCAAGAACTAGCTCAACATCCTATAGGAGCAGGCTTTGCAACTCAATATAGAAATTATAACGATCATGTTAGACAAGAACACGGAGGCCAAACGGTTTCCAAATCCTATTGGGCTTTGATTACAAAAGATGTACTACCCAACAGTCGAAATAAAAATTATGCTGAGCAACAAGCTCTCATCAAGGGACCTTATACTGTTCCTGGTGCCCTAGAAATAGCTACAGGAATTCTTATGCATCATGTCCAAACTGGGGAGAAGTTATATCCTGATAGTCCAAATACCTATACCCGCTGTTTAGAGCAAGTGTGTGGTAATCAATACCGCGTGTTGGTTGGTTCGTTTGGTTCCTCTGGGCTGCGCCTCGGCGACTACCGCGACGGCAGCCGCTTCGACGACGGCGGCTTGGGTGGTGTCCGGAAGTTCTAGTTGGGATTGGGCTATTGGATCATTGGTCTATGGTCATGGGTCATTGAGCCCCCGTCAGGGGGCTTTGGTTAAAGCAGCTTGAAGAACCTAAGAGTGGTTGTTTATTCTATATAAATAAGAATTTTGGATTAACTCATATATAAAAACTGTCATTTTCTGAATATGGATAGATTTGAAGAAAAATTTTTCCGTTTTGCTGAAAACAACTCTACAAAACCAATAAAGATCAAAACAGGAGTTTTGATTAAGAATCTTTTTCAAGACTTTTATCTCTGCACCAATACATGTTTTTTAAAGTCTCCGTTAGAAAAGATTGATTTGCATGCCTTAGCATGCCTAAATAAGATTGCAATTTTTGATCAAAAGAGACGGTATCAATTCCCTCCTCTATAAAAGCTTTATTTCCCTCCTTTAAACGGCGATACATTCTTCTTTTGGTCGATGTACGCATCAATTGATGATGAGGAAAGGAGATGTATCCTAAAAAGTCGATTCCACTCTTCCATTTTCTTAAGATGATTTTTTTAGGATGGATGTCTAGATCGAGCTTTTCTTTTAGAAAAGCAGCAATTAAAGAAATCAAAGTCTTTAAATGGTTAGAATCTTCAGAAATCAACATAAAATCGTCGCAATATCTCAAGTAAAAAGGTTCTCTTAGCTCATGTTTAACGAAAAAATCAAGCTCATGTAAGTAGATGTTCGAAAATATCTGAGAAGTAACATTCCCTAAAGGAATCCCTCGATTTCCTTTTTCATCAGTGGAAACCTTGAAGCTATCGATAATCACATGAATGAGGGTTAAGACCTGTTTATCTTGAATCTGTTTTTCAAGAAGGTTTTTTAAAATTGAATGATTTAATGTGTCGAAAAAGCGCTTCACGTCCATTTTAAGCCCATAAGTTGGTCTTCTATTGTTAAGGGAAGATTTTTTAAGCATACGGTTTAGATGTTGGATTCCAATATGTGTTCCTTTTCCTACACGGCAAGAAAAAGAATGAAAAATGAATTGAGGCTCATAAATGGCATTCAATACATTATAGATCATATGATGAACAAGACGATCCCTTATAGATGCTTTGCTGATATGTCGCTCTTTTGGATCAAAAACGTAGAATTTTCTATAGGGACTATGACGATAGGTTTCTTTTTTAAGCGCATCGTGAAGCTCAAAAATTTCATCTTCAAGATGACGCTCAAATACTTGAACATCTTTTCTTTTTCTCTTGCCTCGTCTAAACTGCTCCCAACATAAGAAAAGATGTTCTAACGCAATCATCTCACGATATAAGGAAGGCTGATGGTTCTCAAGCGTTCTACTGCTGATGTTCCGATCTTTCATCAAACCTATGCTCTTTATAAGCTCATTGATGCTTATTATCTACGGATTCCCAAAACAAAACGTTATACTCTTTGGAATCGGTGCGAAAAAGCTGTTTTAGCTGTTCTTGAAGGGATTATAGCAGCTGGTCACTATTTTGGGCCAAAACAGTTAGAAACTCTCCAAGCAATGAGTATTGAGCTTGATATGCTCAAAGTGTTTGTTCGGTTGGCTAAAGAAACGCGTTGCATTGATTCTAAGCAATATTTGGAAATTGAAACAAAAATTCAAGAAATTGGAAAAATGCTTGGCGGTTGGATTAAGTTCGCCTCCCGTTAAATAAGGATTCCTATCTAACGGGATAAAAAGCTGAATTTCCGGACACCACCCAAGCCGTTGTTGTCGTTGCGGTTGTCGTCGTTGTTGTTGTTGAGGTTCAGCCCAGAGGAACCAAACGAACCAACCACCACGCGGCCGGAAGGAAAAGCGCAAAAGTCCATCCACATCACCAGAGACAGATATAAATAGAATAATGAGTATCAAGAATATCCATCTCTTGCATTTCATTCGGGGCCTCATTATTTTTCGGTCAAAGACCTCAAAAACTATCCCACCAGACTTTCGCACGAAGTTCTAGTCTATTTTTTGCACGCTGCTTTGATCCGTAAACCAAAACATTCTGGCAGCACTTTCATGGAAAGCACTAGAGCGAACTGCTTGGGAAAGATGCATACATTCTACATCTCTTCATTTCCAAGCGATCTTGATTATATGCAAAAGAGTTTTTTGCTTCTAATTTTTTTTTAGTAACCAGACTTCTCTTTTCTCTATAGAAGTAAAAAAAACATTTGAAAAATAAACAGAAAAATTAAAAAATGTTTTCGATTATTTTTGAGGGGTCGTTTTGAAGGAATACTTATTTAGAAATAATTTAACCGTTAAAGAATTTGCATTTCACCTGGGAATTTCTGCTTCTTACTTATATCAATTGATTAAAGGAGAAAGAAAACCTTCCTTAAAATTAGCTCAGAGAATTGAAGAATATACTGAAGGTGAGGTTGATTTAAATCAATTAATCAATGGAGATTTCTCCTCAAAAAAAAGAAATACTCAAAACTTAGAAAAAGAGGATCATTTGCGAAAAATTGAAGAACGTGTTTTAGAAATAGAAGAAAATATAAGTTCTTATGAAGAAAGATTGCTTTTGATTGAAGAACGTATATTAAAATTAGAAAAGAATAAAAAAGACAAAAATTGAACAAATAATTCTTACAAAGTAGAGTCTGGATTCAAACAATCTAAAAGAATGTTCTATCCATTTTCCATTTCCTTTAATAAAAATCTTAATACCAAGACCTGTCAGATCCATCTAAAGCTTGAACATCAACCTCTATAAAGCACTTATGGACGTCTGCTTGAGAATCCGCCTCTTGAATCATCTCATAAACGGTGTCATCCAGATCCTTTTCATTTGTATAGGGAATTTCGAGATTGTAGGGGTATGTGCATAATACGTGTAAAAAGTAGTCACTTCAGATTTTCCCCCAGAAATTTTATCGATGTTGGCTTCAAAATCTCAGGCTTTTCATCCATGTCTAGAGTATACTGACCAAAACGTCTAATATGTTGTCTCATATAGGGGCTCAGTTTACTGATCAATTTAGGAGTCACTGGTTTTCCCTCCTGTATCATCTGATTGATGGCATTGGTTAGGTCAACAACATTGCTAAGCATGATCGCATTCGCAACGAGATTCATGTATTTAAGTTGTTTCTCTTGCTCTTCTGGGTCCCCATCCTTAAGAATCGGTCCCCCGAAATGTCAAAGGTAGAATAAATTCCATAGAAAAAGGGGGGATAAATTCCATAGCTGGAACAGCGGGCTGAAGAAATAACAATAGCTTCAATCTGCTGAAGGAATGGAGATAAAAATTATCAAGATGATGAAAAAATAATTAATTTATCTCTGAATTTTATTTCATTAAAATAACTCCTTTTAGTTTTTAGTAAAACAAAAGGAGAGGAATGATTGGAGTAAGTATGTGTATTACTATTCAAACGCTATGGAAGCAAGGAAAGAGTAAATCCGAGATTAGCCGGATTACCGGTCATGATTGGAAAACAATCGATAAGATTATAAAGGCTATTGATCAGGGAAGAATACGACCAGAACGCCAGAAAAGAAGAGGGTTTGTAGATCCCTATAGGGAGAAGGTTTTAGAATTTCTTGAAGAGGGATTGTCTGGAGTGAGAATTCACAAAAAATTGAAGGAACTCGGATGCCCTGCTGTCTATGATACAGTCAAAGATTACATTAGAAAGATAAAGAAGAGAGAAGACATCTGCGTTCGTTTTCATTCAAAGCCAGGAGAAGAAGCTCAAGTCGATTTTGGATATTTTGGTAAAACCCTTGATAACGAAGGAAAACTAAGAAAAACCTGGGTCTTTAATATGAGGCTAAGTTACTCAAGGTTAGATTATTTTGAAAAAGTTTACAATCAAACAGTTGATACTTTTATTCAGTGTCATATCAACGCCTTCAGCTATTTTCAAGGAGTTCCGAAAACCATAAAAATAGATAACCTTAAAGCTGGGATTTTAGAAGCGCACTTCTATGAGCCAATTCATCAGATCCAATACAAAATGTTTGCGGATCATTATGGGTTTGACAGCATTCCTTGTCGGGTTAGAAAGCCGCAGGAAAAAGGGAAAACTGAGTCAGGAATCAAATATGTTAAAAACAACTTCCTTGCAGGGAGAACTTTTAAAAATGAGAATGACTTGAATCAACAACTCAGAGAATGGCTAGATGAGACTTGCAATAATCGGGTTCATGGAACAACTCGAAAAATCCCAAGAGAAGTTTTTGAAGAAAAAGAGAAAGAGTCTCTTCAACCTATCCCAAAGGATTATTTTGAGATAGCTTCTTATGGAACAAGAAAAGTTTATCGGGACTGCCATATTTATGTTGATTATAGCTACTACTCCGTTCCCTATAAGTACGTTGGGAAAGAAGTAGCTGTGGAACAGGGAAAAGATGTTATTCGAATCTTTTATGAAGAAGAAGAGATTGCCCTTCATGTTAAAAGCAAAGAAAAAGGGGCCTTTGTCACCGTTAAGGAGCACTATCCAAAATACAAGCAGATTGCTTCCACAGAATATAAGGAAAAATATTATGAAAAAATGGAAGACTTGGGAAGTCATGCAGGAAAATACTTTCTCTATACTTTAGAGAGACACCCATCTAGCTGGAGTCGTTCTATTCAAGGGATCTTATCTTTGAGAAAATTCCATCCAAAGCAAACCATAGACCGTGCTTGCGAAAGAGCTCTTTACTATGGTGCTGAAGGATACCGAGTGATCAAAAATATCTGTGAAAATGGAAGCCATCAACTTCCCCTAGAAAAAGGGGAGGCCTGATGAGTTCTATTAAAGAGCACTTAAGAAATTTTAAGCTTTCTGGGATTTCTAACGCCTTTGAAGAAAGGCTTAGCTATGCAGAGAAGAACTCTCTTCCCTATAGAGAGTTCTTAGAAATTCTGCTAGAAGATGAAGCCAATAGTCGGAAAGGAAATAACTATAAAAAAAGATGCCTTCAAGCAAAGCTTCCCAGTAAAAAGACAGTGGAAGATTTTGATTTTTCATTTCAGCCCTGTATAGATAAAAAGCAGATCAATGATCTTGTTACTTGTCGATTCATAAAAGAGGCAAAAAACATTGTTTTCATTGGGAAACCGGGAACAGGGAAGACGCACCTTTCGATATCGATAGGAATCAAAGGGCTGCAAAAGGGGTACAAGGTACTATTCACCTCAGTAGGAGAAATGCTTAAAACCCTACACAGCTCAAAAGCAGATAACTCTTATTCTAAAAAGGTTAAAGAGTATTTAGACCCTCACCTTCTAATTTTAGATGAATTAGGGTTCAAAAAGATTCCGGATTATAGTGCTGATGATTTCTTCGATATCATCTCAAAAAGGTATGAGGAAGGGTCGTTAATCATTACGACAAACAAGCCTATAGATCAATGGGGAGAAATATTTTCTGACAATATATTAGCCTCAGCGATATCTGATCGAATTGTTCATCATTCGGTGATCATCAGAGTATCTGGCCCAAGTTTTAGAACCAAAGATATGGAGGATAAAAAAGAAGCTTAAAAATTTTGCTTTATGGAATTTATCTCCCCTTTGCCTATGGAATTTTTCTTGACTTTGACACTAACTCACGAACTCACGAAATCTATAGAGAATGTAACCCATGGAGCTGACGATTCAACCTACAATTGGACAGGGCATATCTATGCCGGAGATACGCTCTTTCAAGCGGGGAAGGTGCAGATCAATGATCCTTTTCTAGAACAGAATATCCACAATCTCGTCTATGATTGCGTGTTCAATGATATTTCTCAAAGGGTTCCAAGATACACAAAAAAAGATCTCTATAATGCTAAAGATATCTTGGGGTTCATCCCTCCTAGAACGAATGCTATGCTCTCAACGAGAATGCTTGACAGCTCTGGGGAATACACACCGATGAAATGCCATAAGGCCGCGGAAAAAGTGAAAGCAGACTTTGATGCTTTGACGGTTGGAGGAACACTTGCAAACTTCAATCAAATGAACTCCGCAACTGAGGACGATCTAAAAAGCAAAATCTTTGGAGAGATTTCTTCAGAAGCACATCTATTGAAAGGGCTGAAAAATGATGCGATGAAAGAGCACAGCAAGATGATGAAGCAATCTTTGATGATAGATTCCACACAAAAAACATTAGCACCTAAAGCATATGCCACACTCAAGGCTGAACAGCTTCATAAGCAGCAGCAAGGCATACTAGGGGCCATGGGGGCAAAATCTATCGTTGCCATGAAAAATTTCTTCGAAGCCGTTGCCTATACGGCTTTTCCCATCATCCTTCTTTTGGCGCTTTGTCTTATGGGCTTTAGAACGATAGCTACTTGGCTACAGTTTTTGTTGTGGATCAACCTTTGGCCTCCTTTCTTTGTGATCGTAAACTTTTTGCTAAATACAACTTGGGATCTTAGAGTTGCTAAAGTGTTTGGAGCAGGAAATGTTGGTCTCACTATATTCAGTTCGCATGGCCTAGCCGATCTATATAGCTCAATGGAATCCATCGCAGCCGGGGCTTTATTTAGCGTGCCCTTTTTAGCCTATGCGATTGTCAGGGGAGGAGTTGGCTCTATGATGCAACTCTCTTCCACATTAAACGCACCAGCCCAATCAGCAGCTTCACAAGCTGCTAGTGAAAAGGTATCAGGTAACTATTCAGTTGGAAATATCCAATGGCAGAACGAAAACATCAGTTCTACTAGTATGTTCCAGCAAAATGAAAACCCTATGCTTCAACAGGGATCTAAAACTGTAGGATCAGGACTCAATACCATGAAGATGGCCTCTGATGGCTCAGTCGTAATAAATAGAGAGCAGTCATCGATAGGAGCAGATGTCAGTATCAGTGAAGCTTATGGTCATGGTGTTCAGCAGCAATACACACAATCTCAGCAGCATTTGCAAAGCAAGACAGAAACCTACAACGAATCTTGGCAGCAAGTGGGCTCGAGTGGAGAAAATTTTATGCATGCGCTTGGTAACGACCATACATTTAACCACCTTAAAAGTCGTTCAGAACAAGATGCTGCTATCGACCTCTACAACAAAACCGAGCAACAAATCGAAGACTACGCCAGAAACTATAACCTTTCTGAATCCACAACAATTGAGTATGCCGCTAAAGCGGGTGCTGGCATCAGTTTGAAAGTAGTTGATATCGGCGGCAGTGCAAGTACCTCTGGAGGAAACAAGCATGACGAGGCTGAAGCCGTTGCTCATAGAGACAATGAATTCAAAGCCCTCAATGAAAACATCCAAAAACTTAAGCAATATCAACTGCAAGATAGCGATTCCCAAAACCTTTCTCAAACCCAAAGAGCATCCAACGACTATGGAAATCAAGTCTCTCATGCTCAAAATGCCACAGAGCAACTCTCTATCGCCAAAAACAATCATGAAACTTGGCAGAATATTCATGACACATTTGATCGCTCTTCAAGTGATCAAAAACAAAGTCTGAACAATGAATTTGTGCAAGAAATGATGGAGAAATATGATGATCCAACGGTTATTTCAGAAATGATGAAAAAGCCTGAAGAATTGCAGAAAAATTTGGGGGATTTCTCTATGAAAATAGCCCAAAAAATGGTAGAATCAAAGTTTGAAAATGTACAAGAAAAAGTCAAAGATATTCAAGAAGCTACGAAAGAGCTTCCAACGGAAATTACAAGGATGCAAACAGAGTCATCTAACGTGCGTTCTAGTGCAAAAGCTAAGATCGATAAGAGTCCGGATATTGCTGCAACTAAAACATCATTAGGAGAAAAATGGAAGATTCAAAAAAGCATTGCTGATAAAAACTATGAAGAAAGACTACAAGCTCAGCCCATTATCGATAGAAAAAAAGCTGAAATGGATCACACAAAAGTCTCCAAGGAACATAAAGAAAAGGTGAAAGCTACCGCTCAAGAACATGCTGCTAAAACACTCGGGAAAGATACCGGTAAAAGTCTCGACAAGTTCATGGAAGGACAGAAAAAGAAGGCCTACAAGAGATCAGAAAGACTACAAGCCGAGCTAAAACGCCGAGAAGAAAAATAGGAGTAGTGAATGGAAAGGAATGATTTTTTAGAAAAGATCAAAAGGAATTGGAAAAAGATTCTAATCATTGGTGCTGCTTCATATATTGCTCTGGCGCTTATCACTACAGCCGTGGGGGTTGCATCATTCATCACCAAGAGGGGGAAACAGATCGAAAACTGTGAAGATGAAATCGGTCGAGAGTTTCAATCTCGTAAGACAGACTTTCTTGAGAGATATTATGACAATTGGGAAAAGGGACTCGATAAGATGTCTAAAGGGTTCGCAGAATCTGAGAAAAAGTGGAATAAACATGGTTTGGATAACCTAAAGGAGGCGCAGGAAACAACTCAAAAGATGTTAAATAATGAGGGGTTGTTCAATTGGAAAGACCGTCCTGAATCTGACAAGCTCAAACTTCAGCAAGAGCTCAAAGAAAGAGCCCAGCTTATAGCCTCTAAAGAAGCTGCTTTTAAAAGGAAATGGTTTAGTCAGCATAATGATGAATCTCTAGAGGAATATGAGCGTAGATGTGATGAAGGTAGAATTGATTGGGAGCTTTGTAACCTGGATTATTATGCAATGATGATAAAAGATATGACAGATGAATTTGATCTAGAAGACTGGAAAGACTACAAAGAAAGAAGCCTAACAGAACTCCAAAGACTTCAAGATAACTTCCAGAAAAAATACGGCGAGCCCTATCAAGGGAAAGAGTTCAAAAAACTCTGCACCGTTTTGCAAGATCAGGCCAAAAAAGAGACTCAGGAGTTTTTAGCGAGTGTTGCAGAAACAGAAGCCGCCGCAGCAAAAAAAGATGAGCTTGTTGCTTTGATGCACAAGAAAGACAAACTTGTAGAAAAAGAAAGACAAACACAAAAATATCCGCAAAAAAAGTCATTACTCAGAATTCAAGAACTCCAGAACATGATTACCCTATACACTGAATATAGCGATGCAGTAGCAGCCTTTGAAGCAAAATGGGGGATGGAGGCTGAAGCTCCCTTAAAAGAGCTCAAAGCAGAGTTAGATTCAGAAAAAGATTCGTGGAGAAAAGTTGATTGGGGAGATTCTCTAGGAAATGTCTTTGCCAAAGTAGAAGACTTAAAAACCAATATTCCAAAAATCGAAAAAGAGTTTGAGGCGCAAGTCATTGTTGGAGTAGAAAAAAGGCTCATAGAACACGAACACGAAATTCGAAAAAAACAGGAAGAGATCAAACGTCTCAGCAATTCTTTCGGTAACCATGACAGATGGTTGACATTGGGGAAGGAAGTGGAAATAGAAGAAGCAGAATTACAAAAAATTGAAACCTTTCTATCTTCGATGGAACGAGCCTTTGCAAAAAAGTGGAATTCACAAAAAGAAAACGAAACACTTGATCAGTTTGAGAAAAGGAAAGCAGAAGGGAATATTCAATTTCTTTCTTTGCTCACAGAACATTTTGAAAGAGAAGAAAAAAAGATGTTGTGCAAAATGGATCGGTGGGAAGAAAAAAATCGTGCTAAACAACTTCTTTCTCAATCACAAAAAGATTTTTTTGGAACATATGGTACACACTGTTTAGAAGACAATTCGATACAAATCGCTAACAACTAAGAAGAAGAAGGAAGAATGTTTAAAACACTAGCAGGAGGAGGGCAGACGACCGCCCATGGCGTGAGAATGCTCAGGCAGGTGGTTAAGATCGCCTTGATAATATCCGTAATAGTCCTCATAGCAACGTTCTCCTATAGAATGTATACTATGGTTCCTCACGATAGATATATGGACTTTGTTAGATATTTCAAAGCTATCGGCCGCTGGGATGAACCGGCGTGGAATTACTATAGCGACCGTATGGATGATGTTTGGGATTTTGCAATAAGGCAAATCAAACCATCCCTTCAAGTTGCAGTAGTCGGATTTGTTGTTGTCCTTGCAGGATTTCAAGTTCGTGGTTTTTTAGGGAAACGCACGCGCAAGGTAAAAAACAAATCTCCCATCAGAAGGCCTCTCTTCAAAAACCCTTTCCATAAGGGCTATTACCTAGGAAAAGCCTCTTTGCCAAAAAAATCTGAGAATACCCATATTCTTGTGAGTGGAGGGACAGGTTCTGGAAAGACCAACGCCTTCCATCACATCTTGGGGCAAGTGGAAAATAAAAAACAGAAAGCCGTCATCCTCGATACAACCGGTATCTTTGTAGAAAGATACTATTCAGAAGAAAGGAGAGATATCATTCTTAATCCATTTGATGCTAAAGATCGGAGTAAAGATTGGACTCCTTGGCAAGACATTAAGGATATGAGTGATTGTGCAGCAATGGCTGAATCATTCATCCCCACCAAAGCAAGCGACCATGACTCTTACTGGAAAGAGAGTGCATCTATTGTTTTTGCTTCATTGTTAGAAAAGTATGCAACGTTCTATCAAAAGAAAAAACAAACAAAGGCGGTTAAAAAACCTCTCTCCAAACTTTCATACCATCTTCTGAAAGCCAATTTAGATCAACTTCTCAAAGAAGTTAAAGGAACAAAAGCGACTGCATTGATTTCTAAAGAAGGGGACAGAACAACCGCTAGTATCCGTTCAGTGGCAAGTACAAAATTAGCATCACTGGAATTGCTCAAAGATGTAGCTAGTGGAGAGGGATTTTCCATTTCGGAGTGGATTCAAGATGAATCCACTTCTTCATGGCTTTTTTTAGCATGTGACACAAAAAATCGAAAAATTATGCGACCCCTTCTCTCTGCGTGGTACTCTACTGCTATGCGAGCCTTGATGGCGCTTAACCCTAATGAAGATAGACGTATATGGTTCGTCAATGACGAACTTCCGTCTATGGATCAAATCAATGGCCTGAGTACTTGTCTTACAGAAGGGAGAAAATACGGTGCCTGCGCCTTGCTTGCGACACAATCTCCCTCTCAAATAGTTGATATCTATGGCTCTCAGCAAGCACAAACAATAACCTCCAATTGCCAAACCAAAATCGTTTTTCGTGAATCAGAGCCTCAAAACGCCGAACAACTTTCCAAGCTGTTCGGTAATCAAGAAATCGAAGAGACCCATGAGGGGCTTTCCTATGGGGCAAATGATATGAGAGACGGCGTAACACAGAGTAAACAACGCCGGAAACAATCCATGGTATCAGCTACCGATATACAAAACCTCAAAGTAAATCATTGCTATTTAAGAGATACTAAAGGTAAAATTAAGCACTTAAAGCTAAGGATTGCTAAGTCAAATGATAACCAAACAAAGTGGAAAAAATCAAAGACAGGCGTTTCAAAAAAGAACGACACCTCAAAAGCTTAGATTAAAAACCATTGAAGATATAAAAATTATGGAAGAATGGCGTGTAGGAAAGCACGACAAAGGCTCTATAGATGTAGAAATAGGATTTCTTAGCGAAAAAATCTCCAAGCTCGAACAACGTCTAATTTTTGTTAGCAACCAAAATTGTAAGATTGAATTTTATAGGTTGCGAAAACTTCTTATAGAAGCAGTCAATAACAGGCGAAAGAAACTCGATTACCTAATGAATACCGATACCAATCGATATCATAAAGCTCTAAATCGCCTTCAAAAGAGTGCTTGATAAAATTCCAGAAAATATAATAAATTCCCAGAGCCAAAAGCTGATGTGGAAAAAGAAATATTGAAAAAATCCACTACTCTCATTCTAGTTAGATAATAGCTTTATTTAAGTAATAGTCTCCTTTTTTGCTTTTTTATCCTCTATGTCTCCATCAAAATCCCGAAAATACGAAGTAATTTTTCTTTTAAATATTAAATTCCATTATGCTCTGAAAGTGCAGGTAAAATTTTTTGTTTATCAGGTATTAACGAATCTTTGTCTCTTGGGTGGAATTTTTACTATTTCATTGAATAGATTTAAAAAAGATGCTTAACTAGATGCCAAAATATTTTTGAATAAATAGGAGCCACCTTTTATGTCTAGTTCAGCTTGTTTTCCTAGAAGAGAATCACTTCCTTATCCCGAAACACCATGGCTTGTTAGTCAAGAGGTTTTTGGTCGTTTACAGTCTAGTTCAGGGAGTCCTTATAGAACCTCTGAAATCACTCCACAAGATCCAGAATGGACTTTTATTCATCAGTATTTTCAAGCCTCTCCTCCTATTAATCGCATGATTAAAAGAGTTGTGTGCATCCATAATCCTGAATTAGCTCGATTATTTGAAGCAGGAATTCCAGGAATAGAACAAGAATCAAAAGGAGCAGCTTTTCAGCCAAAGTGGAGAGAGGAAGATAATGCAGCGCAAAGAGAAAAAGTCATGGCACGTTATCGAGAAATGACAGCAGCTTATTCTCCTTTTGCGATAAAATGGCAAAATCAACGCAAAGATACCTTTCAAAACACCAAAATCCTCCCCTTATGGCAAGGAAGTACAGCTCAGATTTGTGATTCTATTTGCCAAGTTGGCTTTAAATTTTTTGGGAAGCATCAGCTTATTCATGGAGAAGGGTCAGCGGGTCCTAGCACAGATGTTGGCTTTTTTGGAAGTGGGATTTATTTTACCAATAGTGCTCGTTATGCAGCAGATATCTATAGCGATGGCAACATGTTACTTGCTTGGGTTTCAATGAGGGAACCCTACCCTGTCGTAGCAGATAGACCGCATCCTCATAAACCTAAAGATATGCAAAAACTTGAGGGCTTGGGAGCTTACGAGAATTATAATGCTCATTATATCCCTGTTGTTTCAGTTAATCCTGGTGATGAAACATGTGCTGTTTATTATCCTTGCACCGAAGGGCAACAACCTGCATGGGATGAAATTGCTGTTTTTGAAAAGTCTCAAGCATTAGCGCGTTTTTGGATTGAACTGCAAGTAGCCCTTGTGAGGTCTCCATCTCAAAAAGCAGCAACTTTTGGAGAATTATTGGATAAAATTCTTAATCTTCTTGATAATCCTGAAGTTCAACAAGATGTAGCTTTATCAAGCCTATTAACAGGAAAAACAGAATTTTTATTTACTGTTGCAGATACAGCTCCTTTAGATGCTGAAAACTTGGCATTTTATGGAAAAATCAAAAGATTAATAGGGGATACAGGAAAAGTGCGAGCCGTGGTAGCAAAACAGCTTGGCCCTTCGTCTCCTCAAAAAGCTGCTGACGTATCTCCGCCAAAGCCAACTCCTAAAACTGCACCTCCAGTTGCAGTGATGATCCCTCAATCCCCAATAATACCCAGACCAGCAATTGCTTTTGGAGCAGCAGAATGGACGAAATACTTTGGAGATGTAGGAATTGAACCACCGATTACCCAAGAGATTGTAGAAACCTTAAAAAGTCCCTGTCCTTATTGGGGAGGAAAAAAGGTTGAAGATACCCACATGCTAATACTTATTCCTCAAACCATCAATGGAAGACCTTTTAATCTTAACCTCTTGCAAGACCTCATCAAAAGGCCTCAAGGAAGTGGGCATCCTACAAAATATCAATACTATTACGAAGGTGCTCAAAAAGAAATTGGAAATCAACCGCCCCCTTCTTCTTATTGGGCTTTGATTACAAAAGACGTATTACCCAACAGTCGAAACAAGAACTATTCTGAGCAGCAAGCTTTAATTAAAGGCCCCTACGCAATGCCAGGAGCCTTAGAAATAGCCACAGGCGTTCTCATGCACCATGCTCAAACTGGAGAGAGGCTTTACTCAGGTAGCCCTCAGACTTACACCAGGTGTCAAGAAACGCTTAGCAATGGATACCGCGTGGTGGTTGGTTCGTTTGGTTCCTCTGGGCTGGACCTCTACGACTTCCACGACGACGGCCGCCGCGACTGCCTCGGCTTGGGTGGTGTCCGGAAGTTCTAGCTTGGGGTTAGGTCATTGGTGAATTGGTCTATGGTAATGGGTCATTAAGCCCCCGTCAGGGGGCCTTGGTTAAAGCAGCTTGAAGAACCTAAGAGTGGTTGTTTATTCTATATAAA
>JAAUXW010119105.1_pt1 | contig 17137 bp, 19 predicted proteins | sample 7278141 | NCBI WGS metagenome assembly JAAUXW01 (sample SAMN14350115, study PRJNA611818) | marine sediment metagenome | isolation source: surface marine sediment (2.1m) | place: French Polynesia: Moorea | collected 2018-08
CTGTCCAGGATGTCGGTAATTCGAATCATAAAACCGCATCATACCAGGGCCGGTCATCTGACGGCGCTGAAGCCGACCGCCGCAACTTCGATCCTGAGCCGCGTCCTTCTTCGGGCCGGCGGCTAGTAGGCCTTGGCGAAAATTACCCGCTGGTCGCTGGTTTGTCCACAGTAGACGCAGCGCCCCTCTTCAGGGGGGGCATCCAGCGGGATGCACCGAATGGTGACATTCAAATCATCCTTGACCTGCTTTTCACAGGCGGCCTGCCCGCACCAGGGTGCCATGGCAAAACCGCCGTGGATTTCCGGTTTGACCGGATTCTGCGCGGTAAAAAACGTGCAGAAGGCCTCGCGTTCATCCACCTCGACCGTGTGAGCCTCGCGAAAATCAAGGGCCCGCCGGTAGAGATTGCTCTGAATTTCGTCCAGCAAGCCGGTGAAGTCCCTGACAAACTTGCCCGTGGGAATCGAGGCCCGCTCGCGGGCTTCCCGGTCCCGCCGGCCCACGAAGACGGCCTCCTTGTCGATATCCTTAGGGCCGATTTCAACCCGCACCGGAATGCCTTTCTTGATCCAGTCCCATCCCCGGGCACCGCCGATGTCCCGCTGGTCGATCTCCACCTGGACCGGATGCCCGTGGTAATGCTGACGGCGCAGGTCGGCGGCCAGGTTTTCCGTGTAGGTCATGACCCGGGCGCGATCCTCCGCGCTGCGGCTGATGGGCAGGAGCACCACATGGGCCGAGGCGATCCGCGGCGGCAACACCAGCCCGTTGTCGTCGCTGTGGGTCATGATCAGCCCCCCGATCAGGCGGGTCGAGGACCCCCAGGAGGTGGTCCAGGCATACTCCTCCTGTTCCTGGTCGTTTTGAAAACGAATTCCGGAGGCAACGGCAAAATTCTGGCCCAGAAAATGGGAAGTTCCCGCCTGAAGCGCCTTGCGATCCTGCATCATGGCCTCGATGCAGAGGGTGTCGACCGCGCCGGGGAACCGCTCCGATTCGGTCTTGCGCCCCCGGATAACCGGCATGGCCAGAAACGTTTCCGCGAAATCGGCATAGACCTCCAGCATCATCCGGGTGCGCTCGATGGCCTCTTCAGCGGTGGCGTGGGCCGTGTGCCCTTCCTGCCACAGGAACTCGCTGGTGCGCAGGAAAATGCGGGTACGCATCTCCCAACGCACGACGTTGGCCCACTGGTTGATGAGAATCGGAAGATCCCGGTAGCTCGAGACCCACTTGGCAAAAGAGTCCCCAATGATGGTCTCGGAGGTGGGTCGCACCACCAGCGGTTCGGTCAGGGGGCCCGCTGGCACGAGCCCGCCGTCGGTGGATTTCTCGAGGCGGTGATGGGTCACCACGGCGCACTCCTTGGCAAAACCCTCCACGTGTTCCGCTTCCTTTTCGAGAAACCCTAAGGGAATGAACAGCGGGAAATAAGCGTTTCGCACCCCGGTGGCCTTGAACATGTCGTCCATCCCGCGCATGATGTTCTCCCATAGGGCGTACCCCCAGGGCTTGATCACCATGCAGCCGCGCACCGGCGATTTCTCGGCCAGATCCGCGGCCTTGATCACCTGCTGATACCATTCCGGATAATCCTCTGTGCGCACAGGACGGATTGCGGTCTGTTGGTTCTTGGCCATGGGTATTCTTCTCCGTTCGCTTCCGATTACGGGGAATTCGAATCGTCCCGGGGGGGCCGATTATCCGGCGACGCCTCCGCGGCGTAGCGATCGATTTCGGTCAACAGCACCTCCACAAGCTCGCTCTCGGGAAACTTGCGCACCACCTCCCCTTTTTTGAATAAAATGCCGATCCCCTTGCCGCCGGCCACGCCGATATCTGCCTCCCGAGCCTCACCCGGCCCGTTGACCACGCAGCCCATGATCGCGATCTTGATCGGCAGCGCCAGGGTGTTGATCCGCGCCTCCACCTTTTCCACGATGTCAAACAGGTCGATCTGGGTACGCCCGCAGGTCGGGCAGGCGATCAGATCCGGCCCCCGCTGACGGATGCCCAGGGCCTTGAGGATTTCAAAGCCGACCCGGACTTCCTCGACCGGGTCGCGGGTCAGAGATACCCGCAGGGTGTCGCCGATGCCCTCGGCCAGCAGCATGCCGATGCCCAAAGCGGATTTGACGATACCGGTGTAGAGGGCGCCGGCCTCGGTCACGCCGATATGCAGGGGCAGATCGGTCTGCGCCGCCAGCAGCCGGTAGGCCGCCAGGGTGCGCGGTACGTCCGAGGCTTTGATGGACAGTTTGATGGCCTTGAAATCCATTGACTGCAGCAGGTCCACATGGCGCATGGCGCTGGCCACCATGGCCTCGGGGGTCACGCCCCCGTACTGGGCCAGAATATCCTTTTCCAGCGAGCCGCTGTTGACCCCCACGCGAATGGGCAGGCCGTGATCGCGCGCACAATCCACCACGGCCCGGATCTCGGCCGGGCCACCGATATTGCCGGGGTTGAGGCGCAGGGCGTCGGCACCGGCCCGGGCGGCCCGAATGGCCAGGCGGTGATCGAAATGGATATCGGCAATCAGCGGAATGGTGATCTGAGGTTTAATGCGGGCGATGGCGTCTGCGGCCGCCTCGTCAGGGACCGCCACACGGATGATTTCGCATCCGGCCGTTTCCAACCGCCGGATCTGGTCCACCGTGGCTGCTACATCTGCCGTGGGGGTGTTGGTCATGGACTGGACCGAAATCGGCGCATCACCGCCCACGGTTACCGGCCCGATCTGGATGGGAGCTGATTGTCTTCTTGTGACCTCAAGCGGCAATGTCATGAACGTGGCACACCATCTCTGCGGACATGGCCATCACCGCCCGCGCCGGGGGCATCCGCCGCCAGCCGCCTGCGGTGATGCAATCCTGTGGGAAGGAGAAATGTAACAGACCGATCCGGACCACGCAAGCAAAATGGACCCCGACCCGCTCTGATCCCAAGCCAACCAGTCACGCCGCCCGGTGGACGCCTGACCAGACGACGCCCCGGACCCTGAAGTGCTCAAGCCAGGCGGGCGAAAGGATTGAACTGCTTTTCGGTGCCGATGGCGGTCTCGGGACCGTGCCCGGTGTAGACCACGACCTGATCGCCCAGCGGGAAAAGCTTTTCGCGAATACTGCGGATGATCGTGTCGTAATCCCCTCCCGGGAAATCCGTTCGGCCGATCGAACCCTGGAAAAGGGTGTCGCCCACAAAGACGTGGCCGTCCACGTGCAGGGAGATACCGCCCGGAGTGTGTCCGGGGGTGTGCAGCACGGAAAGGGTCAGATGGCCGACTTGGACCTCGTCGCCTTCCTCCACCGTCCGGTCGGGCGGCGGTGAATTCTCCACCGACATGCCAAAGGCCCCGGCCATTTGATCGAGTTGGGTCAGCATGGGCGCATCGAGTGGATGAATGATCAGTTCAGCATCTGTCAAGCGTTTGATCTCCCGATTGGCCCCCACGTGGTCGAAATGGCCGTGCGTATTGATGATACGCGTTATCTTAAGCTCGGCGCGCTGTACCACATCCATGATGCGATCCGGGTCGGCACCTGGATCGATCACCGCCCCTTCACGGGATTCAGCACACCCAATCACAAAGCAGTTGGCCATTATGGGGCCGACGGCCAGTTTTTCAATGATCACAATCAACCTCCTGGCGGCTTTACGCCGTTTCCTGGTTTTCGCCCGGGGCATCGTCCCCACAGGGGGTCCCGTTCAATTCACCGCTTTCCAGCGCCTGGCGAACGCGGTCGAGGATGCCGTTGATGAAAGGGCCCGAGTCGTCGGTGCCGTATTGCTTACCGAGATCGATGGCCTCGTTGATGGAGACACTAAAGGGTATGTCCGCCAGCCAGAACATCTCGAAGACCGCCATGCGGATCACGTTGCGGTCGACCCGCGGCATCCGGAAGACCTTCCAGTTCTCGGAGTAGCGTTCGATGATCGTATCGATCGCCGCCCGGTGGGCAGTCACGCCCTGGACCAGCCGGTCCATGAATTCGCGCGCCTTGCGCGGCGGCGTGAAATTGTGATGGAACAGCGCCATGGCCTCTTCAGGATCACCCGGCCGGGTATCCAGGAAATAGAGCGCCTGCAATGCCAATTCACGCGCCTGTCGCCGTCTGCCCATGATCAGGCCTGATCCACCACGTCCACCAGATTGGCCATTTCGACGGCCGCCATGGCCGCACTCCACCCCTTGTTGCCGGCCTTGGTGCCGGCCCGCTCGATGGCCTGCTCGATCGTATCGGTTGTGATGATGCCGAAAATCACCGGGAGGTCGTTTTCCAGCCCGACCACAGCCACCCCTTTGGAGACCTCGGCGCTGACATAATCGAAATGGGGCGTAGAGCCGCGAATCACGGCCCCCAGGCAGATAATGGCATCATAGCGCCCCTTGGCGGCCATGCGTTTGGCCATAAACGGGATCTCGAAAGCCCCCGGCACCCGCACCAGATCGATATCCTCCTCACGGGCCCCGGAACGTACCAGGGCATCCAGCGCGCCACTGACCAGCTTTTCGGTAATAAAATCGTTGAAACGGCTCACAACGAGGGCAAACTTTTTTCCCTCGGCCAGCAGTTTGGCTTCCAGAATCCTCGGCATGGTTTTTCCCTTTCAATTTGCGATGAAACGAGGCCGTATCCGTCAGAATCCGCCGGCGGCCGTCGCGGCCGATCGGTCAGGGGGTGGCGTCGACGGTTTTGAGCATGTGGCCCATCTTCAGTTTTTTACAGTTCAGGTAGCAACGGTTGTATTCGTTGGGTTCGATCTCAATCGGCACCTGCTCCACGATGCTCAGCCCGTATCCTTCAAGCCCGACCATTTTCTTGGGGTTATTGGTCATCAGACGCATCTGGCGCACCCCCAGATCCACCAAGATCTGGGCCCCAATCCCGTAGTTGCGCATGTCCGACTTGAATCCCAGCTCCTCGTTGGCCTCCACCGTGTCAAGCCCCTGCTCCTGGAGGGCGTAGGCCTTGATCTTGTTCACCAACCCGATGCCGCGACCCTCCTGGCGAAGATAAAGCACGACGCCGGCGCCCTCGGCGTCGACTTTCTGCATGGCCCGGTGCAGTTGGTCGCCGCAGTCGCAGCGCATCGAGCCGAAGACATCCCCGGTCAGGCATTCCGAATGCACACGGACCAGAACGGGTTGTTCGGGCTTGACCTCGCCCTTGACCAGGGCGATGTGCGTCAGGTGGTCGACATCGTTTTCGTAGACTACAATCCGGAATTCACCGGCCACCGTGGGAATGACGGTTTCCGCCGCCCGCCGCACGAAGGATTCCTTGCGCATGCGGTATTCCACCAGGTCGGCAATGGTGACGATGCCGATGCCGTGCTTCTGGCTGAATTTCTCCAGCGAGGGCATGCGGGCCATGGTGCCGTCGTCATCCATGATTTCACAAATCACGCCGGACGGCCGCAGCCCAGCCAGACGGGCCAGGTCGACCGAGCCCTCGGTCTGACCGGTGCGCACCATGACCCCGCCCTTGCGCGCCCGCAGGGGGAAGATGTGACCCGGACGGACCAAATCGGTCGGTCTAGCGTTATCGCGCACGGCCGTCAGAATCGTCGTGGCGCGGTCGGCGGCCGAAATGCCGGTCGTCACGCCGCAGCGGGCCTCGATCGAAACGGTGAAGCCGGTCTCAAAGGGCGAGGTGTTGTGATCCACCATCAGCGGCAGATCGAGGTCGTCGACCTTGTCCGGCGTCAGCGACAGGCAGATCAATCCCCGGCCGTGGGTGGCCATGAAATTGATCGCTTCGGAGGAGACTTTTTCAGCAGCCATGCACAGATCCCCCTCGTTTTCGCGATCTTCGTCGTCCACGAGGATGACCATCTTGCCCTCACGGATATCTTTTATGGCCTCTTCGACAGTCAATAATGGCATCGGTCTTTCTTGCTCCTTCTTGCAATATGCAATCTTGTTGGGCTCCGTCAGAGAAAACCGGTCTTGTTGAGCAGGTTCATATCGATACCGCCGGCAGCTCCCCGCTCCCCGGCCGCATCGTCGGCCGCCGGTTTCGTAAACCGCTCCACGTACTTGCCGATCATATCCGTTTCGATGTTGACCCGGGCCCCTACCGCTTTGAATCCCACGGTGGTCAGCTTGGCGGTCAGGGGAATGATGCTCACCTGAAAGCTGCGCCGATCGCAGGCATTGACAGTTAGGCTGACACCGTCGACGGCGACCGACCCCTTGCGGATCAGGTAGCGGGTAACCACTGTGGGGGCGGTGATGGTGATCAGGATTGCGTTGCCGTATGTCTCGCGGTCCTGAATTGCCCCAACGGCGTCCACATGCCCACTCACGAGGTGGCCATCCAGACGATCGGACAGACGCAGGGCCCGTTCAAGATTGACGCGCTCGCCGGTTTTTGCTTCGCTGAATGTTGTGGTGGACATCGATTCGGGGGAGAGATCGACCTCGAAGCGTCGATCAGAAACGCTCACGGCCGTAAGGCAGGCCCCGTTCACGGCAATGCTGTCGCCGATCCGGGTTCGCTCCAGGGAGAAATCCGATTCCAGCATCATGCGACTGCCGGCGCCAGCGGGCCGGATGGCGCGAATGGTTCCCAGACCCTCTATGATGCCGGTAAACATGTTGCTTGTTGCCAACCCCTGGTGTTAAAGATCATATACGCCATGTGTTATCTGCAAATTGAAAAAATAAGGCGCTAAATACGGCTGTCAATCGAGGCCCGCGACCGGCCGGGTGGGCGCCGGATAAGCCTCCACCATCAGATCGTCATCGAAACGGTGGACGGCTTCAATGCGGACCGGGAGACTGTCCTGCATCAAGGCCGGTCCCTGGCCTCCGCAAATGGGAACGCCGTCGTCGCCGCCCAGCAGTTTGGGGGCGTAAAAAAGACAGAGCTTGTCCACGATACCGGCCCGCAAGGCCGAACCCGCCACCTGGCTGCCGCCCTCGATCAACAAGCTGGCCAGGCCCATTTCACCCAGTCGCCGCATGAGCCAGACGAGATCGATTCTTCCATCGTCCAGCGGCGCCGATAGTAGACGTCCACCCGAGGCCTGAACGGCCTCGCGTCTTTTTTCGGGGGTCCCCGGTCCGGTCACCACAATTGTGGCGGCTTCGGAGACCTGCCGCAAAACCTTGGCACCGGGATCGATGGAAAGCCTGGTGTCGAGAATGATGCGCGTGGGATCGACGCCGGCCCCACCCTCCAGCCGCGTGGTCAGGCTGGGATCGTCGGCCCGGACGGTGTTGATACCTACCATGATGCCAGCTGCTTCGTGGCGCATCTCATGGACGTGTCGTCGGGAGGCCTCTCCCGTGACCCACTGGGAATTGCCGCTGCGGGTGGCGATGCGGCCATCAAGGGTAGCGGCCGTTTTAAGGGTGACAAAGGGTCGCTGGTTTAGAATATAATGATTGAAGGCCTCGTTGAGACGGAGGGCTTCAGCCTCGCACACACCCGACGTGACCGTCAGGCCCTGCCCCTGTAGCCAGGCATTCCCGCCCCCGGTAACACCGGGATTAAGGTCACGCGTGGCCACCACCACCCGGCGGATGCCGGCCGCCATTATCCGCCGGGTGCAAGGGGGTGTCTGACCAGTGTGGTTGCAGGGTTCCAGGGTGACGTAAAGCGTGGCCCCGTGCGCCGCATGGCCGGCGGCATCCAGGGCATTCACCTCCGCGTGGGGGCCACCATAGGATTTATGCCAGCCCCGGCCGACCACCCGGCCCGCCTGCACCACCACGGCACCGACCAAGGGATTGGGCAATGTGCGTCCACGGCCCCTGGCCGCCAGTGCCAGGGCCATCTGCATATAAAATCGATCTCGCATGTTTCGGGATTGGATGGTCGCCGAACCGACCATCCCTTCAGCGGTTACTCAGGAGACTCTTTAACTCGGAGACGAAATCATTGACATCCTTGAATTCGCGATAGACGGAAGCAAAGCGGACATAGGCCACATCATCGAGGGCATGCAGCTTGACCATGATCTTTTCACCCAGCACCGAGGATGGAATTTCCTTCTCACCGGTCTCGCCCAGGTCACGCTCTAACTCGTCCAGGAAGTTATCGATCATATTGATGCTGATATTTCGTTTTTCGCAGGCTTTCTGGATGCCGGCACGCACCTTGTCGCGCGAGAAAACCTCTCGGCGCCCGTCCTTCTTGATGATCATGATCGGGATTTTCTCGATGTGTTCATAGGTCGTAAAACGCCGGCCGCAGACCAGACACTCGCGCCGGCGCCGGATTTCGTTGCCGTCCTTGCTCAAGCGCGAATCGATGACTTTATTGTCGGTCTCTTTGCAGAAAGGGCATTTCATTCGTTGTCCTCCCGATTGTCACCGGTGAATCGTATCAGCGCAACGCCCGCTTCCTCCAGCATCTCGATGGCCATGGGATCGGCATAACCGGAGGCGTAAATGATTTCCTTGAGCCCGGCGTTGATGATCATTTTCGCGCAGATGGAGCAGGGTTGGGTGGTACAGTACAGGGTGGCCCCTTTGATGGACACGCCGTAGTAGGCCGCCTGAATGATGGCGTTCTGTTCGGCGTGAATCCCCCGGCACAGTTCGTGGCGCTGGCCGGAGGGCACCTTCATTTGCTCACGCAGGCATCCCACCTCCCGACAATGACGGATATGGCTGGGCGCACCGTTATAGCCGGTGGAAAGGATCCTTTTGTCCTTGACGATGATGGCGCCCACGGCCCGCCGCAGGCAGGTGGTGCGTTTGGCCACCAGGGCCGTGATATCCATAAAGTAGGTTTCCCAGGAAGGACGATCGTCGGCCGCGGGAGGCATCAGGGGCTGTATCATATCGGTCTCGAAAGCGGCCATGCTCAGTTGCTCATCTCCTGGTATATCTCGGCGTAAAGCGGAAAGGTGCGACAGAGCGCCCGCACCTCGTCGCCGGCGGAGGCCAGCAGGGCTTCGTCTTCGGGGTTGGAGAGCACGGTATGGATCAGGCGGGCAATGGTCTCCATTTCTTCGGACCCCATGCCACGCGTGGTAATCGCCGGCGTTCCCAGGCGAATGCCGCTGGTGACGGCCGGGCCGCGTTTGTCATTGGGGATCGTATTCTTGTTTACGGTCAGGCCGGCCCGCCCCAGAAGATCTTCCGCTTCACGGCCGGTGATCCCCAGATTGGTTAGATCGATCAACATCAGATGGTTGTCCGTACCGCCGGTAACCAGTTGGATGCCGCGTGCCATCAGGGCCTGTGCGAGCACTTGGGCATTGGCGACCACCGCTTTCTGGTAGCGGCCGAAGGCATCCCCCAGAGCTTCCTTGAACGCCACCGCCTTGGCGGCGATGACGTGCATCAGAGGGCCGCCCTGGATGCCGGGAAAGATCTCCTTGTTGAGCCGCGGTCCGAAATCCATACGGGAGAGAATGATGCCGCCGCGTGGACCGCGAAGGGTCTTATGGGTTGTCGAGGTTACGATGTCAGCATGGGCAACGGGGGACGGGTGCAGACCGGCGGCCACCAGTCCGGCAATATGGGCCATATCAACCATGAGGCGAGCGCCGACTGCTCGGGCCGTCCGGGCAAAGGCCTCAAAATCGATGATCCGCGGGTAGGCGCTGGCACCGCACACGATCAGCTTGGGGCGGATCGCGTGGGCCAGGCGATCGAGGGCCTCGTAGTCGATGCGGCCGCTCTCGCGATCGACCCCGTAGTGATGAAAATCAAACAAACGCCCGGAGAAACTGACCGGACTGCCGTGGGTGAGATGGCCACCATGGGCGAGGTTCATGCCCAGAACGCGGTCGCCCGGTTTAAGCAGCGCAAAATAGACGGCCATATTGGCCTGGGAGCCGGAGTGGGGTTGGACATTGACATACTCCGCACCGAATAGGGCCGCTGCGCGCTCGATGGCCAGCTTTTCGGCCACGTCCACATATTCACACCCGCCGTAGTAGCGTTTGTCCGGGTAGCCTTCGGCATATTTGTTCGTGAGCACACTACCCTGGGCTTCCATGACGGCCCGGCTGGCGATATTCTCGGAGGCTATCAGTTCGAGGTTGTCTTCCTGACGCGCCCACTCCCGCTTTACTGCGCGGGCGATGGAAGGATCAACGGCATGCAAATGTTTCAGTTCCACTATGACTCCCGTTGCACGAGCGCTGCCCGTTGCTGCGCTCGCGATTATCGAAGGGCCGGCGGCCCGGATTATACCCCCTGATCGAACTGCTCCAGGCGTTTCTGATGCCGGCCGCCTTCAAACGGTGTATCCAGCCAGGCCTTGACGATCTCGGCCGCCAGGATATCACCGGTGACACGACCCCCCAGAACGAGGATATTGGCATCGTTGTGCCGGCGGGCCATGATGGCCCCGAACATATCATGGCACAGGGCCGCGCGTACGCCCGGAAAACGGTTGGCCACCATCGACATGCCCAGGCCGGTGCCGCACAGGAGTATCCCGCGCGGGAAGCGACCATCTGATATCTGAGCGGCCACCTGTTTGCCAAAGTCCGGATAGTTTACCGACACCGTACCGCTCGTGCCGACATCCTCGACCTGAATACCGAGATCCCGTAGAATGGTTTTGATCTTCTCTTTGAGTTCGAAAGCGGCATGATCGCAGCCGATGATGACGGGTGCCTTTGGATCGCTCATAAGATGCCTCGCTCGGGCCAGGGGCGCGCGCGCCGATTGCGGAACGGTCTCCGGGAGAAGGCGGCATCAGAGGCCGGGCCACCTGGGCGTCAGCCCCTGTCGGCCGGAGAATCCCATATCTCAAGTGAGTTAGCTTCTAATACAACCATCCGGTTTTTCGCAAGTAAAATCACCTGCCCCCTCTCCTTCGGCCATTGACCGGCGGCGGGCTACGCCGGCGGCGGTAGTTGGCTGATCACAGCGACGGCGCCATCGCAGCCATGTCGGATGAAGGCCGGTGTGTCGGTCAATCGAGCCGATGGAGGGGGTGTGCCGGGAAAGGCAAACGACCGATAGCCAGCCGGCCGTGAAAGATGGGCATCCGCGCGAGGGAACAACGATGGCATGCCGGGGAAATCGAATTCCCCGGCATGGGGCGGAACATCGACCTCCGGCAGTCTACAGCCGCCGGATTTTATTGGAAGTGGTTTCAATACCCCTTCTTACGCCCAAAAGCTGTGTTGTAGGCTTCTGCAAAATGCTCACATATCCCTCAATATGCTCCGCTTTTTCTTTAGCATCCGCCTTGCGCTTGAGCGCGATCAAATGTTTTGAAACCACTTCTAGTGCGTATTGATATAGGCAATGGCATCTTTGACCGACAGAATCTTTTCCTGATCCTCATCGGGGATTTCCATGTCGAACTCTTCTTCCATGGTCATGATCAGTTCGACCAGGTCGAGGGAATCCGCCCCCAGATCGTCGACAAACTTCGCTTCCGGCACCACCTCGGAAGGATCGACATTCAACTTCTCGGCAATTAGCTTTTTGACCTTATCTTCAACCGACATTTTCTCCTCCTTCGATATCAGCATTCGTGGGAAACGAACAGGCGCATCCGCCCCAGCTTACGCAGCCGGCTGTCGCTGCCCCCCTGTGGGGCACGTTCCAGGACGGCGGGCGCTGCGGGGCGATGCACGCCGAAACGTTGACAGGTTATTCCTCTTCGGTGTCAATAAGGTTGCGGCCGCGGTAAGTGCCGCAGTTCATGCAGACGTGATGCGGGCGTTTGGGCTCGCCACACTGGGCACAGGTGGTCAGATTGGGACCGGCCGTCTTTTTATGCGTGCGTCGCATATCCCGTTTTGACTTGGATGTTTTGCGCTTGGGAACAGCCATAAGCAATCTCCTAACTTATTGGTATTATATAAAAATTACATGATCAGGCGACAATTTAATTTAAACTGTGTTAAGTAATTGATCAACGGCCAAATGTCAAGTGAATTTGATTTGAATCCAGCGTGCCTTTGTTGTCCCCCTCCCGGCGATATGGTATGAGGGACTGTTGTACACGAGGCGCGGTGATCATAAACAGCCTCCGGCGAACGGCAACGCAAGCTTTAATCAGGAGAATCTCCCATGGATCCGGTCATTACCCGATTCCCGCCAAGCCCTACCGGTTTTCTGCATCTGGGCGGCGCCCGTACGGCCCTGTTCAACTGGCTTTATGCCCGTCACACGGGGGGGCGTTTTGTGTTGCGTTTTGAAGACACGGACGTCGAACGCTCCACCCGGCAGTCGGTCGACGCTATTCTCGATTCAATGAACTGGCTGGGTATCGACTGGGATGAAGGCCCCCATTTTCAATCCGAACGTCTACCGATCTACCGCGAGCACCTGCAGAAGCTGCTGGATACGGATCAGGCCTACTACTGTACTTGCTCGCCGGAAGACATTGAAGCCATGCGTCAGGAGGCGATGGCCCGAGGTGGCAAACCCCGTTACGATGGGCGCTGCCGGGACCGTCAGCTGCCGCCCACAGATAACGCCGTCATTCGCTTCAAAGCCCCTCAGATCGGCACCACCGTGGTGGATGACAGGGTCAAGGGGCCCATCGCCTTCCAGAACAGCGAACTGGACGATTTCATCATCTGCCGCAGCGACGGCATGCCCATGTACAATCTGGCCGTGGTGGTCGATGACATCACCATGCGCATCAGCACCATCATCCGTGGCGATGATCACGTCAACAACACACCCAAACAGATCCTTCTGTATAAGGCTCTCGGGGCGCCATTGCCGGTCTTCGCCCATGTTCCCATGGTGCTGGGCCCTGACCGCTCCCGGCTGAGCAAACGCCACGGGGCCATGTCCGTGACCGAATATCGCGATATGGGCTACCTGCCGGATGCCATGCTTAACTACCTTGTGCGCCTGGGCTGGTCCTACGGTGATCAGGAATTCTTCACACGCCAGGACCTGATCGCAAAGTTCTCGTTGGAGAATATCGGCAAATCGGCCGGCATCTTCGATCCGGCCAAACTGCTGGCCCTGAACGCGGAGCACGTGCGGGAAGCCGACGCCGGTCGTCTCGTGGCGCCGCTCTTGCCGCTTCTGGACGCGCATGACGTCGCCGCTGCCGATCACCGGCAACTGTGCGACGCCATCGCGACGCTGCAGTCCCGCAGCAAGACGCTGGTGGAGATGGCCGAAGGTGCACTCTTCTACTTCCGGAGCCCGATCGTCTACGAAGAAAAAGCCGCCGCCAAATTCCTGAAGCCCTCGGCCCTCGAGCCGCTGCGCTACCTGACAGACCGACTGGCCCAGCTTGATACCTTCGATAACGACCAAATCGAAGGCGCCTTTGGGCAGACCATGGAAACCACAGGACTCAAGCTCGGCAAAATCGCCCAACCGGTGCGCGTGGCCCTGTCGGGCAAGACCGTCAGCCCCGGCATTTTCGAAATCATCCGCGTGCTCGGTCAGGACGAGACGCTGAAGCGCATGCACCAAGCGCTGGCTTTCATGGAAAGACGTCAAGCCGCCCAGGCCTAACCCTCACCGCCAGGCGGCGGCGAAGGTCCGTTGGCCAAAAAACCGTTGACGCCCCGGGCCTTTTTGTATAATGATGCCCTTCTGATCATGCTGGGGGATCGTCCAATGGCAGGACTACGGACTCTGACTCCGTCAATCCAGGTTCGAATCCTGGTCCCTCAGCCACGCTGATAGCAAGGAGGGGCGGTTAAACCGCAACCTCCTTTTTTTATAGTGGAGACATTCCCGCCATGACCGCAAAACCCGAAACGCCCTCCAACTTCATTCGCGAAATCATCAAAGCCGACCTAGCAACCGGGAAGCACGACCGCGTCATGACGCGCTTCCCGCCGGAGCCCAACGGCTACCTGCACATCGGGCATGCCAAGTCCATCTGCCTCAATTTCGGCATTGCCCGGGACTTCGGCGGGGTATGCAACCTACGCTTCGATGACACCAACCCGGCCAAGGAAGAGGTCGAATACGTCGAGGCCATCAAGGAAGACGTTCGCTGGCTGGGCTTCGACTGGGAAGACCGAGAATATTATGCTTCCGATTATTTTGAACGGCTGTATGGCTACGCCGTTCAGCTCATCAAGGCCGGCAAGGCCTACGTGGACAGCCAGAGTGCCGAAGAAATCCGCGCCCGTCGCGGCACCCTGACGGAAGCCGGGCAGAACAGCCCTGACCGCGATCGCCCGGTGGCGGAAAACCTGGACTTGTTTGCGCGCATGCGGACCGGTGAATTCGAAGACGGCGCCCACGTGCTGCGGGCCAAGATCGATATGGCCGCCCCCAACATCAACCTGCGTGATCCAACCCTTTACCGGATCCGGCGGGTGGCCCACCATCGCACCGGCGACGATTGGTGCATCTATCCCATGTACGACTTCGCCCACGGCCTCTCGGATTCCATTGAAGGCGTGACCCACTCCGTCTGCACCCTGGAATTCGAAAACAACCGGCCGCTCTATGACTGGTTTCTGGACAACCTGCCCGTCGAGAGCCGGCCCCGTCAGTATGAATTTGCCCGGCTCAATTTGAGCTACACCGTGATGAGCAAGCGCAAACTGCTCCGCCTCGTTCAGGAGGGCCTGGTGGATGGCTGGGACGACCCGCGCATGCCGACTATTTCGGGGCTGCGCCGCCGGGGTTACACCTCCGAGGCCATCCGCAATTTCTGCGAGCGCATTGGGGTGGCCAAACGTGACAGCATGGTGGACATCGCACTCCTGGAATACAGTCTGCGGGATGACCTCAATGACCGCGCCCCACGATTCATGGGTGTTCTCAACCCGCTGCGGGTCGTTATCGAAAACTACCCCGAAGATCACAGCGAAGAACTCGAGGCCCGCAATCACCCCACGGACCCGGCGTTCGGGACCCGCAAGGTCCCCTTTTCCCGTGTGCTTTACATCGAACAGGACGACTTCCGGGAAGATCCGCCCAAGAAGTTCTTCCGCCTGACGCCCGGCCGGGAAGTGCGCCTGCGATATGCCTACTTCATCACCTGCACCGATGTCATCAAGAACGCGGCGGGCGAAGTCGTGGAACTACGCTGCACCTACGATCCGGCCACCCGCGGCGGGAACGCACCGGACGGCCGCAAGGTCAAATCGACCATCCACTGGGTGTCGGCCGCGCATGCCGCCCCGGCCGAGGTGCGCCTCTACGACCGGCTCTTCTCCGAAGCCGATCCGGAGGCCAGCGGGGAAGGGGATTTCAAGGCCTGCCTCAACCCGGCTTCGCTCACGCGACTCACCGACTGCCAGCTCGAACCGGCCCTGATCCAAATCCCGCCGGGGGATGTGGTCCAGTTCGAGCGCCTCGGCTATTTTTGCGTGGATACCAGGGATTCAACCCCGCAACTACCGGTCTTCAACCGCACGGTCACCCTGCGGGACCCCTGGGCCAAGATCGACAAACAACTCAAAGCCAAAGGCATTATCGCATGACGCCCTACGAACTGGCCGCAAGCCTGTATCGCGAAATCTCCCCGGTCGCCCCCAGACTGGCGGCCGCCTTGAACCGGGCCCTGCTTGAAATCGGTGAAGGATCGATCCTGGTGGGATTGCCCGCCGGCATGGGTGCCGGGGACGAGGTGACGTTTAGCGAACGTGAAACCCTTAAGGTGGACAAGGAGGCCGCAGCCGGCGTCCTGGCCCGGATCACCCAGGCCCTGCAACTGCTCGAAGGGCACTCCAGCTGGCAGGTCTTGATCGACCGCAGGGGGGACGCCCCCTCCGGTCAGTTGGATCTTAAGTATACCCTCTTTCGTCCGAAGGTGCCGTGATCACCGGGCAGGCTTGCCACCTCGCGCCGTGGTCGAGACAACCCCGCTAGAAAAACAAAACGCCCGCATACCCCACGAAACTGTCCCCCGGACTCTTGTCATGACTGGTGGCATACGCCCGCAGATGACCTTCACGCGCCCCCAAGCCAATGGCTGCCTCGACGCAGGCCGCGGCCGCACCGGCGCAGCAGGCATTCTGGCGGCGCAGGGCTTCATCGATGACGCGCCCCGGCGCCAGCGCCAGCAGGGCCTCGATAAAGCGCCGATCATTTTCCTCACGCACCCATTTGACGGCCGTCTCGCCGCGCCCCTGCCCGGTAAAGGCATAGTTGGGGCCGTAATGGGTCAGGTCGGTGGAACCGATGATCTTGATGCGTCGGTCATGCTCCCGGGCGTAAGTCACCACCGCATCGGCGATGCGGAGGGCTTCGGACGAGGGCGGCACGCCAATGGGGACAATCGGGACGGGTCCAAAGAAATGGCGGATGAACGGCAACTGCAGTTCAATGGTATTATCCCGGTTGGGAGTGCGGGGTGATTCGATCTCAAAGTCAAACTGCCCGGCCAGATCGCGGGCCAGGTCTTCCGCGATGGGCAAGTCACCCAAGGGTGTGCGCCAGGCCCCTTCGGTCATGATCACCGGTGAAGCGGTCGGGTGCATGTGCATCCCGAAAATGACCAGAATTTCGGGCGGGGGGTCGTCCTGAAGGAGTCCAAGCACGTGACAGGCCAGGCTGCCGGAAAAAAACCAGCCGGCGTGGGGCACGATCCCGGCCAGCGGCGGCCGGGGCAGGCCCGTCAGCGGTCGCTCCTCCAGAAAGGTCTCGATTTGGCTTCTACAACCGGCGGCGGTATCCGGGTACCAGCTACCGGCAAAGGCGGGTTGACGGGCTTCCATGGCGTCCTCCTGATGTGGGTATATGGTCAAATATAAAAATGTGATCCGGTGAAGTCAAAGCGTCTCAAAATTTTTGCAATTGCCAAAACGGGTGTGCTATAGATTCCGCTTTAACGCGAAAGAGGCCGATGGGCGCTCGCATACGACCACTAATCAACCGAAAGCAGACGATGGAGCGGCACATGTTCAAAGTGATGATTCGGGACAACATGGCATCGGTGGCCCGGGAAATTCTCGAGGCGACGGGCAAGATTGAAGTGGTGGAAGATTTCGACAAGACCACCAATGCGCCGGAACGTCTGGCGGAGATCATCGGCGATTTTCACGGTCTGGCGCTGCGCTCCGGGACCAAGGTCGACGAAACGGTGCTCGCGGCGGCCGGCAACTTGAAAGCCATCGGCCGCGCCGGTATCGGGGTGGACAATATCGATGTCAAGGCCGCCACCGACAAGGGGGTTGTGGTCATGAACGCCCCAGGGGGCAACACCGTGACCACGGGCGAACATGCCATCTCGCTGCTCCTGGCCCTGGCGCGCAACATCCC
>JAAUXW010213435.1_pt1 | contig 17102 bp, 14 predicted proteins | sample 7278141 | NCBI WGS metagenome assembly JAAUXW01 (sample SAMN14350115, study PRJNA611818) | marine sediment metagenome | isolation source: surface marine sediment (2.1m) | place: French Polynesia: Moorea | collected 2018-08
CGAGATCGCAGCCCTGGAGACCAGGCTGGCGGACGACGGCATCGAGGGAGCCCTCGACGACATGGCTGTGGACCGTGGAGCCACCGGACGGCAGACCGCCGAGCAGCAGCTCACACAGGCCCGCCGCAACCGGGAACAGCTCACTGCTGCTCGGCGTGAGGCCATTGACGAGCTGGAAAAGCTCCAGTCCAAGATCGAGGCTGAGGTCGGCCGCATCCCGGATCACACCGAGCTGGCCGAGATCATCACCGAGATGTACGAGGATTTCAACCGCAACCACATCGTTCCCCGCTGGTCCAAGGAGATCAAGGCCCGTCCTGAGATCCTGGACGCCGACAAGGGCATCGTCAAGTGGGAGGAGCTCCAGAAGGTTAGCATGTGGTCCCGGCGCCACCGTAACGCCGCACAGGCTGCACCCGACACCGGCTTCTTCCCGGAGACCCTGATCGAGCAGGCCAAGGAGCTCGGCATTGAGAACCCCGAGCGCCTCCAGCGGCTGTACCGTCAGGTCAATGGCATCGCCGAGACCAAGATGGGTCTCAACCTGCCTATGTCCACGCTGGACATGATCGCCGCCTCGACCTTCTCGGGGTCGAAGTGGATCAAGTGGAATCAGCACATGACCATGGAAGCCATCCGCACCGGCTCCCTCGCTACCCTGAAGGTCTGGATGATCGACAAGGTGCTCCGTCCCGCCACCGCCGCAACGGTGTCCGTGGACGAGCTTCTGCGTATCTTCCACAAGGGCGGCAAGTGGGCAGTGGATCGCTACATCCAGGACCGGCTCCTGTTTGCCAACGCCCGTATGCAGAACCGCCTCCACGGTGGGAGCTTCTTCGAGCGTCAGGCTGTTCGCAAGGGCTCCCAGTACTCGCCTCGGGTACAGGAGCGGATGCGCCAGCTGGACGAGTACACCACCAAGATGCGTGAGTGGGAGCGCATGTGGTACGACGACTTCGGCATCGGCTGGTCCGACATCTTCCCAGATCACCCCGACTACCTCGACGCAGCCAAGCAGTGGACCGCCAACATGATGCAGCAGTCCGGGTTCCGTGCGTTCCTCCGTGGGCGTGACGACTTCCGTGACTGGTTCTTCTCTCGGGACGGTGCGCACATCCGCAACGGTACCGTGATGGACATCCAGAACGGCCGCACCTACCCGCTCGCCGACTGGGAGAAGGCCTACGACGGCTGGTCCGTGATGTTCGACGAGATCATCATGGCCGAGTCCAAGGCCAAGGGCACCTACGACGAGGTCGTTGAGATGTGGCGGGACACCGCCCGTCAGATCGACGCTCGTGGAGGCAAGCCCGTCGACATGCCCGAGGCTGTCTACCAGAACCTCGGCGCAGTCCGTGGCGTCCAGAAGCACACCAAGCACAAGTTCAACCCGATGCGGGGCACCGACGCATTCTTCGATCGGTTCTTCCTCGACCCTGTGCAGTACAGGCGAGGGTTCGTGGCCGACATGGTCGCTCAGCAGGAGAAGGCTCGTCTCCACGCTCTCTACAAGAGCCAGGGGCTGCGCATCGTCAGCGACTTCGAGATGGAGAACGTCCTGAATCTGAAGGGCCTCCAGGGCCTGACTGGCTCGGGCTCGGGTGTCCGTCACCTGATCCACAGGGAGGCCCTGTCACAGGGCATCATTCCGCAGAGTTACATCGATGAGCTGGTGCAACGTCATGTCAACGCAGAGATGGACCACATGCTGTACGTCGCCGAACGGGGTAGCCGTGCGGGACAAGCTGTACGGCAGATCTTCCCGTTCGGGAAGCCGTTCGCTGACATGGCTGCCTTCTGGGGTCGTGAGATGCTCCGGCGCCCGCACTACCGCAGCCAGTTCATGGAGCAGAACGTGGTCGACAAGGTCGCCAACCTGGGCGAGCACTTCGGTGCGCTCCGGGCCACCTCCGCTCTGGCCAACATCAACCCCCGCACCCCGGCGCTCATCAGCCGTATCGCAGCCACCGACTTCACCATCGACCGTGGCTGGGACGGCGGTCTGTTCTCAGACCTGGAGTCGGACGCTCGGGTCGGGCTCATCCCCGGCACTGAGTCCACCGACCTGTCGCCGCTGCTGTTCCTCCCCACCGAGGGCGAGAACGTCTTCTACTCCACCATCCCCGGTGTCGGGTACTTCCCCATGTGGATGCTCGACCGGGTCATGGCGTGGCAGGCGGGCAACCCCGAGGAGGACCCAGAGCGGTACCGTGAGGTCGTTGACAAGTGGGGCCAGTTTATCGCAGGCGCACACTTCGGAAGCCCAGACATGGGTCTCTCCGCTGTGCAGCGTGTCCTCGGTGGTGGTACCCTCAGCACCCTGTTCGCAGGAGCGCTGGACATTGACGCTGCCATCGGTGGCGGCGGGCACCCGTACTGGAACACGGCTATGGGTCAGCCAGACCGTGAGATCGACCGCTCCCGTGTCGCCTCCTCACTCCTCGCCAACCCCGACGAGTGGACCGAGCTGTTCACGCTGACGTCCGCTGAGGACATCAATGGCTTCATCCACGACCTGGCACGAGAGGCTGACCGGCAGGCAGCCATCGGTAACCTCGTGGAGCAGGGAAGCCGCTGGGCGCTGCCGACACAGAACAAGTACTCCGGTGACCTGGACACGATCTGGGACGTCTGGGTCGACGTGGCCCTCACCGACGAGCGGCTCATCGGCTACAACACAGACTACGACGACGACACGGCCACCCCCGAGCAGCGGCTCGACTTCGCTCGCAGGGTGCGGAGCCGCTTCTTCGACCTGTCCCAGGCCAGCCGGGATGCGCTGATCGCAGCGAATCCGTCTCTGGCCGTCAACCTGGTCTCCTCGTGGGAGTGGACCGACGAGGCCGAGTCAGCTGGTATCGCCGAGGGCATCCCCTACCGTACCGACGGCTCCCCCGAGGGGCTGGACCGGCACTGGCTCTACATCCGTGAGGGCTACATCCGGCCACTCGCTCCCGAGGAGCGCATCCGTCGTGTCATCGGCCTGGTGCTCAACTCGCAAGAGTCCACCGCCAAGGGGGTCTACACCTCCGTGGCCGTGAACTGGAACGAGTTCCAGTGGGAGAACATGATGAGTGACCGTGACCGAGCCATCGTCGAGATGCTCTACAACGATCACACCGACGAGTGGACCAAGGTCGGCATCGAGAGCCCGCAAGAGCTGTGGCGCTCGTGGGGCACCTACGAGGCACAGGCCGAGGAGCTGTTCGCTGAGGCCCAGGGCATCCCTGCGGTCAGAGGCGTGTCCCGCAAGAAGGACGACATTACCCCGTTCGACATGATCCGCACCGAGCTCATCAAGATTGACACCAAGCCCTGGTCCGAGACCTGGGTCGGCACTGACCTGGAGGGTGGTCCCTCGGACCGCATGGCGACCCTGCCCATCGGCGAGTTCGCTGAGTTCTTGTACGACGACATCGTGCGTGAGCAGGCCGACGCCGCTGGCATCAACCTCGAAGCTGTCCTCACCGGCAACGACCTATGGCTGGCAGCCCAGCAGCGTGTTGTGGAGATCCCACGGACCCTTCAGCTCCAGGTGGACCCGGCGTACCAGTCGTATGTCGGCTCCCGTACGGCCATTGGCCGGGCAGTGGACGACAACCTCCGCAGCATCAAGGACGACCGGCGCTTCGCCGAGGACTACCGCAAGGAGGTAGACAACTTCATCGAGTTCGAGAAGAACATGGACGACCGCTACCGTGAGGCTCCGCTGGGCATCCCGCCCTCGGAGAAGCTCAGGGTGCAGCAGGAGTTTATGAAGCTCATGCTCGGGGCTGAGGGCACGACCCTCATCGACTTCGAGCAGCTCTGGACCCTCGGCTTCGAGCGCAAGTACGGCACGCTGGGCTGGACCCCGGACGACCCCGCCACTCCTTACACGGAGGACGGGCAGACCGCCCCTGGTGCCTGGCAGCCCTACATCCTCGACATCGTGGACGGCGACTCGATCAAGGTCCGCAAGTCTCCGCATGGAGAGACCCACGAGATCCGTCTCCTGGGTGTCCGTGCCCGAGACTACGGCATCGATGACGAGGGCGCCCGTGAGGACAAGGACCGCCTGTGGGACGCCCTTCAGCAGGCGATCGAAAATGATGATATGATTTGGCTTGTGAGAGAACCAGACAAGTACGGCAATGTGGATATGTTCGGACGTGAGCTGGCCTGGCTCTGGATCGGCGACACCCCCTTCTACTTCCCAGAAGAGATGCTCCCGGACAGGGACCCGACAGGGCCTGATTTCGTAGACCCCTTCGGAGGTGACCAGTAATGGACGAAGCATATATCGAGTACATCAGCAACGGCGGCACGCTCTCCCAGGCTGACTGGGAGACTGCTGGCCGTCCTAGTGGCCTTGACGAGGAAGAGGCCAGTGAGGAAGAGGGTCCGCAATTCCCACGGCTGGAGGACGACCCTGCGTTCGGCTCTCTCGACTCAATGTTCGGGTCCCTCTCTCGCCTGCTTGGGATCAACCTGACCACCATCTCGATGGAGCGGGGCTGGGACCCCGACTCAGCGTTCGGCGAGTTCACCCAGATCTACGACTCCCCGGCGTTTGCCTCGTGGGTAGAGGACTACATCTGGCGGCGCTACGACGCCGTTAAGGACGAGGGTTGGGCTCGTGCCCTGGGCGACCAGGAGCTCTACAACCAGTTCGGTCCCGGCTACTTCGCCTCCATGGAGGGACAGCAGGAGCTGGCCCAGGCAGCGTGGAGCTGGATTGGCGCTCGCTCCAGCATGAACCTCGGGGACTACCCCGGAGCTCGTGAGGTTTCCCGGCGCTCCGGCAGTGGCTCCCGTGGCCGCACCTCCCTCACCCCCCAGGAGATCCGCAACCAGTTCGATGTTGATCAGCTCACAGAGATGGTTAATGGTATCTGGCGCAACATGCTCCTCATTGACAACCCCAAGGCCAGGGACATTGCCAAGGCCTACGTCGAGGAGGTTGTCAAGACCAAGGGTGAGAAGCAGATCGACTTTGAAACCTTCGTCCGCAAGCGTGCTAAGAACACCAAGCGGTACGCCAACATCTTCCCGGCTGAGCTCCCCGACGGTATGACCGAGGAGGAGTACATCGGCCAGTATGCGGCAGCCGCCTCCACTGTGGCACGTCCCGAGGACACCGCCCGGATCGCTATCCAGGGCGCACAGCTGGGCTCATCCCAGCAGCAGTTTGCCGGGCGCCTCGCCCGAGAGTCCCGTCAGCAGGGCTCGACCCCGTTCATGCAGTCGTTCGGGCGTAGGCTCGGCGCACTCTCAGGAGTGCTGAAAGGATAACCATGCCAGAGCCATTTGCACCAGGAGACACAGATCACGGAGATCTCGGCGACGACGTAGTCCCGCCCACCATGGCAGGGGCTGACGTCAGTGCGCTGCTTGCGCTCATCCCAGACGGAGATGAGTACAATGCTCTGCGTGCCACCATCGAGCGCATCGGTCAGATGTTCCCCGGCGAGGTGCCGGAGATCACAGCTGGTCGTGTGCAGGGGTGGGTTGACGAGATCGCTACCGGCTCCGGCCGAGGGCGTGATGCTGACCAGATCCGTGACGACATCTTCCGCTACGTCGTTGGCGTGGACACCATCATGCAAGTCCTCGGTGTTGACGAGGAGACGGCCAACCAGCTGATCCTCGGCGGCAACGACGGCGGCATCAACTTCTCCGACCTGGAGCTGGGCGGGGACGGCACCTACCAGCCCCCCGGCCCAGGCCCCACCGGGGACGACCCGGAGATCGAGGGCGAGGAGGACCTCCGCATCCTCGACAGCCCCACCCTGGAGTGGTTCCGTGACCCCAGTACCGGGCTGTTCTACGCCTCCTATGGCGTCCCCGACTCAGACTTCCGTCTCGTATTCGAGGCCACCACTGAGGAGATGGATAGGATCTTCGGTGAGGGCGTTCGCCCCACCGTCACCGACACCTCCTTCTCTGAGCTGATCGGTGACCCTGATGTCTTCTTTGGACAATCTATTGTGGAAATGGCCGGAGAGGGCAACTTTGAGGAGGAGTTCCGGCGCCAGCTGACCCTCGGTCTTGAGAACGGACGCCTCCCCCACTGGGCCGAGGACTCCACCGAGATCATGGCCCTCGTGTTCATCGCCGAATCCGAAGGTAAGAGTGACGAGTGGCTCCTCCAGGAGATCACCCGCACCGACACATTCGCTGGTCGCTTCCCTGGCTTCGACCAGTTCATCTCACAGAACAACCTGAGCCCCGCCGAGGGTGTCACTGGATACCTGGAGTACGAGGCTGGCATCCGCTCAGCCATGACCCAGATCGGGTACGACCCTGAGTCGGTCACCCCCGATACCGTCGGCGCACTCCTCACCAAGGGCTACGCCGTTGAGACTGTCTCCCAGGCTGTTGCCCGTTGGAAGCGGATGGACGACTTCGCCCCTGCGCTCGCTGCGTTCAACCGAGTGCTGGTCGACGCTGGCTACGATCCAATCGAGAGCCTCCAGGACCAGTTCGATTTCATCAGCGGCGTAGCCCCGGCAGAGATCTACAATCTGTGGGAGGCTAGCTCCGTGTCCGAGGCAGCCGCTGCTGCTGGGCTCGGGGACGCCTTCACCGCAGAGGACGCCCTCCGTTACGCAGCCCGCACAGAGGGGCACACCTCTCTGGAGCAGGCGACTGCCGCCTTTCAGGACGCAGCCAAGATGCTGCTCCGGCTGCGGCATGAGGTCGACGTTGGCAAGTTCGGCCTCGACCAGGAGGACATCATCAACCTGTCTCTGGGCATCCCGCCCGAGTCTGGCACCAGTGCAGCTGAGCTCACGGAGAACATCAACCGGGCTATTCTGTCGGCCCAGGGCAGTCTCCAGCGTAGGGTCACGCCGTTCACCGGCTTCACTACCGAGGGCATCGCACAGTCGCAGAGCCTCAGTGGCCTACGTCAATCGTGATTTTGTGGTACACTCAACACCGTAAACACGGATCGTATTCCCTGGTGACGATCCCGACGCCGCAAAGCCAGGGTACTAGCGGCATCGAAGCTCAGGAGGTATCGTGAGCGAAGACAACATTGCGGAGATGCGCAAGACCATCGAGCGCCTGTCGAAAGACAAGGCGGATCTGACAAAGCAGGTTGGAGACCTTACCAAGGCCAACCGGGTATACCAGGCCAAAGAGGCGTTCCAGGCGCAGGGCTTCAAGCCCGCCAACGGAGCGCTTTATGCGGCGGTCAACCCGGAAGGGGAGATCACGCCGGAAGACGTGGTCGCCTTTGCCGACGAGCAAGGCTTCAGTCCTGTGGAACAGAACTCGGGGGACGGCGGGTCCTCGCAGGAATCTACGTCCGACGGAGACGATGGGTCGAGTGACTTCTCCAGCATGGCAGGTAGTGGTTCCAGAGGCGGTGACGGTGGGGCTGGCGGCTCCTCGTCCGAGACTCTGACCCGACAGGCTTGGCAGGAGCTCTATGCTCGTGACCCAGAAGCTGCGAAGGCTGCCGCCCGCCAAGGCAGAGTTCAGATTTCAAAGGACAACACGCACAGCAATGTGCCACCGGCACCGGGCGTGAATCCTTTTGAGGCCTTCACTCAAGCGGACGCCTGAGAGTAGGACCACACAAATAAACGAGGAAAGGAGGACATAGCTAAATGGCATCAGACTTTGCTACAAACCCGACAACCACGTCGACGTTTGATGACGTCTCGTACGCCTCGATCATCGAAGACGAGGTCAAGGACGCCCTCATGGCGACCGTGGTCACCCCTGCTCTGCTCAGCTTCCACGAGCTGGCTGGCAAGGCGTCGAACACTGTCAAGGTCCCGAAGGCAGACAAGTTCACGGCTGCGGATGTTGCGGAGGGCACTGAGCTCACCAACACTGCGCTGACTTCGACGTCGATCACCATTACGGCTGCTGAGATCGGCATCCAGGCCACCGTCACTGACGTCCTGGAGCTGTCCGACATCCCGGCTGCCCACGGTGCACGACTCAAGCAGCTCGGCCGGGCGCTTGGCGACAAGATGGATGTCGACATCTGTGCCCTCTTCGACGGTTTCTCGACCGCCGTGGGCGCAACCACCGTTGACGTCACTCTGGCGAACCTTCTCGATGCTATCTACAACCTCGAAGTAAACGATGCTGCTTCTCTCGGTTCTCTCGTGGGTGTTCTGCACCCCCGTCAGACCGCAGACCTGCGCACCGAACTTGAGGCCGACGCTGCGTCGATTTACACCAACACGTCCCCGAACGTGCTGAGTAAGGCGATGAACGGTTACTTCGGCTCCTGGTTCGGCATCGACATCTTCCAGTCCACGAACGTCCCGACCGCTAACGCAGCGGCCGACCGTGCTGGTGGTATCTTCGTGCGCAACTACGCACTGGGCATGGCCCACAAGTGGAGCGCCAAGATCGAAACCATGCGCTGGGCGCCTATCCGTGGTTGGGTCCTCGTCGCTACAGCAATGTACGGCGTGGGTGAGGTCGAAGATAGTGCGGGCGTTGAGGTCGTAACCGACGCCTAAGACCTAGGAGAGTGGTCCGCCTACATAGTACATAGGGACGCCCGGAGGCATGGCGATGGATAGAATCTGGCTGGAGGGCCATGCACCCCCAGCCAAGTCACCAACTACCAAGGAGAAAACCAAGTGGCTACAGACCAGAAGGAAGCCGCCAAGGCATCAGCCCAGGCAGCAACAACCAAGAGAAAGACCAAGAGCGGCCTCCGCAAAAGGGGCGGCAACAAGAGGGTCGAACTGACACCCTCTGATATCCCGTACCCCGAGGGTATCCACGGCGAGGACTACGAGTTCTACAGCGCTGTGGGCTTTGCTGCCGTCATCCCGGAGGACACCGAGATCTCCCCGTACACCGAGGAGCAGGAGTTCTACCTGAATGAGGACAGGCTCAAGGTCCTGTACTTCGATCGGCCGGGACGCAACCTGCCGAAGAAGCGGCTCTACAACATCAAGGGCATCCACAAGGATGGCCGGTTCGTACAGATCCCGCACGTTCTCACGGTCGAGAACAACGCTGGTGGTGACCCCGCCGACGCTATCGCTCTCCGGCGAGCGCAGCGCAAGGGCATCCACCTGCTGCTTCACGACTGGGAGACCCTACGCCCCATCTACTGTGGCGCTTGGGACTGCTGGGCTAAGGCTGCGGAGGACGGCAACTGGGTCGGCTTCTGCACCCTGAAGCACGCACAGCACACGAAGCCGAACGCATACAAGGGCGCCAGCGAGATCACACAGGGTCTCATGGAACAGGGAGTCACCACCACGCACCTCTGGGGTGCCTGATGTGTGAGTACCTGCAAGAGGCGATCTAGGAGCGACATGGGTGATTACCATCCCACTCGCCGCATGGACGGCAAAGACAGAAAGCGGATCATCCTCCCGGGCGACGGAGAGAAGGCGTCGGAGACGTCTGACCCGACAATCGTCCTTCAGGAGGGCGTCCGTGAGATCACTGCTACCACTCTGGCCGACGACCACGCAGACCGGAGCACGTTCCGGGAGCAGGTTCGGGGCGGTAAGGACGATTGGGGCGAGGGCTTCTTCGTGGAGCCGGAACCCGTCCTGGTATTCCGTGCACCTGACGGTGCTATCGAACGTACCGTCCCGATGTCTGAGATTCCAGGGGTGCAGTACGGCAAGCAAGAGCTCACCCAAGAGGAGCTGGAGGCGAAGGAGTCAGCCAAGGAAGGCAAGGAGTCACGAGTGCCGCTTCCAACCGCTCAGCGAGAGAAGCTGGTCAGCATCCTCACCGGGCGCCTCTTTCGCTACTACCGTGATCGGGGACCGGGTGACCCCCGTTACAACCCATTCCGAGACGGCATCCCGACTCTCCCCGCAGGCAGCCCCGAGCACCTTCAGCCTCTTCCTGGCACGGACCTCTACCCTGCGACCGACGGACAGATCCATGACTATCTCCGGCGTTTCGTGGCAGACCGTGTGAAGGTCGTGAACAAGAACCGCTTCGGCGGCAACACACTCCAGGACCTCGCACTCCGAATCGAATGATGTGGTAGGATAGCGTCATGGCTTCCGCATCCACAATCCGTACCCGGGTCTACGAGCAGCTGTACTCAGCCTTCCCCAACGATCGTCCCTTTGAGACGCTGCTCGCCGAGGCCCTTGACAACGTAGAGACCGACATCGACGTCACCGATGGGGACGACTGGGACGAGGGTGACGTCGGTGAGATCGTGGAGACGGGCGAGCAGTTCCTCGTCCTCTCTGTGGCTACCAACACCCTGACGGTCCAGCGGTCCTATGGCACAGTGGCGGCTACCGCTGCTGCGATCAACGGCCGCATCCGCAAGAACCCCCGCTTCACCCAGGACCAGCTCGACACCACCATCACCGAGACGGTCAACTCCCTGGAGAGCTGGGGCGTCCACGGCTACGGGACTGGCTCTGTCGTCCTGGTGGCCAGCCAGTACTACTACGAGCTCACCGAGACTGACGTCTGCGCTCAGTACGGTGTGCTCTCTGCGTACTACGTTGAGGACACGTTCAAGACTCCGGTGCCTCTCCCGTACAAGCAGCACTACCACCTCTCCACTGGTGATCCCGACTGGTCGCAGGGCCAGGGGATCACGCTCCTCGACAAGGGTGACCGGGACACGGGTGAGTCCGTGTACTTCACCTACGCCCAGTCGCTGGAGTTCGACACCGACCTTGACACAACGCTAGGCAAACTCCTTGCTCCCCAGGAGGAGCTCGTGGTACTGGGCGCCGTGACTCGCCTCCTGGGGGGCACCATCGTCCCCATGACGCAGGACCATGGCCAGCGTACCGACCGCTCGATCCCTCCGGGGCAGACCTCTCGGGACGTCCGCTACTTCCAAGGCGACTTCTTCATCAAGGTCCGAGCCGAGGCTGCACGTCTAGGCGTTGACCGCCAGCGACTGCCCCGGGCTCGGCAAACTGCACGAGCTCGGAGATGGCGCTGGTGATTGACTCCAAGAACCACATCGAGCTAGACGGAGTCCACTACCGCCTCGCTGAGAGCGCCGAGGGCCAGCACCACAACGTACGGGGCGAGCCGCTGCGCCCACCCAATGCAGTGACCGTGCAGGGCGAGAACTCGCAGAAGTTTCAGCCTCGCCCCGAGGTCCTGCTGTGGAACTGGACCGACTGGTCACAGGGCGAAGGACGCCGGACCCAGAAGTTCGGAGAGGCCGGGCGTTCGTGGCAGCTTAACGCCGTCCGTGCATTTGAAGAGCCCGGTCACCTGATCCCGGGCTACTACTGCGAGATCACACAGGACAACACAGGAGCTGCGGACCTCGCCAAGTCCCTGGTGCTGGTGGCCAAGGGGACAACTCTGTATGGCCTCGATGCCGACTCGGCCAATGTGTACCAGTGGGATGGCTCCAAGTGGGGAGCCGCTACTGCCCTGACCGGCGTGACAGCCGGGGCAAATCCTGGTGCCGTGGGCGACCAGGACGCTATCTACTGGCAGGAGAGTGGCACTCAGAAGCTGTGGAAGTGGACCGGCTCGGGCGCTCCGACCACGATTTCTACCACCCTGGGGGTTACCTCAGCTGTCACCGACCTTGCCCAGACAGACGACTACATCTATGTGTTCCGGGCCGCTACCCCCCTCGTGGTAGAGGTGGCCAAGACGGGCTCGTCTCAGACCGACATCGACTCATACACCAATACGGGTGACTTCCTCTATGGGGCAATCATCACTGAGCTTGACGGTCGCATCTACACCATCACGACCGCTAAAAACTGGACCTCAATCCGGGAGATCACTCCGAGCTCAGCGGCAGGCACCGGCTTCGGCCGGGAGATCGCCCGGCTCAACGGTTTCCAGGCGGAGGCCCTATGGTCCCACAACGGGACCCTCTACATGGTCGGTAACTACCGGGACCCCGGCAAGGAGCGAGCCATCATCTATCTCCAGCCGGGTGGGTCCTACGGGACGCTCGGTGAGCTGAGGCAGGGCGACGACCTGCTCCAAGCCCTTGGTGGTGGAACCCGTATGCTGGATCACTTCTTCGTCACGGAGCAGCTGAACGCCACAGACTCCAACCACGCCCTGTTCCAGGTGGACTCCATCTCAGGCGGTGTCTCCTGTGTCTCGTACGACGAGGTTGGTGATGCAACGGGGGGCCAGATTGAATCGATCTTCGCCTTCGAGGGCAGCGTCTTCTGGTCGACCGCAGGTGGAGCTGGCTTCCGCACCATGCGAGCTGACCCCACCAAGTACATGATCAACTCCTCGGCCATCTCGCCGGAGCATGACTTCGACCTCGTAAGCAAGAAGTTCCTGAGCTCGCTGGTACTGGGCTGTGAGCCTCTGCCAGCGGACTGGACGATCTACGTGGACTACCAGAAGGACGGAGACGGAACGTGGACCAACGCAATCACGTACAACACAACCAGCGGTACCGGAACCGAAGCGGCCATCACCACGGATTCGAGTACCGTCGAGTTCCGCCGCCTACAGCTGCGAGTGCGCTTCGCCTATACAGGCGGAGGCGTGCCCACCAGCGCACCTGTGCTCCTGGGCATTGAGGCTCGGGCGGTCGTAGCAGAAAAGGTCAAGGTCTTCCAGTACCTCCTAGACCTCAGCACAGATCAGAGTGCTGGTAAGCAGTCTCGCAGCGGGGCCTCGAAGGTGGACACCTTCCTGGCAACCGCAGTCAAAGCAACATCGGTGGACCTGAAGGACGGGTACACCAGTCCGAGAGCAGGTGAGTATGACCAGTATGACGTATTCGTGGACGAGTACAACGTCGTCCTTGATCGCCCTGGAGAGGGCATCGCAGCCGTTACTTTGCGTGAGGTGATCTAATGGCCTTCATCCGACTGGGTGAGGTTGGCAATGTCTTTCGCCAGTCCAACCCCCTCGTAACCTCGACTGAGCACACGTTCAAGCGTGTGGTCTACTTTGAGGAGGACGCTGTGTTCTCCTCGGGCGCTTCCGCCCAGGCCCTGGTGCGGTCCGCCAACTTCAGCGTGACCAACGAGACCGGCTGGGGTGGCGACGGCGCAGGCAACTGGTGGTTCTACGGGACCGTCATCTTTGGCGACGACGTGACCTTCGGGTCCGACCTGTGGAGCTCTAACTGGGCCAGCGGCGGGGGGTCCGTGCCCGACGACCTGTCTGGCGGAGCCAACGCCAGCGCCACTCTTGGGTACTACCTGGACCACTCGGCGGGCGCCGCCCAGTTTCAGAACATCTACGCCGAGGGCGGGCAGATCGAGAACCTGTCCATCACCGGAGCACTGACCCTGGCTACGGGCGGTATCATCCGCACCGCCGCCAGCGGACAGCGTGTGGAGCTGGCAGAGACCGAGCTCGATGCCCTCCGTTTCTACACCGGCAACGTCAACGAGTCGTCGGCTGGTGGGATCACGATTTCCACCGGAGAGACCATGAGCATCTGGGGTCCCAAGATGTCAGGGGACTTCTTCAGCAACTACATTCAGATCACCGGGGGGTCTACTACTCCCGGCTTCCACTTCCTCACAACGAATGGGGAGTTCCGTGTCAGTACGTGGGACAACGACATTGTCCTCAATACGTACAGCAACAACCCCGGAACGGCCAACACGAGCGACATTCGGCTAGAGGCCGGAGGGCGAGTGCAAGTCGAATTCGGCCACAACACGAGCGAAGACTTCCGAGTCGTCGATTGGGTCAACTCCGGAGTCGTCCGGTTTAAGGTGGCATCGAGCGACATCCTCTTCTATGACAACGGCGGGACCGTCAAGTCATATTGGGACGAGAGCCTCAACTTGTGGCGCTATGCGACCGACATCCGCATCGACTCCGGAAACGATCTCTTCACTCACAAAGTCCACACGGGCGGCACCTCGTGGACCCAGGAACCGTGGTCATCCTCTACCATTGAGCTGGGGGATTACGGTGCCATTGGTACGCAAGGCTCCTTCGCTCTGGACCTGGCGTGGAACTACGAACGCAACACAAGCTCGACCTGGTCCCATAAGAACGTCAACGGCTACGCTGAGGCTGGTGGGATTCGCATCAAGAATGACGGGATCTCGTTCCTCTTTGATCTGGACTACAGCACCACCCACAGCGCCATTCCGACAACGATCTTCCGTATGGACGTCGCTACCCAGAACCAGTCCCGGCTCTATGGCAACAGCACAACGCAGTGGTTCGAGATTGACACGACCAACGGCTGGTTCCAGTTCTTCATCGCCTCACAGGAGCAGATGCGCATTGACGACGCAGGCTCCAGTTCAGCCCTGCGCCTCAACGACGGCCTCACCAACGTCGGCAACCACGAGGTCTTGCGTCTCGACCGAGGCTCCGGCACAGTGATGCGGGAGGTGGGCTACTACTCCTCGTACATCCGCAACCCGGAGACCGGCAAGCGGGAGAAGTTCAAGGTCTTGCCGCTCAGCCTCAACCACCGCTTCTGGCAGCGTGAGTGGTTCATGGACCTACGCCCGATCAAGTATGACCGGCACATCTCCGCAGCGCAGAAGGCAGGCCACCACCCCTGGTACATCCAGCGGGAGCTCGGCTTCTCTATCGAGAACCTGTCACAACACACTGAGCTGCTGACGACGAAGGGCTCGGAGCGAGGCGGCTCCCCGGACGAGTACGCACTACTCGCTGTGACCATTGACTACGTACAGCACCTTGAGCAGAGGGTCGCAGCCCTGGAGGCAGCGCAGTCCTGAGTGTGCTATGATGCACTCATGACCAGTCCACGCACTCCCCAGGTGTCCTACGACCCAGACACAGGCAGGTGGCGGCTAGAGAACACGGTGACCATTGAGGGTGTACGGATTCACCCCGGGTTCCGCTTCGACCTGGCCTCCATCCCCCGCCCTCTGTGGCTCCTGATTGCTCCCTTCGAGCTGTCGATCGAGGCGCCTCTCCTGCATGACTACCTGTACTTCCACGGTGGCATGGGCCAGTTCACTAGGAAGCAGGCCGACCGGCTGTTCCTGCGGGTGATGAAGAACGAGGGGATCTGGGCGTGGAGACGTTGGCCCGCTTACCTTGCCGTCCGTCTATTCGGACGGCCCGCCTGGAAGGAGCGTGATGATGAGTAGGAACGAAGAGGTCCCGAACAGAGTCCTCCTCGAAGAGATCAGGATCAACCGTGAGGAGATCCGCTGTGTCTCGGACAAGGTAGGAGGCAAAGTAGGCCGGGGGGAACTCTACAGCGTCCTCGGGACGCTCGCAGCTATCGTCGGCGCAGTCGCCATTTTCTTCGGAGTGTAACCAATGTCGTACCTGACCCCCGCAGCCCTGAGGCTGAAGGCTGACCTCGCTGCCCGCTTCCCGGGCATCCAGTTCGGCATCTACAACCGGCGCAAGATCGCCGGGTCCACAACTTGGTCGCAGCACAGCTGGCCCAATGCGCTCGACATCTTCTTCACTTCCTACGGTGACCGGAGCGCAGCGCACCAGCAGATGCTCGACCAGGTAGCCAAGTACATCCGGGACAACTACGCACGGTACGACGTGCGCTACCTCCTGTGGAAGAACAACGCTGCGCACCAGGACCACATCCATGTGGACTTCTGGCCGTTCGGCTACGGTACCCCCTCGCTCACCAGAGGTGGGGCGGACAACCTCTACAAGACCCAGTCTGGTATCATCATCACCCAAGCTCAGCTTGAGGAAGGAGACAACGAATTGGCACTACTCACAGAGGCGGAACAACAGCAGCTCAAGGACTTCCTGAAGTTCATCAAGGACGAAGGATCGAACGTGGGCTTCGTCAAGTACGCCATCCAGCTCATCCGGGAGGAGAGGGACAAGGCTCTGCACACGCACCCTGACGAACTGTTCGACCCGGCTGACTACGAGATCATCATCAAACGGAAGGAGGTGTAAGCATGGCGAACTCCCTATTCTACGGCGAGCAGCTGGCAGGTGTGCGGGTCAACGCCCTCCGTGTGGGTAACACGAAGGCGGCGTTCGATCAGTACGGTGTTGCCGAGGTGGACCCGACCGACACGGATCTCGTGACGTCGATCCAGAAGCAAGGCGCTGGCCGAGTAGACAAGGAGGGAACCGAGGAGGCTCTGACCGCAGGCGTGGTCCAGACCGCCACTACCCTCAGTGCCATCGTGTTCCGCAACGGAGCGGCACAGACGGTGCTCAACATCCGTGACACGAACGGCTCCGGCACGCTAGTGTACGGACCGCTCACGATTGCTGCGAATGCAGAGAGGGTGATCGTGTTCCCTACCCAGGTCACTGTGTCGGGTGGCGTCTTCATCGACGTTGACTCCGGTGGCCTGAACGCAACGCCGGGATTCCTCATCCCGTAACCCCGCCGTGACTGGGCATGAGAAAACCCCCCGAGAGGGGGGTTCTCTCTTGTCCGGGGTGGGCCCACTCCATAGAGCCGCCTTCCCTGTCAGTGACTGGGCCTCGCCGGTACCAGCGGGCGAGTGTGGCAGGAGCCAGGACCCACCAAGCCCTTAGATCGGCGCTGGGAGGTCGGCCTCTGGCGCCTCGGGGATGACGAACAGTTGCCGGATCTCACGGAACTCGGAGGTCGGCTTGTCGTCCTTGTCCCTGGGGAAGTCGATGTGGAGTCCGACCACATCGTCGATCAGGGAGTTCGGGTCGACGTTGTTCATCCCTGTGGTGAGGTCTACCTCGTGCGCTTCGAGCGCCTCGACCAGCTTCCACCGTGCGGCCTGTGAGAAGGCGAGCCACACCTTGAACGTGACCATCTTGCCACTGGGTGCCTCCACCTCGTACTCAAAGATCCACCCTGTGGCCCCGCCCTTGGCGGAATTGTCGAAGTCGTTGACGTCACGGAGGATGCCCTCGTAGTCGCCGGGGACCTCGATCTCTGCGTAGGCACCGCCGCCGCTATTACCAGCGAGGTCCTCCTCAGTGACCGGGATCTGTCGTGCAGTTGCTGGCATGTTCATGCTCCTTTCAGCTGAGTTGCCAGGTCTGTGAGCCAGGTGTCTGTTACCTGATACTCGGCTAGCATGGGGAGTCGAGACCCGGCAGGGCTCCGCTCTCCATCATCATAGGAAACAACGTACTCGGTACGCTTATTCCGTACTTTCTTCCCGTCGACGACCTCCTTGTCCCAGACGGTGCGCTTGTAGGTGCGCCCGATGAAGCTGACGGCGGGGCCGACGAACTTCCACACCATGGGTGTGATGGCTACCTTC
>JAAUXW010046042.1_pt1 | contig 16891 bp, 13 predicted proteins | sample 7278141 | NCBI WGS metagenome assembly JAAUXW01 (sample SAMN14350115, study PRJNA611818) | marine sediment metagenome | isolation source: surface marine sediment (2.1m) | place: French Polynesia: Moorea | collected 2018-08
ACTTCCACCTGCAGGCCCCCGCGCAGGGTGATCTGCTTGATCTTGCGGCCGTTGACGATGGTGCCGTTGGGGCTGTCGAGGTCTTCCATGACATAGGCCCCCTTGGACTGGTAGATCCGGGCATGCCGGTCGGAGACCGCCAGATTGTCGATCGTGATGTCGTTGGCGCTGTTGCGGCCGATGGTGATTTCAGACTTCTCGATCTTGTAGGTGTCCAGAATCGTGTTTTTAAGTTCGACGGTTATTTCCAGCATGCTGAATTCCCTCCGGGTTTAAAGCGGTTTTGGGGCGGCGTGATCCAGGACGCCACCCTGGTTCGCAACCTCGACGCTATGGTGTGCCATTCTGGCATTGACGAATGGCTTCCAGGGCCTGCTGGGCCGATTTGTAGCGGCGCGACACGCCCTTGTTGAGCATCTTACCGACAACTTCAATGCAGCAAGGCGGCAGATCCGGCACCACTTCGGCCAGGGGTTTAAAGGGGGACTTGGCGATAGCATACATCAGGGCGGCGATGGTTTCGCCTTCAAACGGTTTCTGCCCGGTGAGCATCTCGTAGAAGACGATTCCCAGGGAGAACAGGTCGGAGCGGCCGTCCACCTTTTTGCCGGCCACCTGCTCCGGTGACATGTAGGATGGGGTGCCCATGACGATGCCGGTTTTCGTCTTGGTCTTGTCGATCACGCGGGCAATGCCGAAATCGGTGACCCTGATCGTGCCATTCTCCAGACGCATGATATTGGCCGGCTTGATATCGCGATGAACGACACCCTGTTGATGCGCGTAGGCCAAGGCGTCGGCCACCGCGGCCATAATTTCGATTACCTCGCCCACGGGCAGGAGCTGGCCCGGTCGACAGAAGGGTGTCAGTTCGGAACCTTCCAGCAGTTCCATGGCCATGTAGGCGATATCGTGTTCTTCGCCGATATCGAACACCGTGACGATGTTGGGGTGCGAAAGCTTTCCGGCCGCCTCGGCTTCACGGAAAAAGCGCGCCTTGACCTCGGCAAGTTCCTCGGCCGGCACGCTGCCGTACTGGAGGGTTTTGATGGCCACCTGGCGGTTGATCTTGGGATCCCGGCCCAAGTAGACGGTGCCCATGGCGCCCTGACCAAGCTCCTTCAGAATTTCATAGCGGCCGAAGGTGGGCAGGGTGTCGGTGTTGGTCAGACGCAGCGTGGCGCCGGCCCCATTGGCGCCGTCCGGCAGGACGGCGGCCTTTTCGTGCTCCCGCAGTTTCTTGATCCGCCGTTTGACATCCTTGAAGCGGCCGGCCTTGAGGATGTGCTCATAAACGGCCAGGGCCTTGTCCCCCATGCGTTTGCGTTCAAAGTCCAGGGCCAGATTGTAGAGCAGATCCCGGACGGTCTTATCTTCCACCGGACATTTGAGAAATTTGTCCAGGGCCATGTCCAGCATCCCCTGCGTCTGAAAGGAGAGCCCCAATGAGCGGTTGAGCTCGAGGTTTTCGCTCTTGAGACGCCGTGCGATCTGGCGAGTCGCCGCAAGGCTGTAACCCACGAGGCAAAGCAGCAGGGGCGGAAAAAACCAGAGCCAATAACCGGATTGCGATAGTAAAACACCAGCCGCGCCCCACCAGGTGGCAAGGAAGACGATCAGAATCACCCCGCCGATTCGTAGCCGGACCCGCGGGATGACGATCAGCAGAAAAAATAGAAAATAGAGCAGGGTCGCGGCTTCCAGCAGGATGGCCCAGGGGGGCCGCTGCAGGTGGCGACCACTCAGAATGGTGCCCAGGGCGGCGGCCGTGATCTCCGGAGCGCTGGCTGTCCGGCGGCCAGGGATCGTGTAGGTACGGGTATAGGTCCCATCGGTCAGGCCGATGACGGCGATTTTCCGCTTGACCAGCGTCAGATCCGCCTGGTCGTCCAGGAGGGCGGCGAAGGGCAGCTGGGGAATGGGGCGGTTCGCCTGCGGGTAGTTGATGAACAGCGCGTGCTGCCCGTCCGTCGGGATGATGTTGCCATCAAGCGCCAGACGGCAGGACGGCCCGTCACAGCGTTCCAGCTCCAGCTTTTTGATATTCGACCCATTGGCTTTGAGGGACAACTGCAATGCCAGGGCTGCCAGGTAGCGATCCCGGTACCGTTCCACCAATGGCAGACGGCGAACGACGCCATCCGGGTCGGGCCGCATGTTGATAAATCCCAGGGCGCCGGCTTTACCCGCCAGATCACGGAAGGTTTCCTGAATACCGACCGGCGCCGACAGCGGCGTGCGCAAGGGGGTGGTCGCCCGGTGCAGAATGGTCATCGGGGTCCCGGTCCGGGGCGCCTGATGATCTGCCCGTCGGGAGTTGATGGTCAGCAGCCCAGACAGCGGCGGCGGGTCCCCGACTTCCGGCGGCCCCCAGATCAGGCGGTAGGGCAGTGCAATATTGGTCGCGTCGCGGACCGCATTGATGAGTTGACGATCCTGGTCCAGGCGCTGACGGGCCAGCTGTAACTTGCGGGTGATCCGGGCGGCCAGTTGCTTCTGCGATTTGGTGCGCAGAGGACCGATACCGTCCTGCAGGACTTCGATTTCCTGGAGGGCCGGGTTGAGGGCCCGATCCGGATAGAGCAGGCTCAAGCCAATGGCCGCCGCACCGCTTCGCGAAAGACGCTGAATTCCCCGGGCAATTGTTTCCCGCGGCCAGGGCCAGGAACCGATCTGGCGGATGCTGGCTTCGTCGATGGCCACGAGACCGACGTCGTCGCTTGGCGGATCCGCGCGCAGGGACCTAAGCCGGTCGTAGATGAAGGCTTCCGGCGCGCGCAAGGGGCGCCATTCCAAATAGCTGCCGATCGTGAGCAGCAGGGCAAGCACGGTGAGGATGATGCTGTTGGAAAGAAGGTATCGCGTCATTTTCGTTGGTCCGCCGGCCCCAACGAAAAACCGAATCGACCGGCTGTCCGATGCAATTCGGTATTCTGCTTCCATCGGCAGCCCGGCTGTCTTTAAAAGACCCGTGGCTTTCCGTCCCTGCCTCGCGACAGGTTTGGCCTTTCTCATTTGTGTATATAATCTTTACTTATTTGAATAAGGTAAAAACACCTTGATGTCAAAAGAAAACTGGGCGACGGATCTTGCCGGCCTTGCTGCTTTACATGGGGCTGTGCTATGGTCCACCGACCTCTTTCGGGTTGGCCCCCACTTTAACGCCCTAATGGAAGAACATGCCGCACGATGCCCCCGAATATGCCCGCGTTGGCGAACTGCGCATTGCCTATCAGCGATTCGGTCGCCCGGTCGACCCCGCTCTGCTGCTGGTGATCGGCCTTGGCACCCAGATGGTGGCCTGGGATGATGCCTTCTGCCGCCGGCTGGCCGACCGCGGGCGTTATGTGATCCGTTTTGACAATCGCGATATCGGCCTAAGCAGCCACTGGCCCCAGGGCGGGCGACCGGATCTGGAGGCCCTGGCGCTGGTCCTGGCCAGAGGCCAAACCGTGACGGCGCCCTACACCCTGGTCGACATGGCCCGCGATACCGTCGGCCTGCTGGATGCGCTGGGGATTGAACGCGCGCATCTGGCCGGCGTCTCCATGGGGGCTATGATTGGCCAGGAAATGGCGGTTCACTGGCCCGAACGTCTTCGGACCCTGACTTCGATCATGTCGACCACCGGCGCCCCGGATCTTCCGCCGCCGACCCCCGAAGCACTCGAGGTCCTGGTCAATCCCTTTCCGACCGACCGGGAGGGTTATATCGAGGCCTTTGTCGCCGCCTTCCGCGTCCTGAGCGGTCCGGCCCATCCCACCGATGACGCCATGACCCGCCGCTGGGCGGCGGCCCATTTCGAACGCGGTCTGAACCCGGACGGCATTGCCCGTCAGATGGCCGCCATCATGGCATCTGGCGATCGCACGGAGCGTCTGCGCACGGTGCCGGTTCCGACGTTCGTCATTCACGGCAGCGAGGATCCGCTCGTGCCCCTCGAACACGGGCGAGCCACGGCCCGGGCGATTCCGGGTGCCCGGCTGGCGGTCATTGACGGCATGGGACACGCGATTCCCGAATCGCTGTGGGGGACGATGATCGATCACATGGTAGGGCATCCGGCGTGATGCCGCTTTACACGCCAAAGGAGCAACCGATGGACTGCATCAAGGAAAAGAACCTCGCACGCTGCAACTGCACCTACGAACCTTGCCCCCGCAAAGGCAACTGCTGCGAATGCCTGTCCTACCATATCCACAGTCGACAGCTGCCGGCCTGCGTATTTCCAGCCGACGCCGAAAAGACCTATGATCGGTCCTTCGACCATTTTGCCCGGCTGGTCCAGGAAGGTCGCGTCTGATCGCCCTATGGCGCTTTAACCGCGGTTCGCATGACATCCGACCCCGCCGGCCTTCCCCTTTCCCCGGATCCGCAGCTGAAAGATTTGGCTGCGCTGGCCCTTGACTGTCAAACAACCGGCGCCAACGCTGCGCGTGACCATTTGCTGGAGATCGGTTGGGCGCGAATCGGACCTCGGCCGGGTGCCGATCAAGACGGCCCCGTGGCCTTTCTTGCGGCCTTGCCGGAAAGGGCCGTTCTACCACCACGGGTTGCAAAGTTGACCGGTATTCAGGATTCTGACCTTAAGACAGGTTTATCGCCTGATCGGATCTGGCAAACCCTGGTGGATACCGTCGGTGTGCTGCCCGCGCCGCCTTCCGAAAGGCGCCGGATCGTACTGATTCATTATGCCCGTTTCGAACGTCCTTTTCTCCAGAAGATACATCTCCGCTTTGGTAACGGGGGATGTTTTCCGTTTCGGATCATTTGTACCCACGCCATTGCCCGCCGTCTGTTGCCGCATCTACCCCGCTGTGGGCTGCGCGCCCTGGCAGGCTATTTCGGGTTGCACCTCGGCGAACACAAGCGGGCCGCGGCGCATGCGGCCGCCACCCGGGGGATCTGGGAGCACCTGGTGCCCCTGCTGGTCGCACAAGGGATTCGTCGTTGGTCGGCGCTGGCGGCTTGGCTGGACAAGCCGGCACCCAACGTCCGGGTGAGGCGACAGTACCCGATGCCGCGGTCGCTGCGGCTGGAAGCCCCGGATCACCCCGGTGTATACCGCTTTCGGCGCTCCAACGGTGATCTGCTCTACATCGGCAAATCCCGCTCGCTCAAGCGTCGCCTCAACAGCTATTTTCAATCCCGTCGCCGTCATCCGGAGCACATCCTCGAAATGCTTACCCAGGCCCGGGATCTGGATTATATCTTGACACCGACGGCCCTCGAAGCCGCCCTGCTTGAAGCCGATCTCATCAAGCAATCCGTCCCGCCCTACAATCGGATGCTCAAACCGTGTGACACCTCACCGGTCTTCTGTTCCAGTGACTTCCAGAAGGTCGGCCGGCCGGGCGCCGCGGGACTGGTCCTTGGACCGCTGCCCTCTGCGCAGGCCCAGACGCCCATGCGGTTTGTAGTGGCGCAGTGCGGTCTGCCCCATCCAAACCGACCGGATACGGCAGACGCCTGGGCCGCCAGCCTCGCCATCGCTTCGCATTTTCTTCCGCCCCCGATCTTGCTGGCGGAAGGCGTGGATCGCTATCGGCATGCCTACGGGGAACCAGGCGACCTGGCGCAAACCGGACGCCGGCTGCTTAAACGGGGCATGATGCTGTGGCGCCGGCACCGAAAGCTTGAAGCGGCTTTGGCGGAATCGGGCGACGCTCCTTTGTCTGCCGTGGCAGACGAAGGGGAATGGACACCGGCGGCTGTCACGGAACTGCTGGACGGTATCGTGCGACACGGCAGCCATCTGGTGCGACGCGGACGCTGGCTGATGATTCTGGCCAATGCGGTGCTCAGTTGGGACGCTGTCCGTCCGGCCCCTCCGCGGCCACGCACCCTCCGCATTCGGCAGGGGCGGATTTCACCCATACCGGGGCGGATGGCCATGGTCGATGCCACCGCGGCGAATTCCCCCGCCCCCTCGCGTCAGGCCTGCCGCTCAATTTTCAGCTCCGCGGCCACCTATGATCGGTTGCGGGTGCTCACCACCGAAATTCGCCGCCTGGTGAATGAAGAGCGGCGCGTCCGCTTGTTTCTGGCTGACGGTGCCCCTCTCGGGCGCGGGAGGCTAGCACGTCTGTTGAATTTAATTTAACTTTTCGATCATCTTCTTCCATTTTGCTCCCCTTCGGATCAGACCTTCACCGGCCCCGCTTTCATCGCGGCGGCCAAGGCGCCCTCTTTTCGGGACACGTCCTGGCTTGACGAATATTTGCTGGAGGTTAGCTTTAAGACGTTATGGCTTTGGCCATAATCTGCATTTCTTCGACGGCGTCATATCGCTTTTCACATTTCCTCGCTCCTTATAGAAGATACACTTGCGGTCAGCGGCCTCGAGGGCGAACGGCATCGGTCCACATTAAACGGGAGGATACTTTATGAATTGGGAAGCATTGATGACCAAAGGCTGGGAGTTGCTCGCTTTCTACGGCGTGCGCATTGTCACGGCACTGGTGATTCTCATTGTCGGTCGCTGGATTGCGCGCGGCTTCGGGCGGCTGGTTCAGCGTCTGATGGAGAACCGGCAGGTGGATCCGACCCTGACCGATTTTGTCGGCAATCTGATCTACTATACCCTATTTACCTTCGTGGTGCTGGCGGCGTTAAGTCAACTGGGGATCCAGACGACATCGTTCATCGCCGTCATCGGTGCCGCCGGTCTGGCCGTAGGGCTGGCGCTTCAGGGTTCTCTGGCCAATTTCGCGGCCGGATTCATGTTGATTCTCTTCCGCCCCTTCCGAATGGGGGACCTGATCGAAGGCGCCGGCGTGAAAGGGACCGTCGAGAATATCCAGATTTTCACGACCCAGCTTAAAACCCCGGACAACAAGATCATCATCATTCCCAATGCCAAACTCACCGACGACAATATTGTCAACTGGTCGGCCACCGGGACCCGCCGTGTCGACATGGTCTTCGGTATCGGCTACGAGGATGATATCGACAAGGCCAGGGCCATCATGAGTGAAGTGATTGCCGACGATGAGCGCATATTGAAAAATCCGGCCCCGCAAATCGCCGTTTCCGAACTGGCGGACAGCTCGGTGAACTTCGTCGTGCGTCCCTGGGTCAACAGCGGGGACTACTGGGGCGTTTACTTCGACCTGACGGAGACCATCAAGAAACGCTTCGACGCCGCAGGGATCAGCATTCCCTACCCCCAACGCGACGTCCACATCTATCAGCAGGATGCCGCCTTAAGGTCAGGGTCATGGCGGCTGAGCGAAAGCGGCACCGCGGCGTCCCTTCTCCGCGCGTGATTGAAGTTGGCCGAAAGGAGGCAACATGCAGATCGGATTCATCGGTTTAGGGATCATGGGCAGCCGTATGGCCCGCAATCTACTGAACGACGGGCATGCGCTGGTGGTTTACAACCGCACGCGGGAAAAGGCGGCGCCACTCGAAAAGGCCGGCGCCGCCTGGGCTGACACCCCGGCCGAACTGGCGCGCCACGCGGAAGTCCTGATCACCATGCTTTCGACCCCTGTGGTAATTCAGACCCTGGGGATGGAAGACGACGGTTTTCTGAATGCGTTGCCCCGGGGGGCCCGCTGGATAGACTGCTCCACCGTGCACCCGGGTTTTGTACGCTGGATGGCGGGTTTGGCCGGGGCCCGGGGCGTACATTATATCGATGCGCCCGTCGCGGGCACCAAGGGACCCGCCGCCGCTGGCGATCTGATCTTTCTGGCCGGGGGGCGCCGCGAGGACATCAATTATTGTCAGCCCCTGTTCGACAGCATGGGGAAAGAAGTTGTTCACATGGGCGGGGTCGGCCAGGGCGCGGCCATGAAGATGATCTTCAATCTCATGCTGGGCAGTGCCATGACGGCTTACGCGGAGGCCCTGGTGCTGGGCGAAGCATTGGGGCTGTCCCGTACGGCCATCGCCGATATTCTTCTAAAAGCGCCGGTCAGCGCGGCCTTTCTCAAAGCCAAGCAGCCGCTGATCGATCAGGGCGACTTCGAAGCCCACTTTCCGCTGCGCTGGATGCGCAAGGATCTGCAACTGGCGGCCCAGAGTGCCTACGAGCAGGGGGTCGCCCTGCCGGCCCTGAACGTGATCAAGGAAGTCTACGCCCTGGCGGAAAAAGACGGTATGGGCGAGAAGGATTTCGCGGCGGTCTGGCAGTATCTGGCCGGTTCGCGTGACGTTGCCCAATGACGGGGGAGGATTATCCCCTGAAGTGCGTCGTCGCGCCCTCCTGGGCATCGCCCCGTAACAGAGCGCTATTGCGGGGCTGTGTCAGCGACCGGCCATGGCCGGCGCTGCGGCGGCCAGGCCACCACGCGGCGTCTTGCGTTTTTCCATCCGGCCGGTCTCTGCGCATGCCATCGACCGCCGGCCGCGCGCCCTAACTTTCGAGAATGCGGTCGAGCCGCTCGAGGTCATTCAGCAGACGCCAGGTGCCGCCGCCATCTTCGACCCGCTTCTTCCAGCTTTCCACACGCTTGAAATACTGGCGAGGGTCGATATTGTCGCTGCGCAGTTTGGTGACATTCAATGCAATCGCCTGACAGCCCTCCATCTCCAGCGGGAAATCACGTACATGACCTTTGGCCAGGTCTTCTTCCAGATCCGAGAAAATCAGAATGTATCGATGACCCGCCCCGGTCTCATTCAAGTATTGGACCGCCTGGACCACGCCGCCGGTGATATCGGTATGGGCGCTGCCCCGTGACTGGGCGATGAAGCGGTCGATTTTTTCCCGGAAAAGACGCTTCTGCTCGGTGGCCACGGACGGCCGCCGGTCGAAGGTCACCTTGGCGACGATATCCTTTTCGCTGAAGCTCCCGCTGTCGATGCGGGCCACGGCCATTGAATCGCCGGGCTCGAAAGTGCCCAGCAGATAGTTGATAATCGCACGGGCTTTGTCGATTTCGGCCTTGTAGGTTCCGGACGTGTCCAGGAGCAGAAAAATGCTGCGGGCCCGACTGGTGGTGTCGGCGCAGCCGGCGCCGAACATCAGGATGCCCGCCAGGACAATCAAAAGGATCTTTTTCATGAGGTCTCCTCCGCCATCGAGCCGGCTTCCGCTGTTTTGGTTTCCAGAACCTGTCGGCGTTTCTCCTGCAACAGGCGTTCAATCCAGAGCGAGGGAAAAATGGCCAGATCGTAGAGATTTATGCCAAACTCGCCGCCGTAGCGGGCCACGTTGCCAGCCAGGCGAAAGAAAAACGCCAAGGCATTGAGCAGTGCGGCAAAAGCGCTGCCCAGCACCGTGCGGGCGGCGTGGACGAACGATTCGAGGGGGATGGCCACGAATGCCAGCGCAAAGGGCAGGATAAACCCCATGACCATTTGGCCTACGGTGGGAATCCAGTTATTGGCCGTGGCCACGACCTCGACATCGGCCAGGGATTGTCGCAGGGCCTGGATGTCCGCCGCCAGGCGATCGCGCATGAAGGCCAGCGAGGCCTCGACCCCGGCCATGATGAAGAGAATCGTGAAGGTGATCCAGATCATGCGCCGCCGGGTGCGGTCGTCCATTTGGCCGATGATGGGGAAAAGCCGGGTGATGCGAAGCGATTCCATGAGGTAGAGCCCCATGGCGAGCTCGACGAGAATGATGACCAGGGCGGCCACGTCGGAAGTCTTGAAGGCTCCGATATAGCTGCCGCCGCCCACCATTTCCGACATGGGCAGGGCGATCAGATTGAAGTTGATCACCGCCCCCCCGATGGCGATCATGAGCACGAATCCGGCAATGAAGAACTGGGTGGCGGCCGACGACGTCAGCATGCGTTCGGCCTTTTCGGACCGGGCCTGGATCTCCTGATATTCCTGTATGCGGTGGTCGATGACCTGGGCGCGCTCGTTCAGACCGGTGAACCGCTTGGCGGCCTGATCCAGCGCTTCCGACAGCCGGCGCCAGAGGGGCATCATTTTATGCAGGATGGCATGCCGGTCGCTGGACACGCGGCGGTATTCGTCCAGAACGCCCTTGTGCTGGCTGTTGATGGTTTTATGGATCTGCTCCAAGATGGCCGCCACCGATGCGTCCTTGGAAGAAATTTTGCCCAGGGAGGTGATGGCATCCACCCAGGCCGGCACGGGCGGTGGCAGCTCGGCGCTTTTCTGGTAATCTTCGTCCATCCGCGCGATCTGGTCGGCGATTGAACGCTGCACCATGGGATAGCTGCTGAGATCCCGTTGAATCACGTCGTCGACCCGCTGGAATTCGCGGTCAATGATTCGCTCGGTCGATTCTTTCCCCAGATTGAAAAGAACGTCCCGGTTGCGGGTGCGCACACCCTCGGCGGCCATCCGGGTCGACCGGGCCAGCATGCGCAGGCCATTATGGATGACCCGACTGAGTGAATAGATCGATCGGTGGGCCGGTGTGCGGGCCAGGTAAAGCAGAAAGACGGTGACGGTGATCCAAAAAAATGTGGAAAGGAGCGGGGTGCTTGGCCAGATGTTCAGCAGTTCGACGAGTGTCATGCGAGCCTCCTCCGGTTGCATGGAACCGGCTGCTAGAGAATGGCGGTTTCCGATTTCGGTCTGCAAGATGGGCGGGTCTGGAGCCACGTCCCCCCCAACATCGGTAAGCAATCAAGGTAAATGGAACAATTAACGTGCCAACCCGTCCGCGCCGAAGCGATGCGCAGGGATATGGAATAAAAATAATTGATATTGTTTATAAAATTTTCGATGAAAACCTTTGTTTTAGCCTCTCCAAAAGATGGAGGGGCTTAAAGTGGCCAAAAGGATAATCGAATGTGCATTTTTCTGCTGCCATTGGGGCCGGCATCCGATCGCTCGTTGACGATGCCCCCCCTGCCGGTATTTGTGCCACATGGTCCAGGCCGGCAGCGGGAAGGCTAAGAGGAGGGGCGCGCTACGATCTCGGGCGGTAGTACAGGAGCGCCTTGGGTAATTCGCGGCGGATGGCCTGGATACGTGAGGTGGGTGCGGGGTGGGTGGAAAGCAGCTCCGGTGGACGGGGGCCGCCCCTGGCGTTCATGCGCTCCCACAGCGCAATGGCCTCCCGGGGGTCGTAGCCGGCCCGGGCCATCAGGACGAGTCCGATCCGGTCCGCCTCGGTTTCGTGCAGGCGACTGTAAGGCAGCAGAATACCGACCTGGGCGCCCACACCGTAGGCCTGGTTGAAAATCTCCCGGGTGGCGGCAGGCTGCTGGGACACGGCCGCGGCGAGCGCCGCAGCCCCCATCTGGGCCACGAGACCCTGACTCAGGCGCTCATTGCCGTGACCAGCAATGGCATGGGCCACCTCATGCCCCAGAACTACCGCCAGACCCGCATCGTTGCGCGTGAATTTGAGAAGACCGCTGTAGACGGCGGCTTTGCCACCGGGCATCACCCAGGCATTGGCTGTCTGGTCATCCTCGATCAATTGGAATTCCCAGCGGAAGCGGGACACCTTGTGCCCCAGGCCCTGTTCACGCAGAAAATCTTCGGCGGCGCGGGCGATTCGCATCCCCACCCGCTGCACGGCCTGAACCTGAGCCTTATTGCCGGAAAGATTGGATTCGTCGATGACCCTGCGGTATTCCTGGTGGCTCAGGGCGTTCAGTTCGGATTCCGGGACCAGTTGGAAACTCTGGCGGTTGGTGCCGGGTACGGTCGTACAGGCGTTCAAAATGACGACCAGCGCACCAAGAATCAGCCTGCAGGTAAGATGATTTAGCGTCCTGCGATGCAACATGCTGGTATCCTCCTCAGGGGGCCGAGCGTTACCGGGCGATGAGGTCGGCGCCTCGTGTATCAGACTTTTAAGCATGCCGGCGGCAGGCGACAAGGTTTGACCGCGGGTAAGTGGCACACTGTGGTTTGGTGCGGTGGTGGGCCGGCCGGATGGCCGGATCGTGCCGGTTCAAGGCCATCGTTTGGTTCACTTCGTAAGACGGTCCCAATCTTGCCTTGAAAAACACAGCGCATCTGAGTATGAATGCTTTTTTAAACAAATCCTAAGGGCTTGAGCTGGAGTGGGCATGCATTTTCCGGGCTATAAGTACAGGCGGGGCTTGTCGGTCGAAACCGACGCATTGGTGGAACTGATTGCCGCCAACCAGCGGCCGGACGGTGAGATCCCCTGGTGTGCGGGACAGAAAACCGATCCCTGGGACCATGTCGAGGCCGCCATGGGGCTGACGATCGGGGGACGATTCGAGGCCGCCCGGCGCGCCTTGGCGTGGCTTGCGGCCAACCAGTTGGGTGACGGGAGCTGGTTTGCCGCCTATCGGGAAGGCATTCCTCTGGACAAGACCCGCGACAGCAATCTGACAGCCTATGTCGCCGTGGGGCTTTATCACTACTATCGCGCTACCGGAGACGCGAATTTCGTTGCCGCCATGTGGCCCTTCATGGCCTGCGCCGTCGATTTTGCCGTCGGCCTGCAGATGAAGGAGGGGCCGATTAACTGGGCGCTCGATCCGGCCGGCCGGGTCGATCCCATGGCGCTGCTGACGGGCTCCAGTTCGGTCTACATGAGTCTCAAATGCGCGCTGGCCCTGGCCGATCTTCTGGAGAAACCGCAGCCCTCCTGGGAGCAGGCGCGGGAACGGCTGGGCCGGGCCATTCGGCACAAGCGGCCCCTCTTCAACATGACCAAGTCCCGGTTTTCGATGGACTGGTTTTATCCGGTTCTTTCCGGGGCGCTTAGCGGGGACGACGCCCGCCGGCGCATCGATAAATACTGGAAGAAGTTTGTCGTGGAAGGCCAGGGCGTGCGCTGCGTCTTCGATGAGCCCTGGGTGACCATTGCCGAAACCTGCGAATTGGTGCTGGCCCTGGCGGCCATGGGCAACTTCGAACTGGCCGGCATCGTTTTCGGCTGGATTAGCGACAAACGCTTCGAGGACGGCACCTTCTGGTGCGGGTTTACGTTTCCGGACATGATCATCTGGCCGGAGGACAAGATCACCTGGACCAATGCCGTCGTGCTGATGGCGCTGGACGCGCTTTTTCAGCTCACGCCGGCCCATGATCTTTTCAGTCACGATCATTGGCTTTGATTGTAGCGGCGGGTTTTTAACAGTATCAAATGGGGCACTGCGATGATCCATGCGGTGCCGCTTCGTACTCTATCAAGTGCTGCACGGGCTTGCTGTCGATTCGCGAATAAGCTGCGGGGCCTGCCTTTTTATTCTTCCCTTTGTTACTTTTCTTTCACGTGAAAGAAAAGTAACCAAAAGAAACCGCCCGTGCCCCGCTTGATCCTGCGCGTCGCTGACAGGGGCGGCGCGTGTCGGAACTCGCTTCGCTCAGACAGGCCGACACGCTTTTCCCGCCCTGTCAGCGATGCTCGGCGCGGGGCAAAGGGGAACGTCCAGCTTCCACCGACGTATCCCATGTCCCTGCCTGCTATAGACTCTGCGGGGGCTCAATTGCGGAAAGACCATCGCCCATACAGTCTCAAGAAACTTCACCAGCGGCTGCAGAAGTTTTATGTGCGGCGTTTCCTTAGGCCCCAGTTCGAGCGGCTGGGGCGCGGGGGGCACTTCATGCGGCCCTGGTTCGTGGAGCTTTTCGGGGCGCCCATCGAACTGGGGCACTTTGCCACGGTGATCGCCGCCCTCGATGCCCCGGTGCGCTTCTGTGTCTGGCCCGCCCTCGAGGGATGCGGGGCGATCCGCATCGGGGACTACAGTCTGATTTGCCCGGGCGTGCGCATCAGTTCGGCCATCGGGGTTGAGATCGGTCACAGCGTCATGATGGCTCACGGCGTCTACCTCACCGATTCAGACTGGCACGATATCTACGACCGCACCGCGCCCGGCAAGAGCGCGCCCATCACGATCGCCGACAATGTCTGGCTGGGCGACGGCGCCATCGTCTGCAAGGGGGTTAAGATCGGCGCCAACAGCGTCATCGGCGCCGGTGCCGTGGTGGTGGAGGACGTGCCCCCCAACGTGGTGGCCGCCGGGAACCCGGCCCGAGTGGTCAAGCATCTGGACACCAGGCGCCCGATGACGACCCGGCGCGACTGGTTTGCTGATCCGGCCCGGCTCAAGCGCGATTTCGAGACCTGGGACCGGGCGCTGCTGGAGGGCAACAGTCTGGCCGGCTGGGTCAGATATTTAATCCGCCCCAATCGCAACGACTAAGGGCGGTCCCAAACAATCCCATAGCGGCGCTACGCTGCGCCCCGCGTCACAGCGGCCTACTTTGTGCGCACCTCAATTCTCCTGGGATGAGGATACTTTGATATGAAGTTTATGGTTTGAAGGCCCTATGTTTTCCCGGAGCGGCTGGGCCACAGAGATCTGCGGGCGCCCTATATTCAGACGCATGGTATATACCGGGGCGGCATAGACAACAGCCGTCCTGTCCCTCGTTTTCTGCCTGCTGCAATTATTTTCAGAGGATGCAAATAAACTTTACAGGTCTATATAGTGATGGTAAGTTTCTTTTATCCCTCCAGTTAGTCCAGCCGGCAATTTGTGATGCTCATTCGGGACGCGCGTCACGCATGTCCCGGTCAAGGTTTTGTCTATGAGCCCTTAAAGAACATTTTCAGTTCTATAGGGCTCAAACTCCACAATGGCATTGACGGGGCTTATCCATTTGGTATCTGGAGAAATATTGGCGCGTAAACGGTAAAGCGTCGAGGGTTTCCCATAGAAAATTTTTAGTCCTGTATCCCTCAAAATCAATGTTACATAATACCATTTTATCGGCATGAATACATAGGCTGAAAATGAAAAAGATTTTTAATGGTTGGAAATTGCCCCTGATTTTATTTCCGATCTGGGTATTGGTTTACGTATTTATTGGCCCCAGCTTTCCGTACACACAATCCTTTGGTAAGTCCAGAGTGCTAATCCACAGTAATAGCGCATGGCAAGACAAAGATTGGGAAAAGGGGCGTTTTCTAGCCGAAAGGGTTTTTCGAGATTATGGGGTGCGAATGGCTTACCACAACAAAAATGGTGACGTGACCATTATAATTAGGAGTTGATAATGATATGCCCTTATTAAAACACCGAATTACTTTGTCGGTTTTCCTGTTTCTCATCTCTCTAACCATAGGTATTGTTTCAATACAAAAAAACAGGCAGCTGGGATTAATGGGGGGCTTTGCTGAAGAACACTTCTTCATGGGATGGAATTTAAAATTAACAGGAAGTTTTTTTCCTGACAAGTATGAACCTGATGTTTTTTATTTTGGTAAGAATCCTCAGCCTATTTTTAGGCCTCCGGGTTATCCAGTCTTTGTAGCCGTAGTTATGAAAGCTTGGGATGGGTTAAAGGAGAGAAGCCAGATACCTAAAAATCAAGAAGAATTTAAACAAAAATTACATGATGGTATAAAGTCAATCTACTTATCACAGTGTCTCTTGTTAGGCCTATCGGCAGCTGTTCTTTTCTTGTGGAGCTCAAAATTCCTAAATCACATTACCGCATTTACGATATCGCTTTTGTTTGGATGCAATCCCTATATGATCATTCTAACAGGCTTATTGCATTATAGCATACTTCATATCTTCTTTACAATTCTATCATGCTACGCCTTGAGTTGCTCTCTTGAAGAAAATAAGTACAATCTTTCCAAGCTAATAATTGCCGGTATACTCTGGGGCTTGACCACATTGATAAGGCCCGTAACCCTCATTTTGCCGGCATTTGTTATAGTACTTTTTATCATACAACACAGGTTCTCATGGCAACCTTTGATCAAAAAGTCCGCAATTTTTATTATTGGTATGTTAATTGTTATTACACCCTATACAATCAGAAATTATTCTCTTACAGAGAAATTTATTCCTGTTAATGCGCAAGGTGGCGTTGCTCTATGGGCAGGTACAAGCAGACAACTTGAGCGAAACCCCAATCATTATAGATGGTGGACGTTGTGGAACGAGGATGGAAGGCCGATCTATACCAGGATCACCAAAACGCCAAATTATACAATTGATATGTGGGTTGCGAACGTTCTGGAACTGGACAATGAATTCAAAGAAGAGGCGCTTAATAATATATACCATCAGCCTAATGTTTTTCTTCACAATTTCATACAGAATTTTATAACATTCAACCTTGACATTAATTCTGTTTTTATCAAGGTGTATCAAGCTATCCAGAATCCTGATGTAAGTTTTCAAAAAGATTGGATTCGAGTTGGTGCACCACAAGACTTTCATTCGTCCTCGGCAACGACGTTGTTTGTCATTTTTATATATCTATTGGAATTATTAAGTTTGGGAGGTATTGTCATCGCAATAAGAAAAGATACCTCTATACTGGTCCCGATTTTGATATATTTTTGTTTTTGCATAGCTCACTCAATTACTCACATGGATTTGATGTACTATTATATTAAAATTCCCTTTATCTTCATATTTGCCGGCTATTTTCTTGATTATATAACCCACTTGTTTGTAAATAGACCGCGTTTGAGAATGTCTAGGGCAATCGTTTTTAGTTCTCATACTTTTTTGATTATATATGGCGTAGGATTAACAAGTTTTGTGTTATTCAATATTTAACTCCAAGCAGAGGAAAATTTATACGGCCATTTTATCTCTTCTATATAATATTGTTGGATAAAACTTTTCTAGCCGAGAGGAAGATCGAGTACCAGGTAGCGTCAAGAATCTTTCGCACTTTTAAGTGCGGCGGCTGTATGGTTCAGGCAGCGACTTCTTCTTTTCCCATCTCCTTGAGAAGATCCATATTGAGATAACGACGTGTTCCCCAGCGCGTACCGCCGATGTGGCGAAGCCGAGCTGCCACCAGCATGAGAGCGGAGTTGCCATCCGGGAAAGCGCCAACTACCCGAGTACGACGTCTGACCTCCCGCAAGATGCGCTCAAGGGGATTGTTGGTCCGGATACGCCGCCAGTGGGCATCCGGGAAATCATAGTAGGCCAGGGTATCGGCGATGCCGTTTTGGACAACCTCGGCGGCCTGATGAAGC
>JAAUXW010019475.1_pt1 | contig 16784 bp, 12 predicted proteins | sample 7278141 | NCBI WGS metagenome assembly JAAUXW01 (sample SAMN14350115, study PRJNA611818) | marine sediment metagenome | isolation source: surface marine sediment (2.1m) | place: French Polynesia: Moorea | collected 2018-08
GGGAAACAGGTTCCCGTTGAGCTTGCGCGACAGCGCTATCGCTTCCAGGTCGACGCGTTCAGCCGCTTCGTAGTCACCGAGCGAGTCCAGCGTGATGCCGAGATTGCCGAGCAGGTCGGCGCTCATCTCATCATCGAGCGGCCCGGCCGCACGCTTGATATCGAGCGCCCGCTCGAGCAGCTCCCGCGTCTCCTGGTAGCGCTGCACGTCGAAGAGCACCACGGCCAGGCGCCCGAGTGCGTTGGCGACCCCGACATGATCGGGTCCGAGCATATCTTCCCGGATGGCGAGCGCCTTGCGCCCATAGTCTTCGGCAGCTTCGTATTGCCCGGTAAGCCGGGTCGCATCGCTCATATTTATGTAGGCTGCGGCAAGCTCCTCGCGATCGGCACCGTCGTCCGCCTCGAGCAGCGCGATGGACTTCTCGAGCATCGGAATTCCGGCATCGTAGTCACCGAGGTTCTTGAAGCTGCGCCCGATGATCCGGTACAGCCTGCCCTGCACGCGCGGCTGGCCTTCGAGCTGATCGATCTGCTCTGCCCCCTGCTGGAGGAGCTCGATGGCCGTCAGCGCCTCACCTTTCGACGTGTAAGGGTCCGCCTCCGAGAACACCTGCGTCAGGAATTCGGATACCTGCCCGGACTGCTCCGCGGCAAGCGTTGCGCGGTCGCGCTCCTCGACGATCCTGAACGCCGAGAACGCGAGTACCGAAACGACGGCCGCAGCGATGCCGATCGGCAACCGCCGTCGCTGCACGAATTTCCCCAGCCGGTAAGGAATGCTGTCGCCGCGGGCGGCGATCGGCCGATGCTCCAGGAAGCTGCGGATGTCGTCCGACATCGCGACCACCGAGGGGTAGCGGCGCTCGGTGGCTTTCTGCAAGCAGCACAGGACGATGTTGTCCAGGTCTCCGGCAAGCGCGCTCTTCAGCCGCGCAGACGATGTGCCGCGCTGCTCCGAAATCCTGACCTCCGAGATCTCCTCGCCGGTTCGCGTCTTCGGTGACGTCAGTGCGGTGCTCGGCCTGCTGGGTTCGGTCTCGAGGATTGCCTGCATGATACTGCCGGGCACGGCGGCAGACGCAGTAAATGGCATGCGCCCGCACAACAACTTGTACAGGAGGACTCCCAGCGAATAGACGTCGCTCGCCACCGAGATCGTCTCGCCGCGCACCTGCTCCGGGCTCGCGTACTCCGGCGTCAATGCCATCATCCCGGCGCGCGTCATGGCAATCGTGTGATTGAACGATTCGGCCGAGATCAGCTTCGCGATCCCAAAGTCCAGCAGGCGCGGATTGCCGTGCCCGTCGACGAGGATGTTGCTGGGCTTTAGATCGCGATGGACGACGAGCTGGCGGTGCGCATAGTCGACCGCTTCGCAGACCTTTCGGAACAGCTGCAGGCGCTGCCGGATCGACAGGCGGTGCTCGTCGCAATAGGCATCAATCGGCTGGCCATCGATGTACTCCAGGACGAGATAGGGAAGCGAATCGTCCGTCGTGCCGCCGTCGATCAGCTTCGCGATGTAGGGGTGATCGAGGTTTGCAAGTATCTGCCTCTCGGCGCGGAAACGGGACACAGCGTCGGCTGCGAGCAGCTGTGCACCCATGATCTTTATCGCGACGATCTGCTCGTACTGCTTGTCCGAACGCCGCGCCAGGAACACCGCACCCATGCCGCCGGTCGCTATGCGCTCGGTGACCGTGTAGGCGCCAAGCTGTTGCCCGATCCATCGATCAACCTCGTCCTTACCGACCTCGCCCGCGGCTTCTGCTATCTGGCTGCGAAGCATGCTGTCGCCCGAATCCGCCTGGAGCAGGCGCTCGACCGCTTCTGCAAGCTCCGGGTTTACGCGGTGCAAGTCAGCCAGGAACTCGTTTCTTTCCCGATCGGACAGGGAAACAGCACGATTGAACGCTTCCTCGACGGTCTTGAGCGAGTCAGATGACGTCATGCGGCCTCCAAATTTCGTATAGTTCGGGGGCAGTCCGGGCGTCTCCCCGGGGACGCGGTACTACTTCTTTTTCGATGGCCAACAGCGAGATTACAACATTGCTGCATAGCTGGTCGGACGGCGACCAGGCGAGCCTCGAGGCGCTCACGCCCCTCGTCTACAACCAGCTGCACAAGATCGCGGCGAACGCTTTTCGCGGTGAGCGCAAGGATCACACGTTGCAGACAACCGCGCTCGTGCACGAGGCGTTTGCCCAGCTTGTCGGCGTGGACGTGCCGTGGAAAAACCGCAGCCACTTCTATGCGCTCGCGGCGCGCATGATGCGTCGAATTCTCGTGGATCACGCGAACGCACGCGCGGCCGCAAAGCGCGGAAGCGGAGCGCGCAAAATGCAACTCGACGACTTGCCGCTGGCGGCGCCCGAGGCCGGCGACGAAGTGCTCGCCCTGCACGAAGCGCTCAATCAGCTCGGGGAGCTCGACAGTCGCAAGGCCGAGATCCTGGAGCTCCACTATTTCGGCGGCCTCACTTATGACGAAATGGGCGCGGTGCTGGACCTGTCCAGCAGCACGCTCGACCGTGAGCTCCGCTTTGCCAAAGCCTGGCTCAAGGTCCGTCTCGAAGAACAGGACTGATACCGCGGGCAGCCGTGGTGCTGGTGTCTCCTCCATACCCCTGAAAGCGGCAAACAACGCCGTTCTTGCCCAAACCGGGCCCAGCCATTTTTTTTGGGCAAGTCGCGGTGGCTTTCCCGCATACCCGGATGACAGCAACGATCCGGGCCGCGCCCGGCAGCCAGAACATTCAGGAGAGAGACAATGAAAACACCGATGATAAGCGTCGCAAGCCTGATGCCGCGGCGCAGCGTTCTTGCAATGATCGGCACCGCGCTGGTGCTCGCCGCCTGTGGCGGTGGTGGTGGCGGTGGCAATGGTAGCGGCACCGGCGTCGTGACACCGCCGCCGCCTCCACCGCGCGCCGCCCAGAAGGCCTTCTTCGTCGCCTGGGATCCGAATCTCGAGCAGGACCATATCTATGTCGCTGATGACGACGACGGTTCGCGGACCCAGCTGACGCCGAATGCCGCCATTACCAGCGCCCGCATCACCCTGATGGCTATGTCGCCCGATGGGCAGACGATCGCCTACGCGGCCTCGCACGACTCGCGCACGGTACGTGACCTGTACCTGCTTCCGGCAGCGGGCGGAACGCCAACCAAAGTGACGTCGGGATTCGCGTCGGGCGTCAACGTCCGGCAGATCGCCTGGTCACCCGACAGCTCGCAAGTGGCCTATGTTGCGAACCCGCTGGGCAGGTCGCCGCGCGGCTTCGAGATCAACGAGGTCTTCCTGGTCGACCGCGACGGCGCCAACAACCGCAAGATCAACGGCAGTATCGGCAGCCCGCCGAAGGTCAGGGTCGACAACGTCAAGTGGTCACCGGACGGCCGCTTCCTCGGGCAGATGGTGTCGATACTCGATCCGTTCCTCGGTCGCGTCGGCATCAACACCTACGATACAACGCTCGGCCGCCCGAACAGCACTCGCATCACCGAGGCCGTCAACACGGGCAATTTCGAGACACTGGGCTTCTACTACGAGTGGCATCCGGACAGCGACAAGATCGCGTACCTGTCGGAACACGAGTCGGGCAACCGCAACGAGCTGTTCTACGCAAACACTGTGGGGGTGTTCCGGGTCGAGAAACTCAATGGCCCGCTGGTCGCGAATGGCCAGGTCTATAGCTTCAGCTGGTCCCCGTCCGGCGATTACATACTCTACTCGGCGACACAGGACGACGTCCGCGTGTCCGGACACTATGTCAGCAACGAAGAAGGCGGCAACAACCGGCGCCTCGATAACCCCGCCTCCGGCACGACGCGTGACTACGCCGGCACAAGCTGGGCGCCCGGTGACGATCGTGTCGTTTTCGCCGCCGCGCAGAACATCGCCGACGTTTCCGAGGTTTTCGTCGCCGACATGACCGGCAACACGACGCGCATCAACCCGGCGCTCGTGAGCGGGCAGTTCGCCGGCAGCCCGATGTGGTCGCCCGACGGTAACAGCATCGCCTTCCTGTCGAACATGGACGCAGCGGGCAACATCGGGCTGTTCGTCAGTGACGCGTCCGGTGCCGGGGCAGCCGTGCAGGTCAGCGGCGCAACGACCTGGCGGGCGCGGTTCGGCCCGAGAGCCTGGTCTCCCGACAGCAGCCGTATCGCCTACGCGATGAACCAGGACGACCAGCTTGTCCAGGAACTGTACATCGGCGATGCCGGCGGCCAGTCACAGTCGCGCGTCAACGGCCCTCTGACATCCCCCGAGCAGGTCAGCTATCGCAACCCGGTATGGTCGCAGGACGGCTCGCGCGTGCTGTTCCAGACCGAGGACGATAATTTCCAGCCCGTAAACGTGCACATTGGTGAGGGTGACGGCGCACCGCCCGTTCATCTCAACCAGACCGGCGAATTCCGGGGCATCGCGATTTACTGATGCCGGCCCGGGGTCAGGCCGACCGGCCTGGCCCCGGCATTCGATCGCTGCCTAAAGGATTCCGGCGCCCGGCCGATGATCATCGTATGGTGACTGAGGCGGCCAGGGATAGTGACGCGATGGTGCTGGACGACCAGGTCATTCGCGTGTACGCGCGGGAAATCAGTGAACAGCTGACCGACGTTTCCGGCATCCTGATTTTCGATGCCGACGGCGCGCTCAAGTGGTCCAACCTCGAAGGCGAAGCCGACAAACTCCCCTCTTCGGCACCCACCCCGGAAATCCGCTTCGACGCCCCGGCAAAACGACCCTTGAGCAGCGGCGATGTCGCCTACGATTTCCCGTTGCTGAAAGAGGACGCCCGGGCGCTCATGCTGCGGATCATCCTCCGCAGCCTGGACCCGCCCAGCCTGCGCCACGTTTCCGATGCGATCGCCTCGTCGCTGGACTGTCTGAGTCGCCAGATACGCATCGACACGAGTCTCACCTCGAGGATCGTCCTGAAAGAGGACAAGCGGCGCGGCCTTGCCCTGGTCGCTCGTATCAATGCCGCGGAGCTCAGCGGCAACTTCCAGGACGACGTCCAGTCGCTCGTCGACATCTGCCGGGAGACCGCAGGTTGCGCGCTCGTTGCCGTTCAGCTGCCGGTCCGCAAACTGTCGGTCTCCTCGTCCAGCATGCCTGGTATCGCCCCGTTCCTCGGTAGCCTGGGCGCGAGACTGCTCGCGAAGCAGCAGGAGAAGCGACGGCCCATGTCCGTTCAGCTCAAGCTGCCCGACGGCAAGGAATACAATGCGCTGTGCGCGCCAATCATGCTCAATCACCGCACCGTCGAGGGGCTCGTGATCCTCGTCGACGCCGAGAAACGATCCTGGCATTCCAGCGCGGCGCGCACGCTCAGCGCGAAAATCGCCACGATGGGACACGACGAGTCCCTCACCACGTCGCTCGGTAACCGGATCGACCTGCTGAAGTCCATCGACGACACGCTGTCCCGGCAGACGCGGTTGTCGCATTCGGTCATCTATTTCGACATTGACCGGATGCATGCGATCAACGACGCATTCGGCTACTCCGGCGGGGACCGCGCACTGTCCCGCTGCAAGCAGATTTTCCTGGACTGCGCCGGCGCGAACGACACTGCCGCGCACCTGGGCGGCGACCGATTCGCGCTGTTCCTGCCCGGCGCCACCGGCGACACGGCCACGGCGAAGGCGGAGCAGGTCCTGCGCTCCATCTCGCAGGAAACGATCGAGAACGAACGAAAGGCCATCAGCCTCTCGGCCAGTGCCGGCATTGCCTGCAGCGACGCCGTTTCGAACGGCGCCGAGGAACTGTTGATCCTTGCCGAAGTCGCGTCCCGCGGTGCGCAGGATCGCGGCGGCGGCCAGTGCGCGAGCTACCAGAACGTGGACAGCAGCATCATCCAGCGACGCAGCGACGTCGACAAGGTGGGGTTCCTTCAGACAGCACTGATCGAAGACCGGTTTACGCTGCACGCGCAGAAGATCGAGGCGATCAATACCGAGCCCTCACAGAAATACGAGCTGCTGGCGCGCCTTCGCGATGACGAGGGCGGCAATGGCAGCGCACACCAGTTCCTGGCGGCCGCCGAGCGCTACCAGATGATGGCGGCGCTGGACCGCTGGGTCATCAACTCCGCTCTCAAGACGCTGTCCGAGGCCGACAATTCGCTGGAGGTCAACCTCAGCTCGTTCTGCATCAACGTCTCGGCGCAATCGCTGCAGGACGATGCCTTCGTCGATCACATCGAGGCACGGATCGCCGACACCGGTATTCCGCCCGACATCCTGTGTTTCGAGCTCACCGAGACGTCGCTGGTGCGCTACATCGATCGCGCGCAGCGGTTCATCGCCCGCGTGCAGCGGCTCGGGTGCCAGGTCGCGCTCGACGACTTCGGCACCGGGTACAGCTCTCTTGCGTACCTGAAAACACTGCCGGTGAACATCCTCAAGATCGACGGGTCGTTCGTGCGCGACATCCTCGAGTGCTCGCTGTCCAAAACCATAGTCTCCTCTGTCGTGCGCATCGCGGACGACGTCGGTGCCCTAACCGTGGCCGAGCACGTCGAGAACGAGATGGTTCGGTCGCTGCTCAAAGACCTGGGCGTACACTACGGCCAGGGCTACGTCGTGCACCGTCAGGAGCCGCTTGAGGACGTGCTGGCGAGCTTCGACAATCCCGCCGGTCACGCCGACGACCTGTGTGAAAGCATCAATCTGCGCTCGGAGACGCTGGAAATCCTGTTGGCCGAGAGTCAGCAGTGACGAAGTTTCGAAGCGGCTTTTCCTGAAGCGCCGGATCAGCCGGCACTTGCCACGACCAGCAGCGGTCCTTTCGACACGACCACACCGCCCGGTTTCTCGCGGGTGATGGCAAAAGCCGCGGGATTGCTGACGGCCAGCTTGGCGTCGATTGGCACGACGACCGTCGTTTCACCGGCCGGTATATCGAAGACGCCGCCGTCCACAGGGTTGCTGTCGCGATCGGGGTCGACGACCCAGAGCTGGTACTGGGTCCTGGCAGGGTCGTTGATTGGCATGCCGCTCAGCAACATATAGCCTTCCTGCCTGGCATCGTTCCAGACGACGTCGCCGCGTACCTGGGCAAAGTCCGGATCTTCCGGTGTGCCCCACGGGATGATGACGGTGTCGCCGGCTTCCGCGATGAGCTGCTGTCGCGCAGCCGCGTAGTCGACCGTCGCAGTTCCGAACTCGGCGACGTTGGTCGCAACAAGCACGGCGGCGAGGGCGGCCGCAGCAGCCCAGCCCCAGTTCCAGCCGGAGCGGCTTTCCCGGCGCGGCTTCAGCTGGACAACCTTGTCTTCACCGCGGTCGAAAAACCGGTCTGCGTCATCGAGCAGCCGGGCTTTGAGTGAATCGGGCGCGTCTTCGTAGTCGCGCGCACTCTTGAGGCCGAATGCGTTCGCAGCCGCTGCGGCAGCCAGCTCGAAGTCGGGCGTGTCGTCGATACCGTGTTCTTTCATCAACGCCTGCAGTTCCTTTTCCTGATCGTCACTCAGGCCCTCGGTAGCACGCATGCTCAACAGATCGATGATGTCCGGATGCAGATCTTTCATGATGATGCCTTGCCCGCGATTCCCGGTTCACCCAGGGCTTCGCGGATCCTCGTTAGTCCCCTGGCCATGTAGCTCTTGACCGTGCCGAGCGGAATGCCCGTCTGTTCGGAGATCGCGCCGTGCGACATGCCCAGCCAGGAAGCCATGTTGATGACCTCCTGCTGCGCCGGCTTCATCGTGCTGATCACATCGACGACGCGCTGAACCTCCGCCGATGCTTCCAGCACTCGCTGGGTGTCGCCGGACAGCGAATGCTCGACTTCGTCCAGCGGTTCCGACAGGGGCTCCCTGTCGAGCTTGCGGCGCCGGTCGATCAGGCGTCGCCGCGCGATCATCGAGATGAATGTCGCCTCGGCGGCGACGGACCTGTCGTAACGATCGGCCGTCGTCCACAGCTCGAGGAAGATCTCCTGTACCGCCTCTTCCGCGTCGGCCTCGTTCGCCAGGAAACGGCGCGACAGTGACCAGACCAGACCGCTGTACGTGTCAATGCACTCAGCGACCGCGCTTCGGTCGCCGGATGCTATTCGTTCCAGTATCGTAGTCGTCACTCTCGGTCACGCCGTGTTTGCGCAAACAGGCGACGGCTTGCGCCGTCGCCTGAACTGTCGCGATTCAATATCACCGGAGAGGATATCTTATCGCGTCATGTTGCCACGGACCTGCATCAGGCCGTTGCCGTGCAGTGACCCGTTGACAGCATCGAGTGCATAGCGCAGCTGCCACGCGCTATCGCGCGCATTACGTGCTGCCGACGCCTCCATCATGCCGACTTCGAGGCGAGCTCGCTCCTCGGCGGTGAGGCCGCCCTCGCGCATCAGCTTCTCCGACACGGCCGTGTAGACGGCGACAGTACCCTGTACATCGCCGTGATTGAACATCGGCACGCCACGGTCGATCGCCATGCGAATGGCCTTCGCGGAGTCGGCGCGCGACATCTGTGCCTTCGGCAGTATCACCCGGTCAATCACGTGGATGACGCCATTGGATGCGTCGATGTCGGTGGCGACGATGCGGGCATTCTCGATGTTGAAGCCTTTCTCGGTCTGGCTGATGACTGCATCGAGTCCCGCCAGCGTCTCCAGGCGAGCGCCGTCGGCAAGGGCCGCCGAGCCGATCTCGCCGGAGATGACGTGATATTTCAATATCGTCGCGAGCTGGTCCTTGTTCTCAGGCCTGAGCAGGCTTTCGATCGTGCCGGCCGGCAACGCGCCGAAGGCGTCATCCGTGGGCGCGAAGACCGTCAACGGGCCATCGCCTTTCAATGCGCCGGCAAGTCCGGCTGCCTTCGCTGCTGCAATCAGGGTCTCGAAAGTCCCGGCGGACGCTGCCGTGTCGACGATGTCCATTGTCTTCTTGCCGTGGTGGCCACCGGCTACGGCCGGGGCGCTGAGCGTCATGGCGGCAAGCACGAGCCATGCTGTCTTCAGTGTTTTCATTGGATTGGGTCTCTTTTTCAGGTTTGTGGACCGCGGGGGAGCGGGCTTGTAGTTGTATTCGCGTGGCGCGGCGTTTTGGATGCACCGTGACCCGTTTATTTCGACTTCGTCCGCGAATCGGCGGATACTGGCGGGATGTCGGATCGCAGCAAGTCGTTGCCGGACGATATCGCCCGCGAAAAAAGCACCGCGGCCAGCCTCCGTCGGGAGTACAAGGGCGCGCTGTTCGGCGGCTTGCGGCACTTCCGGGCACTGCGGCTGCAGGCACCCGGCATCATCGCCGAGTTCGTCCTTGGCGCGTTGTTGAGCGTCGCTGCGCTCCTTGCTCTCTTCCACGATCTCAATGTCACGGGCCTGCTGCCGGTCGTGCTCTTCTGCGTCCAGTTCCTGATCGTCGTGGGTGTCAGCTTCTGGGTGGCCGGGCGAATCTGGCGGATCATCGGCGAAGCAAACCGGGACCGGTGCCGTTTTCTCGTCACGAACATGTGGTCGCTCGCCGCGAGCGCCATACTGGTGACAAGCGTCGTTCTCTACCTGTTTTTTCCTGGCGCCGCGAAACCGCCTCCGGCGCCACCGGCTGAAACACCTCCGGTCGTTGTCGCTGAAACACCCGCTGAACCGCCGGGCCATGAACTGCCCGCCCGGCAACGCGTCTTCGCTGGCCGCGGCTGGCAGATCCTGCGCAACGACGACTCGAGTTACAGGACGGCACTGGTGAAAGAGGCGCCGGATCGCTGCGCCGAGCTCGGCGAGCACTGGATACTGGCCGACCGCCCGGACTTCGAAGGCCTCGAACCGGAGCTCATCGAAGGCGGCCACGTCGGCAGTTTCTGGACCGCGTCCCGCAGGCCCAACTCGAATCTGGATTACTTCCTCGATGCGGACGGCAGCTCCCGGTTTCGCTGGGCGTTGTCTGCAAACGATTCCGAGCGCATCGTGCTCTGCGTGGAGGCGGTGTCGATCCAGCTGGAGTAGCGGTTGCCCTGCCGATCCATCGCTTTGGCAGGCACAATGGATACCATGACCATACTCGCCAACCTGCCGCGCGCCCGTGACCTCATGGCGGCCGAAAACATCGACGGCCTCGTCGCCGCAATCCCGATCAATGTTTACTACCTCGGCGGCTACTGGGGCCTGCTCATGAGCGCCGAACGCTTCGATGCCTCGTTCTTTGCCGTCTTGCCTGCACATGAGGACGCGCCGGCGGCCCTGGTGCTGCCCAGCATGGAGCTACGGCGCCTGGTCAGCGCCGGCGGCACCTGGATGCCGGAGACTTTCATCTATACCAGCCCGGATGGCGAGTACGACCAGATCGCGCTCAAGGGTCACCCGTACAGCGGCTGGCCCGTACGGCCAGATACGAAGCTGACGTCGCTCGAGCGTGACTGGATCGAGGTCACGAAAGACCACGCCGAACGCACCTCCGGCAACGCCATCGGCGCGCTGGTTCGCGCCGTTGAAGCAGCTGGCCTCACCCGCGGAAACGTCGTGAGCGATGACCCGCGCATCGGCGAATGGCTCGGCCAGGCGGGTCTGGACAGCGTGCGCTGCCGCACGGATGCCGGCCTCTTCAATCGCATTCGTGCGGTCAAGACACCGCCGGAACTCGAGTTGATGCGCAAGGCAGCCGTAATCAACGAGGCGGCCATGCGCCACGCAGCAACGGCATTTCGCGAGGGCGCAGGCTGGGACGACATCGAGATCGCGTACTTCACGTCGATGGCAGCCGCCGGCGGAACCGGCAGTTATCTCATCTGCGGCGCGGGCGGGCCGCCAGCCGGACACATTCGCCGTCGCGAGCCGATGTTCCTCGACGCCCTGGGCACCTTCGAGCACTACCATGGGGATTTCGGCCGCTGCGTCGTTCTCGGCGAGCCTGGCGAGCTGATGCGCAAGCGCCATCGGGCGCTCTGTGCGGGCTGGGAAGCGGTGCAGCCGTTGCTGAAGCCGGGCACGCGTTACAGCGAGATCGCATCCGTCGCCGTCGACACGATTCGGCGCAGCGGGCTCCCCGAGTTCGTGTATGCAACACCACACTCGCTCGGACTCGAGCACACCGACGACCCGAAACCTCCCGGTGCGCAGCAGGGCATGACGTCGGACGTCGCGCTCGAGGCCGGCATGGTGCTGAACGTCGACCTTCCCTTCACCGAGATCGGCTGGGGATCCGTGCACATCGAGGACACCGTGCACATCACGGCAGACGGTTTCGAGGCACTGACCTCAGATGATTTCGCCATCATCGAGGTCTGAGCCCCTGGTCGCGCTCGTTCAGGCCAGGTTGTAGACGAACACGGCTGCAATGGCCAGCGGCGCAACGAGGCGCGCGAGTACCAGCCACAGCTTGAAGACCACGCCATCGCCGATACCCAGCTGATCGACGAGTGTCTGCCGCGCAATCCACCAGCCCGCGAACAGCGCGTACAGCATGCCGCCTATGGGCATGAAGATATTCGATACGAGATAGTCGATCAGGTCGAACGGCGTCTTGCCCGCGAAAATCGCGAAGCCGTCCAGCGGGTACACGTTCTCCCAACGCGAGAACGACAGCACCGTTATCAGGCCGAGCACGAACGCACAAGCACCTATCATCGTTGCGGCCTGGCGCCGCGACAGACCGCGAACCTCGCTGACGCGTGCCGTCATAGTCTCGAGCATCGAGATCGACGAGGTCAGCGCGGCAAACAGCAGCATGAGGAAGAACGCCGCACTGAGAATGCTTCCGCCCGGCATCGTCGCGAACGCCGTGGACAGCGTGACGAAGATCAGGCCCGGTCCGCCCGAAGGGTTCAGGCCGTAAGCGAAGACGATCGGGAAGATCGCCAGGCCGGCCAGGAGCGCGACGAGCGTATCGCCAATGGCCACGGCAATCGCCGACTGGAACAGGTTCACGTCCCTCGGCAGGTAGGCGGAATAGGTCAATACAGCACCTACGCCGACGTTCACCGAGAAAAACGCCTGTCCGACCGCAGCGAGCGCCATGTCCGGCGTGATCTTGTCCAGATCGGCGCTAAACAGGAACCCGATCGCTTCGCCGAATGCACCGTTGAACGCCGCGTAGATCACGAGGCCGACAAGCATTAAGAACAGACCGGGTATCAACACGCGCACGATGCGTTCCAGCCCGATTCGCACGCCGCGGGAGACGATGTATACCGTCACGGCCGTGAACAGGAAGTGCCACAACATCATCCACGCCGGGTTGTGCAGGAACTCACCGAAGTCGCGCCCAATCTCCTCGGCGCTGAGTCCGCTCAGGTCGCCGGCGATGGATTTGAAGAGATACGCCACGGTCCAGCCGGCGATGACGCTGTAGAAGCTCAGCACGAGCAGCAAGGCGAGCAGACCCATCCAGCCGAGGACCTGCCAGAAAGGGGTACTGCCGTTCTCAACGGCAATCTTGCGTAGCGCAGACGGCGCGCTCATCCTCGCATGGCGGCCGATAATCATTTCCGACAGCATGATCGGGGTTGCGATCAGGAGTATCGCCAGCACGTAGATGAGGACGAATGCGCTGCCGCCACTGTTGCCGAGCGTGTACGGGAATTTCCAGATATTGCCGAGACCGACAGCGGCGCCGATCGATGCCAGGACGAAGGCTAATCGCCCGGACCAGGATTCAGTTGTTCTGACAGCCATTGCTCCCCCGTTTGACAGTCGTGCCTAATCGCTTTCGCTGCGGCAGATTACCGCACTGCATTCCCGGATGGCCTGCAACGCCAGGTCGACCTCCTCCAGGTGCGTCGAATACGCCAGTATCGCCATGCGCAGGATGAACCGGTCGTCGATCGTCGTGGACGTCAGGAAAACCCGCCCGTCTGCATGTATGGCTTCCATCAGCGCCTTGCTCGCCCGGTTTGCATCGCCGCCCTCCGGCCGAAGCTGAAAGGTCACGATCGACAGGTCCGGCGCCGGTCCGACCTCGATGCCCGGAATCTTCGCGGCTTCATCGTGGAAATACTGCGCAAGCAGCAGCTTCTCCTCGAGCGCGGCCGCAAACGCCGCGCTGCCGTGAACCTTGAGCGGCAGCCAGAAGCGAAGCCCTCGAAACGGCCGCGTCAGCTCGGCCGAATAGTCGCACGGTGAACGCTCCGGGTCGCCTTCGACGTCCTGCATGTACGTTCCTCTCGCGTGATAGGCGTCGTAGAGCTTCTGCCCGTCGCGGACGAGGACGACGCCGAGCCCACAGGGCAGGAAGAACCCCTTGTGCGGATTGATCACCAGCGAGTCGGAGCGTTCGATACCGGCCAGTCGTTTCGACCCCTCGTCGCACAGCGCAAACGCCCCGCCATAGGCCGCATCAACATGGGCCCACAGTCCGAACTCGGCGGCGATGTCCGCAATCGCGTTCAGCGGGTCGACAGCGCCGGTGTCGGTCGTGCCCGCCGTCGCCGCGATCAGCCACGGATTCAAACCGTCGTCCTTGTCCTTTCGAACGGCATCGGGCAATACGGTCGCGTCCATCCGGAAACCGTCATCGCAGGGTACGTCGCGCAGCACGCAATCACCCACCCCGGCGACATGTAGCGCCTTGAGAAACGTATGGTGCGTATGGGCCGTTACGTACACCACTGACGAGGCGACCTCGTTGCTCCGGATGCCGGCCGCCTCGCGGGCAGCAACGACCGCCGAGAGCGTCGCCATACTAGCGCCCGACGCCAGGTCGCCTTCGGCCGACTCGGGGTAGCCGACAACACTCGCGAGCCACTGCAGTACTGCGTGCTCCATGCGCGTTGCACCGGGTGCAGCGGCGCCGACACCGCTGTAGCGGTTCGATACGGCCGCCAGGTAGTCGGCCAGCGCCGATTCGTACAGGCCGCCGCTCGGAATATAGGCGAAGAACCGGCTGGAACCGAGATTGTGGCCGATACCATCGACGTATTGCTCGACCGCCTGAAGGGCAGCCTCCAGCGAACCCGGGGACTCGGAGATCGAGAAGGCCCGCATCGCCTCGTCACGAGGTCCGGCCTGCGCATAGACGTCGAGCTCCGGCAGGGACTCGAGAAAACGCTCTGAATGCTGCCCGGCCTGCTCGAGAGCCGCGACACGGTCGCTTGCGGAGGATTCCAGTCCTTTCGATAGCGCTCTCAGTGTCGCCAGTTTCTCTGTAATCGGGTCCAACGAATCAATCCGGGCCGCCAGGAAGCGAGCCATTATACGGTGGCCGCGCTCGAAGGCGCTGCCGTGACAGCAGGATCACACTCCGCTCAGCTCATTGCGAAATGCCGTTGGTGTGTCGCCGAACCAGGTCCGGAAGGCGCGGGAAAAGGCGCTCGTGTCCGAATAGCCGAGCATGAAGGCAACCTCGGTGACGTTGTAGCGATCATCGCCGATGTAACGTCGCGCCAGGTCCATGCGCACATCCTGCAACAGCGCGCGGAACGTGTGTCCCTCCTGGCTCAGCCGCCGGTGCAAGGTACGAACATTGGTGTCTACCACGCTAGCGACCTTCTCGTCGCTGACGCTGGCCGATGGCAAGAGCTGCCGGATTGCGTACCTGACGCGCCCGACGATGTCCGCCTGTTCGAGCTCGACGATCGACTGCGCGAGAGTGTCCTGGTGCTGCTCGAACAGCGCCGTGTGCGCCGTCGTCAAAAGCTCGCCGGCAACGCCCGAGTCCACGGTCACGCAGTTGAGGTCTGCGCCGAACTCGACCGGCACGCCGAAGTGCTCATCCCAGAGGTGCCGCTGCCGGGGCTCCCGGCGTTTTAGCGAGGCCGACAGCGGCATGAAGGAGTCGCCGTACTGCAGGCGACAGAACGTGATCAGGCCGCCGACCTGCGCGTCTGCGTCGATATCCGGAAACGGCGACCCGGGATGTTTTTCGTAGATAACCCTGACTTGCCAGGGGCCCTCGTCAATGCGCACCTGGATATCGTTGTTGAACACACGCGCATAGCTCTGCAGCATGCGGAAGCTCGCCAGTAGTGACGGGCTGGCAATCCATGCATGGCCGAAGACGCCCAGGTGGCTCGGGGTCAGGAGCTTCGCCGCCCGAATACCAACGGCCTCATCGTCGATGCGGCCGAGTGTTTTCGCGACCAGGTCGTAATACTCGTGTGTCGGCACATAGGACCGCCCCGCGACCTGGCTGCCCGGACGGTACGTCGACGCAGGTATGACGGTCGCCGGATCGATATCGTAGCTCTCCAGCACCCGCCACAAGAGCCCGAGCATCATGGTGTGAACAGACAAATTCGCCCCCTAAAAGTACTTTTTCTTATTAAGTTTAGGCCGTTGTCCGAATCGGTCAACACCGTGACTGTATTTGCACAGCAGAGACCATCGACGCGGCCTATGCTTGTGAGGCTGGTCGCCATGCGACGAGCGGAAGAACGATAAGCGCCAGCGCCCGCTGGCCATGATTATTAATTTCAGGGGAATCGTCGACCGGACCGGGACGTGATTCGGGGAAACCGGTCCGACCGACAGCCAGCAGGCCCGGGCGTCCGCCCGCCTGACGAGTCCTCCCCTGCGCAACATCGAGTGTCTTTGAACACCCGGATCGCTAAAGCACAGGAGCAAACCGTGAACAGAGCAATTCGCACTACCGCGCGCAGCCTGGCAGTCCTGGCCTCAGTCGCTGTCATGGCGCTGGGTCTGAATGCCGCGCACGCGAAAGACGTCATGAGGCAGAACCTCATGGAAATAATGCAGCACTCCGACTCGATACTCGTCGGTACGGTCGTCGGCAAATCTGACGGGTTCCAGCAGGGCCTGCCGTACACGGAGATCACCGTCAACGTCGGGCAGAGCATCCTCGGCACGCACAGCACTACCTACACGTTTCGGCAGTTCGGCCTCATCAAGCCGAAGTCGGTGGGTAATGGCCGTGTCAACCTGATGGTGACGCCCGCCGGCTGGCCGACGTATGCGGTTGGCGAGCAGGTCATGCTGTTCCTGCACAAGCCGGCGTCGGAAACAGGCTTCCAGACGACAGCCGGCCTGACGCAGGGCAAGTTCGTCATCCGTGGCGACCAGATCGCCAACGGCATCAACAACGACGCCCTCTTCGCGGACTTAAGGTTCGACAACAGCAGGCTCGCGCAGGCGCAACAGGACCTCGTGAACCAGCCCGGTGGCGCCTATGCGGCCGAGGCGTTCATCTCGCTGGTCAGGACCGCCATCCAGGAGAATTGGATCGAAAACGGAGTAATGAGCCATGAGAACTAGCAACTATCGGATCAAGGGCCTGGTCGGCGCGGCAGCTGCTGCCGTCCTTTTTCTCGGCTCCGCCGCGCACGCTTACGGCCCTCTCGTCATCCAGGATTACGAGGAGGGCAAGCCGTACCTCTGGGACGTCAGCAACCCGGTCCCGGTCTATACGGACGGCGGCAACTTCGCATCGGGTACGGTCTTCATCTGGGTCGAGACGCCGGAAACCTGCAACCCGGAAGGTGGCTGGAACTGCGGCTACTACGACGAACTCTACGTCGAGTTCACGAATGAGCAGGGCGTCGCGCGCGTCGCAGAAGCCCTCGAGTCGTGGTCGAGTGTGCCGACGTCCGTCTTCCAGGCAGCGGTTGCCGGCAGCTTTGCCGACATCGGCATCGGCGGCGCCGACGGCGACATCACCGGCGCGCCGGAAGAATTCCTGACCGATTCGAACGGCAACGTCGTTCACGAAGTCATTGGGTCGGTCAACGGCGGCGGCATTCACGTGCTGTTCGACGAGGACGGATCCGTCATGACGAACGTCATGGGTGCACCGTTCGGGGTCCTCGGCATCGCGTCACCCGAATTCGCCATCGAGGAAACCGGCGAGATCACCGAGGGCTGGGTCGTCATAGGCGGGGCACA
>JAAUXW010010824.1_pt1 | contig 16399 bp, 19 predicted proteins | sample 7278141 | NCBI WGS metagenome assembly JAAUXW01 (sample SAMN14350115, study PRJNA611818) | marine sediment metagenome | isolation source: surface marine sediment (2.1m) | place: French Polynesia: Moorea | collected 2018-08
CCGTACGATTCGTCGGCCAAGGCTGCGAACGTCAAGGACTACTCGATCCGCCTCGGCGGGGAGTGGTACCAGTTCAACCGGCTCGATCCCCTTGGGATGTGGCTGGGACTGGTCGCAGACTTCAAGACGTACGCGCACTACCACGACAACGAAGAGGAAGTCTTCACGGCTGGACAAGCAGCCATCGCCTCGTTCATGAACAACGTGACCAACAAGACGTGGGCACGCTCGTTCGCGGACTTCATGGAGATGTCTGAAGGCATCAGCACCAACCGTCCTGCCACTGTGCAGCGTGCGGTGGATCGCTTTCTCGCAGGTGAGTTCGGCAAACTTATACCGCAACTCTTCAAATCTGCGGGCAACGCGTTCGTTGATGACCCGACCAGTTCCGAAACGTGGGCCTTCATGGACAACGTGACGCGTCAGATACCGGGGCTGAATCAAGACCTACCGCGTCGGCATGACGCACTCGGTCGCGAGATTCCCCTGTCGGCTGGCTGGTTCCCTGTGTTCAACCCGTTCGCTACGAGCGAGACGCGGGACGATCCGGTAGACGCGGAGATGTTCCGGCTTGGCTTCACGCTGCGGCCCATGCGTAAGACGCTGGGTGCTGGCGCTATCGACCTGACCGTCGAAGAGTACTCGCGCCTGACTGGCGAGTACATGCGAGCTACCGGCATCCACACGACGCTGACGGCCCTCGTTACGAGTGACGGCTGGGAGAACCTGAACGACACCCTCAAGATTGCGCTGCTCAAGGAGCGCATCACGGAGGCGCGGACAGTCGCCCGTGCGCAACTGCTTGGTGAGCCTGAAGTGGCGAACCGGGTAGGACGTGCAACGGTGGACGCTGCGCTGCTACTTACAACCCCTGACTAACGGAGACGCTCATGGCAAACACGAAGGACGTGTACACCGGCAACGGTGTGACGAAACAGTTCGCTGTGACCTTCCCGTTTCTCTCCCCGTCGCATGTGAAAGTCAAGGTCAACACGATCCCTGTGTTGTCCCCGATGACCTACACCCTGTCCGGCTCGACCGTTACCTTCGAGGACGCGCCGGAACAGGACGCGGCGGTTGAAATCTACCGCGAGACCTCACGCGACAACACGCTCGTGGACTTCGTGAACGGGTCAGTGCTCAACGAGACTGACCTCGACACGGCGTACCTGCACAACTTCTACTTGGCGCAGGAAGCCTTCGAGTCCTACGATGAGTTGATCAACGAGGAACTCGTAAGTGTGGCGACTGGTCTCGGCATCGTCGAAGTTGAGACGCCCGAGATCATCGCTGCCATTGTCAATCGCATCCTCGCCGAAGAGGCGGCTGCCGACATACAGCAGCGTGTGAACGACATCGACACGAACGCGGAGGCGATCATCAGCCTCGGCGAGAACCTTCAGGTTCAAATCAACACGCTGTCCACGCAGGTTGCTGCTGAAGTCTACATCCAAGCAGCCGAGCCGGTGCCCGGCGTTGGAGGAGTCCCTGATCCCATTGCCGAAGGAGCGCGATGGTATGACTCAGACGACAACAACAAGCCGTACATTTACCAAGCCGGAGCGTGGCTCTCAATCGAAGACCCTCGAATCGGACAGGCCGCTGCGGACATCTCGGTCTTGCAGACGGACGTCGCCGGTAACGCGGCTGCTATCGTCACTGAACAGCTTGCTCGCTCGACGGGTGATAGTGCTCTGGCCTCCACGCTTGCACTTATCGGTGCGGAGAACGGTGCTCAGACTGCATTCATCGTTGACACCAACACTGTTAAGATTGACAGCGACGCTGGCGATACTTTTGCTACTCGCTTTTCTTCTCTCGCTACGGCTGATTCTAACAACGCTGCCGCGATTAGCTCTGAGGAGTCTGCGCGGATTAGTGGCGATGCTGCGAACGCGAGTTCGATCTCTGCTATCGACACGCGACTGACGACTGCCGAAGGCGACATCGTAACAAACGCTGCAAGCATCGTCACGGAGTCGGCTGCACGGGTGAGCGGTGACAACGCCAACGCGTCTGACATCACTGCCTTGCAGTCCACGATCAACCTACGCAACCGTGTCTTCGCGCAGAACTCAGCGCCGACTGCGGACAACGTGGGCGACATCTGGATCGACACCGACGACGGCAACGCGCTGTATCGTTGGAACGGCACACAGTGGGTCAGTGTTGACAACGCTGCGATTGCCGGAAATGCCAGTGCAATCAGTGGCTTGCAGACGGACGTGGCGAGCAACGACACGGACATTGCAGCCAACGCTGGTGCCATCACGGTACTGCAAGGCGACGTCTCGACAGCGAACAGTAACATCTCGGCCAACGGTTCGGCTATCTCCGCGCTCGACACGCGGGTGACTGCTGCCGAAGGTACGATCAGTACGCACACTTCGCAGATCACCGTCTTGAACTCGACGGTCTCCGAGCGCAACCGTACGTTCTTCCAAGCTACGGCTCCGACTGCTGATAACGTCGGCGACATTTGGTGGGACACTGACGACGGCAACAAGCCGTACCGTTGGAACGGAACAAGCTGGGAGTCCACTCAGGACACGAGCATCGCGACAAACGCGTCGGCGATCACTACGCTCGACACGCGAGTCACGTCAGTGGAAGGCGTCAACACGTCGCAGGCTTCGAGCATCACATCGCTCGACTCGCGGGTGACGACTGCCGAAGGCGACATCAACACCGCAGAGGTGGACATCGTTGCCAACACGTCGGCCATCACCACGGCCAACGGCAACATCACCGACTTGCAGGCTCGCTATGGTGTGACGCTGAACGTCAACGGGTACATCACGGGCTTCACGCAGAACAACGACGGTACTTCCGGTACCTTTAAGATTCTCGCAGACAAGTTCCTGATCATCGACCCGGCTGCCGGTGGCGGCGCTGCGGGCACGGAAGTGTTCAGCGTTGTCGGTGGCGTGACGAAGATTCAGAACGTAGAGATCAACGGAGGACTGATCACCAATGCTACGATCACCAACTCACAGATTGCCAACTCGGCAGTCGATACAGATGAACTCGCGGCGAACGCTGTGACGGACATCTACTCCGACGAAGCGGGAAGCTCCAGTGCTACGCTGCTGTCAAGCAACGTGTGGACTGAAATTTGCCGTGTCACTACGACGTCACCGGGCGCTGTCAATGACATACTCGTGACTGCATCGTATGACGGCATCGGCTTCTCGAATGACGCTACGCCTGTCGTGAGCGCACGCGCTCGCTTGCAGGTCAGCCGTAATGGCGGAGCGTGGACGACTCTGTGGGAGAAGTCTGACGTGAAGCAGACCGCAAACCTTGCCAACATCGTTGGCTCGATTCAGATTGTGGACTACTCACACATCTCCGGCAACACCATGTACCGACTGCTGCTCAAGGTCTCGTCTGACCTTGGGACGAACATCGCGTACACCTACCACTACTACAACTCGCTATCGGCGATAGTCGCCAAGCGATAACCTCCAGAGGAGAGAACCATGAACCAACCGCAAGGTCAGGCAGCTTCGGCTGCGTCACAAGTCGAACGTCTCGTCGAGCAGATCAATGCCGTCAAGGCGCAGCGCACCGATCTGTCCCGCCAGCTTGAGCAGGCAGACGATGCCATCGACAACATCCAGAACACCATCAATGGTGTGAACCTCGGACTCCAACTCGCCGCCGAGCGAGCAGCCGAGGAACAGGCAAAGGCTGACGCCGAAGCTGAATCTGCTAACGACTAAGGAGTTCCCTCATGGCCTTCACGAACGGACAACTTGCCCAGAAGATCAGTGACCTCATTGCGTACTGGTCGAACTTCGGCAAGGAGTACTCCAACTGGCTTGGAGGCACCGTAGACGGTGGGCCGGGAAGCGATGGCCGGTATCCGCTAACGGACTACACAGGTACCGAGCGACTCGTCAAGTCTCCAGCCAAACTGGAGGATGACGTTTCCGGCCAAGTTAGCTCTGCATCTGCGAGCGCCACGGCGGCAGCGGCTTCGGCTGCTGCTGCTCTGGTCTCCGAGAATGCCGCTGCGGCTGACGCTGCACTGGCAGATGCTGACCGCATCGCCGCCCAAGCTGCCGAGACGGCTGCCTCTGGTCACGCGAGCGATGCTCTCAATTCTTCCGTCACGGCTACCGCGCAGTCTAACCTTGCGCTCACCCGTGCGGATGCGGCTGCTGCCAGCGCGGCGGCTGCACTGGTAAGTGAAACCAACGCGGCTGCCTCTGAGGCTGCTGCTGCGGCATCGGCGGCTGCGGCTGCCACATTCGACCCCGCCCTGTTCGCCAACCTCAACGAAGCCGAGACGTTCAACGAACTGATTACCTTCACGAAGAGCGACGGCAACGCCGGGATCATCTTCGATGTCGGTGCGCTCTACTCGGCTGACATCCAGTTCCGCGATCAGGCAACCCTCAAGGCTCTGATCCGCTGGAACCCTGATAACAACACGCTCAACTTCTACGACCGCGACCCGTCGTCTGTCGTGACGGCAACGCTCGACTTCGACTCCGGTGACTTCACGTCAACCGGCTGGGTCGCCTCGACGGAGACCGTAGAGCCTACCGCTGTCGGCGCAGGCAAGTCAGTCCTCTCGGCTGAGTTCCTGTTCCTTGACGGTAAGGAAGCGCTCGACGGCAACGACACGTGGCTCCGGCTGAACCAAGCTGGCGCGTTCTCCACTGGCGTCTACACTCCGGGCTACCTGCGAGTGGACGGCGGCGTCGGTGTTGGTGCATCACGCACGATCACCACGTCGATCTTCGACAAGTGGGAAGCAGTTGCTAACGACTACGCGGCAGGCCACGGCTACACGGTCGCCTCCATGATCAAAGAGTACGCTCGCTTCGGCAGCGCGATCACAATGGACGGCATCGTTGAACCCGGCCAGTACGGCGCATTCGGTGCCATGATCAACGGCCCGGTAGGCATGACCTACGACCCGTTCTGGGTTGGCGCGTCGGCCTCCGACGTTACGTCTCAGCTTGTCGTTCCCCGCACGGCCTCTCGTGGTCTGGCGTGGCGTGGCGAGACCAGCAACGTCTACACCTCGTGGCACTACGCGGCGTGGACGACGACGGCTGCTGACGCTGACCTGTCGCTGTACGCGAAGCTGGCGAACCCGTCCTTTACGGGTACGCTGAACGCCCAGCGCATCGAGATCGACAACTTGGCCTTCGACGGCAACACGCTCGACTTGCTGTCTGGCAACTACTTCAACATACAGGGCGCGTCCGATTCTGCGGGCGGCATCCGACTGTACAACAACAGCGCCGCACTCCGCGCCTACTTTTACTACAGCGCGACGGGTTCCGGCCTGTTGAATAACGCCGGTCAATGGAACGTGCAGTTCCTCGACAACAGGCAGTCGTACTTCTACAACGACATGGACGTAGCAGGCCGCATCGAGTCCGAAGGTTTGGACTTGGGGTCTGCCCTCGCAGCCAGCGCAACGGACGTCTCGCGTCACCTCGACCTGTACGGCGGCACGTACGGCATGAGTGTAATCTCAGGCCAAATGAGTCTTGTACGCTCAGGTGTCGAGCACACTCGCATCGAGCAGGACTACCTTCGCTTGCGGAGCGGCGTCGGCCTTGCGATCAACACTGACGACGACGTTGTAAATTCGTACCGGGTTATTCCGGCATCAGTAAGCGGCGGATCGACGAGCATCCTGTCCACCGGCCAGATCGGCTGGCAGGCAGGCAACGGCGTCTACCAGTACTACACTCCGGGCGTCAGCGCCGAGCACCGAATCTACGCGAGTGACGGCTCCGACTACCTGCGTCTGCAATCGACAGTCGGCAACCAGTACATCAGTTCGCAAGGCTCGTCCAACCTCGTCTTGAGAAAGGACGGCACGAACGGAATCGAACTGAACTCCAACGGCACCCGCTTCTGGAATCAGGTTCTGTACGGCGCATCGAACAACGAGTTTATGCGCGACGCCTCTGACGGCTGGCTCCGGTTCAACAACGCATCGCACTACGGCAACGGCATCTACACGCCGGGCAGTCTGCGAGTAGACGACGACCTGTACAAGTACGAGTCTGCTATTGGACGCTCAACGTACCTGCGTGAGATGCAGTACAACCGCACGGGTCTCGACGCGTGGAACTTCCAGTTCTCCTCGGCTGTTACTGCTGGTACGTGGTACACGATTGCGACTGACCCTTCGGGTCTCGACATCACAACCACTCCGGTCGGCAAGACGGGAGCGTCTCGTGCAGCCGCAAGGTTCCGCATCTGGGACTTGGACTCAGGCCAGCACTCCTTTATGGAGTTCGAGGTCTCGGCCAACTACGGTCGGCGTCCGACGATCACGATTCTCAACAAGTCCGGCTACGGCTCTGCTGTGTCGGGCATCCGAGGTATCCGGGTAGTTCGTTACTCGACGTACAACGGTGTTGCGATTCAGGTGATGGCGAACCAAGCCGGTACGCTGTACTACGCAATGCAGAAGCTGCACACTGGCGGGTTCCACGGGCGCAACTGGTTGGCGGAAACGCCGGAAGCTAACTGGCATGTCGAGGAATTGAACTTCGCCTCGCTGCCTGATAGCGACGTGCGCTTTGGCGTCCTCACCGGCCCGGTCAATGGATCGGACGGCACCTTCGATGGTATCGCTGTCGGTGACAATCATTTCTACCCTGCGCTGGATAATGCAGGCGGCTATGGTTGGTTCCAGAACGTCACCGGACGCTACGGCTCCGTAGAGGTTGACGGGTACGCTGGCTCTGCGTCATCGACCAACTGGCCCGGATACAACATTCTGGGTAACGCCGCGTTCATGTGGCTCAAAGACGGAAGTCGTGGCGGCATCTACGTTGACGGCATAGCTGGCGAGTGGGGCTTGCAGATTCACCGCAACGCTCAACTCGAAGCGTACTACAACGGCAGCATCCGGCTGGCTACGACAGACGCTGGTGTTGATATTGTCAGTGCTGGTACGACACACCTTGCACCGCAGAGTGCAGGCGACTTGCGTGTGACTTCGGATCACGGCTACGTGGACATCGGTGCGAAGAACACCTCGCATGCTCACATCTACACCGACCGTCCGTCGTTCTACTTCAATCAGGACATCTACCTCGACACGGGGCATCGACTGGTTGGTAACGACTACACGCGTGTTGGATCGAGCACCAAGCCGCTACACCTTGAAGAGCAGAACGTCGTCGTCATCCCTGACGGCAACCGAGGGACGGATCAGATTCACTTCTATCCGTGGCCCAAGGGCGGAACGCTCAACAGCAACAACGCCAACGAGACTGGCTACTGTCGCATCCTGTTCAACAGCACGAACTCGCTGTCGGACTCTGTGATGGGAACCTTCGAGATTCACGGCTACAACTACTCGGCCAACTCCAAGTCCGACTCGGACGGTGGCCCGTGGGGAATCGTCGTGGGTGGCTACTGGTACTCCTCGGAGAACTGGAACTACTGTAACGTGCATGTGCTCTACGGCAACCCGCCGTTCGACCGTGTGCGTCTCGGTGAGGCCACCGCCGGTAAGTACGTCATCCTCGGCGAGAGTACGACCAACTGGAACTACCCGCAGATCATGCTTCGCGGTATGATGCGCGGCTACAACACGCAGGAAATGGGGAACGAAGACTTCACCGTCACGATCTCCGCATCCCTGCCGTCAGGCTGGTCTGCTGAAGCTGCAACCGATGGTGACTTCTACGTCGGCGGACAGGTTCGCTGGGATCAGCAGTCGGGGATGAACCTCGGCGGCAAGATGACAGTAAGCACCAGTGGCCCGTCTGGCGGAGCCAACGGCGACATTCACTTCGAGTACTAAGAGGAGGCTCTCATGCCCGTTCATATCAAGTCTGGTGGAACGTGGCGAGAGCACGATCCTCACGTCAAAGTGAGTGGCACGTGGCGTGCTGTCAAGAAAGTTCACGTAAGGGTCGGGGGTGTATGGCAAGAAGTCTACACCTCTGGCCCGACCGTGGTCGTGGCTGCTACCAAGTTCATCTCGAAGTTCAACTTCGGCGGCGCGTGCTACGCGGTCGTACAGGTGGACGCCGATGGCGACCTGTATGAAAACTCCAACGCAGCGAACAACATCGCGAACACCTCTTACGAGACGTGGCTTGACGCGGGCCTCAACTCGGAGGTCTGGGTGCTGGCGACGAAGGTCTCCGGCTCCAACCCGGTAGGCCCGACGCTCAACGTGCGGCATGCCTGCACGTCCGACCGCAAGTGGTACATCACGGCTATCGGTACGAGCACGAAGTCTTGTGTGCTGGACATCCAGTTCTGGGACGCCTCAACGGGCGGCACCAACCTCGACACGCAGACTGTCAACCTCGACGCTGAAGCTGAAGACTTCGGCGGCTGTCCGCTCTGCTGCTTCACGCCTGACACGCTCGTGTCTATGGCTCGCGGCATTGACGTACCTATTGCGTCGATCCGAGCAGGTGACGAGGTGATGACTGCACGTGGCCCTGAGCGGGTCGAAGAGGTCATCGTTCGGCACAACGTGCCCGTCTACAGGCTGACACTGGACGATGGCCGCACGCTCAACCTCACGCCTGACCACCCGGTCTCGACCGACCGTGGCCCGGCATCTCTGTCGCAGCACGAGTACAAAGACCTCGGCGTTCCCGAGAAGCTCACGCTGGGCGACAACATCTACATCGACGACGGCACCACTCGCAAGCTCGTGAAGATCGAGCACGTGCGGCGTGAGCCTGTCGTCTACACCCTATCTAACTCGCTGTTCTATGCGAACGGCGTACTGGCATACTAAGGACAGAACATGGCAACCCCCGCTAATCACGTTGAGTTGACGGCGAAGGTCGCAGTGCTGGAAGCACAGCAGGCTGAACTTCGAGAAGACATCAAGGAACTGAAAGACAACGAGAAGGACATCTCGGAGAAGCTCGACCAACTGCTCGAAGCTCACACGAAGTACAAGGGATTCGTCGGCGGAATCATGCTGATGGTCTCAGTCGTGTCGAGCGCAATCGGCATTGCCGTTGCTGTGTTCAAGTCCAAGTTCCTCGGAGGCTAACATGAGCAGAGCTACGGAAGACCTACTCGATCAACTTCACGCGCTACAGGCAGAGAGCCTGCTGGCTGCACTGAAGAAGGCGAAGGCAGACGGAGAGTTCCCACCGGCTCTGCTCGCTCAGATCAACAAGTTCCTGAAAGACAACGGTGTGGATCGTGCAGTCGTCCCCGGCGACCCGACCGATCTACTTGACGATGAACTGCCCGAGTTCGACGACAACGGCAACGTGATAGAAGGAAAGTTCTAATGTGTATGGCATCAGGACGCGAAAGCGTGCAGTTCCCTGACGGACTGATCCGTTACAAGAACGGCGAAGAGGTTCGCCCCGGCGATCCCAACTACCCAGTACAGGTCGGCCCCGGTCGCATCCGCCCTCACGCTACCGACGTTCCCCTGCGGGACGGCATGGTAGGCGAGGCGCGTGAGTCCATCCTGTCGCGGCGCGAGCGTATCCGCCGTGCTGTTGAAGGTGAGGATGCGAACCCGCATCTGAAGCGCGACTAATGTGTCAGTCACTCGCAAGCGGGATCGCTAAGATTTCGACAGGCGGACTGCACCAGAAGCTGAAAGACAAGATCACCGTATCCGATCCGCTCGCACGGGCGCTGGGCTACGAGGGTCTTGCCGATCCTCTTGGTGACTTCAAGTACCGCATGGCTGGCAAGAAGTCTCCCTTGGAGATTCGCCAGAACAAGCTGAGAGACCAGCGGGCGCAGGCTGAGACCGACGCTCGCAACAAAGACTACCGGACGGCAGCCCACACGCTGAACATCCGGCGAGCCACAGGAGAAGGCTAATGTACATCACGTTCGACTACCGGCACCCTGACGGGCGCATCGAGAGTCGCTTCGTGAAGAGGAGTGAAATGGACGAGCAGTACGACGACGACGGCAACAAGCTGGTTCGTCTGCCTGCTGGTACACGGACACACTTCCGCTTTGCGGACACCAAACTCAAGGACTGATTATGAAGAAGCTCGCCCTACTCGCGCTGCTGCTGGTTGGCTGTGCGACGCCTATCCGTAACGCGCCGCCGCCTCCCACGCCACTACAAGTGGCCTGCGAGTACGTTGAGGCGAGCTACCCGTCCGCTTGTGAGGGACTGGCAGAACCGATCTACGTTCGCTCGTGGATCGTTGATGACCACATCCTGTCAGTCGTGGGGAACCTGCGAGGTCTCCACTACGGGAAGGAGCCGTACGTCTTCGTACGTCCTGACCTGTCGCCCCGTGACACGAGGCGCGTGCTGATCCACGAGACGGTTCACTACATTGTCAGCCATGCAGAGATCGAACTGACCCGGTGCGAGAACGAAGAGTTCGCCCGGCAGGTAGACAACGCGTGGGCTGGTGAAGAGTACAACGACAACTGGAAGGTGTGGTATGCCTGTACGGACGAAGCGGATAACGCGGATTGACACGCTCCGCTACTGGTTCCACGCGTTCAACGAGACCGAGTTCAACGGCAAGTTGAGTGAGGTGGGCCTCGGCCTGACACGCAGCAAGGCGACTGATGGGTACTACGAGCACTTCCCTGACCGGAACCTCAAAGGCTACATCAGGATCGCCGAGCGGTGCTTCGATGACGAGGACTTGCTGAAGGGCACCCTGCTCCACGAGATGATTCACCAGTACCAACACGAGGTGCTCAACCGCACCTGCAACCATGACGCCGTGTTCTGCTCGATAGCGAGACGGCTCGAACGGAAGTACGGGTTCACCGTACGTTGAGGAGAGACACGTGAAGTACCCTGTCTGGGTCAAGACGAAGACCCACAAGCGGATGCACGATGACTTCAAGATTTTCTTGTGGTGGCTCTGGAAGAAGCTGGGACTCCCCCAGCCGACACAGGCCCAGTACGAGATGGCCGACTACCTTCAGTCCGGCCCGAAGCGTCGCATCATCATGGCCTTCCGAGGCGTCGGCAAGTCGTGGATCACGGCAGCCTTCGTCCTGTGGTGCCTGATGCGGAACCCCAACGAGAAGATGATGGTGGTGTCCGCGTCGGAGTACAAGGCCACAGAGTTCTCCACGTTCACCAAGCAGTTGATCCACACGATCCCTCTACTGCAATGGCTGGAGCCTCGCCCACAGGAAGGACAGCGCGACTCCGTGCTGGCGTTCGACGTCGGCCCGGCTGGCCCCGCGCAGGCTCCCTCCGTGCGTGCTGTAGGCATCGGCGGACAGATGACTGGTGGTCGAGCCACGAAGGTTGTGTTCGACGACATCGAGGTGCCCAACAACTCAGAGACCGAAGGCAAGCGCGAGAAGCTGGAGCTACGGTCACGCGAGATGGGTGGCGCTATTCTGGTACCGGGCGGCGAGAGCATCGGCCTCGGCACTCCACAGTCCGTGCAGTCAGTGTACGGCAGCTTCGAGGAACGTGGCTATGAAATCAGAATCTGGCCCGCAAGGTATCCCAAAGAAGAAGACCTCATCAACTACGGCACACGTCTGGCTCCCGGCATTCTACGACGACTCAGGGACGATATGTCTCTGGTGGGACGACCGACAGACCCTGCTCGATTCGGAGAACAAGACCTTGCCGAGCGTGAGGCTGAGTATGGACGCAGTGGCTTCGCTCTTCAATTCATGCTCGACACCACGCTCAGTGATGCGAATAAGTACCCGCTCAAGTTCCGCGACCTGATCGTCACGGACGTAGACGACAAGCTCGCAGCCAGCGAGATGGTCTGGGCTGGTGGCCCCAAGCAGGTGATCGAAGGGTTACCCAACGTCGGACTGAACGGCGACCGCTACCATGCCCCGATGTTCCAGAGCGAGGACTTCGTGCCCTACGAGCAGCGCGTCATGTTCATCGACCCCTCCGGTCGAGGCAAGGACGAGACCTCCTTCTGTGTGGCCTACGGGCTGCACGGGCGCGTCTACATCAGGCGCTGGGGAGGCATGCTTGGAGGTTACGACAAGACGACCTTGGAGTCACTCTGCCGGATCGCCAAGGAGTGTCAGGTGAACGAAATCCACATCGAGGAAAACTTCGGTGATGGAATGTTCGAGGCACTCTTCAAGCCAGTCTTGCAGTCGATCTATCCGTGTACCGTCGAACCCTACCGGGTGAGCGGCCAGAAGGAACTGCGGATCATCGACAAGCTCGAACCGGCATTCAACCAACACCGCGTGGTCATGGACACCAAGCTCGTAGAAGAGCAGGCAGACCACCTCCCTGACGCTGGGGAGCGTTCCCGGTTCTACAATGGGTTCTTCCAACTGGCCTTCCTGACGAAGGACAGGGGCAGCCTGAAGCACGATGACCGCATCGAGATACTCGGTGAGGCTGTCGGATACTTCGTGAAGGCTGTCGAGAGAGACGAGAAGAAAGCCGCTGACAGGAGCAGGGAGCGAGCCGTAGACAAGGAACTGGAGAAGTTCATGAAGTCCTGCAAAGCCATCAGGCCGGGACGCAGGAAAGCCTCTGGGAGACGCCGCTGAATCAGGGGGCCACCCCAAGGGGAGCAAGAGACTCCATAGTCAGACACTTATAGTAGACTTGAAGTAGACTGCAAGAGGGGGGTATAGGGGTGATACCTACCCCCATCCCCTCCTTACAGTCCTGCTGAAAGTAGACTGGAGGTTCACTTATGGACAACCAACTGTTCACTCAACATCCCATCCCTGCGTGCGGCGAGTTCAGACTTGAAGTCATCTCTTGGCTCCGCTGGATCGCGTACTGGCAGATGCCTTACAGGGAACGGCGACGGGTACCGAGACCCCGGAATCCCTTTCACATGCCCCTTCCGGGGGAGGTGCTCGACGAAGGCGAATAAAAATGTTGCGAATTTCCGAGCACTGATATTAACGTGTATCGTCCTCTTCGCCCCCGTGGCCCGCCTGCATGCACGTGACGTGGGCCTGCGCGTCCCCTGCCCGTGCGCGTGGGTGCGCCTATACGCGTGCCTGTGCGTGTGCCTGCGCGGGCGCGACAAGGATACCTGCGGGTACACGCCCACGCGTGCGCCAGCGTCCGGGCCAGCCAGTCGCCAGCCCATGCCGTGCGCGCCCTTCCGCCCCTATCTGTTTTTTTCGAGGCTTGTCTACGCGCCTGTGCGCCTGTGCGTACGCGTGCGGGCGCGTGGTATGTGCCCTTGCAGTTCCCTCGGAGTATCCTTGACGCGGGCGGGCAGGTGCGCGTGACGTGCGCGGGCGCGACAACGTACCGTGCGCGAGTAGGCAACCGGGCGTGTGCCTGTGCGGGCGCGTCGAGGATACCCGCGAGTGCGTGCGGATCGTCGTCGCGGGCGGGCGCGAGGCAGCTTTGCGCAGTCTGGCCGGGATTCTGGGGGCCACCCCAAGCGACGGCCAAACTAAATTCGCCCAGATTTCAGCGACTTACGAGAAATCTGCAAATTTTTTTCGGAAATCGCTTGACGGCTGGCGAGGGTTCAGGCAGCTTGGGAACCGTCACAGCGACACCGCAAGCGCCAACCGGCCCCGGATCGCAGTGACCCTCGGAGACTCCCGACTGAGCCGCAGCCGACACTGCGCGAACGGAGTCGCGATCCGAGCGGGTTATTAACTCCCGAGCGCGAGACGGCAGCAGACCGACTCTGGCACGTTCGACGGAAGCACGGCACCCGCGAAAAATGCCGCTATCGCCCAGCGCGTGACAGCATGTCATTCCTGAAGGCGTAACTCTCCGGTTCCGTGCCATAGGTCGGCACGCTGACGAGGGCCAGACTGCCCGAAAACTGGAGATGATCATGAGCAACAATTACATCGTTGAAGAGCATGACGTGCGCATGGAGCACGTGGTGATCGAGTCGCCCAAGGCGGAAGTAATCAACTTTCCGGGCACTGATCTTGAATGGCTGGCGCGTGACTGCATGAGCACGCCGTACGCCACAATCATCCGCGAGGAGGACTGAGCCATGATGGGGCATAAAGTCAACAATCGAAGCAAGGGTGTGCCACAGTACCGGGCACGTGAGATGGCCGAATCTCGTCCGCGTGACAAGCGCGTGGACTGGGCTGCATTGCGTCGCCAGAATCAGGCGCGTGCGGTAGCTGCTGGGTATCCGGCATAGCTGACAGTTCGACTTCATGCGCGTGGGGTAACCCGCGTGCATGGTGATGCACTGTCGCATCAGTAACCAGAAAGCCGAAAGGCTGGGAGTATCACATGAAAAAGGCAACCAAAGAGAACCGTAGCGGCCTCCTGAGCATCCGTGCGAAACTGCGCAAGGCTGCTGCTGTACCGGCATTCAGTGACCTCACGAAGGCCGACCAGAAGCGCATCACGGACGTGATCAAGAACCTCGACTCCGCGTTCGCCGCGAAGGCAGTCGCGAAGAAGGCTGCATGATCGCCCTGTACTGGCTGACGGTAAGCGTCTCGCTCGTGATCTTCACGGGCGGGGTGCTCCGAGGCTGAGAGTCACCATCGAGCACATCTGCGGGTGTGCTCTTTTGGTCACTTTCGACCGTGAACTGGAGACGACTATGAGCTATTTTCACGATCAACTTGTAGCACTCATGCGCATCCGCGCTGAAGGTTCTGACCGAGTGCTGTGCATCATATCGCGAGGCAAGCTGGGCAGTGATGCCGAGTACAACGCCTTGCAGCATGTTGCGCACGCTATGGGCTGGGACATTCGTGAGGGTGACATGGTATGCGAGGATGGCGAGACGTACCCGCACATGATCGTTGCGGATCGAGGGTTCACTGGCTCCGCTGTGGTGACAATGCTGCAAGCTGCTCTCAAGGGCACGCTGACGCGCTACCAGCTACAGCGGAACTTGGGGATTCTGTTCGGGTACTCGCAGGACAGCATCGACGAGTTCGTCGGCAGTGAACTGTCACGAACTTGCCCGTGTGACTGCTGCGGCGGCCCTGACACGGTGGAACCGGCTGTGCCTGACCGCTTCGCTTCGCCGCGATTCGTCGAGCACGCTTACACGTACTGAGTGTCACCATCGAGCATCCTACGGGGTGCTCTTTTGGTCACATTTGGAGAACCCGAGATGTACCAGCAACACATGCAGGCATGCCATGACGCCTGCCAATCGTCACCGGACGGGACTGCGAGAATGCTGCGATTCGTACTCGCTACGATTCAGCAGCAGCTTGAGACCGTGCCGGACATCATGGCAGACTTTGAGACGGCGGGGGCGGACAGTCGCTTCGCGTTTGGGAGCAAGAAGGCTGGTCTCCAGTGGCTGGAAGCTCACGCAAGCGAGACCTACTGGGATGCCCTCGCCGTCGCTGACAATGACGTGGAGCTACTGAAAGTCTTCCTGCGAGTGCCCGGACTGGGCCTCGTGAAGGCTGGCTTCGCGGCACAGCTTTTCGCGGGGCGTGTAGGATGCCTCGACGTTCACAATATCCGCCTGTACAATGTTCGTGAACAGGTGCTGCGAGTGAACAAGAATGCCAAGCCCGAGACGATTCATCGCCGGGCTTCGGAGTACGCCGAGACGTGCCTGAGACTCGGCGGGCCAGTGTCGCTTTGGGCGCACTGGTGCGAGTACAAGGCCGAAGTATCGCCTGCCGGTAACTGGCCGGAAGGCGGGGAGTCAGTCTCGATGCTACACGTCGAGGCACTCCACGGGACGTGGTGGCATACGCTGCCGCAATTCATGCTCTACGAGGAGACACCACGCTATGAGCTTCACGCACACGATGAAGAGCCGACTGACGGGCAACGTCAGTAACCGGGTGATCCCGATGAACTACGTCGAGTTCCAAGCTGCGCATGCACGCTGGAAGGCTGGCGCGTTGATTCAGGACGCCTTCCCGACACTCTCGGCTGACGACCGGGAATTCATCATGACGGGCATCACGCCCGAGGAGTGGGCCGAGATATTCGGCGAGGAGGAGTAATGGCAGCAGAGTACCGCTGGAAGATAGACGCGGACTACATCGACGACGGTCGTGCCGTGGGCATCGAAGGCCCGCACGATCTGGACGAGTCCGTGACCGACAACCCGCAAGGCTTCACGCTGTACGACGATGACGACATCGCGTACTACCACGGGTGGCTGTACGGGGACTACGAGGGCTTCGAGCCGGTCGATGACTTCGGCATGGGCTACGCCGGGGCTGTTCACATCAAGTTCGATGGAGACGAGAACTACCTATGAACCGCAAGATGAGACGGGTCGCACTCTCCCGCACGAGTGCATCGAAGAACCGCTGGAAGGCAGCGGATCATTACAGCAAGCAACGCAAGGCACGTCGCCTTGCCCGGAAGCGCCTGAAAGCGCAGAGGAGGGCAGCATGAAGACGACGCACATCAACCCATTCCGCAATGCGGACGGCTCGCGTAACGTGAGCTTTTACGGCGGCATGCAGGTTGGCTGGTTCCCGGCAGGACGACTGATGCCGACGATCACCAACCACGTGCCCGAGCAACCGACCAATCGCTGGA
>JAAUXW010225693.1_pt1 | contig 16285 bp, 9 predicted proteins | sample 7278141 | NCBI WGS metagenome assembly JAAUXW01 (sample SAMN14350115, study PRJNA611818) | marine sediment metagenome | isolation source: surface marine sediment (2.1m) | place: French Polynesia: Moorea | collected 2018-08
ATGAGTTTCCTTTTTTTAGAGACGTTGAACTTGTTGAACGGTCCCTTAGTGTCCTATGTTCCTATTATTACCGCAGAAGGAGACCTTTCAAAAGAACCATAGCCCAGTTCTGTACAAAACAAGGTTAACAAACAATTATGGATGTCTTTTAGTATCTGGTGACTTGGGCCTTCTATATATGGATGTAGTCTTAACATGGCACAAATTGTCACAATTAGGGACTCATGGGGGATGTAAAACCAAGAAAAAAGTGGTAAACCTACACTATATAGGTCATATTCAGGAAATAAATTGCGAGGTGGCGCGTGATGTTCCGTAAGGAGATTCCCATATACGCCGACAAGGCTTACATTTCCTAGGTGTTTTAATTAGTGATTATCAAATGCTATCCTAGCGGGTATCCTGCGTTGGAAGGAAGGGGTGTAATGAGAGGTATGGCCTTGCAGGTTAATAGGTAGCAAACTCACATTTCAGTTTCACTTCTTGTAATCATTTTGCGTAGTTGTATTATGACCACATTTATCAATTTAGGACAATGTTGTTATTTCTCAAATTTCTACTGGATTTGGGTAATGACGATATTCCATTTAATGGAAATGACACATTTTAGGCCTTCCGAGAAACAGCTATTTTCAAACATGAGAAATAATGTGATTGTATCAAATTATAAACATATTGTCATGATCTAGCCATTGACACACTCTGGATGTAATGAGTTATTGAATCATTGGTGGCTGCACAGTGGTCATCTCATTAATGTAAATTCGTGGAAAAGTCTTGATTTATCCATCATGACATGACAAAGTTGCAACCTGGCTGCAGCTGCCCTGCGCACTGTGCTAGATGGCGGACAATTGGAGACCCCATCTATTTAGCAAATAAAGAAACAGAACATTTTAATTTCATGCTGCAATATCCTAAAGGCTAGCCAAACATTCTAGTATACGATACTTATCCCATTACATGATAATATGAGAATGCAGCCAGCCTTGGTATATGCCCTTTTAGTACTCATTTTATATTTGCTTACCCATCACGAAGCTTGGCATCTTTAAGCATGGTTGGGGACCATGGTCTAAATGCAGAAACTCCCGGCCGTGAGTCCCAAGCAGGCGCAGAATTTTCATCATTATAACGACCCCTCTTTGCATCATCCTTGTCACCTTCTGGGCTCTGCAAATATTGAAAATTAAAAATCTAAATAAATATTGAATGTATAAATTGTTAAGTGCTATATTAACTTTTATGGACTGCTACAATAATCTATGGTCATGGCGGTTGGTTTCAAAGTCAATTGACAGATTTATGGTGGTATTTTCTGCACGTATCTGAGCGGCTCACAAGGTCTACATCCCATAAAATATCTAAAATGAATTATACATTTAAATTTATCTATATTTAGTATGATAGAGTAATCCACGGAATTAAATCAATTTGAGGGATTTTCATAAATCATCAATCCCCATTCATTCATCCCCATTGACCCACCACACCCCGAAAACAGTAGTGGGCTTTAGTCTTGTGTCCCAGCATCTTGTGAGTATTCAGAAAGAACAGACAGTGGAAAAGCTGTGCAAAACCGGCAGACAGGAAACACCTCGACAACATTTCAGATCATAGCTCACATTTCTGCAGGAGTTTTAAGAGTTGTTTTTGATGCTTGGATTCAGAGTTTGCTATAATGCAGAAGCACAAAGTCAGAAGAAATGAGAAGGGGGGTAGTTCTACCCTACCAGCAAAAGCACACCTGGCCACGTTCCGGAAGTATGATTTACTGCCGGTATACGGCTTCCTCCACGTGAAATTCTGATGAGAACAAAACGACTAGTGTCTTTTTTTTCTCTTTCCAACATGAGATATGAAGCAAATTATGCATGACAACACAAAGCAACAAAAACAATTCAAATTAGCATATGCCATGTTCGTGTGATCCCATCGAGCTGATGTCAAACGCTTGCTGGGCTTTACGTAGGAAAAAAGATGACTCTGGAAGGCTTACTTATTGACATGATAGAATCTAATCATAGCAAGGACGTTTTTTGTCAGGTCCAGATGGATTTATTTATTCAAATAATGTAGCAAACTTATCTCAATTTTATGCACAATGTTTCAGCATAAAAACTCGTCAAAAGACCAGCAGGTTATTATTCTAAACACTGTTCTATCTGATTAATACATATTTTAGTCAATATTTCACACTTTTGCACTGGCATTTTCCCATTTTTTACATTAGACCTGGGCAAAATAATGGCTAAACAAATGTTTTGACATGCTGTAAAACATGTAATGAATTCCAGTGCAAAAGGGTGACTCTCTGAGTAATGCTGTGGGCCAGTATATTCAATAATGCCATTTACAACAGTGATATCATTTTTAATTATCAATTCTTTTTCCGTTCTCGTTTTTTATATTCACACCAAATAAACCCTGACCCTTCTGAACGGGAATTTTTATCGGGAGATAAATTTGTCACCGAACGAGTAAGAAGAGTAGACATGAGCTCTATACATGACTAATAACCATTATGTAACAGACAGAAAAAAGTTTTATGTGCGCTCCTGACTGGACGGAGTAGGTTTTCATGCGCCACTGTTTACATGGTATATCAATAGACATTGATAATTTATTATCTATATTGAAACATTGTGTCTGAATTTCGGTTTTTATCCAAGGCCAAAATCAATCTGCTCCGGCTGCTGCCGTATAATGCATGTACATTAAAAGATAAATCATTGTCTTTTTTCTGCGCTCTCCCTGGATAGATAGATACCTAGAAATTTAAAGCAATTACATATTGTTCACGGAAATTTGGCTGCCACAAACAGTGCAAATAAGTCTCGACAAGAGTTTCGTGTATCTTTGCATTAAATATCTGCAGCATTCAGGCAGATAAAGCTTTGAAATTTCGAAATCAATCCAAATTGCACTTTTTTCCCAACCAAAAATGGCTAATTTATCCAATGCGGATTCAGCAGAATTCCCTGCCAAATATGTATAAATCAAGGGTGACTATAGCCTCCCTTCAGATAAAATATGGAGTAAAAAGCGTGTATGTGATACTTCACTATCATAACATAAATAACATCTAATTTCATATTCTGCTCACGATAACTGGCTTTAGATTAGTATGTTTTTTCCAGCAATTTTAGGCAGGTATCATTCTATTTTAAAATATACCAAGCCTGCCAATCCTGTCAGGAACTTTTGCATGCAAAAGTTAGCGGCCCCTCCTTGAGTAGTTCCATGCTTTACAAAGTATTTCTTTAATAACATGAATTCAGCAACAAATTATGAGTAAGATGCTGAAATTTCTAATGCTGAACGAGACCGAGAACAAGCAAAAGAACATGTACAAATCTAAAAAGGCCCACCCCCCTCCGGGAGGGGCCTAATAAAAGCAAATATGATTAATTAAAGTTGGAGATACTTTGACATTCAAAGGGCTTCAGGACTTAGTCAGAATACAAAAAGGAAAGAGGGGTTATCGCAACGCTCCATGGATCTCTCTTTTTATACTTTCTACATAGAAAACATTGTTCGGAGCATCTTTGTGCATTAATATACATGTACGGGTCAATGGTGTCTACTATCGAAACAGTATACTCGTATAATTGACAATTTTCTAGGTTACTTTGCTGCGTAGTAGGAGAATTGAGGGCCCTGACATGCTATTTTTATATGATCTACAAGTATCCAACGAGAGTAGTGGTGTGGAGGCTTTTTGTTCACAGATGTCAACAAGATGCCAGAGGCCCCCCTGCCCTCTGGTGGACGTTTAGGACCCCAAAAATGCAGTTTTTCAAGGGGGGCCTCTTGCATCTTGTTGACATCTGTGAAGAAAAAGCCTCCATACCACTACTAACGAGTGAGAGGGGGATCCTCTTGCCAAACTGGCGGCGGACCTCGAGAACTTTTCAACTTGGAAAGCAATACATTGAATCAGAGGATGAGGAAAAAAAGTCTAGCTTCTTGGCATTCTTGCTGGTAAATCTTGCTGGTAAATATTCAGTCTACTTAGCCTAGAAAAAGATGTGGTTAGAAGAAGTGACAAGTTGAACATTCAGAGGGGTTCTCAATCTGGTCTATATCAAGGGGTGGTGGGGCAATTACTGCTCAAACAGCTTAGACTACTGTACTGTTGGATGGATCGTTGTGAATCAGTGATGCACCATACCGGAATAGCAATCAATTCCGGAATGATTCCACTTTTTAGTGGAATTGGAATCGGAATCAAGGTAATTAAAACGCATTGGAAACTTTTAGGGAATTTGAATCAAGACTTTTGATGTACATGTTGAACGGGAATAGGAATCAAAGATTTCCAGAATCCTGAATTACAGTTGTGAATCAAGAGTGGTATGGGGGGCACGATTGAAGGCGCCAGGCAAAAAAAAAAATGAGGGGCGTATTTTGCTAGATCGGTTTTGAACAATGCCGAGGCATTTTCCAGAGCTATATTCCCAAGCTGTATAAGCTTTCAGCTATCTATGCTCAGAGATGATGGGCACATTGACAACATAAGTGATTACAAAAAGTAGGCTGGTGACCCTAGTACACTCAAAAAGAGATAGAAAAAGTTCTACTTTGCCCGGATGCGCCTGCGCAAATTTTGGACAAACACTCTACATGATCTATTGGCAAAAGGGCCTGTTTGTCTGGTAGGGGTTCTGTGAACCATGCCAGACAAAGAATTGCACATTGTCTGTCCATTTTTGGCTCAATCATAGATCTCGAACTATATTAAAAATAGAAGACAAAAAAGGGTCACCCAACATAGGCAATCCAGTACAATTCGTTGAAATCATCAATCCAGGACTGACCGTCATCATAACCTTCATTGGCCAGACACTGCTGACTGCCAACTCTGTTAATTTATTCAACCTGTAGCCTACAGGGGCAATTTTGTTATAAAAGCTAAAAATAGTAAATCTTCATGGAGCCCACAGCGAATGATTACCACGCTATTCTTGCAATTTTTTTATAACCGCAATATATACTCACTTTCAAACACCAAGTGTTCTGTTTACAAACAACAAAATCTGACTGGTATTTAAAAAGTAACATGTTACACCACAGCTGGAAAAGTACATAGTTTTTATTTACCAACTTGCTCATAAAGCACTTCTGAACCTTGACTCCAAGATAACCTTTTTATATTCAGTGTACATGTGTATATTGTGTCTTATCTAACAGGCCGTCCAGTTTATAGCCTTGAATTTTAGAAGTGCATAAAACTTTGAACATGGTGGATTAATTTTTGGTAGAACACGAATGCTTTGCCAGAATAGTTTTTTATTCAGAGTGTTTTTTTCCTTCCTGGGCCACACTTGATTCATTATCGACCGCGAAGCCAGGGAGATAATACGTTTGGTAGCGTCCGTCCGTCCGTCCGTCCGTTTGTGTGTTTGTTTACGCTCTAACTTCTGAACCATAACACATGGAAAATCACCATGACACATGGAATACAGTCCAAGGTCTCTACATGTGTTTGTCAATAATCAGGAAACATTCGCGATCAAAAGCTGCGCGCAGCGGTCGGGGGCTTTTAATTCCTTGGATGGTGGACTTCTCATTAGCCTTGTCTGATTTTCAATCCGTAAAATGTTTTGCAAGTCAGTAGTAAGAATTAAAGTTACTAGTAAACCGGAATGCAATTTTTGTATTCTATCGGACCTAAAATCAGTACATCGGTCGCCCTGCCATCCAAGAAATCAACTGATTGTGGACTTCCTGTTCTTTTTGCGGTGACTACATGCCCATTTCAGTAGACAGACAGCACCACCATCACAACCTTATCACTCAATCATTAATTTAGAACAAAATGTGGTTAGCAGGCAAAAAACAGCTCAACTTTGCACCTACTACTGATAAATTGAAAATGCTAAAATTGGATTTCCAAGAAAAGGTAATTAAAGTTGGGACATCACATCAGCAATGGTGTACAAAATATGGGATACTTAAAATGCGGATGCGCTGCCCGTGGTTACAAGGCTCATGGCAAAAAACCATGCCGAAAAACCGGCCTTTTTGACCTTGATCTTGGGTGTAATTTAAAGGGACACTGTCTGCTATTTGTAATAGGATTAAAAAGACGGAAGAAACACTCATCTGAGGCAACCAACTGTCATACCTGCATAATTTCCTGACTCATAAATTAGCAAACGAGGCCTTGAAATCCAGGCGTTTCAACTAAAAAAGTTGAGGGTGTTTGCAGTACGCACAAATTGCAACAATCATGTACTTATTATACACCGTTGTCAGCCTGCAAAAAGTACGAAAGATCGATGGTTTTCCTATAGAGCAGACTTATCAAGGGAATCGCTTCATTTACTGCCACCGTGGAACACTTTTTTCTCCATTTTTCTTTATCCAATGACAAACACTGTATGCGGTCCCGACAAATGCTGTGCTCATAAGAGAAACATCTTACCGATTGATCTGTTGGGGTAAAAGTACCAAACATTCCGGGGTGTACTCGGTGAACCTAAGTACGGCTTTATGGATTTCTATCCTTTTCTGTAGTAATGCATTATTACACTACAAAAGTGCTAAGCATATTACATCAAGGCTAAAGATCTAAAAACATACTTTTTACATGGGTAATTATCCATGTTTTTAGCTGTAGAGTACTACCAGTACAGACCTTATATGGTGTCATTAAGTGCACAAACTTTTCCGAGGTGTTACGTAAGTGCAACCACAAAGTTACTTTCGTACTCTTTCCCCTATATGTCTACTCATGCCTGGATTTCCTACCACTTGCTTTCCTATTCCAGACCATTTACACTCAAAGTAACCCTTCTAGCTAGGTACCTACAAATCTTTGATTTTCCAGTACAATGCATCTTTCCCTTTTGAAGTACTTTTTTGTCTTATTATTTCCTGCCACCCACAGATGTGATCTCTTGCTTCCCCCATGCTTAGTGTTTTTTACACTTACCAAGGACCCCATCATTCTAGGTACATTTGCGTAAAGTAATGAATGAAGAAGCCTAGGAGTCATATTACATAACCAGGGTAGGACAATTCCTCCTATTAGAAGGAGAAACCTAAATACAATATCAATGGCATTTCTTTTTTACACGTTCTGTCAGCTTTTCAACTCGGTAATGGCATATATGTATCCCTAAAAGGCACTGGGAGCGAATTTCAAGGCAATTTTCCTTCGGGTTGTCAGAAAACTTGGAATTAACTCAGATAGTTAAAAAGTTTGGAAACAATGTTGCAACCTCAGATGGGGACGAGTATGGCACTTGATGAAAGTACACAGGAAAGAAAAGACATTCTTTTATGAGGAGTGTTTGAATTCAATTAATTTAGATCTACAATGAATGACACTTTCTGAACTACATTTCCACTTTTTTCACACTTCAATGGGGTTTCAGTTTTTTGAAGATATCCAGCCTTGCAGACCAGCAGCTGTGGATGATGGATACTTGCAGAAGAAGCTACTTTCTCCACTGGCATTTTGACAACTTGTCAACCTCATTTTGTAAATGACAATGGGACAGAAAAAGCAGTACACAGCAGAAACCCATTCTGTCTCATGGCACCAAGCAGATGGGACCAGAACCAGGTTGATAAATGCTTTTTAATCTCGCCTTTTAAAAGCACACAGTATCATATTTAGAGCCATTAACCCAAATATGATAACCTTCTTTTTCAGGATTGCTTGTTAAATTGCAATATTTTAGCTTGCTACCAAGTGGGCCTGTCGGAAGTAATCGAATGACAAAAGGTAAACTTATTGAAATTATTGAAATATTGTGGTCTAAAAGGGGGCCACAATTTTCCACATCTGACTGGGCCCCATCTTATCTGCAAAATCAAGCACTGTTCTGGTGACATTTTCAACAGATTTATAGCTTTGAACCTTACTGTGATGCATATATGTAATCAAACAGTGCCTAGTTAAATGGTCGAGCTCTTGTGACTTTGACATAATGTTATTAACCAAGTCACTTCATGTTGTCATGGAACAGAAATGTTGGGACAAAGATACTGGAAAATTAATGGTACAGAGACAATGCATTTACGAAGCCATGGAGTAGGGATAATGGTGGGGGTTGGCATCAAAAATATATTCTCTCATCAAGGGACATTGCTTCAATAGATTGAACAGAACACGAGCCTGGGACCAGCTCTACACGAGAGCCTAACTCATCAAATGATTAAACATGATTACTACCCTGGATCAAGGCCGAGCCACATTTTTTGTCCCTTTAAACCTGCCGCATCAAACTCATTAAGGTTTTTTCTATGCACGTTTGATAATCAGCCGCAATTGAATGATAAGCCCGAATACTTCATCCAATTGTTTCCAACCTAACACTTGTAATTTTTTTTATGCCATAGTGATTACCATAAATCGTCCACTGCAGACAAAATTGATTATTTTCACTAGGGTCTAGGACAGCTGTAAATGTTTCCTGCATTGCGTGTTAAAGCCTTACATAACAAGGGAATTCATCGCTTGCATGTAACATGGAGCATCACCCGAGTCTCACAAATCATCATAAAGCCTTCAGTTTATTAATTTCTACCCTGGTAATGTCATGTCTACAAATGACAAATGTAGAAAAACACGCCTGACGATGGCATGATTAGTGTTTTAACACGTTACTCGAATACGACCCACTTCCAGCCCAAGCCGTAATCTGTATTGCTTGCCGGGGTTCGGAGCCTTTCGGCACCAAGGGCACCTTGAACATGAAAGTCTTGATAGCCATCCCCCATAAACTCACAATCTAGCCAGTTAGCCTATTTCTTTTATGTAACAACATGGCCCCTATATCATCAACTATATCAAACTTTCCATTTTGTAGGCCAGCTGCACGGTAACTTAGTTTTCAGACATAAGGACCTGTTGTCTCCAGATTTTTACCCCATGGCATATATTTTCTACACCTCAAACTTGACCCAGATCCCCAGATCTCAACTAGAAAGGCTCCAAATAACAGAATCATCCCTGCATTGTGAGGGTTATTATTAACCTGTCATGATTTCATCATGCTTACATTATCCTGATGCATGATTCAATGTCTGGGTATGCAAGCCAGGACCGGAGTGACCACAAATCCCGGATCACATGCCTCCCACGTAATAATGAGTAAAATGTAATTAGGATTTTTGTGGTTCCGACAGACAGGTTGTGTGTTTGAGCCCGGCCGAGCAAACCAGCTGTCGGGAGGACAATACTGTATTTTATGATTGCCTTGTGCCAGGTGGCTGCTCCAATTAAACTGGACACTTCTGGGAAATAATGGTCAAAATAAAAATTCCCACCCACGTGTATTTGTTGGTTCTTGCATCAAAACAAAATAATTAAAATTCTGCGTGTCATTAAGGTCACTCCTTCTCGGGACATAAAATATGCGAATAAGCTGTAGGTCAATTGTTTTAAAAGAATTTAATGATGAAATAAAAAACACGCCCTGGACCCTTTAACATGTCTGCCTTTTCCAACAACTTCATACAATTTTGTAATCCTCAAAAGATATATAATATTAAACGGAACCAAGTCCAAGGACAAGCAAATAATTATTGAGAAATGTTTTTCAGGTGAGATTCAGTCTGGCATATTTCCTTGAAAGCTTTTCTATTCAATCAGGAGGTAAACACACATACAGCACTAGCACAATGCACTGCAACATTCCTTCCTATACCCTCCCAGACAAAAAGTTGTTTTTGATCTCTGAATGTACAGGATCCGAGGCTTTTTCTCCACTCAAGGACAATAGTCAATATAAATAAGGCATCGCCCATATGTTTTTAGCAGACCAATTTGGCAGATCATATTTTGAGATTGTGGTTTTTATTCACAGGTGACTTTTTCATGGCATTCCTGAGCATGATTTTGTGGTTTTTGGTTCCATCATGAACAATATAAATACATGCCAATGACGAACCACAGACTTATAGATTCTACACCAAAACATGAGTACAGAACCTTTTTCTAATACTCAAATTTCCATACAAAATTAGCTATATCGTTTAGGAAATGATCTGGGAAATCATTCTTTTTGTTTTGGCGCCCGATAGCAAACTATTTTGGTTTGGGTAGACAATACTATTGAGTTAACCGGTCTGAACTCTTTCATGTTGGACGTTCGCCTTCCAGTTCTAGGAATCCTGTCTTGTTCTAGTCTTAGCAACCTGGATCTTACCCAATCCTGGTGACAGTTCTAATCAATAAACTGCCATAAGACCAGTTCCAGACCTTGTGACAATACCAACTGCTGGTTAAGGCCAGGGACATGAGACTAGTGGAGCCATCTTATGAGAACGGGGGTTAGGAGACATATGTCTGGACTATCGATATTAGGCAGTTCACGGTTAATATCGATGTCATCAGATAAACCAGGTCCAGAACTGAAGAGAAATTGGAACCATTTTTGTTCAAATGTCTAACTTCATATTGAAGGACTTGGCACTTATTATTGTCAGCATGATTGATGACAGGGTCATTATAGGTATAAATAAGGGATCACTGGGAATGAAGGCACTTCCAATAACATACAATATTTAACGTGTGATCGACCGCTAACACCAGGTATACTCATCACACTACTGATTACAAACACATGGATTGGTAATGCGTCCTTTTAGAAGGCCTGGGTTGCAGACAGCGTTGGCAGACAGACAGACAGATGGATGGATGCTACCAAACGTATTATCTCCCTTGCTTCACAGACGATAATAAAATATCAAAGGCAAGGGAGTGGATCCCAACATATCCGCATTAATGGTAATTTTCTCAACTAATCGAATAGGTTAGACAGTAAGCTGGCTAAAGGCCAGTCCTTTGCCGGTGGAGATATTGAATAACCTAGGTAAAAGGTGCAACTGCCGCCAAGATCTATTCAGTCAAATGGTCCCGACATTTAAAGGAAATTTCATACATGGTTGCCGGAATATTTGGTGCAGTCTAGGGATTTAGATACAATGTATTCGTTAATTTCCTGACTGTCAATATCATAAACAACCAGTGCACAATTTTTAACATTAGTGAGTGAGCACAAACAAAAACAGTTGATTGATTTCCAGCTCTGGCTGCGTTCAAACTGCTCAGAAAGGGTTTCATGCCAAATGTGACTTGGTACAAAATATTCAATACTGTTTTTCCATATCACTTCAGATATATGTAGATTTAAAGGGAAATAGGTTCATCTTGAATGAAATTAATTTGTCCCGATGCTGTACTCGTATTTTTTATGTAACACTAATCAATATATCAGGACACTGCCGATTTTAGATTTTTATGGATTAGGCCGGATTGAATACGGATCCCAATAAAAATTAAAAATCGGCAGCGTCCTGATATATTGGAAGTATTTCCTACTGTAATCATTATGGGGCAAGTGCAAAAAAATGGCCCCAAAGCGTGACATTTGGGTAAAAAAATAATCTCCCCTGGCTTCATTTATTTTTATCTTACCCTCAGCACCAATAATGTAGCTGTTTCTGTGGCAATGTAGCAGTATATTCCACATACTTTAATCACATTTAGCACAATAAATAGCCATTGGCCTTAATTTGTGTAAAGAAAAACTGCTTGGGGCCATTTTTTTAGCACTTGCCCTATGAGAAATTACTGCCAATTGAGGAAAAGCTGTAACTCCTTAAATGGGCCTCTTTTTTAAGAATTGAAAGTAGACTAAATTCATGGAAAAGGGGATCGGAGGTATCTTAGTGATCTTAGGAATCCATTCTCAAAGAGGGGATCAGACGTTGTGTTGTGTAGACTGTTGTTCAAGGGCTTAGGATTATATCGACTTAGCAAACTTAAGGACCATTGCATAATATTACGGCAAATTCCAAGTTGTTTGTGTAAAATTTTACGTTCAGTTGAGGCCGGCTGCATAGTAAATGACTAGACTTGATGGGCTTCACGTCATATTGACTAATAATGCTCATGGCTGACCACTTAAGCTAATCCATAAATAAAAAGAGGATCACTGAAAAATATTACAGTGAGGGACATTAAAGAAACAGCATGAAAATGTCTTTAATATTAATAATTCCGAGGACTGAGTCGAGGAATTAGATTCTCGCTACAACAAAATGAGACCCAAAGTCTTGTATTTCCAGGACGTAAAATTTACATATGCTCATATGTTGCTACTTTTTTTTCACGAATGACCAAAAGTGCTCTATACTGCATTCACCGGGGTTTTCAAACCACTGGGACCTCCCTCAGTGGGTGATTTTGCTTTTTCGTGCGCAAATGCAAAACGCAGAGCAAAATGCATCATCGTGTGGTATAAATTTTCCATTAGAATGGAACAGCCCTGAAGGACAGAGGATAATGAGCAGACCTCCAACAGCCTGCCCTTAACACTTGTAAGGTTGCATAATAAGCCTTGGCTATTCATGTCCTGTTGGTGGCAGGTTCTCTACTACAATGTAGTGAAAATGTGGTCACTCTGCAACTTATAGTCAGGCAGGCATAAATTATTAAAACCTCAACTTATATACTATACAAAAAATGGACAGTAGATATAAATTAGAGAACATGGTTATATCCATAGTGTCGCGTGCCAGGACAGGTGATCTAAACCCTAAGCGATCCAGTCGCTAAATTCTTAATAATAGCGTTTTAACTTAACTGTTACACGTTTCAGTTTTAAACAAGCAAACTAAGAACAGTAATAGGATGATAAAATCGTTACATCCATTGTTTGAGGATGGCCCTGCTGAAGTCACCCTCAACTGACTGGTGTACCCCTCAGTGATGCTGCGGGATACACAGGTGGTCTCAACCGACTTCAGCTAAGGTACACTCTAAAACAAGGGATGTAACTAATGAAATTAAAGAGGCAATGTCGGATAGAACCAGAGAGCTGCCTACACTTTCGGACCTAACCTATGTTCATACTCTGGCCGCCTCTGGCCCCTATAAGACATGGCAAGTCGGAACCATATGGCCCATGGACCTTGTATTTATGAGTACTTTCAATGACCAGAGTATGAACATAGGTTAGGTCCGAAAGTTTAGGCAGCTCTCTGGTTCTATCCGACATTGCCTCTTAATATTTAACAGGTACAGGTAGCGTAGGATAGATGTACATTTTATCTGACTCCCCATCTCAAAACCTTATGTAAGATGTGAGTTTAGTGTGGCCTTACATAAACTTACCCAATCCTTTTACATGCTGCTGTGAGCTCACATGATTAGCATGTAAAATGCAACACACTAGAGTGGCCACAAGCTCTATGTACAGCCAACCTTATATGGGCTGCAATCCATACCTTTAGGCCAATTATCTCACCAGCCTCATCAGCCATAAAAGCCATCATTCAAGTCTAGCTAAAAATGTGACCCACGATACTAAATCCTTTACATGCAACTGATGCTTAATCAAAATGTACATGTCAAAGGAAGGACACAATTGGTCATTGAATTCCATGCTAAAATTTATTATTCTCAGTCCTTCAAGGTTCCATGATAGGGCATATGACCGCATTAAGTTGTTCAGCCGCCTTTCCCTACACGATCCCCTACAGTCTTGTCTAGTAAGGATCGTCTGATAGCGTGTCTCGCTGACATCTCCGAATATAGCAAATCAGGTTTTCCAAGAAGACTGATAATTGTGCAGCTATATCGGGCTGAATGTTTCAGAGAGGAATTGTGTGAATTTGTTATCAGTGGAGGAAAACTTGTCAATATTTATACAGAGTCTGCCAATTTTTTTTCTGTTCCATCAGCATGCAATTCATTTCTGTCTATCTTTTAACATATGTCTGTGTACATTGGCAAAGCAGGCAAACTAAAAAGGTTCTCCCAAGGATGAAATAAAATTAGCTTTAAAAAAAAAGGTCTTTCGGCTGGAAATTTAAATGGCTGACTTTCCAAACATATCATCGGGCGGGTGAGTTACACCCAAATGGCATTGCCCCATGTTCCTTTTAGGACTGGAGTAACCCATCTGCACTATAATACTATTTTAATATTTCTAAGGGAACATGAAGGGCAGCTCCACTAAAATATTCTATGGCAACTGCATTACCATAAGTGGCACAAGACAGCTGACTCTCATGGATATTATGGATTCAGTGCGAAATTTCAAATCGATTATTTTGTCCTTAAAGAGAGTCTTACAATTGATTCCATTTGAGGAGTGACTGCATATTTCTGATCTTATTAGACGGTGAAATTCAGACATTGACCACTTATACAAAGCTAGGTAAGGGTCTTGGGACCAATTCCACGTTTATGAGTAATTCACAATTTCTGATCCTTATATACTTATCATATTTATGTTTGCAACTTTAAATATGTGTAAATGTACCAAGAGAAGGTTGGTGACCACTTGGGAGTCTCTTATCTCACTTTTGAAGTTCAGCTAGATAACCTTTGATGATTAATTCCTTTCTAGCATAGTCGAGGACCCACTCGAAGCAAAATTTATGACACAACTTCAGGGCTTTATCAGATATATTTTCTGCATAATCATGATAGACAATGCTATGGGTTTCCAGTGCCAGGCGACTTATTATCTAGACCCATTGTCTGTAGCTGATAAAGTAGGTGGTTAATATGTCTGCCATATATTGAATATTATGTCTTTCTCTATTTATTTTTAATATTTACCATTCCTGGCTCTGATATCTAAGTCGTGTGATAATTCTACGCCTCGGAAATCAATACGGCTGATAAGTGTAGTGGCTATCTCTAATTCTATCTAGATCCATTTTACGCAGCAAGGATGGAATTTGATTTAAAAAAAACACTGTACTTTGGCAAATGCCAAACTAAAGGACTTTCATAAATGGACCAAGTTCATGACAATTAAAATATCAACATGATATTGCAAGCTATATTTGAACATAGACTTTTCCCACATGAACACAGCAAAAGTTTATGAGCACAATATGATAAATGTAATGAAATTGTTCCGAGGACATGATTAATTCTTATCCCTGGGGGACCATTACAGCAATTTGTACAAGGACAGTGCTGGACACTGTGCAGATTAAAAATATTCATTTGCGACAGATGATCCATGTTCTGAAGTGCGGTCCGTGGTAATTTTCCGTCAACATTTTCGATTGTTTCATGGAAGTCAACTTTGTATTTGTTTTGTGTGAACTTAATTTAGCAGATATAAGTGGCTTCAAGTTGTGGCTGATGATGCTAGTTAAAGGTGATGAGTTTGTCGTTTAAATGAATGGGTGGATGACCACCCACTTGAAAACGGCCACGCCTTGCCATCTGAGCTGTCAACCCCCTGCCTCCTGAGTTGACCCCAGCTTTTGCCCCGCATTGACCTTACCAACCCTTTCCTCATGCCCTACTGCTGCATTACACTTGTACTGGATGAACTGTAGACTGTCAGCCATTACTGCAGGCGTCTCCATGGAAACATATAGCCTTCAGGAAACAATGCTTGACCAACACATGTAGAAGGCCAAACTGCAAGGATTGTTACGTGACATGTCCACTGCAATTGGCTTTAGTCTACAATTCATTGACCAGCCTTTATAAAGGATCAATGCTAGCATGCATAATGTAGGACACATATACCATGAGACTACATATATGGGCAGGAAACCTGAGTTGCTAGCACAGGTTATATGTAATCTTGCTGATTACTTTTGGCCACGCAATCTGGTCATCACACATTTAATAAAGACTGGTTTCCCCTGCAGATGATCAACCTCTTTGGTTTCCATTGATTCCCAGCCCAATAGAGTAAAAAGCAGATAAATAACCAGGTCAATAGGTGAGGTCACTCTCACATTCAGCAATCTAGTCAAGTAGAAGCTTTAGATCTGCTATTCTTGACAAATACAGTAAATCTAACCTAGCCTTCACCTAACCCCTTTAAAAGCACTTACAAAATGAAGTCTGAAAGCCACTATTCAAACTGTCATGGGCATCAGTAGGTTTTCTACATATAACAGAGCTAGCTGAATGACATGAACAAAAGGGGAAATAAGTGACTAAACACGTTCCTCTTTTGAGTCATTCATTGTGACATGCTTGTGACCCACCCTCAAAATATATGTATAGAACCTTGTCCTCATAGCCTTGATGTTTCATGAGCCGTAGCTACCTGATTGAAAGATGTCTTAAAAGTCTAGTCATCTTCACATGCTCGTGCTATATATGGAAATTTCCATGCTTACTTGCCACAATTTAAATTTCTAATGGGATACCAGTACTTGTTCTATTTTTGTCTACTCTTATAAAAGCTCAGATCCTTCACAGCCCTATAATACTAACTACAGGAAAAGATTGAGGACAACAATTGTCACCAATAAATGTGATAATTGTGAAAAT
>JAAUXW010262942.1_pt1 | contig 16135 bp, 9 predicted proteins | sample 7278141 | NCBI WGS metagenome assembly JAAUXW01 (sample SAMN14350115, study PRJNA611818) | marine sediment metagenome | isolation source: surface marine sediment (2.1m) | place: French Polynesia: Moorea | collected 2018-08
AAGAGAACTTCGAGCTGCTCGCAGCCGGTATCTATAACGACTGGGTACAGAAGAGCCTCGACAAGCTGGCGGTAATGATGCCGGGCCGCTACGCGAAGTCGGAGATCAGCGGCGGCTACGTCGGGTCCATCGACTTTTACGCGTATCGCATGCCCATCGCGCCGCCGCCTGGAATCGATACGGAAGGCAGTGTCGAAGGCCCGGAGTCCGGCGACGACTCTGTGGAGGCCACGGCGAGCGCGGCGGACGAGCTGTAGAGGCCGGATAGCACCATGTCAAAGACGAATCTCACTGGTAATCACGGGCGCTTGGGGCGCATGGCGACGCTCTGCCTGGTCCCGTTGGTCCTTTCCGCCTGTGCTACGACGCAATCGTCCCGCAGCACTGCGCGGCTCGAGATACAGGAAGCCGTCGGATTCACGATCACCGAGGAGGCCCGCATCGGCAACGACGTGCGCGCCGACTACCAGTCCGCGCTGGCCCTGCTCGAGCAGGGAAGCCACGAGGAGGGTGTGCAGCTGCTGGAGAACGTCGCCCAGGAAGCGCCCCTGTTCAGCGCGCCGCGTATCGATCTCGGTATTGCCTATCACCGCATGGGCGATCTGGACGCGGCGGAGGAGAACCTGCTGCTCGCGCTGGAGCATAACTTCAACCACCCGATCGCGCACAACGAGCTCGGCATCGTTTATCGCAAAACGGGGCGCTTCGCCGAGGCCCGGCAAGCGTACGAGAATGCGCTTGCCATCTATCCCGGCTATCACTACGCACGCCGAAATCTCGCGGTGCTCTGCGACCTGTATCTCGGCGACACGAACTGTGCCCTCGAGAACTACGAAGCGTACATGGCCACCGTGCCGGGTGACGACGAGGCGTCGATGTGGATTGCGGACCTCAAGAACCGTAGCGGTCGCTAGGAGGGCCGATGTTCAGACGAATACTGATCACCGCTGTACTGCTGCTGCACGGCTTTGCCGCTGTTGCTGACGACACCGAGGACACGGCCGACGTCGAGACACCGGCGGAGGAAGAGAACGGCGACGGCATTGAGAAGCCGAAGACGCTGTCCGGCATGTCGATCCTCGGCAACGAGGAAGCGCCGAAGTCCCTGGTTATCGTGCCCTGGAAGTCATCCGAGATGGGTGACGACATCAGCCTGTCCGATACCCTCGACGATCGTGCCCGCCCGGTGGACAAGGAGGTCTTTCTGCGTGAGTTGACCTTCTACGAGATTCGATCCGCTGAATGAGCTCACATTGTGTGAGCCGCGTCTAAGCCGGGCGACGCGCTACCCGACATAACCCCTGAACGTGCACTGCATCACATTCACGCGGAGACGTGCCATCTATTCTTGGGCGTGTTCTGAGTTCGACCCAGGACATTCTGTCAAATGAGGATTTGGAAATGGACTTTTTCTTTTCGATAGTAGGTTTCTTCTCATCGGGCGGCCTCTTCATGTATCCCATATTGCTGGTCTTCGCCTTCGGCGTTGCCATCGCAGTGGAGCGCTACATCACGCTGTCGATGGTCACCAAGCAGAACCAGGTCGTCTGGGACCAGGTGCAACCGTTGCTGAACAACGGCGAATTCGACGAGGCCCGCGAGATGACCAACAACGACGAATCGACGATCTCGAAGGTGCTGAACATGGGGCTGTCGCTGCAAGGCGCGGTCCGTCGTCGCGAGGATATCGAGATAGCGATGGAAGAGAGCATGATGGAGATCGTGCCGCGTCTCGAGAAACGCACTCCCTACGTGGCATTGGCGTCGAGTATTGCGACATTGCTCGGGCTGCTCGGCACGATCATGGGCCTGATCCAGGCCTTCACGGCCGTCGCCAACGCGAACCCTGCCGAGAAAGCCGACTTGCTGTCAGCCAGTATCTCGGTGGCAATGAACACGACGGCATTCGGCCTGATGGTGGCGATACCCCTGCTGATCACGCACGCGATCCTGACCAGCAAGACCGGTGACATCGTCGACAGCCTCGAAATGGCAACCGTCAAGGCACTGAACGTCTTCTCCAGAAGGGCGAAGCGGGCAGTCGAGGCTTAAAGTCATGGCCAGGAGGCGGCATCACTACAGGCGGCGTACCAAGGAGAACGTCTACGAGATAGACGTGACCACCTTTCTGAACCTGATGGTGGTCCTGGTGCCGTTCCTGTTGATCACGGCGGTGTTTTCGAGGCTAACGATCGTCGAACTCAACCTGCCGAGCACGGCCGGGGGTGCAAACAGCGCAGCAGACAGTTTTCGCGTCGAGGTCATCGTCAGAGACGCCGGGATCGAGATCAGCAACGGTGAGGCGATCATCGCAACGATCCCGAAGAAGGAAGAGGAATACGATCTCGAGACGCTGTCCGATTTCATGGTCGAACTCAAGCTGGAGTACCCCGCTCACGACGCCGCATCCGTATTGATGGAGACACACATCCCGTACGACTACCTGATCCAGGTCATGGATATCGTCAGGAGCGTCGAGGTCCCGGTGAAGGATCCGGAGGTGGCTGAAGACACGATAACCGGCGAAGACGGCCAGGAGTACGAGCTGTTCGCGCTGTTCTCGGAGATCTCCGTAGGAGACGCGCCATGAGGAACACTCGCCGCATCAAGCGCATGAAGCGCAACCGTCAGAAGATCCCCAAGATGAACCTGACGTCGCTGATGGACGTATTCACGATCCTGGTGTTCTTCCTGCTCGTCAACTCCGGTTCGGTCGAAGTGATGGAAGCACCGAAAACCGTGAAGCTTCCGGAGTCGCGTGTCGAGTCCAAGCCGCGCGAGACCGTGGTTATATTCATCAGCCCCGAGGAAGTGCTCGTGCAGGGCAAGATAGCCGGCTACGTCGCCGACGTTCTCGACAAGGACTCGCCGACCGTGGATGCAGTAACCGTGCGTCTTGCAGAGCTCAAGGAGAACGTCGTCGGACCGAACACGCTGGCTGTCGCGGGCAGCCAGGAAGTGACGATTCTCGCCGACAAGTCCGTGCCGTTCGGCGTCGTAAAGAAGATCATGTCGACCTGTACCGGTGAGGGTTACGAAAATGTCTCGCTCGCGGTAATCCAGAAGGCGACCAAAGTTGCAGCGCGGTAAATCCTGATGATCCTGCGTGACACGGTAAATACCTCGGTCGAGGAACTCGAGATCCGGGGGCGCGTCTCGGAATCGGAGAAGGTTCTCGAGGGGTTCGAGGACGACCTGCGCGCCGTCAACGACGAGCTCGATGCCCTGCTCGAGAAAGGCCGCGAATACGACGTGCTGTCCCGCATCTGCCGTTCGCTCGAAGAGCTGGATGAACTCGGCGCTGCGGAATTGTTCTGGGACGAGAACTACTCGCATACTGCGCATGCCGAGCGTCTCAAGTTTGCACACCGCAGGATCGACGAGTACGGCGCGGAGATCATCGCGCTCGAGAAAAAGCGCGATGGGATCCTCGAGCAGATCGACGGTCAGAACTTCACGCTCGATTGCCTGCACTACGACGTGCTGGATGCTGCCGAACGTGAAGAGAGCCGCAGAGCCGAATGGGTGGTCGAGCGCGAAGCGGACGAGTTGCCCGACGGCAAGCAGATCATGCCCTGGGCCAGGGGCGAGGAAGAAGACCAGCGCTTCCGGCGCTCGCTGGCAGCGTCGGTACTGGTCGCCGCGCTGACAGGCTGGCTGGTCACCGTCGTGGATCTGCCGATACCCGAGCTTTCGCGGCTCACCGAAGTGCCGGAGCGTGTGGCCAAGCTCGTTCGGGAGGAAATGCGGCCGGCCCCGCCACCCCCGGTCGAAGAGGCGATCGTTCCGGAGGAAGAGATCCCGGAGCCGGAGCCGGAACTCGCCGAGGAAACACCGACTGAAACCCTGCCGGAGTCCGCGGAGCAGCCGATGCTTGCAGAAGCAGCGGCGGAGGACTCGAAGGAAAAGGTCAAGTCGAAGGGCATCCTCGCTTTTCGTGACAGTTTCGCGAGCCGCGCAAGCTTGCGGCCGAACGCCAGGCTCGGCTCGCAGGCGAGGGTCTCGAGCGCCGGCGAGGCCGCCGTTGGCCGGCCCGAACGCTCGATGGTCACGACTTCGGCGCCCGGCTCTAGCGGCGGTATCAACCTGGCGAGTATCAGTCGCGACGTCGGCGGCGGCGGTGAAGGCATCGGCGGCGTCGAGCTTACGCGTGTTGCAAGCTCGATCGGGGGCGAGGGCGGCGCCGACCGGCCGCTGAGCGGCGGTGCTGCTGCAGGGCGCACGGACGAGGAGATCCAGATTGTCTTCGACCGGTACAAGGCGGCTCTGTACCGCCTGTACAACCGCGAGCTGCGCAAGGACCCCACGCTGCGCGGCCAGATCATCCTGCGGATGACTATCGAGCCCGACGGCTCGGTTTCGCTGTGCCAGCTGCAGTCCTCGGACATGGACGCGCCGGTGCTCGCGCAGCAGGTTGTCGATCGCGTCAAGACCTTCGATTTCGGGGCAAAAGAGGACATCGTCGCAGTCACGATCATCTACCCGATCGATTTCCTTCCCGCGGCCTGAACCCGCTTTACATAAGCCGCCGGCAGGCTCGGAGAATGACGCGACAAAATAGTGTCGCCAAGTGCCAACACTGTGATCCAGTTCACCCTTTGAGAACAGGCGTTGGGGGATAGTTTCGTCTATATCGGCAACAGGCTCGATAGCGGCAAAGCCGCGTTGACACAGGGACGTCAATCGGGCCTGCCTCCGTCGCGAGGCAGTGCACAGGGAGCGTTGGCAGCTGACCATGGCTCGATTGGAAATCATTGATGGGCAAGCTCTTCAGGCGTCGGTTCTGACCGTAGCGCTGTGGGCTCGCAACCCGGCGAGCTGCCCCGGAGATCCGGGCGCGGCCAGCCGGGATTTCGGCAACTGCGAGATGCGGTGGCCATGAAGAGGCTGTTCACCATCCTCGGCGTACTGGCGCTTGCATCGGTCGCATTGGTTCCGACCGGGAGCGCGTTGGCGGCCGAGATCACGTTCGTATCCGTCGTTGGAACCTGGCGTGACCCGGTGGACAACGTTCCAGGGAGCCAGCCGGGCGATCCCGTCATCACGAACGGCGACCCGATCTCGAGCATCAGCTGGGGCACGACGACAGGCTCGCAAAGCGGCTATGACTTCATCGCAACGCTTCCGCCGCCCTTCACGTTGCCAGGGCCCATCCCGTACTTTTCTCTCGGGACGTTCCAGCACCGGAATTTCGAGGTCGGCGATCCTTCCCTTGTCTCGGTCATGCTCGATGTGGAACTCGTGCTTGCCGTTGACGGCGTGCCAACCGGTCCGCTGACGTTCACATTCACGTTGAACCACGAGGAAACCCCGAACAACCTGGACCCTTGCCCCTACCCGACGCCGCCAGGAGACGGGTGCACGGATCGCGTGACGATCGTCGCCTCGGCCGAGCCCACGACGTTCAACGTCGACGGCGTGGATTACACGCTGGAGATGAGCTTCCTGGACAACGGCAGCGCCGTCGACGAATTCATCACGGCAGAGGGCGACATCGTCAACAGCACGGGGCTGGTCGGGGAATTCACCTTGCCGCCGGGACTCACGGTGACGAAGACCGGCCCGGCGACGATGCGCATGGCGGAGTGGGGCGACTTCGTCATCGGTGTTCATAACTAGAGCGAGTCCGAAGCGCGTGACGCGACGATCGTCGACCAGCTGCCTGACGGCCCGACCGGCGGGATGTGTGACACCACGCCGGAGATCCAGAGCGCGCAGGTGTTCGAGGCGGACGGCGTCACACCGATAGCCGGCAAAGGCCCCCTGGTCGAGGGCACGGACTACTCGCTCGCCTACGACGGCGCCGCGTGTGAGCTTACGTTCAACACGCTGTCTGCCCAGTCGGTGATTGGTGTGGGTGAGCGTCTGATGATCGTGTATCGCACGCAGCTCGACGCCGATTCCCAGGACGGCATCACGCTGACGAACGTGGCCGGCGCGACCGAGTGGTACAACGCCGACGCATCGACCGTCTACCTGCGCACGTTGACCGACGGCACCGTAGGCGTCGGGGACCATGAGGACGCGCACAGCGTCATCGTCGACCTGCCGATGCTCCGGTTCGAGAAGACGGTCGTGAACGTAACGACTGGCGAGGACCCGGGCACCGTGGCAACGCCGGGCGATACGCTGCGCTACCGGCTCTACGTCGAGAACCTGAGCGACGTTGCCATCGATAATTTCTGGATCGTCGACGAACTCGACCGTCTCAATACCGACCCATCGTTCCAGGCAGGCACGCTGAATGTCGTAACGCTGCCCGCAGGCGCGGATGCCGGCAACACGGACGCAAACGGCGGTGCGGCCGGCACCGGCTTGCTCGACATACGCAATCTGGACATAGGCGGTCTGGGCGAAAGCGTGTTGATCGAGTTCGAGGTGGATCTCGCGCCCGTTCTGCCTGACGGCAACTATGTGAGCAACCAGTCGCAGCTCCTCGACAACGGGTTTTCGCTGGCGCTGAGTGACGACCCGAACGTCAATGGCGTCGCGGACCCGAACGTTGCCGACGACGAGGACCCGACACAGATCCTGATCGAGTCAGCGCCGCTGTTCGATGTGGACAAGATATCGACGTACGTAACGGGCGATCCGAACGTGCTGCTGGCCGGCGAGACGCTGCGCTACACCATCACGGTACAGAACGTGGGCACGGAAAACGCGACGAGTGTCTCTATCGTCGACCAGGTTCCCGGAAATACGACTTACGTTGACGGCAGCACGACGCTCAACGGGACCGCGGTACCGGACGCCGCGGGTGGTGGCTCACCGCTGATCGACGGCATCCAGGTGTACGCGCCCCAGGATGCGACGCCGGGTGTCCTGAATGCCGCCGTCGCTGACAATACCGCGACGATCATGTTCGACGTGGTCGTGTATCCGGACGTGCCCGACGGCACGGTGATTTCGAACCAGGCTTTCGTCAGCGCCGTCGATCACGACATAGCCGATGTGCCGTCGGACGATCCGCGCACCGAGGTGCCGGACGATCCGACGAGAGACGTCGTCGGCAACCGCCCGTTGCTGTTCGCTCCGAAGGTCGCCGCGCTGCAGGTGGACGGCAGCTCACCCGGCATCGTCGACCCGCTGGACGTGCTGCGATACACCATCACGGTCTACAACAACGGTGCCGTGCCCGCGACCGCCGTCGAGCTCTCCGACGCATTGCCGGCCGACACGACCTACGTCGCCGATTCTCTTACGCTCAACGGGCAGCCGGTGGGCCAGCCGGACGGCGGCGTATTCCCGCTGACGGACGGAATCCCGATCAGCTCGGCCGACCTGACCCCGCCGCTGCCGGGTGATGGTGAGGGCATCCTCAGTCCGGGCGAATCGGCTGTCATCCAGTTCGACCTGCAGGTCAACGCAGGTGTCGCAGAGGGCACGCTGATCACCAACCAGGCGGTGGTTTACAGCGTCGAGGTCCCGAATACGCTGACCGATGGTGACGGCAACCCTGCGACCGGGCCCGAGCCCACCGTCGTCGTCGTCGGCAATGCCCAGCAGATGGTCATCCTCAAGGACGTGTCGGTCGTCAACGGCGGGCCGGCGTTGCCGGGCGCCACGCTGGAGTACGTCGTGACCGCCAGGAACATCAGCGCGGTACCGGCACTGTACGTTCGCATCGAAGACGATATCTCGGTTCCGAATCCCGGCTACCTGACTTACGTCGACCAGTCGGCAACGATGAACGGCCTCGACACCGGCATCACCGTCGCGGGCACGCTGATCACGGCCGACTACTTCACCGACTACGGGCCGCTTGAGCCCGGCCAGGAGGTCGTGCTGCGCTTCCGGGCGATCATCAACCCGAACCTGCTCGAGGGTACGACCATCACGAATACCGGCCGCGTGTACTGGGATGACCCGGAGCGCCAGGCGGAGGCCAGCGTATCGATCGACGTGGGCGCCATGCCGGACGCCGGCATGGTCAGCGGTTTCGTCTGGCATGACGCGGATCACGACAATACGCCGGACGGGCTGGAACGGCCACTCGAGGGCTGGACGGTCGAGCTCCTGCTCGACGATACACCCGTGCGCTCGATGCTGACCGACGCGGACGGCTACTACCTGTTCTCCAACGTAGCGCCCGTCTACGATGCGGCGGTCCTGTATTCGCTGCAATTCAGTGCGCCGGGCGCCGGACCGAGGACGGCACTGCTCGGGCAGACCGACTCCGACTTCACCGACGGCCAGCAGCGCATCGACGAGATCGACGTCCAGGAGGGCAGCAACCTGCTCGACCTGAACATGCCGGTCGATCCCAACGGCGTTGTCTACGATTCGGTGACTCGAGGGCCGGTCGCGGGCGCAACTGTTTCTCTCGTCGACACGCGCACCGGTATTCCGGTGCCGAGCAGCTGTTTCGACGACCCGAATCACCAGGGCCAGGTAACGGTCGGCAACGGCTATTACAAGTTCGACATCAACTTCTCTGATCCGGCGTGCTCGACCACTATCCCTTACGAAATCCAGGTCGTCGTCCCGGATACCAGCTACCTGCCCGGCATCTCGGAGCTGATTCCTCCGACGTCGGGTCCGGCGACGGCACCGTTCAACGTCCCGGCCTGCGCGGGTTCGACGAATGACGCCGTGCCGGCGACTGCCCAGTATTGCGAGGCGCAGGCGTCGGAATTCGCGCCACCGCCGCCGGTGCCGGCGCGCAGTGCCGGAACGGACTACCACGTGCTGCTGACGCTCGACGACAGCCGGCAGCCCGGTTCGTCGCAGCTGTTCAACAACCATATACCGCTGGATCCGCGCCTGGACGGAGCCGTTGCGGTCACCAAGACGACGCCGCTCCTGAACATCAACCGCGGCCAGCTCGTGCCGTACATCATTACGGTCAGCAATTCCTACGGCGCCGACCTTCGTGACGTAAACGTCGTCGATCGTTTCCCGCCGGGCTTCCGCTACGTCGAGGGTTCCGCGCGCTTCGACGACACGAAGGCGGAACCTGCCGTCATCGGACGCGAACTGGTCTGGTCCGACCTGCTGCTCGAAACCGACGCAAGGCACACGATCAAGCTTCTGCTGGCAGCCGGCGCCGGTATCACGGAGGGCGAATTCGTCAATCGTGCGCAGGCCGTCAGTGCGCTCACCGGACAGCTCATGTCCGAGGAAGCGACGGCGACGGTGCGCCTCGTTCCGGATCCGACCTTCGATTGCACGGATGTCACCGGCAAGGTCTTCGACGATCTCAATCGCAACGGCTACCAGGATGTCGAGGAAGCAGGCCTCGGTGGCGTGCGCCTGGTTACCGCGCGAGGTCTCGCTGCGACGACCGACAGTCACGGCCGCTACCACATAACCTGCGCGATCGTGCCGCACGACAGCCGCGGCAGCAATTTCGTGCTGAAGCTCGATGACCGGACGCTGCCGAGCGGCTACCGCGTCTCTACGCGGCCCGTGCAGGTCCAACGCGCGACGCGAGGTAAAGCGCTCAAGATCAACTTCGGTGCCTCGATCCACCGCGTTGTCGGCCTCGACATCGCCGATGCGGCGTTCGAGCCGGGCACGGTCGAACTGCGTCAACAGTGGTTGCCGCGAATCGACATGCTGATCGAGGAACTGCAGCGCTCTCCCGCAACCTTGCGTCTGTCGTACGTTGCCGACGTCGAGGACGCCTCGCTCGTCGAGCGCCGGCTCGAAACGCTCAAGGGCGAGATCATGACGGCATGGCAGGACCTCAATTGCTGCTACGAGCTCGTCATCGAACCCGAGATCTTCTGGCGGCTCGGCGAGGCTGCCGATACCAGCAAGGCGACGAACAGGTGACTGCTATGGACAGGCGATACCATCTGTTGAGCTTATGCCTGGCGCTGGCCTGGATGCCCGCGTTGGCTGACAACGTCGACGAAATGCCGATCGGCGAGGCAGTCGAACGGCATCTCTCCGACGATGTTCCACTGACTCGATGGGTGCAGGACCCCGACGAGCTCGACACCGAGCTGGGCGATACCATCGGGACCCGCGAGACGCTCGAGGACGCGCTCGAGACCGTCAAGCTCAGCGGCCTCGTGCCCGCGATCCACTTCGAGTCGGGCGTAGCGCAGATCCCGGGCGATACCGTCGAATCGCTCGCCGACATTCTCGGTCGCATGAAGGACCGCATCAACGTGCGCCTGCACCTGATCGGGCACGCCGACAATCGGCCATTGTCGCCGCGGCTGCAGAAGATCTACGGCGACAACGCCGGACTGTCGCGGGAGCGCGCAGGCCAGGTGGCCGAGCACTTCCAGACCTCGCTGGCCCTGCCGCCGGAGGCGATTTCCTTCTCATGGGCCGGCGACACGGATCCCGTCGCGTCCAACCTGACAGCAGAAGGGCGCGCGCTGAATCGCCGCGTCGAGGTGGAGGTCTGGTACGACGAGGTCCGTGATCGTGTCGCGCTCGAGGAATTCCTGGTGCCGCACGAGATCAAGCGCATCAAGGTCTGTCGCATGGAAACGGTGTGCAAGCTGCGCTACGTCGAAGGGCACGCGAAGCGCGCGCGGGTGCAAAACCTGATCGCACCGCTCAAGTTCGATGAAGCGAGCATCGATGTCACTGCAGACTTCGTCGAGCAGGTGGGCCGGGGCTTCGCGAATCTTTCCGAGAAAGAGAACGTCGTCGTGAAATTCGTCGGATACACCGACGATGCACCGCTTGCCGGCAGGATGGCGCGCATCTACGGTGACCACGTCGGTCTCTCGAAGGCACGCGCCCGTCGTGTCGCCCTGGCGGTCCAGGACCAGCTCGGTTTGCCGACTGACGCCATCCTGAGCGACGGCAAGGGCACCTCGCGGCCGCTGGGATCGAACGCAACGGTCCAGGGCCGGGCATTGAATCGCCGCGTCGAGGTCGAATTCTGGTACGACGACCCGCTGCAGGAGCTGCCAGACGAGCCACAGCTCTGTCCGGAAGCGGTCGGCGCGGAGCTGGTCACGCGACAATACCATCCGCCGTGGGGCAGCATCGCGCACCTCGATTTCGTCGATGGCGTGCCCGTCATTCCGCCCGGTTACGCGGACACGCTGGCCCGTGCCCTCTCCGATATCGCCGACAGGACCAACCCGCGCCTGCGCTTCGTCGGCTACACTCGCAACGAGCGCCTGCCGCGCCGTACTGCCGCCGTCTATGGCGACGACATCGGGCTATCTGCATCGCGTGCACGGCGCGCCATGGAAGTCATTGCGACCGACATGCAGCTCGACGACGCCCAGGCCGAGTTCGAGGGACGCGGTTACGTGCACTCCAAGGATGTCGTCAACGCCGGCTTTGTCCAGGGAGAGACGTCGCACGTTGCCGTCGAGGTCGTGTACGACGAGCTCGCGGTACTGGACGACTACGACGGCGTGGACATCACGCGCATGACGCGCGAGCTGCACCCGCAGAACCCGCTCGGCCTCAACCTGATGCGTATCACCGTCGACGGCATCCCCGTCGACGATCCGAAGCGCAGTTCGTCGGATATCCAGCGCTGCACGGACGTCGCCCTTGAGGAGGCCGACATCCGCTTCAGTTTCGACAACCTGCGCTCGGCGCCGCGCCTGAGCATCGCAGCCAAACCGTCGCGAATCGCGGTCTCGCGCGTGATCGACCACGAGACGCTCGTGACGCCGGTGCATTTCCGGATGTATACGAACTACTCTCACTTCATCGATCGGGCGGAGGTACGCGTCTTCGAGACCGGCCAGTCCGTCGAAGCGCAGCCGCTCGACGTGATCGAGATCGAGGAAGACGGTGTCGCGCGATGGCATCCGCCCGCGGCGTGGTTCAAGGCGCCTGTCTACGAGCTCGCCTATGTGCTGCGTGCCTACGGTGAGGACGGTAACTTCGACGAGACGAGCGCGCAGCCGCTCTGGGTCGTGTACGACTCGGTCGAGCCGTTGGATGACAGCGATGAGGCCGACGGATTCGAGCCCGATCCCGAGCTGTTCGCGGCCTACGGCGAGAACGGTCTCAGCCTGCACAACATCGGCCTCAGCAGCGGAACGGTCAGTGTGCGTGGCTCGGGCATCCCGGCGGGGCACGAGGTCTGGGTCGCGGGCCGGCCGATCCCTGTCGACGAGAAAGGCAGTTTCGTCACCGAGGAGATCCTGCCCGAAGGTGCTCACACGGTCGAAGTCGCAGTCCTGGACGAAGAGGGCGCCGGTAATCTCTACTTGCGCGATCTCGAGTTCGAAAACAACGACTGGTTCTACGTAGGCATGGCCGACCTGACGCTGTCGCAGAACTCGGTCAGCGGGCCGATCGACCTCATGCAGGGCGTCAACCCGACGTACGACTACGACTCGAACGCCGACGGACGGCTTGCATTCTTCGTCAACGGCAAGTTCGGCGATCACTGGAAGCTGACGGCCAGCGCCGATACGCGCGAGGGCTCCATCGAGGATCTCTTCAGCAACTTCATGGACAAGTCGCCGGATGCCCTGTTCCGGCGTATCGACCCCGACTACTACTATCCGACCTTCGGCGACGACAGCACGGTCGAGGAAATGGCGCCGACCATGGGCAGGTTCTACGTGCGCCTGAGTGACGGCGACAACTTCGGGCAGTGGGGCAACTTCAAGATCGGCTACATGAACAACGAGCTGGCACAGGTCGACCGCGGTCTCTACGGTGCAAACCTTCACTACCAGGCGGATGACACCACCGAATTCGGCGAGCAGCGCTTCGCGGCCGACGTCTTCGCGGCGGAACCCGGTACCGTGGCAAGTCGCGAAGAATTCCGCGGTACCGGCGGATCGCTTTACTTCCTGCGCCGCCAGGACCTGCTTGCCGGCTCGGAACGTGTGCGCATCGAGATACGCGACAAGACCTCGGGGCTGGTTACCGGCGTTCTCAACCTGACGCCATCGCTCGACTACGACATCGACTACCTGCAGGGCCGCATCGTGCTGACCGAGCCGCTCGCGTCAACAGCCGGCGACAACCTGCTCGTGCGCAGCAACGCCGTCAGCGGTGACGAGGCCTACCTGGTCGTTCGCTATGAATACACGCCGGGCTTCGACGATATCGACGCAGTCTCGATCGGCGGCCAGGCACATTACTGGCTGGGCGATTTCCTCAAAGTGGGTGTCACGTCGAACGTCAATGAGCAGGATGATGTCGAGAACAGCCTGAACGCCGCCGACGTCACGCTGCGCTACGCCGCCGAATCGTGGCTCAAGCTGCAGCAGGCGACGAGCGAGGGGCTGGTGTCGCTTCCGCTGACGTCGCAGGACGGCGGCTTCGGGTTCCAGGGCTACGACCCCGCATCCTTCGTCAACGCAGAGGCCGAGGCCTATCGCGCCGATCTCAGCCTCTCCTCGAACGAGCTTCTTGATTTCGGCAATACCCAGCTCACGTTCTACGTGCAGGACGTGGAAGCCGGTTTCTCCGCGCCGGGCCTGGCCGCACTGTCGGACACGCGCAACTGGGGCGGCACGTTCAGCATGCCCATCGCCGAGAAGTTTTCACTGAGTGCGAAAGTCGACAATGTCAGCCAGGAGCAGGGCGTCGAGACCGAGGTTCAGGAAGTCAATCTCGGCTACCAGCTCTCCTATCACTGGGACGTGAAGGCGGGCTATCGCACGGACGAGCGCACCGACAATTCGCCGATTGTCGTACTCACCCAGGAACAGGGCGAGCGCCGCGACGCTATCCTGCAGTTCGGCTACGACTCCAAGTCCAGCTGGAATGCCTACGCGTTCGTGCAGGACACGATGTCAGTGACCGGCGACCGCCAGGAGAACGCGCGCACGGGTGTCGGCGGTTCCTACCGCATGTCGGAACGCCTGCGAGTCGACGTCGAAGTGTCGGACGGCGATCTCGGCACGGGCGGACGAGTCGGCACGAACTACCTGCATTCGGACCGAACCAGCCTGTATCTCAACTACGCGCTCGAGAACGAGCGAACAGACAACGGTCTGCGCAGTGGTCGCGGCAGCGAAGGCAACCTGGTTGCCGGCGTCAAGTCGCGCATCGCCGATAGCACCAGCGTGTTCCTCGAAGAGCGCTACCAGCACAATGACACGATGACCGGGCTCACTCACGGCACCGGGATCAGTTTTGCGCCGACGGAGAAATGGAATATCGGCATCAATACCGACATCGGAACGCTGCGGGACACGCAAACGGGCGCCGAGACGGACCGCGTCGCCGCCGGTCTGCAGGTCGGGTTCGGCTTCGACAAGCTCACGGTGTCGAGCGGCATCGAGTACCGCAGCGACGATGTCGAACAGGTCGACCTCAGCCGCACGGAGCGCACGACGTGGCTGTTCCGGAACAGCTTCAAGTACCAGCTCGACCCGGGTTCGCGCCTGCTCGGCAAGCTGAATCACTCGGAAAGCGAAAGCTCGGAAGGCACCTTCTACGACGGCGGCTTTACGGAAGCCGTAGTCGGGTACGGATTCCGCCCGATTATGAACGACCGTCTGAATGCGCTCGTCAAGTACACTTACTTCTACAATGTGCCGACGACGGGCCAGGTTACTCTGCAGAACGCGTCGGCTGAATTCATCCAGAAGAGCCATATCGCGTCGGCCGACGTTACCTACGACATTTCGGAACGCTTCACTATCGGCGCCAAGTATGGTTATCGCCTTGGCCAGGTCAGCCTCGACCGCGAGGATCCGGAGTTCTTCGATAACAACGCCAGCCTGTACGTCGTTCGCGGCGACTATCGCTTCGGCAAGAACTGGGAAGTACTGCTGGAAGGACGTCTGCTCGACATGCCGGACCTGGACGAGAGCCGCAGCGGTGCACTGGCGACCGTATCCCGGTATTTCGGTGACCACGTGAAAGTCGGGCTGGGCTACAACTTCACCGACTTCTCCTCGGACCTGACGGATCTCGGCTTCGACCACAAGGGCTTCTTCCTCAACCTGACCGGGACGATGTAGGTCACAATTCCGTCCCTGCCGGGGCCGTGGACCAACATTTGCAGTACAGATCCGAACGGACGTCACAGAGCGGGAACGTCTGTTTTGCTAGCGTGGAGTCCTGCAAACCGGCAATAGGGTGGCGGTTCCACCATGAAGGGACGAATTTTCGCAACCTTGTTCGCGCTCCCCTTCTTCGGCGTCGGGGTCTGGATGCTGTGGTCGGTCAGCTCCAACCTGTATGACGCTTATTCCATGCGTTCCTGGACGCCCGTCGAGGCACAACTGCTGTCCGCAGGCTACCGCACCAACTCCGGCGGCGACTCCGACACCTACGAGGCTTTCGCCGATTACACCTACTCGTTCGGCGGGCAGATCTACAACGGCAGCCGCGTGAGCATCAGCGGCGGCGGCGACAACATCGGCAACTACCAGACAGCGCTCGGGAGCCGGCTGAGTCGCGCGAAGGCCAATGGCGGAATCGTCACGGTGTATGTCGATCCTTTAGAACCGTCGCAGTCCATCGTTGACAGAACACTGCGGTGGGGCCTGGTAGGCTTCAAGTCGATCTTCCTGTTCGTGTTCGGCGGAGTCGGGCTGTTCCTGCTGATTGCCTCGTGGCGTGCGCCCAAGGAGAAGGATGCCGAGCTACCCGAGTACCAGTCGTCGCCGTGGTTGCTGAACGACAAGTGGCAGTCCGCGACCATCCTTTCGAGCTCGAAGATGGCGATGTGGGGCGCGTGGGGTTTTGCCGCCATTTGGAACCTGATCTCGGCCGCCACCCCGTTCCTCGCGTGGGAAGAGGTCGTCGAGAAGCAGAATTACATCGCCCTCGTCGCACTGCTTTTCCCGCTGGTCGGTATCGGCCTGATCGTCTGGGCCGTGCGCCGCACCCTGGAGTGGCGCAAGTTCGGCCCTGCGCCGCTTGCGCTGGATCCGTTTCCGGGTTCCATCGGCGGCAACGTCGGCGGCAGTATCGATCTCTCCTTGCCGTACGATCCGGGCGTTCGATTCGAGCTGACGCTCACGAACATCCATCACTACTACTCGGGCACGGGCAAGAACCGCAGCCGCAAGGAAAAAGCGCTCTGGCAGGACATGCAGATCGCGCACGCCGCTCACGGCAGCAAAGGCACGCGGCTGACGTTTCGGTTCGACGTGCCGGAAGGCCAGGTCGAGTCCGACGCGAAGCAGCAGGGCGACAGCTACCACACGTGGCGCCTGAATCTCCGAGCGGACCTGCCCGGCGCCGACCTGGATCGCGACTACGACGTCCCTGTCTATGCGAC